>Ga0315284_10017082_pt1 | contig 10289 bp, 7 predicted proteins | sample YL17G09_16_MG_FD_203696 | JGI IMG/M metagenome (GOLD analysis project Ga0315284, IMG submission 203696) | Sediment microbial communities from Yellowstone Lake, YNP, Wyoming, USA - YL17G09_16 | ecosystem: Environmental > Aquatic > Freshwater > Lake > Sediment | place: USA: Wyoming | collected...
AAGAAACCCGGCGAATCATTAAAGATCGGGGACAAGCTGAATGTAGCTATCGTCTCAATTGACCCGAAAGAACACAAATTACTCTTAACTCTCCAGGAAGAAAAAAATGACGAATAAAAAGCGGGGGGCGGGCAAAATCCTTGTAATCGCACGAGGGCCGATAAAGTTAAGGCCAACCCAAGCGCACAAAAACAAAAAAGCGTACGACCGCAAGAAGGAAAAAATAAAATTAAAGTCTCTGGTTAAAACCGCCTAGACAAAAAGGTGGGTCTCTGTCAGGTGCACTTGACAGAGACCCACCTTTTGTTATAGAATGTTTTCAGTACCTTTGCTGTTTAAAAATCTTTATTCCTACGAAAGGAGGAAAATGGCAGAGATCCAGACAAATACCAATGGCGATTTGTCGCCGCAAATCTTGGTACAGCTCCGTCGGCTAAGAAGGGATTTCGGAGATAATGTTCGGTTTCAGGTAAAAGCAAAAGAATCCTTTGTAAGCAAGGGTGAAAAAAGGCGGGGAAAAGCGAGAAGACCGACTTGCCGAAGACCCCATATTAAATTCAGTCCCCTTGCCATGACCTTGGGCCACGGCTTAGATGTTCAACCTTCCATTCGCAAGAGCCATCCCGTTCAGGCGGTTATTATACCGGCTCAGACAGGCCAACTCATCAGTGTCTTCGTCATCGCCATGATTCCGACCGACCCTCCGGTCTATGTCCTCCAGAAAGTTCTAAAAAAATCCGCTCCTGGTTTTGCAGGCGGCGGGATTGAAGAAAAAGAGACGGTACTCGAGACTGCGGCAAGAGAATGGAGGGAAGAAAGCAATAGAGACCCCGCCAAAGGCGTTGATATCACCGCCTACAATCCTCTCTGCATCGGGAAATTCGTTCTTGACAGAGCAGTGAGCGGTGAACAGGGAGCAGTAGTCCTCGTAGAAATCCCCAAAAGCGAAATTGCCAACCTCGAAGCCGGCGGCGGCGCCGAAGAAGGAGAAGTTATTGAAGAATTGTTCTTTTGGACTTTCGAGGAGGTCTCAAAAAGGGCGGAGGAAAGAACCATACTTCCGAATTCAGTCAAGATTTGGAATCTTTTCTGCGATTATCTAGTCAATACGCCATAATTTCTCGTCCGGTTCCTACCCCGATACCATCCGTCCCAGGCGGAGCTACGGGGCAAGCCGGAAAAATCAATACCCCGACGATCCCGTCGGGGTTATTATTTAGCGCCGCTTACAAGAGCGTCGCTTTTTTATACGGAAGAAAAAAGCAAATTGCGAAAAGGAAAAGATCATAAATTGATGACTGTGCCAATCTGACCATAAATCACAGAGTTGGCGTACGGTCTCAAAACACTCGCCGCTAGGCGTCTGGACTCTTGAGTGCCGTGGGTCAGCACGATCATCTCAAGATTCTTTCCTCGCCGGCTGACGACTTCTTTGACCATCTTGGCCGTATCTCCAAGCCCACCGTGGGCGGAGAGATGGAAATGGTGCGCCTCGCATCTAACGTTGAAGGGTCTCTTATTGCCGCCAGATTCATCCTCCAACACCAGATGAACAGGATGGCCAACAGTTTCTCGTTTTTTAACCTTTTGCAGAAGCGTTTCCATCGTGCACCCCGGCATCAGCCAGGAAGTGGCGATGAATTCAAAATTGGGATTCTCTAGGCCTCTCTCAAGGTAATATCTGACTGGTCCGCCATCGCCGAAACCGGCGGGAGTAACAATAACCAGTGGGCCGCCTCTTGCCAACAATTCTTCTCTCTGGGCGGTGCCGCCCTCAATGAACTCCACGCCTTCAAGAGAAAAATCCCTGTCGCAAGGTGACCAGCGGTTCTCCTTGAAAATCCTGAAGTTCTGAACGCCGCTACCGTCAACGTAAACCGGTCTGATTCCGGCCTTAACTAGTTTCAAGGCAAGATTCTGAACCCGGCCGATGGCAAATCCGGCATAAACTTCAATCTTCCCAGCGCGAAAACTGTTAATCGCGTGATTGGTCAACCGACCGCCCTCAAGCTCATAGTCAAACGAGGTCAGGGACGGATTGGTCAAGTCGGTCACGGCAATCACGTCAGGCAGCCACGAATCGGGAATTCCGTCGGGCAGAGAACTGCCACCGACGACTTCCTGTTCGTGCCAACCGTTGTCGCCGCAAAAAAGAATTTTCTTGCCCGAAGGCGTCTGAATAACAATATAGAGCGCGCCCGGAACATGTCCGGCCGCTCCGGTGAATGCCCGAATGCCGGGCAGAATTTCAAATTCCCCGAGGGGAATATTTCGTCTTAATTTCAGCGGCACATTCACGCCGGAATAATAATCTTGGCCCAACCCGCGGCTCCAAGTGTCATGCAGAACCGTGCGCAGGATCTCGTTTGTCTGGGGCGACGCCAGAATTTTGGCGTCTGCCGCGAATATTCCGTACTCCGATGCTGGGCCGACTCCGCCAACATGGTCAAGGTGGGGGTGGGTCAGAACCAATGCCTCCAATTTCAATCTCTCGGATCTCAGCAAAGAGAAATCCGGGAGTCCATATCTGCCTTTCGGCAGCAATTCAAGACCGCAGTCCACTCCGATGGCTTGGCCTTCTCCGATCTGGAGCGCCACCGAGGATGGGCCTAGGCCGTCATTTTTTTTGTTAAACGAACTGCCTCCAAGATAAAGCAACCTTTCACTCATTTTTCCTCCTTTCATCCGAGTGTTTGAGCTATCTGACAGCAAGCCAAAACGGGATTTCGGCTTATTGCCAGATAGCTCGGTTTTTAAAGGTCTTTTTGCTATTTTAGCATATCTCTTGACATAGGTCAATAGCTTTGCTATAATTAAGGCGGATGATGGAAAGCGTATCAGCTGAACGCTTTTCGTCGTTACTCTTTAACAAAAGGGAGGCCAAACATGGCCAACAGCAACCCGCCGGCGAAGGCCGACGAAAAGACACATGGCAAACTGTACGAACTAGCGTCCGAGTTCCTCGGGACGCTCTTTGGGAAAGGGGATAAGCCCGGGTTATTCCTTCGGGAACCTCTTCCTGGCGGCTACGGGTCGCGCATGGAGTTCATGCGCTCAACCCTGTCCGCGCCGGGCAATCAGGAGCACTTGGCTAAGATGCCTCAGCCACACACCTGCTACCTCGCAACTGTAATGGCAGCGCGGGGAAACCCGTTGTATCCGCCCGACCTTGTTGTAGCGTTCACCACGGCGTTCACCCCCCGTCGCCCCCAAGAAGGCAATGAAGAGGATTACGACGACACGGCGAGCCGTGTCGAGAGACTCACGCTACTCGCGGAAATCGCGGCGTTGACCCGCGACCCCGCCACCGGCAAGAGCCGGGTGGCTCTCAAGCTGCCCTTCGGGCACCTGGACTTCCCGGGAGCAGTAATCGGCATCTTCGAGGCCCTTACCAAGGAGGAAAAGGAAAAACTCGACCTCAACTCCCTGGAGGAGGGAGGTTTCCGCGAGTTCTCCAGTGACCTGGATGATGTCGTGGCCGAACTTGGGCCTCGGACGCTAACCCCGATGCAACGCTTCTTTCTGCGGGCCAAGCAGTGGTCCGATCAGCGGGAAGCCGCCCGCGCTGAGCGTGACCGGCTTCGCAACCAGCAGCGCAGTCGTGGTGAGGATGCCGCCGATGCTCTGCCACAGGCGGCGCTGCCAGCGGTTCCCAAGCCCGAACCGGCGCCTCCCGCTGAGCCGGCCATTCCCGACCTCTCCACCCTCTTCGGTGGCGGGTCGACCCAACCCCCGGCAACGTCTTCAAGGGGACCCCGGACTAACAGAAACCGCGCGGCGGCTCCTACCGTTCCGACGGTTGCTCCGCCGCCGCTCCCGACCCCGCCGGCCGAGGGACCCAAGCCCGCCGCCACGGCTCCTTCCGAGTCGGCCGCCCTCGCCACCATCCTTGACGGGGGAAGTGCAAAGGCAAAGGCCTTTGCGCTCTACCTTCGCCAGGGCAAGGTTACCCTGGAAAAGGCGGAGACCATCGCAAGAACCGAAGGCCTCCTCTGATCGCTTTCCGCCCCAGGCAAACTGCAGCTGGGCGCGCTTGACCAGTTCTTTCATTACAACAACCAGACCCCAGCCCACGATCCGCCCCGTGGGCTTTTTTTTGCCCACACATAGTGAAGCTAACACAATTACAAAATTATAACCCCTATAATTCAGTAAATAGCAGAAACTCGTGAAAACCCTGCTTTTTCACATCAAAAACGCCAAGCCTTTACAAAACCTTTATTTTCATATATAATATAAACAAGGCTTTGATTGTTTAATTACCGAAAAGGAGGCGTATGACTGCAGCTACCGCCGTTGCTGCGTGCAACGGCGAGGAAGAAACCCATGAGGAAGGTATGGACGAGGGCAAGATTGTAAAAGCTCTCATCCAAATCTTGGGGTCGCCCGATCCCGAGACCGCTTTCCTTGACGCCGTCAGTAACGGTGTCATCCCAGACGAAATTTGTCTGGAGCTCGCCAAGAACCTCGGCGAGATAGTCAAAGCTGTGAACTTTGACAATCGGCTCGAGGTTGTCGCCGCTCTTCGTGAGGGCGGGGCAATCTCCGAAAAGACCCAGAAAATTCTCCTGCTCGCCATTTTGGAAATGGATGAGCAGGAGGAGGTTTCGGCTTGCCCCGTAGCTCCGCTGGAAGCGGATGGTACTGGGGCTCCGGCCAAAATCGTACTCTCGATTCCAGAGCCAACTCCGGAGTCCCCTGCTCCGGCGCCCCAAGCGCCGCCGGCAAACCTCATGGCTGACCTCATCAGGTCGGCGGCTGAACTGCAAGCACAGTTCGGTACTGTCGTGCCGGAGGAGAAGCTCTCCGAAATCCGGCAGGCAGTCGGGAAATTGGCGGAAGAGGGATTCAGTTCTCTCCGTCAGATCCTCGGTTCAGCGATTCTCGCCCAAGCCGAGTTCCCGGTTGACCAGCGGCAGATTAACGTTCCTGCCAGCCTTGAGGTCGTGGAAATCCTCCTTGGCCAAAGACAGACAGAACTCACTGCTGCCGTATTCACCGCCTACGAAGCCCTTGTTCGTGAGGGCTTCCGCCTGACCCACCGCAACGGTTACAACCGCCCCCTGATGACGGTCAGCTCAATCACATTGCTTAGAGGCCGTCTCCGGAGATGGTTGGACTCGCACGAGTCCGGCCTCGGTGCAGATGAGCTGGCCTCGGCCCAAAAGGCCGTCGCCACGCTTGAGGAGTTCCTCTTGGTAGCCGCTGACGAGCAAATCAAGGCGGCCATCCGACGGGACTGCGACGAGAGGCTACGTGAGCGCATCATTTCCTCGGGAATTCGCGCTCTAGGCGCGGTGAACGAGGAGTTGGTTGCCGCTCAACCGCCGTTCAAAGAGGACGCCCTGCAACAGATTTGGGGCTACCTCCATGCAAAGCGGGTCGAGCTTGCTTCCGAGCTCCGGACCATCAGTTCCAAATCCCTCGGCGAGGCTGAGACGACAATCCGACGAATTCTTGACCTCCGTTCGGCTACTACCGCCCTGCGGCGGGAAATAGCCGAGCTGGAAGCCAGCGATTACAAGCGGTCGGCTCAGCAACCAGAACTCTCTGACAGCGATAAGCGGTTGGCGCTCTTTGAGAGCGAGCGTCCAGACCTGGTCATTGATTACCGCGAATTGTCGGTGGCGCTCAAATCCCCGGAATTAAGGGGAAACAAGCGTAAAAAAGTCGTCCGGCAATTAGCCGATGTCGAGGCTAAATTGACGGAACTGGACCAACTGATTGCGGGTATTCGGCCCGCTTCGGAGGTACGCCATGGCTAAGAAAAACGCCGACCACAAGACCGACCGCAAGGGCAAGTTGGAGACAACCAAGTCGCCGGAAAAAGCGACTCCCGCAAAGCAGCCGAAACCACTCAAGAACAAGAAAAAGACCAAAGAGCCCCTCAACCGCGAGAAACGCCAAAAGGCTGCCTGGCAACGCAAAACGGAGCGCACAGCAGCCAAGCGGGCGGTTACGGAAGTGGCCGCTAAGGCCTCAGCTGGGTTGACCTTTGACCAGCTTGAAACCTCTGGCCTAATGGCTGCTCTAACGGCAACTCCCTCGGTAACTCCCCGGCAAACCGCCCCGACGCCGGTAGCAACATTATCGGCACGGGAACTCCAAATCCTCTCCGGTTCGAACAGTTCCATTGATACCTTCTTGACCGAGCTGAAGAAACGGCTGGAGGACGTCAACTTGGCTGGAGAAACAATTGCCGGTGTCGCCGAGGTCGTTGTCGGCACCCGACAACTTGAATCCGCTCCTGACCCGGAAGTAAGCTTCACCGAAACCAATGAGTCGCTCTTGTCCGCCGCCATTCGCAAGGTGGTAGGGGACGAGATCCGGCAACTTCTCGCGAAAACCGCATCGCTGTTTGATGCGGTACATGACGGCGATGCGGATGCAATTGAGGTGGCCGCCCGCGGATTCTTTCAATCAGAACCGGAGGATTCGCTTTTATGCCTTCGAGTGGCGGAACACATCCTCGCCAAAGACGACTTGAGGGAAGCGGCTGAGGACTTTCTCGAGGAGGTCTACGACCAAGTTGAGGAACTCCAGTTCATCATTTCAGTCCGCGAGCCGGAGGCCGCGCTGGATAAGGCCGAAAAGCGCGGCTATGCGGTGGGACACATCCGCCGGGCAGCCGCCGAAGAGGCTATCCGCCTTGACCTCGCCCAGCGGCTCGCCAGTCTGACCACAAACACCAGTAAACCGACAGAGGTTGACGAAACCTTCGCCGAATTGATCGCCGAGTCTAAGAAAGCGGCCGAGGCCCAGCGGCGTAAGCGCGCCGACTTCCGCCGGACACTCTCGCAGAAGTCGCGAGAGTGGAAGGGGCGAGAGGGCCGGAGATTTTCCAAGTCGCCGAACGAACCCAGCGACGAGGAATTTCTCTCCTTCCTCGCCATCAAGCGGGGTAATGCCTACGTTGAGCAGTTCCTGCTCACCCGCGACACTACAGCCCAAGCCAACCAGCTCTGGACCAAACTGAAAGCCCGCCTCGCCGCTAGCACCGATTACCCAGAAGATGCTGTGGCGCAGAACGCTACGGCGATGAGGGATGTTCTGGACGCCCTCGCCCAGCTCCGGTCTTTCCACGCCCAGCTTGATGAGATGGACAGGGAGCCAGAAGGCACCGAGGGAGCAAGCTGGATTAACGAGCTCCACTTCATCTCAAAGCGCGGGAACCGCGGCCCCCGCGGCATGCGACACTGGCTCCGGCAAATCCGGCCACTCTAGCCAACCCGGTCGGATCTACCAGTAAAGACCTGGCCCGCTTCTCCAGCCCCAAGCACGCGGTAAACAAACCCTTCGCCACAATGCCCAGGGCCGCTGCTACTTCCGCTTCCACTTACCAGTTCTTTGTTGTTTCCGCCCCCTGACCCTTTTGCGGCAACGCCAAGAGGTCAGGGCTCGCACCGACCTAGATAGTATCGTTCCCCACTCCTGCACGGACCGCGCATTTTGCGGACCGTGCAGGTTTTTTGTTTATCAAACTTGATAGGTTGTGGGACGCAAAGTAGACCTTGCTCGTCCTCATTTTTCGTGTTAAACTTATGCAACTATGAAGTCACTAATTAAATACATACTAATTGTTTTCCTGGTACTGCTCTTGTTCTCCGGATTGATCGCCGCTTTTGGCTATCCGTTTTCCCAAAACAAAACCGAAGTTTCTCTGACCCAGCTGGTCAGCCAGATAAACGGCTCACAGGTCAAGGGAATCACCGTCCAAGGCGACATTATAGAAATAACTTTGAATAACGACAGTAAGGAACGGACCAGTAAGGAGCCCAATGTTTCCATAGCCGAAACCTTAGTTAATCTGGGGGTGGACAAAACCAAACTGAATCAGATCAGCGTTGACGTAAAAAATGAGAGTGGTTTTACCTACTATCTGGTAAACTTCCTGCCGATCATTCTTCCTTTTCTTTTGATCATTTTCATTTTCTGGTTTATGTTCCGCCAAGCCCAGCGTGGTTCTATGCAGGCGTTCAGTTTCGGCAAAACAAAAGCGCGCCTTGCCGGCGGAGGGGACGGTAAAAAGAAAGTTACGTTTGACGATGTCGCCGGCCTGACCGAGGCCAAGGAGGAAATTTCGGAGGTAGTGGAATTTCTAAGCGACCCCAAGAAATTTCAGAAGCTGGGGGCAAGAATACCCCGCGGCATTTTGCTCATCGGCGCGCCCGGAACGGGCAAAACTTTGCTTGCCAAAGCGGTGGCAAATGAAGCTAATGTCCCCTTTTATTTCGTCTCCGGCTCGGAATTCGTTGAAATGTTCGTCGGCGTCGGCGCTAATCGCGTGAGGGATACTTTTGAGATCGCCAAAAAGACCGCGCCTTCAATAATCTTTATAGATGAAATAGACGCCGTCGGGCGCCACCGCGGAGCGGGACTTGGGGGCGGGCACGACGAGCGGGAACAAACGCTCAACCAAATTTTGGTTGAAATGGATGGCTTTGATACTAACGATGCCGTCATTGTTATGGCAGCAACCAACCGCCCCGATATTTTAGATCCGGCCTTGCTTCGTCCGGGCAGATTTGATAGGCGCGTAACGCTGGACGAACCGTCCATGAAAGACCGTGAAGCCATATTAAAAATACATGCTCTGGACAAGCCGCTCGCCAAAGACGTCAACCTCAAAGTGGTCGCCGAAAGGACTCCGGGCTTTTCCGGCGCCGATCTGGCCAATCTTTTAAATGAGGCGGCAATACTCGCGGTTCGAAAAAACCAAAAGGAAATCGTTCAATTAAATCTTTTGCAGGCGATTGAAAAGGTTATATTAGGTCCCGAGCGTCGTTCTCATATTCTTACCAAAAAAGAAAAAGAAATAGCCGCGTATCATGAGGCAGGGCATGCACTGGTGGCAGTATCCTTGCCGCACACCGACCCAATACATAAGGTTTCTGTTGTCTCGCGCGGACAGGTAGGCGGATATACTCTCAAACTCCCGACCGAGGATAAGCATCTCCGCTCAAAATCAGAATTTGAGTCGGAACTGGCGGTCCTGCTCGGCGGTTACGCCGCAGAGCGGCTGGTGTTCAATGAACTCACCACCGGTGCCGCGAACGATTTGAAAATAGCTTCCGAACTTGCACGTAAAATGGTTACCCAATTTGGCATGTCCGATAAACTTGGGCCGGTTACGTTCGGCGAAAAAGAAGAACTGGTATTTTTGGGAAAGGAAATCGCCACCGAGAAAAATTACTCCAACGAAACCGCATTCCAAATAGACAGCGAGATCAGGGCGTTGATTTCTAAGGCCTTAAAAAAAGCAAAAGAGGTTCTGACTAAAAAGACGGTAACTCTCACTAAAATAGCCACGGAACTCATTACCAAAGAGACGCTTGAGCAAAAAGAATTCTACGCGCTATTGAAAACATAAATTTGGCATCAATCAAAACAAAACCCCGCCGACGGCGGGGTTTTGTTTTGATTGACTAAAACTCATAAAAAACTTAAAATAACAGCAATTGCGTCCGTAGCTCAACGGTGGAGCAAGGTCCTTATAAGACCGAGGTTCCTGGTTCGAATCCAGGCGGACGCACATAGACTCCGGGCGCGTAGTTCAGCGGTTAGAATGTCCGCCTTACACGCGGAAGATCCCTGGTTCGAATCCAGGCGCGCCCACCAAAATCCGACGTTCCGATTTTTTGAAAGCCATTTCGTGGGCGGCAGCCATTGCCGCCCATTGATTTTGTGGCTCGCCGCGCAAAGCGCGGCTCGCCAAGCGCAGGTTCGAGCCAAAGATTTCTTTGGCAGCAACCTTTTTCTCAAAAAGGTTGTCATCCCTTGCGATTTTTTCTATATTTTGTGCGTAATTTATCCAGTTTTCCATCGGTTCGAGCCAATCATTCTGCTTTTGTTCAAGTTTGATGTTTTGCTCTTCCAGCGACTTTTTTTCGGAAAGCAGTTTTGATTTTTCAATTCTATAAATTTCGCGGTCAATGTCCTGCTCTAAATAACCGTCCAAAAGTCGCTGGAGTTTTGCGGTTATAACTTTAATTCTCGTCCCGGCTTCTTGAACAAAAGCGGAAACGGATTGGGCGGATTTCTCTTTGTTAGTTTCCGCCATTTCTAAAAGTTTTTTCGCCCAATCCGCGCGCAAAGAAAATTTTTGAAGCAGAGAGGAAATTTGTTTGTCCAGTTCCTCTTGGCGAATACAGGGTTCGGGACATTTTACTGATTTGTTTTTCTTGGTGCAGTGGTAATAAATATAATCGTGGACATTTCCATTCTTTTGCTTTTTAACCCTGTATTCGCCGGTTATCATCATGCCGCAAGTGTCGCAATGAAGCAGGCCG
>Ga0315284_10017085_pt1 | contig 10287 bp, 25 predicted proteins | sample YL17G09_16_MG_FD_203696 | JGI IMG/M metagenome (GOLD analysis project Ga0315284, IMG submission 203696) | Sediment microbial communities from Yellowstone Lake, YNP, Wyoming, USA - YL17G09_16 | ecosystem: Environmental > Aquatic > Freshwater > Lake > Sediment | place: USA: Wyoming | collected...
AGTATTAAAGCTCCTATAATTATATGCAAGGGCGTGATTTTTGGTTTCTTTATTTCAGTTATCTCCTGCGGAGCTGTTGTCGGAGTCGCTTGAGCTGGAGTCGGTGTCGGTATTTCATACTGTACTTGCGTCTTGAAAGTATTTTCTACGTCATTTTGAGTCAGCATTACTTTCTGCATAAAGACCTGCAATATATCATCATACCCAAGACTGATTATCATTTTTTATTTTACGCTGTCGCTGTTGCTTTTCCCTTTTTTTTCAAAAGCACTATTGCCAGTATCCCTACTGGTACAAGGTAAACCCACGTCGGAATTGGAGCTGGTTGAGACACTACTATCGCTGGAGGTACTGTCGCTGGAGGTTGCTGTATAATTCCTAACTGCTGTTGTATCTGCGTGCTTGCGGAGTGGGATACTTCGCCTATGACTGTGCTTACTGCCTGCGGTACTCCCTGCGATATTGTTGTCCATATATCCGAAAAGATGTTCCCCTCAAGCATTGTTCTGCGTCTTTTTCTCGCTGTTATCATTACTCTACCTCCTCATATAATTTAGCTCTCTTAAAATCAGGTGTTTCTCCCAAAGGCCTTGTTTTTTTCGTTGCGTCAAAGGTAATCCATTTATCCGCTTTCGGCAAATAGACTTGAAACCAAATGTGATTGAAATCACTTTCAGGTATGCTGTTTGTAGAGCTGACTCCTGCCCTTACTTCATAACCTAAACTCCGTAGCAAGCTCATTCCTAAAATTGTCATACAATCACAATCAAGTCTCGGCCTGAAATCTCTTGCTATTTTTTCAAGTACTCTCCAAGAGGACTGAAAAGTCTCAATGCCAGCTATATCTTTTTGGTAATCGGTGTATTTGTGGACAAAATCGTAGACTGCCTGTACCTGCTGTAGTTCTTTATCTGGTGGGATGTTGCGGATTATTTCTTCGGCGTAATCTCTGACTATCGGATGGTAATCTGACTCTCTGACAAGTTTATAGATGAGTTTTACTTTCTGGTCTACTCCAGCGTCTCCCCTTGAGGTCTCTACAGTATAAACGCTTTTGTCTTGGAAAGTTTTTTCGTTACTTCCCCCAAAAGCGGATAACAGAGGATTGCTAAAAAATCTACTTAAACTCAAATAGTAAATGAAACTACCCTCTGAATAGATTTTTTAGAGTTGTGTTAAGAATGGATTTTAGGAATTGAATTGAAGAATTAGAATTGAGTTAAAGAATTGTTTTGAATTGTGCGGATTTTTTATTCATATTTTGTCTTTTGTTTTTACAGTTTGCCTTAATGCTAGTTTATACATCATATTTTACAGCTTGTCAAGTACTTTTAAAAAAATATTCCTATTCGTCTTTGTCTGCGTCATTTTCTCCGTCTATAACTTCTCCCTTTGCCTCATCACTCAATACTTTTATCAATACCTCTTTCAATTCCTCTGTCCATTGTTTATTACTGCTTAAAAATGGAAGTACATCATAAATTCTCTGCGGTTCGTTTTTCAACCATTCAAGCAATTTTTTGTCAAAGGCCTCTGGTATTTGTTTTAATACTGCGTCTGCTACTGCCTGAACATTCACTCCATAATTGCTAAAATTCTCAAATATGGCACTATTCTTGTAAACTGTCTCCTCAATCTCGTTTTTCAATTCAGGTTTTTTCGGCTGTACCACCATTTCCCCTCCTGTGTTTTCAGATAATTCTTTGTTCGGTATAACTGTTTTTAATATTTGCTCCTGCGGTACAGAGTTTAATTTTCTGCCGATTAATTTATTTCTAGTAACTAATAATTCTACTGCTGTTTTCACTATATCGGCAATATCTCCCATCAATCCCTTGTCGTCGCTTTTGCCTGTAGCTCCCACGTTTGCCAAATCAATACCACTCATAATCAACTCTTTAATATCCGTCCCTGTCAATCCCTTGTTGCTGTCAGGCAGGAGTCCTGCTGATTTTAATTTTATTAAGGTCTCAACTGCGTCTTGCTTTTCTCCTTTTTCTTTTGAGGATATTATCATAGCTTGCATATTGCTCATAAATGTCTGCATAGCTGACTGCATATTTTGTTGATTTTGTATCATCATTTGTAAAAATTTATCCGCTTTTTCACTTTCTTTTGAAGCTCTGTCCCTCTCAAGCGAAGTTCTGTCTTTTTCGGCCTGTAACATCATCATATAAAAATTATTGTCGCTACCGTCTTTTACAGGAGGCATAACTGTTATGTTGGGTATGCCTTGAGGAACTGGCGTATCCTTGCTTACTGTATCCGCATAATTGTAGAACATAGGTACTGGTATTCCAGAGGCAAATTTTCCGTTCATAGTTTTTACATAAACTTGATACAGGCCTCCTCCGTATTTACGAGATAGCGTATCAAGGTTGCTCCTGAACTCCACTTCGCTACTAAAAGTAAATGTTCCGCACTCTAGTTGAGTATTGCTTAATTCTCCCTGCTTTTTTTTAACGATTGCTACCGCCTGCCCTTGTATGCTGTCTCTTATTTTGTCAAATATTGTATCCTCTTGTGGTGGTATTTCGTTTCCTAATTCGTCAATTTCTGGTACATCTGGTGTCTCTCCTAATAATTTTTTTTTCATAATGCCTCCAGTTAGATTTTATTTCTTAAAGAGTTTTCTTATTCAGTTCTTGCAGAATATCCTTACAGGTTGCTCAAATTACCTCTATAATTATCTTTTTATTTACTGTGTGAGCTATCGTGCCAAAAATCCTGCGGATAGCGTCTATGGTCTTCCCGTCTTTGCCTATTATCCATTTTGAGAGTACTACGCTGTTAGGTTTTATCTCCGCTATAATTATTTGCTCCGTCTCCCTGATATTAATTTCAATTTCAGTATCGGTTATGCCAGTTAAAATTACCTGCAATAAGTTTTTTACTTTATCGCTAGCCATAATTTAATTCCTGAAATTATTTTTTTTCTTCTTCCGCATACTCATTTATCATTAATTGCAAGACAATGTTTATTTTGCAGTCTTTGTTTGCTTTGTCAAAAAAAATACAAGCTCCCTGTATGCAAGGGATAAATTCAATTTGCTGTTTTCCTTTCAGGTCTACTGTTTTTGATAGCTGTAATACTGGTAAGTTTAAAAACGGGCAAGCTCCTTTATCGGTTGGAAGTAAAGACAAGTCGGCCATTGAGTTATCCTCCCTTTTGAGTTTTTTTAGAATTGAGTTTGAGTTTAAGAGTTGGAGTGATTGATTAGTGTTTGAATTTTAGGAAAACAAAAAAGAGATGTCAATACTAAAAATAATCTTATTCTGTTAGGAGTAAATGGTAGAATATTTTATCAATCTTATTTTTAAAAAAAGACTTGACAATTCCTATTATATAATGTATAACCTTATGTAGACAGGGAGACAGGATAAATGTTAGGCAAGTCTTTGCAAGATACATTGAGAGAGGGGAGAGGCAATATTATTTTTATGTTAGCTGAAATCAGAAACTATTTGTTTGAAAGCCATATCAATAACTCCGTTGACTTTGAAAAAAAATCATTGACACTTTCTACAGGCAAGAAAAAGTTTGTCATACCGCTAACTGAAAGGCCAAAAGTTATTGCTCCGAAAACAAAATGCGATATTGAACATTGGGGAGAGCAGTTAGGCCAGTTTGCAATTTGGGATTTGTTTTTGATTAGTGGCCTCTGCTTTTTATTGGGAGCAAAGAATAATGAGATACGGAGTTGTCTTGGTAGCGGAAATCAATACAGGGAATACTACGAGTGGTTGATAAAATATAATTTTGTAAAAAAGGAGACATAAATATGATAAGCAGGATTGAATTTGAGACGGAGATTGATAATGCCTTTGAGACAATTAATTTGAAAACTTTTTTACCTAAAGAGTTGATTGTGATATTGAGACGATTGATTATTCAGGTTGTTGAAATTAAAATACTTGACGGAGAGAAATTAATATAATGCAGGACAAATGGTGGGATATTAGCTGGAACGTGATTGTCGGTTGCAAGAGGGGATGTCCGTACTGTTGGGCTAAAAAAATGTTCAGGCGGTTTCATCCTAAAGAGAAATTTGAGGATATACACTACTATCCCGAAAGACTGACAATACCATTGACTATCAAGAGGCCAAAAAGAATATTCGTAGGGGATATGTGCGATTTATTCGCTAGCTGGACTCCGAAAAGCTATGTAGAGGATATATTGAGAGTAATTAAAAAATGTCCACAGCATACTTTTATGTTCCTGACAAAATCTCCGGCAGGATACAGGCATTTTCAGTACCCGAAAAATGTATGGTTAGGAGTTACGCTAACGGGAGAAAGTGATTTAGAAAAATCGTTGCGGTTTGCTACTTTGCAAAGAGATAATATAAAATTTATATCGTTTGAACCTGTACTTGATAGAATAGAGGATTGTTATTTTTTATTTGCTGACTGGATAATCATTGGAGGCCTGACTCCGAGACCTGTACATAAGCATAAATGGATAACAGATTTTTTGGAGCTGAACAGGGAAATTAAAAAACCAATTTTCTTAAAAGACAATTTACATTATCCGAAAGTAATAAAAGAATATCCAAAACTGAAAGGAGTTTAAATGGATTTAGAGATTGTACAAAATTTCGTAAAAAGTACTGTAATAAAAGATGTTGAATATTTTATCATTTTCACTATTGATAGAATATTACTTGTCAAACAGACAGGGGAAAGTGAAACAGAAAAATACGAAAACGTAACGGAGATAAATACTCCAAATACGGAAAAAATCAGGCAAATATAAAACGGAGGGATAAAAACAAAATGGACTTTAAAATAAACCTTAATCTGAACAACGAGAAATCGGACTCTACTCTGACGATAACTCTGCCAAAGGAACTGCTGGAGAAAGTGAAAGGATTTTCAAAAAAAATCAATACTCCCACGAGCAGATGGGTACGAGACCTGCTGACTCAATTCGTCGCAAACGTGGATAACTCTAACAATCATTCAAAAAAATGAAAATAAAATTTTTGCCCTTTTATAAACATCATTTAATTACATCATTTTCAACGTCAACAACGCTTATAGACAACATCATACATAACATATATACATATATAATAATTAATAAAACAAAAGGTGTGTTGTTATAACACATAGCTGGTGTTATAACGTCTTTGTTGACTTACTACAAAAAAGAATAGTAGTAGTGGAGGCCAAACCTGTGGATAACTTTGTCAAAAACGCTGAAAACATACGGAAATGCGTTGGTTTTGGACGTTTTTTGAGCTGTGGATAGAGGTCGCCGATTTTTGCCATTTTTGAGCCAAAAGCTCTATCCACAGGTATTTGAAAAAGTACAAAAAATTTATGGTCAAAAACGCTGAAAACATACGGAAATACGTGGGTTTTGGGAGTTTTCAAACCTGTGGATACAAAACGAAAAAGCTGTGGATAGAGCTAAAAATAGCTTAATCCACAGGTAGCTGTGGATAGAGCTAAAAAAAGTGTCGGGCTGTGGATAAGTATGCCAAAAAAGTATTATGTTAACTTATTCACTCATAAACTCATTGCACAGTACTGTGCAGTTTTTTTGGGAAGTCGTGAACTTTGTGAGTGAAAACCGTAAGTTAACATAATATCATCAAGTAAACTACTTGTTTTGAATAAGTTAACATAAAATCGTGAAGTAAACTACTTGATTTTGTCTCAAAGGAGGCCGTATGATGAGAGCTGTGTTAGTACCCTGTCGCATTAAAAAGAGCTTTTTAGGGTTAGCAAGGGCAGGTTATCTTGATTATTTATTTGAGCATATTCAGGATTTGCAGATGGAAATATCGGAGCTGAAAGAATACCTGAATATTGACGGAAAAAAATTAGTGCAGAAAAAAACCGTAGCTGATGATGTCCTTGAGACTATCTCAAAACTTGCTCCAGCTCTGTCGGGTATTATAGAGCAGGGAAAAAAGAACACAAAAAAATGACGGATGATTATATCAGGATTTTTTATGGTATCCTTGACGGAATATGCCGTCAGTTTTTCAGGGATGTAAAAATCGCCATTGAAAAAAAAGAGGGATTTTATTTCATATTCATTAAAATTCCTGTCATTACAAGAGACTCAATTTTAGGCCAAAGGAAATTGAGAAAACGGAGGAGCTGATGAGGACTGATACTGGAATTTTGGATAAAAAAGGCCACCATATTTTATCAGGGAACAGAGTAAAAGTAGAGTTGAAAAATGGTATGATTTATATGGGTTACGTTATCCCTAAACCTTTGCAATCCGAAAATCAAAAGGAGCAATTTTATATTACTGATGATGAAAATATCGCCACAATAGAAATACCTACGGAAAAAGAGGGTACTATAGAGGTAGTAGAATATTAAAATGTTCAGGATAACTTTTTTAAATTTTTGGTCTATGCAGTCGGATAGGAAAACAAAAGCTATCAGCTTGATAAGTATTAATTTTTTGGTTGATAGAGCTGGTTATATAGCCATTACTCTGTCTATTTTTAACTATGGTATCAATATCGCTATTTTTGATAAAAATTATATTACTACAGAGGAAAGAGACAGAATTAAGGAGAGGAATATTAAGCAGTAGGTAGTTGGTAGATAGTAGTTAGTAGATGGGGAGGGAAAGTTTTGTTTATCTACAAAAAATATAGTAAAAGCATTATTTACCTATTTGTATTTTCTTGCATTATCTCATTTTTCTGGCGGAATGACATATATAAGGAAAGAATATAACGGGGCATAGGCAAAAACTCAAAATAAAACGAGGTATAAAAATGAAATTAAGTAAAACTCAAAATGAATGTTTACAACATCTAAAAGATAATAATACCTTTTTGCATTATATGGAATATATGGGCAGATTTAATCCAAATGCTTATTATTTTGCTTCAGGAACAATGAAAAGATTTAGGGATTCTACTGTCAAAAATTTGATAAAGTTAGGTTATTTAAAAATAGTTAAAGATAATGGTTACGGAAAACATGAAGTTATTTTAAATAATAAATAAAATTTAAAAAGGAGGGCGGACACAGATGGACGAAAAAACAAGGAAAAAAATTGTAAGGAAGTTGGAAAAGTTGGTTGAAAAAATTGACAAACATTTTTAAAAGTTTGGGATAAAAGAGGTAAAATAAAATGGAAAAACAGGTTTTTAATGGCAGAAATATTGTTAAAGATTTTGAAAAAAAAACGGGATTGACATTGAATAACTGGGGAGTATTAAGAACAAAAGAATATAAAGCGGTTATATGCAGTGATGTTTTTAGATTTTTAATTGAATGGCAGGAAGTCAAAGATAAAACACAAACAATCTACAAGGTAAGTATTGATTATTTCGAGTTTGCTGAACAGGAAATTGATATTACAAACTTGAAAGATGTTATTGATTATGCTATTCAAAAAGGCGATAGCGATGATTACGAAGAAAACAAAGATTTTGAATTACATTTAAAAGAAGCAAGCGAAAATAATTTTGAAATAAAGTGAGGGTTATATGGAAATACTTTGCGGATTAATATTGCTTTTTGTAGTTTGTTTTTGTGTGGCTTTAGTGGAAGAAGAAGTAAAAATGCTTAAATACAAGGGAAAATAAAATGTTACTTCTTAGACGTTGTGGGTGGCATAAGAAAAATTTTGGGACAAGATAAATGAAATATTATTTTTAGGATATGTTGATACTAATTATTAAATAGCGAGGTCAAAAAGGAGAAAAGCCAATGAAAATAACCAAAGAGATTAAACTTGAAAATCCAAAGAGGTGTGATGGGTGTCCTGAATTAGATTTGGCTATGTGTAATTTAGGATATATTCCTAAAGAATTTGAAGTAGATAAGCAAGGTATAATATGTAAAGTCAAACGTCCTCAATCCTGTATCAAAGAGAACGGAGAATAAAGATGAATAAGACCTTTTGTGATGTATGTAAAAAAGAGTGTATTCCTACAGATATAAGTATAGAAATAGAACGGACGGGAATTGTCGGTAGTGAATTAAACAAGAAACAGACTATAGAAGCAATGTCTTTTCAGGTGTGTAATAAGTGCGATACAAAGATAAAGCTAAAACGTGAGGGTAACTCACTTTATTTCTCTGATCTGATTATAGATCATTTGCGAGGCAAGAAATGATTAAGATCCTTGTTAAGAAGCGCGGAGATGGAAGGGAAAGATATAGTTAAAATATGCAATCATTTTTTATGCTATGTGGGGCATACCGCTAAACGTGGTTGGTATTGCTTGAAATACGATAAGGACTTAAAGTTTAAAGACAAAGAAATCTATCGTTGTCCCGAATGTATCAAAAAGGAGAAAAGCCAATGAGTATACACATATACGCACCAGCAGGTTATTATCATATTCAGCATAATAGATGTCTTGTTTGGTTTGATTTAACTGGGTGGCACGAGCCGAATCCTGTATTATGGCGTAAATCGTATGAAAGAAAAGAAAAATTTGTTTTAAGATGTAGACAATATGTTAAATTCAAAAAAGAATTATTTTTATCACACGAGCAGGGGAATAAAATTTTAATGAAAAACATAAGAGAACAGATGAGAATTGAAAAGGAATTAGAAAAGGAGAAAAGCCAATGAAGTTGCTTATATTGTTTTTAATAATACCACCCTTAATATATTTTCTGGTTATTGTTTATATAAGATTTATCTATGGAACTCGTAGAAAATTAATAGGTAGATTTTGGCAAGGATATGCAGGGGTGGGGTTTATTCTTGGAGCAATAGGCAAGAAAATGGTATTAAAAGCACAACAGGAATGTATAAAAATAATAGCAAACATAAAGGAGAAAAGTCAATGAGTGATATTGAAAAGCAAATTGAACATAATTGCAATATAACTAATGCCACTTTGTCGGTATGTATTTTTAATTTATTGCTAACTGGTTTAATACCGATAGTGTTTTATTTCTGGGGAGATTACATAACTGAATTTTCAGATAGAACAAATTTAATTTTAATATTCATTTTTATCTTAATTGATATTGGTATATGGTCGGCAATGTATGGATATTTTAAAAAGGAGAAAAGCCAATGAAAGAAAAATTTATGTTTTCAAATGAGGTTAGAAAAGACCTATTGTTTCATATAGACACTTCGGACAATTACGATAGCATAGCGAATAGAATGTTAGATGAAGCAAGGTTGGCGATTGAGCGAGCAGGTATGGACAAGGCAAGGGAGTTGGCTGAAAGGTTAAGAGGTAAGGTTATGTATCGTAGTGAAGTTGAACAAGCCCTTTCCGAAATGGAAAAGGAGAAAAGCCAATGAAAGAAAAATTATACTGGCACGAATTAACAGATGAACATATTAAGAAGTTAATATCACAAAAGAAAACAATAGGGTATGTTTTTTGTGATGGTAAATTTAATATAGTTAATGAAGCCATTATGGTTTTATCAAAAAAGAAGTATGAAAAGAAAGCAAGAGAAATATCAAATATTCCTAAAAAATATAAATTAATTAAGGTCAAAATAAGTAAGGTATAAAATGACTCTTGAAATAATACTAACAAGCGAGCATAAGCAGATGATATATGATGTCAGGGAGTTTAAGTATTTCGCAAGCGATTATACCCTGATGTACTGGACAGATAATTGTAATTTAGTAAAAACTATACTTTACGTCGTCAGTATCAAGTGTAAGAAGTAGTGAGTAAGTGAGTAAGTAAGTAGTGAGTGGGGAGGTCAAAATGATACTCTACGAAAAAATACTGCCCGATAATGAGAGATTTATTATTGAGGATAATGGTGGAGACACTTTTATTTTTAGAATAGAGAGAGATGATAAGAAAAACAAATGTCATAATGCTTTTCTATTAAGATATACATTTGACGAGCTAAAGGATTTATTTATCAGGGAATTTAAACATAGAGGTTATAATGCAGAATTGCTTGAAGTAGCTTTTAAGAAAAAATGAGATATATAAATATTAGTTTTGAAAAATTAAGAGAATACCTAAAAGGAAATAGGAAAAAGCTAACAGCTACAGTATTTAAAAAACGAGAGGATGGTTTAAATTTGATATTAGATATATTTCGTTTTTCAGGCAGTAAAGAATTATTAACAAGATTAAAAAAAATACAAAAAAAATGCGGAACAAGACTTTATATAAATATTAAATGAATATCATCCAGCTATTCCTTTCAAATTTAAGGTCGGAGAATACAAAGCGGAGTTTTTTGTTTTCCCTGTCGGCCTTTGAAAAAGTCTCAAGAAAAAAAATTGAGTCAAGTACCTTTGACGATATACTGGCCTTTAAAAATTACTTGCAGGAAATAAAATACTCTCCAGCT
>Ga0315284_10017086_pt1 | contig 10286 bp, 8 predicted proteins | sample YL17G09_16_MG_FD_203696 | JGI IMG/M metagenome (GOLD analysis project Ga0315284, IMG submission 203696) | Sediment microbial communities from Yellowstone Lake, YNP, Wyoming, USA - YL17G09_16 | ecosystem: Environmental > Aquatic > Freshwater > Lake > Sediment | place: USA: Wyoming | collected...
CGTTGGATCGGTCCAGTCGTGGGTAAACAGCGTGACGCGCGAGAGGGTGCTTTTTTCAGAGGACTGGCGAACGCGCCCATCGGGGAGGCGCTGCACGATGGATTGATTCCATGCTGAAGATAAGGCGCCGAACGCAGTCTTATCCGCATCGCTCTGGGCCTGCGAGTATCCCTCGCTGGCAATGACGTCAGAGGGCACTTCACCGGGCCAGATGAAGCACTGGTGGACCTCGGGGCCATCATAGAAGTAGACGAGGGTATAATCGCCGTTGTCATCAAACTGCGGCTGCCCACGTCGCTTCTCTTTCTCTGCCAGCCATGCGGTCCAGGCGTATTTTCGCTTGGTGAGAGTTGAAGAAAATTCGATCATGCCGCCTCTCCTGTCGGGGTTTCTATCAACCCAAGAGCCGTTGTCTCCTGCCAAGCCGTGGCGCCGGTCGCCGTATAGGAGAGGACGGTGGCATTCGCCCAGGTGATATTTAGCGTCATCTCGGTGATTCCCTTGGCTACCTCTTCGAGAGCAATCTTGGAAACCGTGACGCCGCTTGGGTCATCGGTGAAATACTCGGTCAGCATGAGGCTGCTGACCTGAGAGAGCAACACGAAGGCCATCTTGATAAATTCAGTCGGGGTCATTTTTTTCTCCAAAGTGTGAGGCTGTTACAGCGCGATCTCAAAGGACGAGATGTGAGAAAGCTCGATGAACATAATGTGCTTGGCATGCGCTGCTCCATACTCTAGCGCCACACGTCCGCCACTGACATCAAGGATCACTCCCTCGTGTGCTCTCGTCGTACAGAGGGTGACCTTGAGTTTTTTGATCATGATCAAGGTCATCATCTCAAGAAGTCCCTGGTTGAGATGAGATACCTCTAATTTCTTCTGGATCTTGGCCAGCGTCGCGTTGTGGTTTTTCTTGGCTGTAGCGCTCATCGGAAAACTCCAATAACTCAAAGTAGAACAGGGGGCTGCGTGGTGCGCGCTGTTAGAGCGGAGACACCCCAAGCAACGCGGTGGCGACGGCGGACTGCCAGGCATCCGGGCCCTGCGAATCGTGGCTGATCGTGTGGATGCCTGCCCAGGTGATCTCCAGGTGCATCGACATCACGTCCACGCTAATTTCGCGCAAGGCGACCTTGACGTAGGTGATCCCGTCGGGGTCGCTCACGAAATACTGGTCAATCGCGATGCTGGCTGCATCAGCTAACGAAGCAAAGGCAGCGGTCACAAATTCAGCGGGGGTGCTCATGTTATCGTTCCTTATGCGGGTTCTTCGGTCCACTCCACGAAGATGTCAAAGTTGTTTCCTGCAATCGTCACGGCGTTCATGTTGACAGCGAACACTTCCGAGGCGGTTCGGAGGATACCAGAGGCTCCCATCTTCTTCCCGAACTCAAAAACTAGAGGGCTCACAGGGCCTGAGCCCGCTGAGCCTATATGAATCTTAGAACTGGCGACGGCACCAACTAATGTGCCGAGCGCAGCAGGGTTTGCCGTATAGGACAAGACCGTAGCACCAGCAGCGGGAAACTGCGAATCATTCGGGACGGCAGTGGCAGCGGCAGACGTACCGCCTGCGTTCGCGGTGCTGCGCTTGACTACCTGCATATCCGAGACACTCGCTGCGGTACGAGTGCCTGTGATGGTGATGCGAATAACTCGAACCACTGTCCCTGCAATGCCCGTGATGGAGAAGATGTCGGTGGGTGTCGCTGGGGGCACAAGGCCTAAGACGTTGGCGCTATAGGTGCGCTTAAAGCCGTCCGTGGGCGCGGCAACGACTGTCGCGTCTACGGCCTGCGAGGCGCCAATCGTCAGGTTGGCGGTGCCGCTGGTGAACACCGAAACCCTCACCCGCGCGTGTGTCGCGCCACCCATCATGCTGATGGTGCGAGCTTGCGCGGTGTTGGCGGCGGCAAACACGATGCTGGTGGTCAATGCGGAATTGACGTCATCGAAGAAGGCCGCGTTAAAGGTCGTCCCTCCATCGAAGGATAACTCTGGGATGATCGTACCGATTAAGGTGCCCGCCGAGAGTTGAAAGCCTACGCTTCTCTGTCCAGCAGCTAAGACCGTCACGTTGGCGTTGAGGGCGTTTAGCGCACCCGTCGCCGACGTGCTCGACAGTGTCGTAGTGGCGTCTAGGCCATGTGTCGCACTGATAGTGAGGTTGGCGGTGCCGCTCGTGAAGGCCGAAACCCGCACCCGCGCATGCGTAGCTCCGCCCTGGACAGCGATAGAACGGACCTGGGCGGTGTTGGCGATGGCAAACACGATGCTCGTCGTCAGTGCCGAGTTCACGTTATCAAAAAAGGCCGCGCTGAACGTGACGCCGCCGTCAAAACTAAGTTCAGGAACGATTGTTCCGATCAGTGTTCCTGCTGCGAGTTGAAAACCGATGCTGGCTTGTCCTGATACAATCGTGGTGACCGCAGCATTGAGAGCGTTTAAGGCACCGACTGCTGTAGCGCTCGCCACCACGACCGTCGCATCAACGCCCTGCACCGCGCTGATGGTGAGAGAGGCCGTGCCGCTGGTGAAGGCAGAGACGCGGACTCTTGCGTGTGTGGCCCCGCCCTGCATGGCAATAGTGCGCGATTGCGCCGTATTGGCGGCGGAAAAGACAACGGATGAAGAACGATACGAGTTGGAATCAACGAAGAAGGCGGCATTAAAGGTAACGCCTCCGTCGAACGACAACTCTGGAACGATAGTGCCGATTAAGGTGCCCGCCGAGAGTTGAAAACCAACGCTCGCCTGGCCTGCTGCAAGTACGGTCACCGCTGCGTTAAGTGCATTCAGAGCGCCAGTCGCCGCTGTGCTCGATAGCGTCGTGGTCGCGTCAATGCCCTGCGCTGCATTGAGCGTGATCGCGGCAGTGCCGCTTGTGAACAAGTTGACACGCACGCGCGCTTGCGTGGCTCCACCCTGGACGACGATAGATCGGGCCTGGGCGGTATTGGCGACGGCGAAGGTGATGCCGGTGGTTAGTGCCGAATTGCCATCGTCGAAGAAGGTAGCATTCCAGGTTACGCCGCCATCGAAGCTGAGTTCAGGAGAGATAGAACCGATCAGCGACCCCGCCGCGAGTTGAAATCCTACGCTGGCTTGCCCTGCGATGTTCACCGAGACGGCTGCATCCAAAGCTCCTAGAGACCCCGTCGCCGAGGTGCTTGCTAAGACGATAGTGGCATCATTCCCCTGCGTCGCATTCAGGGTAAGAGTTGCAGTACCGCTGGTAAATGCCGAGACCCGCACCCGAGCATGGGTGGCACCGCCCTGGACAGAGATGCTACGCACTTGCGCGGTGTTGGCGATAGAGAAGACGATGCTCGTGGTCAGCGCTGAGTTGACGTCATCAAAGTAGGCCGCACTCCAGGTCGTCCCGCCATCGAAGGATAACTCAGGAACGATAGTTCCGATTAAGGTGCCTGCCGCTAACTGAAAGCCAACGCTCTGCTGCCCACTCACCGAGACGGTTACGGCGGCGCTGAGCACGTTCAAGGTGCCAGTCGCGACGGCGGTGGCATTGATGACGGTGGCATCGACTCCTTGCGTTGCGCTCAGGAGAATAGAGGCAGTGCCGCTGGTAAACGCCGAAACCTTAACTCTGGCGTGTGTCGCACCACCCTGCATTGCGATGGTACGACTCTGCGCGGTGTTGGCCGCTGTAAAGACGATAGAGGCGCCGAGCGCTGAGTTCGAGTCGACAAAGGAGGCAGCGTTCCAGGTTGCGCCGCCGTCGAAGGACAACTCAGGAATGATGGTGCCGCTTAGCGTTCCTGCGGAGAGTTGGAAACCGACTCCGCCTTGTCCCGCGAGAGAAACGGAAACAAAGGCGTTGAGGGCACCCAGGTCGCCTGTGGCAGAGGTGCTCGATAGGATAGCAGTCGCATCCTCTGCCTGCGTCGCATTGAGGGTAAGAGTCGCGGTGCCGCCGGTGAATGCCGAGACCCTGACCCGAGCATGAGTGGCACCACCCATGACTGTGATAGAGCGGGCCTGTGCAGTGTTGGTGGCGGCAAAGACGATAGATCCAGTCAGTATCGAATTGGCGTCGTCGAAGAAGGTAGCGTTCCACGTCGTCCCGCCGTCAAAAGAAAGCTCAGGAACAATGGTGCCGACTAAGGTGCCTATCGCGAGTTGAAAGCCTACGCTCTGCTGGCCTGCCACCGCTACAGTGACAACGTCGTTGAGAGCAGCGAGAGCCCCTGTCGCGGTGGTGTTAATACCAGTCGGCAGCGAAGAGTTCGGAGAGAGAGTAACCACCAGGGCAGGGTCTGTCGCAGCAGGGGCTGTCGAGGCGGCCTTCACCGCTGCCGTGTTGGTGCCGTCGGTGATCTTTTCAAAGCCAGCACGAGCGGCAACGTCCATCGTCGGCATAACGTTCGTGCCGTCCGTCACCTGCACAGGCCACTTGTCGGCTAACGCAGCTGGCGTGCCCTGATCTGCCGTAACAGTACCTGAAATCGGCTGTGGCGTGGTGCCCACGGGATCGGTGCGCAGCGGATTGGCGGTGGTGCCTGCCTCTACCGAGCCACCCAGCGCAGAGGCGCGCAGGATCGCGCCAAGGACATACTGCTCGCCTACCCCTGTGTCGGCATCAAAGACCCTCGGCGTCTGCAGATTGGTGCCGTCGCTGCCTCCTACCTGCGTAGACGACTCTGGAATGAGACTGCCATTGTCTCCAATGCTCGTATTTCCCTTAGATACTGTCATGATGCATCCAGTAATTAAATTGTCGGGCAAAGTATGCCACATGATCTTATTTAGGGGAACTACTCATGCCAACGAACATCGAAATCATATTCACCACGAGCCAAAGCCTGATCTCCAGGCTGATCCGCTGGGTCACCAGATCTCCCGTTAGCCACGCCGCGATCGGTGGGTTTTCCCTCGCGGGCGTTGAGGTCTTTTTGCACGCAGATGTGGGTGGCGTGCAAGTGACGCCAAAGGCACACTTCTTTGCCGATCGTCAACCCTACGCCGTTTTTCGCGTGAAGGACGAGGTGATCCACAACCTCTCTGACGCCGTGCGAGACATCGGCGAGCGGTATGATTATCTGGGCCTCGTTGGGCACTTGATCCGCACCGTGACGCGGTATCTGGGGTGGGCCATTAAGCGGCCCTTGACCTCTCCGCGTGCGGTGGTGTGCTCTGAATTTGTAGCGCGACTTAATCTAGCGAGCTTTGCGACTCTTGATCCAGAAAAGACGACCCCAAAGGATCTGTTGGCGGTCTGCCTAGCGTCTAGTGAATTGGAGCAGATTTTCCCTGCGAAGAGGGCATGACCGCTGCTGGACATGAGTGCTTGGCGCAGCAATTGGACGGCTCCGCCGATGATCATAGTGAGTGCTGCTTTTATACGCATACAGGCTACGGATTTATGGGGCGTCCGCTCTGGGGGCTATAGTTGACAATGTCAAACCTGAAAGAACCAATCAATTCTAGTGCTTGGCAAGCACATTTTCTGGTGCTAGGCTACTCAACAATTTCAATCTGATCATTGTAAGCTGATCAACCTAAGGCGCATCATGCAAAAGTCCACTCGCCGCCCCATAAAATCTACCGCGCGATCCTCTGCAGCGAGACGGATGCATAGTCTCGCCACATCTCCTGCACGGCGGAGCAGGATCAGTGGCGCCGCAGAAGATGCTGCGCTCCTCGCCGAGTGTGAAAAGAAGCTCTCTGCCTCGAAGCTTCGCGTGCGTATGCGCGCCCCTTTTTACGCCACGCTGATGCTGTACGCCAAGTTCGTTCCAGACTCGTCGATACCCACCTGTGCCACCGATGGCTACGATATTTTTTACAACCCAGAATTTATGAATAGCCTCCCGCCTAAACAACTCGACTTTTGCCTCTTGCATGAGGTGCTGCACGCCGCCTTACGACATCCGCTGCGCCGCCTGACCCGCGATCCCAATCTCTGGAATATAGCCGCAGACGTTGTAGTTAACGGAATCGCCGCGCTGCAAGATTATCTCGAAGTTTGGCCACACTCTATCCGTCGCAAGGACCTAGAGCACCTGCATGCCGAAGAGATTTATGATCTCCTCGAAAAAGAGCAGGCGAAGCGAAAGCAACAACAGAAGAAGGGCGGTGGCAAGCCAGGCAAAGGCCAAAAAGGGCAAGGCCAGCCACAGCCTGGGCAAGGTGGCGGTCAGCCTGGGGGTGATCCTAGTGATGCGGCGGCGCAAGCGCAGGCAGAGGCGGATAAGGATCATGTGCAAAAGTCGCCTTGCTTCCATGAAGGCAAAGAGCACAAGCATGACAGTCCAGAGCAAGCCGCCGCCCGTCGTAAGGCAGCCGATGCGCACTGGAAGAAGGGCGTCGCGCAGGCAGAGGTGGTGCAGCGCACAACCAAGCCTGGGCAAGAGCCTGCGGGCTGGGGTCGTCTACTGGATACCATCCAGGGGCCTCAGATTGATTGGCGCACCGAGCTCTGGCGCTTCCTGACGCCAACGCCCGCTGACTGGGAGGGCTTTGACCGTCGCTTTATTGGACGTGGCCTGTACATCGATCAGTTAGAGGGCGAGACCGTCAACGTCTACATCTGCGTGGACACCTCAGGCAGTATCAACCAAAAAGAGCTCACCGCCTTTATCGGCGAGATCTATGGCATCCTGCGCGCGTATCCACACGTCACGGGACACCTCTTCTTCGCCGACGCCGCGCTCTATGGACCTTACAAGATCGAGCCTGACATGCCATTGCCGAAGCCAGAGGGTGGCGGTGGCACCTCGTTTAGGCCCTTCTTTGAGTACATGGATAAGCACGTTGGGATGAACGATAACGCCATCGCCGTGTATCTGACAGACGGCTTCGGAGATTTCCCCAGCCATACGCCACAGACGGAGACGCTCTGGGTGGTCTTGCCTGGCGGCGCGGATGACAAGGTCTTTCCGTTTGGCCGCGTCGTACGCCTCGTGAACCACGCAGGCGATACCAACTTGTTGCGCCAACGCGGTCGCGGCAAGTATTTCATTCGCCATAAGCCAGGAGCAGAGATCGCCTCGCTCGCCGATCGGCGTACGCGACGATCGGCTCGCGTGAGCGGCTCTACGGCGCTCGCCAAGACCTCTGCCCCCGCGAAGAGTCCTGTCGCCAAGATGGCAGGCCTCTTGGTCAAGTCGCAGAGCTTACAGGGCAAGATGAGCGCGGTGGTGAAGGCTGCCAAGAAGAAGTCAACGCCAAAGAAGAGCACCAAAAAGGCTTCGTCCAAAGCGAAGAAGCGATAGTCAACTTTTAATTCGAGCGCGTTGTGCGCTCTTTCACGCGCAAGTAAATCTGGAGAGCATCATGAGCGAAACAGCCTTAGCCGTATCCACCCCCGCCGCCGCAAAGAAGCGGGCCAAGAAAATCACTGGACTCCTGTCTAAGTCGGTCTCCTTACGGGGCAAGATGAAGAAGGCTGTTAAGGTTGAGTTGGCCGCGCAGAAAAAGGCCGCCAAGCCGAAGAAGGCTGCGCCTAAGAAGAGCCCTAAGAAGGCCACCAAGCCGAAGAAGTCACCGAAGAAGAGCAGCGCAAAGAAGGCTTCTCCGAAGAAGAGCACCAAAAAAGGTGGAGCCAAGAAGTCTTCGGCGAAGAAGTCAAGCGCCAAGAAATCGACCAAGAAATCAACCAAAAAGAGCACCAAAAAATAAAGAAATCAGAGTAGAAACGTGCGCGTTTTGCGCCCCATTTAACAAGACAATCATTGGAGGATACGATGCCGCATCACTATGGAATGACAGTTGGAAAATCTGCTGCGATCGCGAAGCCTAGCTCTGCCGCAAAGAAGCGGGCTAAGAAGATTAACGGGCTCCTTAGTGAGTCGAAGAGCCTGCGGGGCAAGATGAAGACCGCCGTCAACGCGGAGGTCGACGCCTTGAAGAAGGGCGAGGCTGAGTTGAAGGCCGTCGCGAAGAAGACCGTGGCGCCAAAGAAGGCCGCTGCGAAGAAGCCCGCCCACAAAAAGGCTGCTCCTAAAAAGGCTGCTGCGAAGAAGCCCGCCCACAAAAAGGCTGCTCCTAAAAAGGCTGCTGCAAAGAAGCCCACCCACAAAAAGTCTGCTCCTAAAAAGGCTGCTGCAAAGAAGCCCGCCCACAAAAAGAGCACGCACAAGACCGCTGGCGTGGGCTATGCCCATGGCGCCAGGAGCGCGCACTCCACCCAAGGTTGGTGCGACAAGTTGGTCGCCGCTGCCAACACGAGCGCCCCAGCGAGCGCCTTACAGGGCCTCACCACCGTGCTGCGCGCCGCCTCTGCGGAGCATGATCGTGGCAGCATGAGCGCCACGGAGATCCAGAAGCTGCGTGATTGCACCAAGTTCCTACACTTGTTCGCCACGCACAACGCCACCGCCGCGCATGCTCCCTCCCTGGTGAAGAGCTCGCACAATTGGGCGGCCTTGTCCAAGCGCCACCACAACTAAGCACGCCGTCTTGGCCTACTCCTCGTTGGCGCTGTTGTAGGCAAATCTATCTAGCGCCAGCGAGGATCGCCATGCCGTCATCTCCATCCAGTCGAACTCAACAGATCAAGCTCCTCCTTACCAAGGCCCAGCAACTGCGCCGTAAAATGAGCGCTATTATCAATGCGACGAAGGTTGCGCGGGGGAGGGCAACGAGTCTTGGGGCAGTGGCTGAGCCTGAAGAGCAGATGAGGGCGATGAAGGCTATCTGGGATCAAATCATTGCACAGTATGTCAAGATGCACGGAGCTTCGCCAACGCCTGCGGAACTTGCGGAGCTCTGGAAAATGTTTGGCAAAGCCAGGGCGCAGTCTTCTGCTACGCCTCCTCCTGCGCGCCCATCCCGTCCAGTGCCTCGTGGAAACACTCCATTTTGGGATGAGGCAGAGGAGCCACCTGCCGCGTCATGGGAGGGTAGAGGCGCCAAGCCGCTGCGTCCAGAGAGCGCCCACGCCTCCTCCCCACCGCCCCGTGCGTCGCGTCCTGTGCCTCCGCGCGGGACGCCTCCTCCCGCTTCGTGGGAAAACATCCCATTCGGAGAGGATGAACCTCGCTATCAAGGCTGGAAGCCTGGGGCTAAGCCGCTGCATCCAGGGAGCGGATCTGCGCCATCCTCCGCGCAAGAGATGGCCCTGCGTCTGCTGGGGCTGACGGCGCCATATACCGCAGCACAGGTAAAGACCGCGTTTAAGCAGGCTGCTCTCCGAACGCATCCAGATAAAGGCGGCTCGCATGCTAAGTTTCTAGCGGTCAAGGATGCAGCGAATTTGCTGCTACAGAGTTTGGGGGAGCGCGTGATGGGGGTAGGTGGCAAAACCACGCATCGCCCGCGCGTGAGCGGCTCCGAATGGGGTGATGCTTCTAGAGAGCCATCCCCGCTGCAACAGCGCGACATACGGGCGATGCTGCAAGACCGCGCGCTCAACCCACAGATGGCCCAGCGCCTACTTCATGATCTCTTGGATTTTCACCCGTTTATCGTTCGGCTGCGAAGTGATCCCAACGTGTCTCCGCAAGAGATCAGGCGTCGCTTGCCGTTGATTCCCAAGGCTAGCGCCCATGAGCGGCGCTTTTATTGGGACACGCTGCAGCAAAATCCCTCTTGTGACTTTCTGCTCGATCTTGACCCAGGCTTGTCGTCGCTGTTTGAGCAAAAAACGCGCGTAGGCGCCCGTGATGAGAAGGAGAAGGCCACTAAGGAATTTACGGCGAAGTTAGTCGCCGAATACGTGAAAATGGGGCTGACTCCCTCCAAAGAAGAGATAGAGCATCTGTGTGAGCAGTTTGCCGCCGCCTATGCTCAAAAAGAGCCCTCTCCGATGCCACCGACAAGGTGGTGGCAGCGTGCCGCTAAGCCCGCAAAGCCGACATCCTCGCAGCCAGAGCAGCCTTCCCGTGTGCCGATGAACTGGGATACTGCTGCGCAGTTTATGAAGCATCTCTTTAACTTGTATTTCGTCTATCAAAACATAGTGAGCCACACAGAGCATCACTACTACAATGAGCCGCCTAGGCAGGAGCGTGAAGTGCCGCCATGGGCAAGGGAGATGCCACCTCAGGCAAGACCGCCACACGCAAGGGCCACGCCCCCGCCACCGCCAGCAAGACCAAGGCCCGTCGAAAGAGAGCCAGCGAGGCCATCGAGCCCAAGGTCTACGCCGCAGCAAGATGCAATGCGGCTGCTGGGATTACGCGATCCTTGCACGGCAGCAGAGGTGAAGAGCGCCTTTCGGCGGGCGGCCATGAAGGCGCATCCTGATAGGGGCGGCTCACAGGCGAAGTTTCTGGCCGTCAAGGATGCGGCCAACCTGCTGCTACAGAGCCTTGGGGAGCG
>Ga0315284_10017087_pt1 | contig 10286 bp, 8 predicted proteins | sample YL17G09_16_MG_FD_203696 | JGI IMG/M metagenome (GOLD analysis project Ga0315284, IMG submission 203696) | Sediment microbial communities from Yellowstone Lake, YNP, Wyoming, USA - YL17G09_16 | ecosystem: Environmental > Aquatic > Freshwater > Lake > Sediment | place: USA: Wyoming | collected...
ACGATTTCTTCACCAAACTCTGAACATTTAAGTTTGGTGGCACCCTCCATAAGCCTTTCAAAGTCGTAAGTGACCCTTTTCGATTGAATGGCTGCCTGTATACCTTTGGTAATTAGGGAGGCAGCTTCAGCCCAGCCCATGTATTCAAACATCATAGCACCGGAGAGAATTACTGAACCAGGATTTACCATATCCTTACCGGCATATTTGGGAGCGGTTCCATGCGTGGCTTCAAAAATAGCATAACCGGTTTCATAATTAATATTCGCACCCGGGGCAATGCCAATACCACCCACAATAGCAGCAAGAGCATCAGAAATATAATCTCCGTTAAGATTCAGGGTGGCAATTACCGAATATTCAGCCGGACGGGTCAGTATTTGCTGTAAAAATGCATCGGCAATCACATCTTTAATAATAATGATTTTCCCGGTATTGGGATTGGTGAATGAGCACCAGGGTCCGCCGGCAATTTCAGTGGCACCAAATTCCTCCTTAGCTAATTGGTAACCCCAATCGCGGAAAGCGCCCTCTGTGAATTTCATGATATTTCCCTTATGAACTAATGTTACCGATGGTAAATTGTGTTGGATAGTATACCTGATAGCCGCTCTTATAAGCCGTTTTGATCCTTCGCGCGATACAGGCTTAATACCGATTGACGAAGATTCGGGAAACCTGATCTTTTTTACATTTAATTCCTTTTCAAGGAATGAGATAACCTTCTTTACTTCAGGTGAACCATCCATCCATTCAATACCGGCGTAAATATCTTCAGCGTTTTCTCTGAATATTACCATGTTGGTTGTGGTGGGATCTTTAACCGGTGAGGGCACACCGTCATAATACTTAACTGGTCGCAGACAAACATATAAATCCAACAGTTGCCGCAAGGCTACGTTCAAAGAACGTATACCACCACCAACGGGTGTGGTGAGCGGTCCTTTAATGGCCACCATGCACTCCCTGATTGTTTGCAAGGTTTCATCAGGTAACCAGTTTCCGGTTTTCTCATAAGCTTTCTCTCCGGCCAGCACCTCATGCCAATGGATTATCTTCTTTCCCTGGTAGGCCTTTTCCACTGCAGCATTAAAAACTCTTACCGAGGCAGCCCAAATATCAGGCCCGGTACCGTCACCTTCAATAAAAGGTATTATCGGATTGTCGGGCACAATAAGCAAACGGTTACTGAGGGTAATTTTCTGTCCGTTCATTGTTGTAAGTGTATATTTATTCGAGTTCAAGATTTAGCTTTTGCCGGAATGCCACAAGTACAGGATTCTTTTGACTAAGGTACCGGAATTTTTCTTCATTGGTATATAGTTTGTTCTGAGGTTCTTCGGATGACTCAATAAGGATAGCCTCAATATTGATCCGGTTATTCTGCATTTCACGCCGAAGGAATTTTTCAAGTTCGAATCTGGTATTGTTGTTGAAATCCTCGAGTTGGGACCTGTTATTAAGTTCAATTGTAATTGTGTAATTATCTGTAATCCTAGGTTGTATGGTTTTAAGGGTAACTGCCATCCGCGGTTTATCCTCGCGGATTTGACCGGCAAATGAATTCAGGCACATGATAAGAAATTCTTCAGATATGGGTTTCAGGATCTCATTTCCTTCCGGAACAGGCTTGCTTTCATATGAATTCTCTATCGGTTGACCTTCCCCGGTATCAGATTTGATCTCTGAAGCTTTAAGAGCTTCTTTGATCGAAATCTTAGGTACAGTGTTGTAACTGGGGTCAGGTTCTTTAAGGACGACTGGCTTCTCGACCTGATGTTTTTCCTGGATTAAAGGTGGTTCAACCGTTTTTTTTCGTTCACCGGTTTTGGGGATTTCAGGTACAGCAAGAAGATTTTGACTACTGCTCAGTTTTTTTTTTTCACTGGCTATGTTGGATAGCCTTATAAGTGCAAGTTCTATATGTAGTCGTTGGTTTCGGCTGGCTTTCAAAGCTAGTTCACACTGATTGCAGATTTCAAGGGCAGGGAATATGAAATCATCGGGACATACTATGGCTTGCTGCCGGTACCGGACTTTTAGTGCCTCACTAACTTCCAGCAATGGAAGTGTTGCCTCATCATGACAGACGAGCAGATCACGTAAATGAGAAGAAAGTCCGCTGACAAAATTTTGTCCGTCGAAACCCCGCTGGAGAATTTCATTAAAAATCATCAGCGCCTTTGATGTGGAGCCTTCCAGGAATGCTTCTGTTGCCCTGAAGTAATACTCATAATCCAATACATTCAGGTTATCCAGGACTTCAAGGTAGGTTATGTTTCGGTTTGAGAAACTGGCTACCTGATCAAATATCGAAAGAGCATCACGCATAGCACCATCGGCTTTTAAAGCTATAACATTCAATGCTTCTTCTTCAAAGGCAATATCTTCCAAACGGGCAACCTGAGCAAGATAGCTAACGATATCCTCTACCCTTATACGGTGAAAATCGAATATCTGGCAACGCGATAGGATGGTTGGAATGATTTTGTGCTTTTCAGTAGTAGCGAGAACAAAAATGGCATGTGCAGGTGGTTCTTCAAGTGTTTTGAGAAAAGCATTGAAAGCAGCCTGTGAAAGCATGTGTACCTCATCGATGATATAAATACTATATTTCCCAACCTGGGGAAGGATTCTGACCTTTTCGATCAGGTTACGGATATCATCCACTGAATTATTCGAGGCGGCATCTAATTCATGAATATTGAACGATCTTGATTCGTTAAAAGACTTGCAGGATTCACATTTTTCACAGGCTTCTATATTTTCCGAAAGATTGAAACAATTAAGAGTTTTCGCGAAAATACGGGCACAGGTTGTCTTACCTACCCCTCTCGGACCACAGAAAAGGTAAGCATGTGCAGTTTGACCTTTTCTTATGGCACTTTTAAGTGTATTGGTCACTGCTGGCTGTCCAACAACGGTGTCGAAATTGACTGGCCTGTATTTTCTGGCGGATACAATAAAGTTGCTCATGCGGGAATTCATTCCCTGCAAAGATATTGAATTATGGTTTTCGGGGAGGGAATGTTGATAAATTGTTGTTATACGAATGTAGAGACAACGCATGTGTTATCTCTACTGCAATGCATATTGTTTATACTATTTTACGGTATTAATCGGATGTTTCCATAATGAGAAGTCACCGATACCTCGGCTTTAGCATTCTGAGCAATGCCAATTACACCATCAACTTTCATTTCATTATTCTCATTGAATCGGTTTACCTTGGCATTATTCTCGGGATAGACAATGTTACAATACTTGGAATATCCATTCAGCTTATAAGAAGCGGCCGGATCAATCCCAAGTTTATATGTACCATAGCTATTGTTTATTTTAATTCCTTCGAAACCCGCAGATATTTGGTCTACCAGTCCATCCGAATATTTTGAATCCACCTGGAGTTTGCCGGATAGACTATTGATGGAGAAATGACCGTAAGCTGTTGTGGTAACAAAATTATTCAGTTTGCCGATTTCATAAGTATCATATTTTGACTCACTAACAATTGAACTGGCTCGGGTAACATATACCTTTGAATACTTGCTAACAATTGCCAGGGCTTTACATTCCGTTAAGCTGATTTTAGAGTACTTGATATCCAATTCAATCCAGCGGGTTTCCTGAATTGTTCCGTTAGAATAGGATAAATACACCTTAGTCAGGGGTTCCTTTGAATCATGCAGAATTTTATTGGCCGTAAGTTTACCGTATTTTACATCAATGGTGGAGGTAGAGGTGAGTTCATCGATAAAAACGTTTCCATATTTATTAGAAAGATTTACAGGTACAGTCTTTGGCATAGACACTTTATAGTTGATTTCAAGTCCACCATTATCTGAATGGAATCCTTTGAAATACCGGCCAAAATCTTCTCCAATATCAGTTTCGGCTTTTATGAGATCACCTTCCTGGGAAATATTTATTTGTATCATACGGAGCAAGTCATCTGCTCTCTGCTGATCCCTGACATTGACTTTGATCATTACATCAATTGACAGGAAAGCATCATTCCGGCTTATGATATCGACATCGCCATACTTATTTAATACTTCAAGACGTGTATTTGAATTAACCGCAAATTCTTTCTTGATTTCCTTGGTAAAAGGTACTTCCTGTGCCAGTATACCCATGGTTACTGTTAATGCTACAAGCAATACACCTGCTTTTTGTTTGAATATCAATGTTTTCATGGTCATAATTTTAAAGAATTGAACTGGCAGTTTGTTGGGTACGGGCAATAATCATATCCATCATTTCAATTTTAACCTGGTAAAAATTGATGATAGCGTGCACAATTCTCTCATCATCAGGATTTTGTATTAAGTCCTGTTTCATAGCCCGAACCTGCTTGTCCATCTCAGAAAATTCCTGAAGTACCTGCTTTTTTTCGTCCTGATCATTGTTGAATCTGAGATTTTGAATTTTACTGTAAGAAATGTTGAGCTGGGTTGTATAGAACTGTTCTGCTTCATTTAATTCAGGACCGGCCGATCCTGAGTAAATATTATCTGTGCCATGTTTCAGAAGATTGAACTCGCGAATAGCGGCATAGGATATTACCAATCCAATGAGAACAATGGCTGCAATTCTAAGCAAAACTCTTCCCGTTTGGCGAAACCTTCGTTTCTCCAACTGGGTCAGTCTCTCTGTGAAACGGTCAAAGTGTCCTTCCAGGGGCTCTTCAGTATCGAATCGGTCAAGATTGCTCCTTATGTATTCATCCAAAGGTTTCATCTTTACTTTTCTTTAGGTATTCAATTAGTTTTTTCTTTGCCCGTGCAAGCTGCGACCGGGATGACGATTTATTGATCTTCAGTATCATAGCAATTTCTTCATGATCAAAACCTTCAAAAAGTGCAAGTGAAAGAACTATTCGGAATCCTTCGGGAAGCCTTCTAACTGCCTCCCTGATTTTTGCCACTCTGTTGGCATCTTCTTTTGCCGTATCCAGATCATTCCAGTTAAACTCCTCCGGAATATTTGTCTTTTCATTTAATTCCTCGAACTTAACTTTTCTTGATCTTAGAACATCAATTGTTTTGTTGATCACTATCTTTTTAAGCCATGAACCAAAACTCATTTCGCCCCGGTAGGTGTTTATCTTCAGAAATGCGGCAAGAAACGATTCCTGCATCACATCCTCAGCTTCCACCTTGTCATCCAACATCCTGTAGCAGGTGTTATACATAGCCTTGTAATAAAGTCGGTATAACTCACTCTGCGCCAATCTGTCACTTTTCTTGCACCGGTCAACGAGTTCATGATGGATGTTGTAACCCTTCTGCTCAATCATTAGCTCATTATTAGAGACGTCATTTATTGAGAAACGCTGCAAATTTTACTGAAAAATAATAAAATTCCGTGAATATGTCAGGTGCATCATTGATTTGTGGTAACTATCAGCTGGTACCATTGGAAATTCTGAACCGCTTTAAAAGAGGGCATATCATTAAATTCGGGGTCAATATAGTAAGCCACTCCGCATCCCAGTTGCAGAGCTTCTCTGGCCAAAATATTTTTTTTATGGTCTTTTGAATTCATCCAGCCTGAAATCAATGCTTCACCAAACGAAAGATAGGTATGTGGTTTCAATAACTCACCTCCCGGGGTTTTGCTAAACTTACCCTTCCCCTGGAGATAGACAGTCTCATAAGATTTATACTGCAACCCATATCCTTCAATAATATTCTCAGCTAAAAAGGGATTGGAAACCTGACACAAGGCCGCACGGTCATTAGGAGTTTTCTTTTCCTTATGATTGGGATCAATATGGCTGAAAAAATCCTCTCTCACCATGTCCTGGGCATGCATCATGGCTGAATTCTCAAGTTGCGGCGCATATTCAAGAGATTGAAGATGATTTTGAACTCGTATTTCATTTGTTAAAAAGAAAATTACAGCATCTATGCGGGCATAATCAATATTCTCAAAATCAATCACCTCATTGAATATAGCATTGTTTCTAAAATCTAAATAATCTGAATTGGTGTAATATGCCTTTTGCGGCTTTATTTGCGAAAAACCTTGCAGATAATTCAGTGAAAGAAAAAGCATCCCAAATAAACTTGATTTAATTATATACATTGGTATCTTATTAGTATTTAGCAAAATTAAGCCTTCGGCATGAAAAAGATTATAAATTTCAACGTCCATATGAAAAAAATATTGGTATTTTTAAGCTATTAGTTTATAAAATTGTTATGCTATATACAAATTGTCTGTTTTTGCCTTAACTTACCCTCTAGCAGCTCTTTTTAATTCTGTTCTTTTTGCAATGCTATTTTCCATGAAAAATCCAGAAAATAAAGTTTTATATATAGAAGAAAATCCTGCTGACAGGATGGAACTTGAGCGTGAAGCAAGAGAAGCCTGCTATCCTTTTATGTTAGTTATGGCTTCATCCATAAAAGAAGCCCGGGAACTTCTTAAAGAAAACACCTATCATGCAATTGTGTCTGATTTTCACCTGGTTGACGGACAGGCTATTGACCTCATACCTCAACTTGTAGATTGTCCTTTGATCATTATTACGGACGAAGGCAGTGAAGACACAGCTGTAAAAGCCCTGAAAGCCGGTGCTTACGACTACCTGATCAAGGATATTAACCTGAACTATCTTAAGATACTGCCCATAACTTTAGCCAAGTCCATTGAACAAAAGAAGCAGCATGATGAACTGGATCGCTACCGAACACGGTTGGAGAGCCTGGTTAATGATAGGACAACCGAATTAACGGAAATGTATTTGCAACTTCAGGAAAGTGAAGCAAATTTCAGAAATATTTTTAACAACACCACTGATGGTTTTGTAATCACGGATTATGAGTTCAACTTCCTGGAAGCCAATAATACCTTACTTAACAATTTTGGAGTGACCAGAGAATTTCTGTCCACACAAGCTTTGATTGATTTTTTGGTACCGGCATACCATAGCATTATTTACGATCGGTTGAAGCTGGTGAAACAGGGATTATCAAGCGGGGATCTCGAAATTGACGTGAAATCACCGCAGACACAGCAAATCATACCGTTTGAGATAAACAATGTGCCCATCATGTTTAATCATAAAAATGCTATCCTTACAGTAATGCGCGATATTACTGAACGCAAATCTATTGCACGAAAGTTATTTGAAGCCATTATTCAAACCGAAGAGCAAGAGCGGTCAAGGATTGCCCGGGACCTGCATGATGAAATCGGCCCGCTTATGTCGGCACTGAAAATATATACTACCTCTTTCATGGAAAGCCACAGCGAGGAGAAAAAGAACAAACTTGCCGAACAAATGGGAATTATTATACGCGATGTTATTGAATCACTCAAGGAAATATCCAATGATATGAGCCCACATATATTGGTTAATTTTGGCCTTTATGCAGCTATTCAAAACATTATAAGTTTATTTTCAAAGAACCTTCAAATTCATCAACAGTCCAATATTGATAATCTCCGATTTCCTTCTATTGTGGAATCCGTAGTTTACCGCATAATCAAAGAACTCATCAACAATACTGTCAAACATGCTAAAGCCGGGAATATTTACATTCGTTTAACCTTTTCCAACCCTGTCCTGATTTGTCAGTACCGTGATGACGGCATTGGATTTGACATGCAGAATCAATTCCATTTACAGGCAAAAGGCATGGGAATCAGTAATATAATTTCAAGAATTCAGTCGCTTGGAGGTGACTATACAGTTTCAACCAGTCCTGGAAATGGATTTGAAATAAATTTGGAAATACAAGCATCACCCCTAAATAGTAATGACAAATAGAAAACACAAGGTTATCATTGCAGATGACCACACGCTGTTCAGACAAGGTTTAAAACTGATCCTCGAGGATATTGAGAATATTGAAGTTATTGCAGATGTTGCAAACGGAAAGGAACTTATTGATGTTGCGACAGTAATGAAACCTGATTTAATCATCATGGATATCAACATGCCCTATATTAATGGAATTGAGGCAAGCAGAATTCTGTTACAGGAAAATCCCAATCTTAAGATACTGGTTGTATCCATGTATGGCGATGAACAGTATTACAACAGTGTGATAGAAAACGGTGTTAAGGGATTTATTCTGAAGGATGCCGATAATGCAGAACTCAGAACAGCAGTTAACATGATACTGAATGGCAAAACCTACTTTTCACAGGAACTATTGCTTAAACTGATCAGAAACCATCAGCCCAACGCCCAGATTTCCTTAACATCACGCGAAAAGGAGATTCTGGCCATGATTTGCGAAGGTCTCAATTCGTCGGAAATAGCTGCAAAACTATTTCTAAGTGAAAGAACGGTTGAAAATCACCGTGCGAATCTCCTGGATAAAACCGGTTGCCGGAATTCACTATCCCTGGTCATTTATGCTTTAAGAAACAACCTTATAGATATACAATAACAGAAACCGGTGATATTATGTTTAATTATCATCGATACTAGAAAATGGTCTGAAAGACAGCCCTGAAAAAATAAAACGCCAAAATCATTGAAACAGCAATTTTCATGAAGGTGCCTGCCAGGAAGCCGATAAATGAACCCACCGCTGCCCGCATAGCCTGGTTTGCATTCTGTCCGGCATAGCGCTCTCCGATCCATGCACCGATAAACGGTCCGCCTAAAATGCCAAATAAGCCAAATGGGCCCAACACTATTCCCAGCATAGGTAATAATATAATCCCAATAATCAGTCCTATTGTGCTTCCCCGAACACCTGACCGTGTACCGCCAAATTTTTTAGTGCCCCAGATAGGAACAACATAATCCAGCACTGCCACAACCATAACAATAACTGCCCAAATGACCAGCATTTTGAATGAAAACTGTGCAAAACGTGTCCAGTGCAGAAGCAGTAATCCGAAATAGCTGAGGGGCGGACCGGGTAAACCGGGAAGGATACTGCCGATGATTCCTATTATTATGCTCAATGCACCAATTATGGCTAAAAAATAGTCCATTTAATAAAATTATGGATAAATAACGAACAAGGAACCCAGAATACTGAACATCGAAGTTAATTATAAGTGATCGAGGATGCTATAAAAACCTCGAAATTCTAAAATCGATGTTCCTTGTCCGATATTGATTTATTGTTTTTCCTGGATTATGACCTCTTCCTGCATGTGTTTTTCCTTATGTGGAGCATGCGGATGCCAACCCATGATATAAATCAGCGCAAAAAAACCGATGATATAGGCAACAGTAACATGCCAGCCCTTTCTTATATAATTCATTGTATTCTTGGTTTCAGGATACATATTGGAAAGTGCCACACCTGCCGATGATCCGAACCAGATCATGGATCCTCCAAATCCGACAGCATAAGCCAGCACGCCCCAGTCGTATCCTCCCTGCTCCAGACAAAGCTTGGTAAGCGGAATATTATCGAAAACTGCCGATACAAACCCGAGGGCAAAGGCCGTCCAATGTGAAGCAGGTGGCAATTCATCAACTGGCATAAGAGAGGCACAGGTGACAAGGGCCATCAGAAAAACAGTTCCCATCCAGGCATTTTTCAATTCTTTCCAGGGTGTTTTCCTGAAAAATCCCCCAATGAGAATACCAATCCAGACACCCACAGCAGGGAATTCCAGAGTCCAGTTGGTTATTATGGTACAGACCAGGATCAGAAAAACAATACCTATCCTGCCCAAGTCAACCTTCGTATCCGTATTGCCATCGTTCATAATTGGCTGGTACCTGTCCTGTTGAATGGCACCAACAACACCAAATATAGCCAGTGCTGTAAATGAGGCAATAAAAGCATGCAAAACATCCAATGGATTAACGCCATCGATCCACATCAGTGTAGTAGTGGTATCCCCCACTACGCTACCTGCTCCTCCGGCGTTACTGGCAGCAACAATTGCAGCCAGGAATCCGATATGCACCTTTCCTTTAAAGACAACCATGGCGATAGCACCACCGATCATGGCCGCAGCTATGTTATCGAGAAAGGATGACAGTATGAGGATAAAAAAGAGCAGCATAAAACCGCCTTTCCAACCACTTGGAAGATAATTCGGTAGTATATCCGGAAGTTTAGATTCTTTGAAGTGTTCTGCCAGGATGGCAAATCCGAACAACAGACCTAAAAGATTTAAGAGGATCCTCCACTCCCCTTCTTTTGTAGCCGAACCAACAAGATGTCCTGTAAGCGAAAAATCGCTGAAAAGATATTTGGCAATTAGAATAGCGGTAAGACCTAAGAGAGCAACATACATGGTTTTATGATGGAAGACTGCTACACCTATTAAGGTGAGAGCAAACAAAATGAATT
>Ga0315284_10017088_pt1 | contig 10286 bp, 8 predicted proteins | sample YL17G09_16_MG_FD_203696 | JGI IMG/M metagenome (GOLD analysis project Ga0315284, IMG submission 203696) | Sediment microbial communities from Yellowstone Lake, YNP, Wyoming, USA - YL17G09_16 | ecosystem: Environmental > Aquatic > Freshwater > Lake > Sediment | place: USA: Wyoming | collected...
TGGAAAGCGGAAAGCGGAAAGCGGAAAGCGGAAGGCAGAGGGCAGAGAGCGAGCACTGGTGAGGTGTTGGTCTGGACTTTCAGCTTTCCACTCTCAGCTTTCCACCGGGAGATGCGGAGAAGATGGCCGGACTAGCGGAGAGATTCAGGCCCAGGGCGCGAGTCGTCTCGGTGACCGAGATCGACCCCGCCGCTCTGCGCGAGCAGGGATTCGAAGGGCTGCTGCTGGACCTCGATAACACCTTGCTTGAATGGATGAACCTGAACGTGCCGGAATCGTCGAAACGGTGGATCGAATCGGCGAAACAGGCCGGTATGAAGCCGTGCCTGGTCTCGAACACGCATTATCCGAAGCGTTTGAACCGGATAGCCGGGGAATTGGGTGTCCCGGCGACTGCGCACTCGCTCAAGCCGCGCCGTCACGGTTTCGAGAAGGCGGCGGCGCTGATCGGATGCGAGTTGGATCGCTGCGTGGTGGTAGGCGATCAGCTTCTGACCGATATCTGGGGTGGAAACCGGGTGGGCGCGTATACGATTCTGGTCAACCCCATGCACCCAAGGGAGTTTATCGGCACGAAGGTGAGCCGGATGGTCGAACGGGTCATTTTTGCCTTGCTTGGACTGCCCGCTAGACAGGGAACAAACGGGAAAGCGATATAGTCAGACTAAGAGGATACCAAGTGAACGTGCTCGGGCATACTAAGGTGGTCGGGGTGTTCGGACACCCGATCTCGCACAGCCTTTCGCCGGTGATGCACAACGCGGCGATCCGGGCGCTGGACATTGACTATATCTATGTGCCGTTCCACGTCCTGCCGCGGGACCTGCCGGCAGCGGTCGAAGGCATTCGGGCGATGGAGATTGCGGGGGTCAACGTCACGATCCCGCACAAGGAGCGCGTGATCGAGTGCCTCGACGAAGTCAGCGATCACTCGACGCAGATACGCTCCGTCAACACGATCACAAACGTGGACGGCCGTCTGAAAGGCGATACGACCGACGGGCCGGGGTTTGTGCGCTCCGCCGAGGCCGTCTGGGGCAAGCTGGACGGCTGCAAAACGCTTATCCTCGGAGCGGGAGGCTCCGCGAAGGCCGTGGCTTTCGCCCTTGCCCGGATAGGCTGCGAGATAGTGATCGCCAACAGGACACACGGGCGTGGAGTGGAACTGGCCGAATGTTTGGGTAAGGTCTTTGGGACGGGGACGTTCCGGGTCGCGGAACTTGACGGGCAGGCGCTTGGAGAGGAGATCCTCGGCGTCGATATGGTGATCAACACCACATCGGTCGGAATGTACCCGGACGTAGAAGCGATTCCGATCTCGCCGGACCTGCTGCGCCGTAACCTGCTGGTCTATGATCTCGTCTACAACCCTGCGAGGACGCGGCTGGTCGCGGAAGCCGAGAAGCGCGGGGCCAGCGCGGTAAGCGGACTGAAGATGCTGGTCTATCAGGGCGCGCTGTCGTTTGAGATGTGGACGGGGATCGAGGCGCCGGTCGATGTGATGGAAGAAGCGGCGCGGCGGGTGTTGGGTGATGCGAATGTGTTATAATCTCTTGTTGTCCCGGCTCGTGGGGCGATGCGGGGAGTGGAGATAGATGGCTAGAAGAGATCTAGGCGAGGAGCTGGTGGCAAAGAGCGTGATCACCACGGAGCAGCTCGCCGAAGCGCACGAGGTCCAACGAAGCGCGCCCGGGGACATCGGGCGGATCGTAGTCGATCTTGGGTTTGCGGATGGAAAGGCGGTAACGCAGGTTCGCGCGGAGACTCTGAACCTGACGTTCGTGGACCTGTCGACTCAGAAGATCGATCAGTCCGCGGTGAACTCCGTTCCGGAACACATAGCCAAACGACACAAGATTCTCCCCATATCCAAGAACGGTAACCGGCTGATCGTGGCCGTGGTGAACCCCAGCGATCTGCTGGCCATTCAGGACATCAAACTCGCCAGCGGCGTGCAGCAAGTGGCGATGGCGCTTGCGACCGAGGACGACTTGATGGACGCGATAGACCGCGCCTACAAGGGCGGCGACGGCGCGTCCGGGACGACGGTTGCAACCGCGGAGATCGCACCGACGCAGGACCCGGGTTGGTCGGGCGGAGGCGGCACGTCGGGTCTTTCGGCTGATATTCGGCAGGCAATCGCGGGCTACGGCGCGCGTGAGGACGTGCCCGACGAAGATACGGAGACCCTCGCCAAGCAGGCCGACGAAGCGCCCATCATCAGGATCGCGTTTACGCTCATCCAGCAGGCCATCAACCAGGGGGCAAGCGACATCCACGTGGAGCCGGACAAGCGAAACGTGCGGATCCGCTACCGAATCGACGGCGTGCTGCACGAAGTGATGCCGCTGCCGAAGTATATCGAAAGGCCGCTGGTTTCGCGCTTCAAGATCATGTCGGACATGAACATAGCGGAGCGGCGACTGCCCCAGGACGGCCGCATCCCCGTCACGCTGACCGGCAAGGACTACGACCTGCGCGTTTCGTGCCTGCCCACGGTCAACGGCGAGAAGATCGTCATGAGAATCCTTGACAAGTCGAGCGTTTTGCTGGGTCTCAACAAGCTCGGCTTCACCTCGGAGGTGCAGTCTCAGGTCGAGGAACTGGTCGCGCAGCCCAACGGCATGTTCCTTTCGACGGGCCCGACGGGAAGCGGCAAGACGACCACGCAGTATTCGGTTCTGCATAAGCTCAATTCCGTCGAGAAGAACATAATCACCATCGAGGACCCGGTCGAGTATCAGCTCAGCGGCATCGCGCAGGTCCAGGTGAACAAGAAGGCGGGTCTGCACTTCGCCAACGCGCTTTCGAGCTTTTTGCGGCAGGACCCGGACATAATAATGGTCGGCGAGATGCGCAACCTGGAAACGGGGGAGGTCGCGGTCGAGGCGTCGCTCACCGGTCACCTGGTTTTGTCGACTCTGCATACAAATGACGCGCCGAGCGCCGTCACACGTATGGTGGACATGGGCATAGAGCCGTATTTGATCTCGGCAACGGTTATCGGCGTGCTGGCGCAGAGGTTGGCAAGGAAGGTCTGCCAGAAGTGCAAGGCTCCGTATCAGGTGCCGGCAAGCGATCTAAGAAGGTTCGGGTTCAAGCCTAACGTGCCGGACGAGATGGTGACGCTGTATAGAGGCGAGGGATGCGAGGCATGCAGGCATACCGGGTTCAAGGGCCGGATCGGCCTCTATGAACTGATGAGGATCAACGACGAGATACGGGAGCTTGTCGTGCGGCGGGCTCCGCTGGCCGACGTTCGAGAGGCCGCCAAAGCCAACGGCATGCACGAGCTTAAGGAAGACGGGCTGGAGAAGGTGTTGCAGGGGATCACGACGCCGGACGAGGTTATGAGAGTCGTGTTCACCGCCGGCGTGTAGATTGCAGATTGCAGATTGAGGATTGAGGAGCAGCGATTGGAAGAGGCGGTAGCAAGCCAAATAGGCCGGATTAAGGCTGAGCCGGGCAAGAAGGCCACCGAGCCGCACTCGATCGAAGAGACCCACATAGACGACCTCCTGATGGAGATGGTGCAGAGGGGCGCGTCGGATGTGCATATATGCGTCGCGGTGCCGCCGATCATCCGAGTGGACGGCCAGCTTCTGGCGCTCAACTACGAGAAGTTCAACGCCACGCAGACCCAGAGGATGATCTACGACATCCTCACCGACGAGCAAATACAGCGCTTCGAAGAGACCTGGGAACTGGACTTTTCATATTCGCTGCGAAACGTTTCCCGGTTCAGGGTGAACGCCTTCAAGGACAAGGGAACGGTCGCCGCCGCGTTCCGACTGATCCCCATGAAAATCCCGACCATTCGGGAGCTTGGTCTGCCGCTGGTGCTGGAGACGCTCACCCGCAGACCGAGAGGTCTGGTTCTGGTGACTGGGCCGACCGGAAGCGGCAAGTCCACGTCGCTTGCGGCGATGATCAATCAGATCAACACCGAGCGCAGCCTGCACGTGATCACCATCGAAGACCCCATCGAGTATCTGCACCAGCACCGGTTCAGCATCATCAACCAGCGCGAGGTCGGCCAGGACACCAAGGAGTTTGCCAACGCGCTGCGAGCCGCACTGCGCGAGGACCCGGACGTGATATTGGTCGGCGAGATGCGCGACCTGGAAACGATGTCCAACGCGATCCGAGCGGCGGAGACGGGGCATTTGGTATTTGCCACCCTGCACACCAACTCAGCCGCGTCCACGGTCGACCGCGTGGTCGATAGCTTTCCCGCCTCCCAGCAGGAGCAGATTCGGCTGATGCTGTCAAACAGCCTCGAGGCGGTGCTGTGCCAACAGCTTCTTCCAAGGGCCGGGATGCCGGGAAGAGTGTGCGCTATGGAAGTCATGATCGCCACGCCGGCCATACGCAATCTGATTCGCGAGGCCAAGAGCCATCAGCTCACCTCAATCATCCAGACCAGCGCGGACGTGGGCATGCAGACGATGGATCAGCACCTGCGCGATCTGTATCAGAAGGGCATTATCACATACGACGAAGCCATGGCCCGCGCGATGAGCCAGGACGAGCTGAAGAACATGATCACGTCAGCGACGGGAATGTCGGCGGGGCCGAGTATGAGACGGTAGGGGGTAGAGCCAGATGCCGAACTATGCGTATACGGTGCGGGACGCGACGGGGCAGATGATCCCCGGCACATCGGAGGCCGAAAACGAAGAGATACTTCGTAAACGCCTGACCGAGAACAACTTCACCGTCGTCGAGATCAAGCAGGTCAAGGGCAGGCAGAGGCGTGTCGGCGGATTCGGCGGCATCAAGAAGACGGACCTGTCGGTGATGTGCCGGCAGTTTTCGACGATGATCGACGCGGGCGTGACGCTCGTGAGGTGCCTGAGCGTTCTGAGCGAGCAGGCGACAAACCCCAAGCTCAAGGCCATCCTCAACGACATCCAAAGCGAGGTCGAGGGCGGCAACACGCTTTCGAGAGCGATGGAGAAGTACCCCAACATCTTCGACAGGCTGTTTGTGGGTCTGGTGAACGCGGGCGAGATCGGCGGCGCGCTCGAAGAAAGCCTCCAGAGGCTCTCGCAGTTCCTGGAAAAGGACGTGGAGCTGCGGCGCAAGGTCAAGTCCGCCATGACCTACCCGATCATCATCATGTGTTTCGCCACGATGGTCGTGATCGGCCTGATGACTTTCGTTCTGCCCAAGTTCATGGACCTGTTCAAGGAGCTGGGTATGAACGAGCTGCCGGGGCCAACCGCCGTGCTCAAGGCCTGCAGCAGCTTCCTGCTGGCCCAATGGTATTGGATGATCATCTTCGTGGTGGTTTTCTTCGTATCGGTAAACCTGTTTACGAAGACTAAGGTCGGGCGCAGGGTTGTTGACAGGCTCAAGCTCAAAGCGCCCGTGTTCGGCAAGCTCAACCATAAGGTCGCGCTCGCCAGGTTCTCGCGGACTCTATCGACACTGCTCTCCAGCGGCGTCGGCATTTTGCAGGCGTTGGAGACTGTAGCGGCGGCGGTCTCGAACGACATCATCTCCGACGCGATCCTGGAGGCTAGAGCAAGGATTAGAGAAGGCGACAAGATCGGCGAGCCGCTTGCGCGAAGCAAGTTGTTTCCTCCGATGGTCGTTCAGATGGTGACCATCGGCGAGGAGTCGGGTTCGCTGGACCCGATGCTGAGCAAGGTCGCCGACTTCTATGAAGACGAGGTGGACGCGGCGCTTTCGAGTCTTACGGCCGCGATCGAGCCGGTGTTGATCGTGGGTCTGGGGTTCGTGGTAGGGTTCATCGTGGTAAGCTTGTTCCTGCCATTAGTGGCGGTGATTCAGAACCTTTCCGGAGGCGGCGGACAGTAGCGCATGTTGGAGGCTTGGCTGGGAGGCCTGATAGCGTTCGTATACGGGACGGTGGTAGGAAGCTTCCTGAACGTATGCATCTACCGGCTGCCCGCGGAGCAGTCGATAGTGCGCCCGCCGTCGCATTGTCCGAAGTGCGATACGAAGCTGAAAGCGGCTGACAATATCCCGCTGGCAAGCTTCTTGCTCCTTGGCAGAAAATGTAGATACTGCGGAGAGCCGATAAGCTGGCGGTATTTTGCGGTGGAGTTCGTCACGGGGCTGCTGTTCGTGGCGACCTACCTGCGATACGGCTACACGATCGACTTCTTCGCATACGTGCTGTTTATCGCGGCGCTGTTGATTGCGTTCTTTGTCGATCTGGATCACTTTATCATTCCGGATCTGGCGCCGATAGCGGCGGTGGCGATCGGGGTCGGCAAGGATGTGGCGCACTGGATCGGCGGCGACCTGAGTATGATGAGGCTTGCGCTGCCGTTCACGGACTACAGCGTGCCGATGCTGCCGAGCCTGGTCGGCGCGGTGACGTGCTTCGCGCTTTTCTATGCGGTGGCCTACGTGAGCTTCTACGTGTTCCGGCCGCGGGATGAGAAGGAGCGCGAGAGCTACGAGGGCGCGATGGGCGGCGGTGATGTGACGCTTGCGGGCGGGATCGGCGCTGTGTTGGGAGTGGTTCCCGCGCTTGTATCGTTCTTTTTGGCCGTTATGCTGGGAACGTTTGTGGGCGTGACGATTGTCGTGCTGAAGGCGCGGGCGGATCGGCGCGGCGTGCCGTGGAGAACGGAGATACCGTTCGGGCCGTATATGGTTGCGGGCGCGATCGCGGTAGTGCTGCTATATCCGCAGCTTGCGGCGGTTTGGGAAGCGTGGATAGGTCTGGTCGCTCCGGGATAGGGAACATCGCGGCGGCTTCAGCCGCCTAAGAACTGATAACTGGCTTGGGCGCGAAAAGCGAGCACCGAAGCGTCATAAAGCAGATTTCTCGCTACGCTCGAAATGACATGAGCGCCAGGAGGTGTCTTGGAAATGAAAGCATCGGCAAGCAGGAAGGGTTTTTCACTAGTTGAGCTTCTGACGGTGATTGCGATCATCGCGATTCTGGCGTCGATCATCTTTCCGGTGATGGGCTTGGTCGGCAACAGGGCGCGGATGAACAAATGCGTCACGCAGCTTCACGAGATCGGGGTTGCCGTGCAGATGTTCAAGCAGGACAACCGTCAGTACCCGGACATACTGGGCATCCCGGCGGACGGCGTCCACGGGTGCGACGTAGTCCGGCCCAACACCACGCCCGCGACCGGCCTCTTCCCCGAGTACTTGAAGTCGTTCAAGCTCTATCACTGCCCGATGTCCAGGATCATCGACACGATGGCGACCGTGACCTATAACCCCACGGGCACCGGGAACATACTGGGTTACTCCTACAATAGCTACGACTTCTACAAGCTCCAAGACGGCAGTATCCAGCAGCACTATACGAAGAGTTGGGTAGATACCCCCGCCAACGTGGGGGTAGATCCAAACCTTCCTGTCACCGGCGACAATGACGAGCTGAAGCAGAGGGACTTCGAGAGGCAGCTTAAGTTCAGGACCCCGCCAGACGATACGGTCGTGACCTGGTGTTCGTGGCACGAGGTCGCGAGCGGAGGCCTGCCGTCCGGCAAGGCCCCAGTGCTGTTCCTGGACGGTCACGTGGACGCGCTAAACGCCGGCGACGTGGAAACCCAGAAGTGGCGGGTGCCGCCCAAGAAGGAGTAGTGGCCGGTCTCCTCCTGAGCATGTCGAAGGACCGACCTTGTCCGAGACTGAGATCGGACGCTACGCAAATCAGTGGCGCCGATTGTGTCATTCTGAGCGCAGCGAAGAATCCCGCAGATTCTTCGCTGCGCTCAGAATGACATGTTGTGTCAGGTCGTACTCATACAGCCTGACCTGTTTCAGCGGTCTGTCCCAGCGCTTGTTTATGGTAGAATTACGTATGGCCGCGGCATCTGAGAGCTCTTGCGGCATGCGCGGAACAATCGTGCGTGGAAGGTAGTCGTACCAACGAGAGCATGACGGGGGCGAACCGCCCTTCGATACGGCCCGCACCGGGCCCACTCAGGGCTGACGGGGCGTAGCGTTTCGGCGCGAAAAGCGGGAGTGTTCAAAAAGCGTCATTCCGAGGAGGAACGACGAGGAATCTGCTTCTGGGCGTGGTCGGCCTGTGCTCAAAAGCAGATTTCTCGCTGCGCTCGAAATGACATGAATGCCAAGTGTGCGGGTTTTTGAACACTCCCAAAGCGTGCGCCGAAAGATCGGGGTAACCTCCCCCGACCCCTCCTTAGTAAGGAGGGGAGAGGCCGGACGACGATTGGAATGGGTATGAAGTGGTGCTGGAACAACAGGAAGGGTACCACGCTGGTGGAAATCCTCGTGGTGATGCTGATCCTGCTGGTGGGGATCATGATCGTCATCCAGATGTTTCCGGTGGGTTTCCGCGTGGTTCGCGCCGCCGAGAGCCAGACGATAGCCACCAAGCTCGCCCAGGCCGAGATGGAGCGATGGAAGAACATGCCCGGCAACCTGCCGGATGGGATTCTTCCTATTGCCGTGGACCCAGCAGCGCCGGCCAACAACAACATCCTCAATGACCAGCACCCGGGGCCGCCGTTCCACGGGATCGAACCCGATGGGGCCGGCGGGTTCACCATTGGCAACGTGCTCAACTTCCGCTACGTGCGCAACGAGGCCGCCACGCTTCCGGTGGGCAGTTACTTCTCGACGGGCGGCGGGGCGGTCTACGGATCGCGCTACGTGCTGGCGTTCAGCCCGATCGAGGCGTTTACCGATCCGGCCAACACGAACCTGTATATCGGCCTTTCGGTCAAGAGCGGCGACCTGCAGCGCCGGAGAGGCGATTCGGATTCGCCTCCGCCCTATCTTCGCGCCGGCCGATATGCGATAGACTACACGGTCGGCGGCGCGGGCGGAGCCGTGTTTTATGTGGCGCTGCCCGACACGAACCCGGCCCACGCCTACTGCATCAGTTATTCCTACTGGATCAACAATCCCGAAACGGGGGATACACAATACCTCAGCCGGACGGATCAGCCCATCACGCCCACGACGGACGGAAGCTGGATCGAGGTGCCGGCGGGCGTGCCCGCGGGCTACGCCGTGGACGAGATCGAGCCCAATTCCGACTCGTGCGCGAGGATGTTCCGGAACGTTCAAGCGACCAACGGGGGCGTATCGTTTTGGTCCGATGACCCGTATGAATACGCGCTTGCCGACGCGGTGATGGGCGTGCTGGCGTTCAACCCGAAGGCGCGAAACATGAGCGAATACACCGCCCGCGGGGTCCGAGCCATAACAGCGCGCATCGACTATCGAATCTACGACCCGCGCATCATACGCGAGGATAGGGTCGTGCCCGCGCCCAACGAGGATACGGACGCCGACGGCACTCTCGACCATACGGCGGTCAAGCTCGCGCTCAAGTTCATACTCGACGCCGGCAACCCCGATGTCATCGGCGACGGCGACCAGACCGACAACCCCGACGAGCCCACCTTCGAGGGGCTGGTCAGACAGCGGTTGGGAATGCTCGTGACCGACCCCGGCGACCTCTGGGTAAAGGACTCCATGCTCATCATCGATCTCCAGACGGGGCTTCGCGTGAGCATGAACGGCGTCACCATCGACTTCAAGGCCGGGGTCGTGCACCTGCCGCCCACGGCCGACCTGATCGACTTTGGCGGCAATCCGCTGACGGGCACGACCGGCGTGACGCTAGCCGGCCGGCACTTGAGGTTCTTCTACCGCGCGGACGGGGATTGGTCGGTGCAGTGCCATAAGGCCTATTCCAACTACTCGCGCGAATACGGCACGCCCCATTTGGACTACAGTCACTTCCGGCTTCTCGCTCCCGCAACCGACGGACTCAACAAGCTGCTTTTTGCCATGTGCGACTCCGGCAAGAACGTGACGGTGGACTACACGTTCATCGACTCGGCAGGCAATCCGCACAAGGTGGTCGGCAAGAACTACCAGATTTCAGACCAGTTCACCGTCGATGAGACGACCGGTCAGCATTGTCCGTTCATCATACTCGATGTGCCCGTCGGGGCGATTATCGAGTCCGGATCGCGGGTGGTTGTGGTTGGATCGTCGTTCAGGGCAAGGGTGATCTGGCGGGACGGAACGCATTGGAGGTTCGTTGACATGGACACGAACCTGACGAGGAGCTCATCGCCATGAGAGCAGGGAGTAGGGAACAGGGAATAGGGAATAGAAGAAAACCCCTCAGCCCGTCCTTCGACAAGCTCAGGATGCTCAGGACCGGGACCCCACCCCTCCTTCGACAAGCTCAGGATGACTCCCCACAGTGGGGAGGGGGCAGAAGGGGTTTTACGCTGGTGGAGCTGCTGGTGGCGATGGCGGTGTCCTCCATTCTGCTGTTCCTGGTGATGTACCCG
>Ga0315284_10017089_pt1 | contig 10286 bp, 11 predicted proteins | sample YL17G09_16_MG_FD_203696 | JGI IMG/M metagenome (GOLD analysis project Ga0315284, IMG submission 203696) | Sediment microbial communities from Yellowstone Lake, YNP, Wyoming, USA - YL17G09_16 | ecosystem: Environmental > Aquatic > Freshwater > Lake > Sediment | place: USA: Wyoming | collected...
TAAATTATGCTGCACCTGTCATAAATTTTAATTTAGAAGGATGTTCTAAGGAATATCTTTCAGCTCTTCTAAGTCTCTTTAAAAAATTCGGGACATCATCATTTCTAAAATGAATTATTTCATCAACTACCATCTCATTATCAGCCATACATTCTGCAAGTCCTTCAATAAGTTTAACCTGACGTATTGCTATGTCCCTACATTCTCTTTCGCGAAACATGCCTATATAATTATAAATCTCATTTCTTTCGCAATGATTTAATCCATACCATCTTTTCTTAAAGCCTCTCCACTCCATTACTATTCCATAACCTCTGCATAATTTATAGAAATCAAACAAATCATCTGCATTTTTTATTTCATCTCTATATTCTTTAGCTTCAAATGGATTAGCATACCCTCGCTCAAGTCTTTTTCTTACAGCTCTCGCATCACGCAAAGCTTCTTCTTTTGTAAGAAATGTTTCATCTCCTCTCTTCATCATTTAATTATAATTGATTAAATGTTTATAAATATTATTGCAATATGATATTATCAAATTAAAGATGTATATAATTAAAATAAGTAAAGTTATATTTAGATTAAAAGTATTAATGTTAACATTATCAAATTAAAGAAGTATGATAGAAAAATAATATTTGAAATTAAAATTAAGTGTATTAAAATCAATAAATTAGCCAAGATTTAGTAAGTTTGCAATATCTTGCAATTCAGTTATTGCTTCTCAGAATTATTCTCACTGCTAAAATCGTCAACAAAAACTGCAGCAGAAATTGTTGTTGTCCACATTCCATCTTTGTTTCCTTCAGCAGACTGGCAATAATGCGTTGTTTTAATAAAATGCCCGCTTGCTTTGTAAATCTGCTCTCTTTCTTCCCATGCTTTGTCTGCATCAAATTCAACTCCTAAAGTTGATGCAAGCATTGTTGCTGCCAAATCTTCTGAATACTCTCCTGTTTTTTTTGCTGTCTCGCCAAAAGCATGATGCTCTGACAAATATCCATAATTGTTTTCATCTTTTGGAACTGCAACCCCAATTGAAGCAGAAACCAACCTGTTTGGTTCATTTGTCTCGCTTCTCGCCATAACACAAAAAGTAATCTGCCCAGGCTTTAAAAATTTCAAACCCTCTTCCCGGGAGAGAATCTTGCAATTAGGAGGCAAGATGCTGGAAACATATACTAAATTGCATTTCTCTATGCCTGCATTTCTTAATGCTAATTCAAAAGATGCGAGTTTGTCCTTGTGAACTCCAACGCCTTTTGTGAAAAAAACCTTTGAAGGTACGTGATTCATCTTAATAGTTTTCAATTAATATAAAATTAATTGTAAATAACATTCAAACAGCATTTAAAAATGTTTTTATTTTTAACTTTTTATATTTGGCTTCAGAACTAAAAAAGTTTATAAAGTGATTGTTTTAATGAACATTTATGAAACATCCTTTAAAAGAAAATAATGGTTCAGTTAGTTCAATGGCTATTAGTTTACCAAAAATTGAGCCAGGAGTTATTATTCCTGAACCAGTGATACCTCATTTTAAAACGCAACCCATTTATGACGGGGAAAGATTAATACGCCCGTCACATATGGGCATTTATTTGAAAGATGGGAGAGATGGATTGATTTATCCTTCTTTTATTGTTGGGCTTAATCCAGCAGATGTTTCTATGTCTAATGAATATCTTTTAATTGTAAGAAATGTTAAAGAACTCCAACCAAAGTCTGCATTAAGTAGGCCAAGAAGAATTACTTATTTAGAGCAGAGAGTTTGTGTTGGAGATTTAGTTTTTGTTCATGCACGACATCATGCTAAAAATAATCCTAATCAATTTTTCTCGAGATTTTTGTTTTATAATGTGTTTGTAGATTCTAAAAGTATAAAGAATGATTTTAATTTTAATGTTTATTCAGGAAATTTTATTCAAGCAACAGTTTATAAAATTAATTCAAAACATGAAAGATTTTATGCTTCACCCTTACAAAAAATAACAAAAGAAGAATTTGAAGAAAATAGAAACAGAATTATCAGAATGAATTTGCAATAAAACTAAAAAAGATTATAGATAAGAGCGAACCTCTCCGCAGCAAACTGCAGAACATCTCTACATAAACTCAACTAATTTTAGCTAATTATCTTTTCTATATTTTACACATATTACAAAATGATATTTTATTCTGTAATCTTTATTATTTACTTTTGACATTTCGTTCATTAGAAAAAGAATATCTTATAGTTTAACTTGTCCCTACAGCAAGCTGGGGGGTATAATCAATGAATCAATTATAATCCTAATTGTTTTCTATAATTTTTTGCTTCTCCTTGAAGTTGTACTCTTACTGATTTATATCCTTCAATCATTAATTTATATATTTTCGGATTTAGATTATCTTTTACTTCAGGTTTTGATGCCTCTGCAATAGATTTTTCAAGCCTGCCTATTTGTTTTTGTGTAACTTCAAAGCGCTTTTGGATTTCTTCTTTTAATATCATTTTAATTACTACATTGCCCTATTTAAAAAGATTTATATTATTTTTTATTTTGATTTGAGAACTAAAACTTAACCTTAACTATTTTCCTTTCCTCGCTTGTAATTTGAAGAAAAGGCCTTTCCTTAACACTGAATAAAGATGCAAATACTTTTCCTGGGAACACTTTTATTGAATTATTGAAATCCAGAATTGTATCATTATAGTACTGCCTTGAATAAGCTACTTTGTCTTCAATTGCTGACAACTCCTGCTGTAATTGCAGGAAATTTTCATTTGCTCTTAATTGAGGGTAATTTTCAGCAATTGCAAATAATGAGCCTAAAGCATTTTGTAATGTATCACCTGCTTTAATTTTATGAGGCAGGTCTTTTGCAGCAATCATAGCGCTTCTTGCTCTAGTAACTTCTGCCATAATTGACTTCTCATGTTTTGCATAACCTTTTACAGTTTCAATTAAATTAGGCACTAAATCAGCTCTTTTCTTTAACTGAACATCAATTTGTGCAAGAGAATTATCAATTCTGTTGCCTTTTACAATAAATTTATTATAATAAGCGATAAAAATAATTACAACTAATGCTAAAATTCCTCCAACAATCCATGGCCAAAGCAACATAATACCCTTAATGAATATCTATTTATAAAGGTTATGAATGAAAAGTTTTTTAAAAAAATGAGATGATAAATGATTAAACTAAAGAATATATAAATTTATAAACCACTTAATTATCCTAAAAATATGGAAAGAAAGTATGAAGGAATGAAATTCAGTCTTTTAATTGGTTCAACTGATAGTGCAACACAAAAGAGTATTAATAGAGCTTATGAACAAGCAAAAAATGTTTTTGGTTGTGCACCTAACACTGAACAATTTATGGGTTCCCTTTATAGGGGTTGCTGGTTTGATTCAGGAAAACATGAATGGTATGACGTTCATGCTTTTTTAAAACAAGATCATGGCGATCCTTCTCTGAATTTGGATATTACATTTAACCCAAAATCAAAAATAGGTTTAAAAAAAGCATTAGAGGATTTATGTAAAATTACAGTATTTAGAGAAATATTATCTCATATGCCAAAACAACCCTAATTAATAATTCTTATTTCAGATCTGAAACAAAAATGCAAGCGATAATTAATCATTGACTCTAATTCTGCAAATCATGCAATACTTTACCTTGTTTATATGTTGGTTGCTTCGTCATATTTCCATAAATCAAAAAAACAATGTGCCACCCACACATAAATGTGTGGGTTTGTGACAGGCACTTGTTTTTTAGATTCCCAAAAAAATCTACATAAACAAGCAACCGCAACATAAATGTTGCGGATTTTTTTAAGGATTAACAAAGAATATGATATTTTAGATTAAAAACCATTACGTAAATAATCCAATATACCCTCCTTCTAATTCTGCCATACTTCACCTATTTTTTAAGCGAGTTGATTCGTTAATTAACAATGTTTTAATTATAGTAATACTAAACAAAAACAAACATTAAGTTGGCATCTTAAATCAAAAACACTAAACATAAAAACCCCCCTTTCTTATTTCTATTATGGCATTTTATCTAATAGGCTTAGGCTTAAATGAGCGTGGAATTAGTTTGCATGGCAAAAAAATATTAAAGAATTGCAAGAAAATATATTTAGAAAACTATACAGTTGATTTTCCTTATGCTAAAAAAGAATTGGAAAAACAGCTGAAAATTAAAGTTGTAGAAGCTAACAGAGAATTCATTGAAAGTGAAAAAATAATTGATGAAGCAGAAAAACAGGATGTAGTTCTGCTGGTTTATGGCTCTCCACTCTCAGCAACAACACACACTGCCTTGATAAACAAAGCAGTAAAAAATAAAATAAAATACAAAATTATTCATTCAGCAAGTATATTTGATGCAATTGCAGAAACAGGGCTTCATCTGTATAAATTTGGAAAAACAGCTTCACTTCCTAAATACACAAAAAACTTCGCGCCAACGAGTTTCATTGAAATAATTAAAGACAATCAAAAAATCAAAGCTCATACTTTATTATTAATTGATATAGGATTAAAATTTGAAAATGCAAGAGAACAACTGAAAAAAATAGGTTATAATTTGTTTAGTAAAGAAAAAATAATTATATGTTCACAACTGGGTTTTAAAAGCAAAATTTTCTACAACACTTTAGAAAATATAAATTCTGAAAAAATAAAAGAGCCGTATTGCATAATTATTCCAAGTGAACTGCACTTTAGCGAAGAAGAAAGTTTGAAGTTGGTTATGAAATAACATGTATATTAATTTCATTACTCATTTTGAACAACTTTTTTTGAAATAAGTTTATATAATCTTCCTTATTTATTATAGTTATGTCAAAAGAATTATTAACAGTTTGCAAGGATATTACTATATATTCTACAGCTTCAAACGGAAAACATTACCTTACTGTTTTCAAAAAAAGGGGGAAAGAGTTAGCTGAGATAGCCCAAGGTTCTTATCCTATGGCTGAATATGGTAAGTTAATTAAAACATTATGGGAAGATTATTTAAGAAGTGGAGAAAAACCGAAGCTTTTAGGACAAACACTTTCTGATGATGGGTTTGTTATAGAAACATTGCATTATATAGCTCCCGGTGTTTTTACATGCCCTGGTGGTCCAATGTTAGATGATTCTCGTGAATCTTTTTTATATTGGTTAAAAGCTGAGGCAAAAAGTATTGGATTACAAATAGATGAAAAAGAGGTTTCTTATTTAAATGGAGAACTTGAAGATATTTTACGAATACACTTGGAAAGAAAAGGATGCTTGGAAAAGAAAGGACGATAATTTTTTTAGATTTTATTTGCTTTAAGTAACAAAAAATTAAAGAGATATTTTTTAAATTACTTTCATTTATAATAAATATGAGATTGCAAAAAATCCTTTTTGGAGATAAAAAAGTAATGCCTTTCACAATTCCTTCAGGAATTGTTACAACAGAAGTGTCTTGTTTAGAAAGAATAGCAAGAGAAATTCCAGAATTAGGAATATTAACAACAAAAAGTATTGGTCCTGAACAAAGAGCTGGAAACAGAGAACCTATTCTTGCTCAATATATTCCACAAGGATTTGTGAACGCTGTTGGACTAACAAACCCTGGAGCAGAAGAATTTGCTAAAAAACTTTCTGTAGCTAATTTTCCACAAGATAAATTTTTACTTGCATCTATTTTTGGAAAAAATTCAGAAGAATTTGTTTATGTGGCAAGAACTTTAGAAGAATTTGTTGATGGATTTGAATTAAATCTTTCCTGTCCTCATGCAAAAGGATATGGAATGCAATTAGGACAAGATAAAGATGTTGTTGAAGAAATAACTCATGAAGTTGTTAAAGCAGTGAAAAAACCTGCTTTTGTTAAATTAACTCCAAATGCAGGGAATATTGGAGAAATTGCCAAGACTGCTGTTTCTGCAGGAGCTTATGGTATAGTTGCTATAAATACAGTTGGGCCAGGCTATTATTCTATAGATGGAAATGCTGTTTTAACAAATAAAATCGGCGGACTTTCAGGAATTGGAATTACTCCTATTGGATTAAAATGTGTAAGGGATATAAGGCAAGCAGTGGGAAAAGACATTCCAATAATTGGAATGGGGGGCATAAGAAATGCTGCAGATGTTGAAGCTTACGCAGAAGTTGGAGCAACATTTTTTGGTATAGGGAGTACATTAGCTGGAATGACTGAAGATGAATTAATTGAATATTTTCCTACTCTTGTTTCTGATATTGAAAATAAAACAAATAATGCAGAAAGTTTATTAAAAAAAGTTGATATGCAATATAGAAAAGTAAGAATAGAAAAAAAAATAGATTCTGCATGTGATTTTAAAATTATTCAAACTGACGAAGTTATAAATGCAAAACCAGGGCAATTTGTTTTTGCATGGATTCCAAAATTAGGAGAAAAACCTTTTTCAGTCATGGATGATAATCCTCTAACATTGGGAATTTTAGAAAAAGGAGAATTTACAAGAAAATTAAACTCACTTCAGAAAGGAGATTCATTTTATATAAGAGGACCTTATGGGCAAGGAGTTAGTGTTCCTCAAAAATCAAATATTGTTTTAGTTGGTGGAGGATGTGGAACTGCAGGATTATACCTTCCTGCAAAAAGATTTTCTAGAGAATCAAATGTATTAACTTTATTAGCAGCAAAAGACAAAGAGCATATAGCTTACTTAGATGAGTTTAGAAAATATGGAAGAGTTGAAGTAGCAACAGAAGACGGAAGTTTAGGAAGAAAAGGACTTGTTACAGATTTAATGGCAGATTTAAGAGAAGTTTTAAGAGAGGGAAGTTATTTTTTCAATTGCGGACCAAAAGCAATGGTAAATGCTGTCTTGCCTTTAGAATTAAAAGTCTCTGCTCCAGAAAGAGTTTATTCATCTGTCGACTATATGACACGTTGTGGTGTTGGTATATGTGGAAGTTGTGCTGATGAAAGAGGAAAAAGAACATGTATTGAAGGGCCTTTTATAAATCCATAATTCATCTTTCACTATAATGCCATGCGAAACTAAATCATAAAACTTTAAAAATCTGAAGAATGCTATTATTTCATGAACTTTTGAATTTTTCTAACTAAAGAATCAATGCTACTTCCCCTTAGTTGATAACACTCAATAAAACTGGTTTCATTACCACAACAGTGATAAGGATTGATAATCTTCCCATTAACAATCATTTCTGGTAAAATGTTCGACTTTCTTTTTTTTAAAGCCATGGCTATTGCTCTTACAGCTTCTTTTTTATCTTTAGCAAAATCATCTTTTGTATAGTCTGGTGAAAGTGAAACACTTGTTGGATGTGAATAGCCACCTAATATCTTGAAACCCCCGCTAACATTGCCTTGAATCACGCCATAATGAGTTGTTTGACAATCAAATCTGCGGGAAATACCATAAGGATTATGTTTATGGGGATCATAAATACCTACAATAACTTTAATATTTCTAACAGGATTTCGAGTCGATTGCATATAATAATATTGTTTTATAGTTTAAATTCTTTATTATACTGGAGTATAATCCGTGGTGATCTTTTTAATGATTAATAAAATATTTATGAATAAAAGAAATATCATAAAAGTTTAAAAACCCCTTTTTATTAACCTCATCATGGCTATAAACAGAATAATAAACATAAGAAGTATTTCTATAGCTATTATTATCTAAACGCAACTATCTTTGATAGTTGCAGGAAATTCTAAAATGATTATCAAAAAACCATATGTGTTTGGGTTTTTAGATTCCCAAAAAAATCCACGTAAGAAACCATCCAATAAAGAGGGTGAATTTTTTTTAGGATTACAATCAAATATACCTGCGCTTGAATTGGAAAGAATAAGAAGAGAATATGAAAGATTAATTTCAGCAGGACAATATAAAGAAGTAGAAGAATTAGAAAGAGAAAGAGGAGGTTCAGATTTAATGTTAAATGAAGTAATATCAAGAATAATCCTAAATTCAGAAAATGGGCGCAGAGAGGAATTAATAAGTGCATTTAGACATAGAGGTTATGGGCCGAGTTGGCTTGAAGAAAGAAGCTATGATACAGATATTTGAGAAGTTTAATTTAAATGTTTAAATTTATAAACATAATAAACGAAATAATAGATATAAGGAAAATAAAAATGTATGATTTTAAGCAAATAGAGCAGGAAGCTGCAAAAATATTAAGCAAAAAAGATATTGAGAAAGCTGTGAAAGACGATAAAAATAGAAAAAAGTTATTTAGTTTTCTTGAAGGGCCGCCTACAGCAAATGCCCCTCCTGGACTGCATCATCTTGAAGTAAGAGTTTACAAAGATATAATTAACAAATTTAAGTATATGCAAGGGTTTAATGTGCCAAGAAAAGCAGGATGGGACTGCCATGGTTTGCCTGTTGAAGTTCAGGTAGAAAAAAAATTAGGGCTAAACAGCAAAAAAGACATCTTAACTTATGGACAAGAAAAATTTATTAACGAGTGCAAGACAAGTGTTTTTTCATTTATTGATTCGTGGAATAGCTCAACTGAAAGATTAGGTTACTGGATTGACTTAGAAAACCCGTATGTTACTTTAGACAATAATTATGTTGAAAGTGTTTGGTGGTCGCTAAAAACATTATATGATAAAAAATTGCTTTATGAAGCACATAAAGTTGTTCCCTTCTGCCCAAGATGTGAAACCCCATTATCAAGTCATGAAGTAGCGCAGGGTTATAAAAAAATAAAAGAAAACTCTGTTATTGTAAAAATGAGGCTTAAATCTGGAGAAAATTTATTGGTTTGGACAACAACTCCATGGACTCTGCCTGCAAATCTCGCAATTGCAGTAAACCCTAATATTGATTATGCTTATGTTAAAGAAAAAGAGATTTTTATTATTGCAAAAGAACAAGCAGAAAGATTATTTGAAAAACCAAATATAATCAAAGTAGTAAAAGGAAAAGAACTTATAGGAAAAAAATATATTCCATTGTTTGATTATTTCAAAGATTTAAATGCATTTAAAATAATTGGAGGCGATTTTGTAACTTTAGAAGAAGGAACAGGTTTAGTCCACATGGCTCCTGCTTTTGGAGAAGTAGATTATGAAGCATGCAAAAAAGAAAGTCTGCCTTTTGTCCAGCCTGTTGATGAAACAGGAAGATTTACTGATGAAGTTCCTGATTATAAGGGAAAATTCATAAAAGACGCTGACAAAGAAATCATAAAAAAACTTGAAAGAGAAAATAAATTATTCAAAGTTATACAATATGAACATGATTATCCTTTTTGCTGGAGATGCGATACACCTTTGATGTATTATGCAATTAAATCATGGTTTATTAAAGTTACAGAATACAAGGAAAAATTAATTGAGCTAAATAAAAAAATAAACTGGGTTCCAAAGCATATTAAAGAGGGGAGATTTGGCGAATGGCTAAAAAATGTTAAAGATTGGGCATTATCAAGAAAGAAATATTGGGGAACCCCCTTGCCAGTTTGGAGATGTGAATGCAGTCATGAAGAAATAATCGGCAGCATTAAAGAATTGAAAGAAAAGTCAATTAGAAAAATTTCTGATAAAGAAATAAATTTGCATAAACCATGGATTGATACTATCAAATTCAAATGCAAAAAATGTGGAAAAGAAATGTCAAGAATTCCAGAAGTGATTGACTGCTGGTATGATTCTGGTTCAGCTACATTTGCGCAGTTTCATTACCCATTTGAAAATAAAAAAGAGTTTGAAAAAAGAGTGCCCTATGACTTTATTGCAGAAGCTATAGACCAGACAAGAGGGTGGTTTTATACATTGCATGTACTATCAACAATTTTATTTAATAAAGTTGCATATAAAAATGTAATCTGCGCAGGGCATATTGTCGATGAAAAAGGAGAGAAAATGAGCAAAAGCAAGGGAAATATCCTTAATCCCAATATGGTTTTGGACACAGTCGGAGTAGATGCCACAAGGCTGCAGTTCTGCACAGTCGATGTCGGAAATTTCAAAAAGTTTGGTATAGAAACAGTAAAAAAGGAGGTTGTCCCTTTCCTAAATATCTTATGGAACACTTATCAATTTTACAACCAAATAGACAATAAAGAAAAAGCAGAAAATAAAATTGAAGATGAGTGGATAATCTCAAGATTAAATTCAGTTATTAAAGAATCAACACAGGGGCTGGAAAACTACCAAATTGAAAAGGGATTGATTCCCCTGATGGATTTTATAGTAAATGATTTTTCAAAAACATACATTAAAATAATAAGAGAGAGAGAAGATAAAAATGTAAAAGA
>Ga0315284_10017091_pt1 | contig 10285 bp, 12 predicted proteins | sample YL17G09_16_MG_FD_203696 | JGI IMG/M metagenome (GOLD analysis project Ga0315284, IMG submission 203696) | Sediment microbial communities from Yellowstone Lake, YNP, Wyoming, USA - YL17G09_16 | ecosystem: Environmental > Aquatic > Freshwater > Lake > Sediment | place: USA: Wyoming | collected...
CCAGCAATAACATGAATGTTATTTAGTGCGATGTGTGGCGTTAATCCAAGCTCTTTACCGTGTTGAACGATAGTAAGTACCTGTTCTGGAAGAGTAATACTGTCTGGCATAAGACCTGATTGAATAACAGTGTCTGCCCAGCGAAGCATCTCTTCTACGTTGGTAAATCCATCTAACTTTGTGTTTAGAGCAAGTTCAGTAGTAGTAGTTTGTGTTTTTTCTGATTTCATTTGACGTTAAATTGAAAATATTATTAATTCACTATGTGAAACTTTAAATACGTCAAATTTAAGCTTCGGGTTCCGAATCGTCTGAAGTAGTCGATGGAGAAATATCCGAAGGATCTTTATAAAATGGGTCTAATCCTGTATTATACAGCAGATTTTTTACATCAAGAAATCCTGTTATAGTTTCATGAGAACTAAGTTCTATCATATAACTACTTCCAGGTAGAAATAATAATCTCTCTGATACTGAGTCAACACCATCTGCATTACGAACTACATGCCAGAATCTCAGTGTATTGATTCCCGATGATTCGCTTACGTAATGATCTGGGTCATTGACTATTCTAAGATAATTTGTGTTAGCTTCAGCTATTGGATTGTAAAGCACAATGCCTTTATCACAATTTTTACCGTAGATACCTAGTTGTCTGTAGCTAGGTTCATTTTCTTTAGGAAATCTACTATTGGCGCCATGTGCCGGAGTAATTACAACTCCATGTACATTTCGCTCCTTGACTAGGGCTCTCATATAAGCATCAAACTTATAGTCAAGTTCTGATCCCTGAATTAAGTGATAGGCATCGCTTTCTACGCCTAAGTGTTCAGTTGAATCAATAATAACAAGTACAAGAGGCTTTTCATCATCATCCGGATCTATTGTATCCGTATATTCAACAACAGTGTTGTATATAAATGATGGCCTATTGACAGTACTTATTACCTGTAAAGTTCCATCAAGCATCAGTTCATTGAAGAATACCTCTGCATCATCAATAGCTGCTAGTACAGCAGGCTCGTTGTTGATATCAAAGTGCCTTCCGGGCTGACTGTTTAATGTAGGAATATCTATTCTAATGTTATGTACTATTTTTAAGTAGGCACATAGAAGAGATTGAAACTTCTTAAGAGAAGAATCTTTTAACGAAAAATAAAAGATTTTTAGTGGGGGCTTTTCTTCCCTCATATTTCTCTGGAGTAATAAACTCAGAACATAGTTTTGATCTACGAACGAGGTTTTACCAGACGCGGGCAATCCGCTTATAACTGTGTACTGACCGGGTAAAATATTACCAACGGTCTTGTTGTACTTTGGAATCAATGGGAACGCATATCCATCCTCTTTGTGTTTGAGGTGGTAATGCATTTTACTCACGATATCGCTAAATGATTCTACTATCATAATGCTTGAGTTTTATTTCTTTCATTATCAGCTTGAATAGCGATGGCTTGAGCTTTTTCTACTTTAGCTTCTTCAAGGCGCTCTCTCGCGGTTTCATACCACGGCTCGAATGCCAAAAGAAATTTATAGGGCTTTGTCATAAAACAACGACTTTCTTCCACGTTGATTGAATCTCGGACACAATGATATGCACCACTCAGAAACAATCCTATATCTTTCTTTCGATAGATCTCATGAAACTTTTTCGCTACTCTAATATGACTATCCCATAAACTAATTCCATCATAACTAAATCCAAAATGTTTATTCCAATGCAGATTTGATTTAATATCTCTTACAGGGAAGAGATGCCTGAATATTATAAAATATCTAGCAACAGAAATATCTCCTTTGAAATACTCGTCTGCTGTCTTCTTTACATAATCTGCGGTTAGATGTGCACTTGGAACTAGTTTTGTTTCAAGATTGTGGGCAAGTTTTAAGGTCTCGTCGGTTCCTTTAGGTTTAGATTCAAAATTGAAATCTAATGTACCTTGGATCGAAGGCCTTGTTCTAAACAATATAGTTTGATTGACTTTATTGTCTTTTATTAATCCTTTACTCACAAGAGAAAGCGCGTCAGCCCCTGTTAGTTCCCAATCTATACTGTGAATAGAAGCTAGCAAATATACGGCTTGATCAAGAGTCAATGCATGTTCTTTCATGATATCCTTGATTTCGTATATAAATGCGGATCTATTTACTTGTGTAGTTGGTTCTGACGTAGGCGGAAATGCGCTGTCGAATGCCTCTTTTATAGTAACTGGTTTAGTTTTAGAAACTACTAACAAGTCGTCAAAAAAGTCTACTTTGTCCATATCGGAATGATTTCTGTATCAACACCAAGAAGGCCGGGCTCCAAAAACAAATCTGCAGCTCTCTTCATTTCATACTCCTGAATTACTTTCCATTGTTCTGCAAAATCTTTATGAGCAGAGGCTAGAATTTCATCATGTACAGGTAGATGTAATTTAACAGGATAATTATTTGCTATGATTATATTTCTCAGTCTAACCAAAGCAATCTTAAGCATAGTAGCGTTGCATTCTTGAATAGGATAGTTCATGCTTTTTCTACCAATAGAAGCTTTGTCGCCGTCATTGATAGGATGTTCATAAAATCTTACTCTTTTAGTAGGAGCTAGTCCTCTAATATACAAATTTGCTATACCAAAATCACGGCTAGTTTCGAAAAATCCTTTTAATTTAGGAAAAGCAGTAAAGAACTTATCCATAAGAATCTGAGACTCTGTCCTAGTAATGTCTAATCTATCAGCCAGTCCAATAGAGCTTAATCCATAAGCCAAACCAAAAGTAATGGCTTTGGAAAACTTTCTTTTCTTGTTATGTCCTGGACAATCGCATTTACTACCATCAATTAAGTGACTACATCCCGGCTCAGCTAGAGCTTTCCATTCGTCTGCAAAGATCAAAGAAGCTGACATTAAATGCAGATCCTTGCCGGTCTTTACAGCGTCTAGAAATACAGTTTCACCGGCAGCATAAGCCATGATACATACCTCAGCTGAGGAATAATCACTATCTACAAACAACCAATCCTTCTCGGGTGGTAAGAATGCATTACGAAATTTAGCTTTAGCAGGCATCTGCAATAGAATACCAAATGCTATACGCCCTGTAGCTAGTATCTGATTTAGCCCAGAAGGGCCGATCATACCGTATCGATTAACATATTTATCGTAAAATCCATCGCCGTACGTAGTTACGTTTTTATTAGCCTCGGAATACTTTTTGAAAATATTAATCAACGGATTTTTAGTTATGTTAGCTAGGCTCTTAGCATTAGTATCTTCGAGCTTTGGATAGTAAAATTGAAAAATAAATAACTTATGGATGTTAGAAGCCCAGTTTACTAATAATGTATCTTTAGGAATGAACAATCCAACACTTTGTAACCACGCTTTATCTTTATTAAAAATAAGGGTCGTAAGAACGTCGTAGCTGCGTGCAAGATATAAATTGATAATAGATACCTCATCGGCTGTTAAAGCGCCTAGATTGGCCTTAAACCAAGCCTTAAGCTCAGGTTTTGTACGGACGGTATCCGGTAATGATGGAACAAACTTTTGAAGAATAAGATTCTTGTGAGTAATAGATCCCCAATTGACTTTGATTTCGTCCACCGGCTGCAGTAAAGTATCCTTTATATACTGATTTGAATTAAGCAAATGAGCTACCAATTTAGGATCCTTACGAACCTCAGCCTCTAGTTGAGCTTCTAATTGAATTCGTTCTTGAATAAAATCGTCGCTAATTAAAGACCAATGAGCTTTATCGAATCGCATAGGAGATAACTCCATATCTGCATAAGACTTAATCACATGGCGTTCTACTTCGTCATACAATGTCCACATATCCCAATAAACCAAAAGATCTTTCAGTTTAAGGAAAAGTTTGTGTAATAAGACAACATCAATTGCAGCATAGATAACTTGCTCTTTCGTAAGAGGTTCTGTAGTAAATCCTTTCTGCTCGTCCTTTGATATCTCGTATTGAAAAAATCTATTAAGACATCCAGCAAGACTATGATAGCCAGGAGCTACTTCAATCCCTGTGTTAACAATTTTACTCATCAAACAAGTATCGTGAATGTTCTCTATACTAACTCCAAGTTGAGCTTTTACAACCGTGTAATCAAATGTAGCATAGTGAATTATAAACTGCACATCTTTATTACCCAGGAATCTTTTTATACAAGACACCCATTTTTGATCTAGTCCGGTCATGTCAAATATCCACTGAGAATTAGTATCAATGGACCCGAACTGCATAACTAGTAGCTTTCTGTCTTCATGCTGGTTTGGATTAGTCTCAACCATGGTAGTCTCGGTATCGAAATTAACCATAGTTTGATGTTCCGTCCAATGCACGAATTCGTCAAAATTCCCATCGATAATGTCTTCTTGTTCTAAAGCAGACCAATCATAACAATTAGAGCGACTAGTTACAAGATAAATCATTCTCCTTTAGATGATGTTTGAAATTCCATTTTATTAGCTAGAGCCAATTTAGCTTCTTCAGATTCCGGAGGAAACATCAAAGTCTTAAATTTAGGGGCCCTGTCCGACTGTATATACCCGGCGAGCAAGGTAGCTTGAAGAAATGTTTGTTTGTTTGTATTCATCTCTATACCTTCTGGAACAATGACCATGTCGTCTTCAATAGAATACATTCCATAAAGAGGAAATTCATATTCTTTAGTAGCATCGTTATAGATCGCGGTTATTCCTCTGAAGTTGGCCTTATCTTTTCTATAAAGACCTTTTTTCAGCAAAGTAATTCTGTTTTTAGAGATAAATGGAAACACTGGATACGTGTCGTCGTTATATTTAGTATTTAGTTCATTAAGTGTCATATAGCATTAATTTATGCTTTTTGTAATTAGGTTATTAAGTGCTAGCAAAAATTCATCGAACCTGCTGGTATCGACATACTCAAGCTCCTCTCTAGGCAATAGCTCTATGTGAGTGCATAGAAGTCTTCTGCCTCTAACTGTGTCAACAAAATCAAATGTTGCTAGCAATCGTTCTCCCTTTATAGGAAGATCAGATACATCGAACGTATCTGTATCCCAAACCGCGCCAGATAAAAATAGGTGGCGAACGTCTTTGAATGGAATATTTTTGCCCGACATGAGCTCTTCATTAGAGATCAGCTCGGAAAGCCCCTCACTAGTAAGGGCACGCAGAGGTACTATGTACCTAGAATGCTCATCAATAAACAGATTGTCTCCGGTTATAGTATAAGCAGTAGATACATAGTATGTGCCTGGGTTGGCTACAAGATGGTAATTAGAGAGAAGCTTTAGATTAAAAGTAGCTTCGCTCATGCAACTTGAGCAACTGATATTATACGAAGACCAAGCGGACAATTTGATATAATTGCCTCAAATAGGTCTGATTTAGAATCGTAAGCTTGATATCTCGTGATAGAACTCTCGACTTGATCAGAACATAACTTTATAGGAGCCGGATCAATATCAAAGTTATTATACGAATCTACCATAGCTTGCATGATTTTCAGAATCTCGGGAAGTATTAGAACACCCGGGAGAGCATAATCTATAGCAATGTTGCCCGTTACAGTCATTATGCTTTAACTTCAGGTGTAATTTGTACAATTATACAGTTGGGTTCTTCGCCAACCTGTGGGAATGCAATGTTTCCATCTGCTTTCACACCATAGAATACTGCAGCTAGTTCGTAAGAAGTTTTTGCGCTATCCCTAAACATTACTTCAGTGTCTTTTACCTTTACGGTTTTAAGTCTTTCAATCAGTTCATTTACAGTCATTGTGTTAAGTATTAAATTGTTAGTAATTAATTGGTTGGCTCAACGAAATTTTCGAAGAGGCCGTTTGTTTTTTGTTCCCAGTAAGAATAAAACATCGCATTGCACATTAGGTGACCGATGTGGGGCAAACCCGACTCTGGGTCGACTGATTCACCAGCAATAATTTTCATAGCATGTCGTTGCAAGGAATCCATCAGGTCAAGTCTTTTAGGACAAGCCTTCTTCCAGTTATCCCTGTCGTATTTCTTTTTACCATAGGCTAACACACTGATCATCGGTAACATAGCATCGGAGTCCATAAGGGTCCATTGTGGTTTTCCCTCATTAAATCTTCCAATAATACGATTTTTAAACAAATCATCTATATGTTTCTTGTCCCATGAAAGTATAAAACTCGCTGGAATAGATTTAATCTCATCTTGAGAAATGGCAGATAAACTATTTTCTGTGTTATCAAGACAATAATACCCAGGAATTAGATACCCATTTGCAACTGGAACTGTCTCTTTTACATAGTCCTCGAAAGAAACCATGTCTTTATCTAAGACATTAAAATAAATTTTCATTAGAATTCTTTGTTATAAATATATAACTTTTCTTTAGCTCGAGTCATAGCCACATAAAGAGCCTGGAACTTTTGCTTCCAAGTTAACGGACCTACGCCCATTACCTCGCCTTCGCAAACGTAAACATTATTTAAGGTTTGTCCCTGAGCTTTGTATAGGTTAACTGAATAAGCATAGTCGAAATATGCGAATGATTGGATAAAATTATAATAATTCCTCCAAGCCATATCTCTCAATGTTCGGTCTGTAATTCTAGCTGCCTCAGATCTAAGAGTTTCTTTTATAACGTTATACATCTGGCTAGCTTCGGGACTATCCTCCACAGCATATACAGCTTCAGACAGATTGTTTTTTCTTTCTGCAAACTCCAAACGTAAACAAGGAACATCATAAGGACCAATAACAGGAGTTTGTGTAGCTATCTTTAGAATCTGCCCATTATACAAGACAGGTTTCCTACCAATCGCTCCCGGAACATATTCAACTCCGTCAAATATATCCACCGCTGTTAATGCAGAATAACCGCCATTACATAAAACAATTTCCCCTGGCTCAAACTGAGCTAGATCTGTACCGTACAGTTTTGTTCGAACTCTTTTATTAACTTCAGCAACAGAATCATTCTTAAAAGCAAGCACACGAGCATACGAGGCTGTTTCAGGGTGCGATTTAATGTCATTTGAAGCTAAATCAATAATCTCGTCTAGTTTGTTGGTAAATCCATATCCAGTATGTCCGGAAAATTTATTCTTTCTATGTGTTACAGAATTTAATGCCCACTTCTCGAAACCAGATCCTATATTTATATGATCTATTTGATCTTTGTATATAGCCGCTATCTCTGAAATAGGGCCCTGGTATCTCATCGGGATGGTGAGAGTCATATGTATCTTATCGAAGAATTTACTATCAATGTCTTGTTCGACAGGAGGTAATTGATAAGGATCTCCTACTGCTATAACGCGAAGTCCGTAGGAAAGTACTTGAGACATTATCATATCATGAAGCTCATCATCAATCTGAGAAACTTCATCAATAACAAATATCTTACAGTTCTTTAAAGTACCTACTTCCCCCGGCTTTCCTTTAGGAAGAAATTTTATATCTCCTTCCGATAAAATCTTAGGACCAAATCCGAGAGATTTAGAAATGGTTGTGCATTTAACTCCATCTCCTAGACTTTCTTGAAGAATATTTTTAGCTGCATGACTAACAGTTGCTGCCTGTACATCACCTTTGTATTCTTTTAATAAATCTCTAAGCATAAATGTTTTACCTGTTCCAGGCCCTCCGGTTAATGTAAAAACACCCCCTTTGGTAAATGGGTCTTTTAAAAAGTCATGAATTTTAGCAGATGCTAAAGTTTGATCTGGGTTAAGTGTAATACTCATTTCAAAATAATAAATTGTCCTCCGGATAATAGGCTCATTTGTTTGAGTATATCATCATAGGATAGGACTATAGAATAAAGTTTAAATTTTAATGGTACAGGATATTTCAATCCTATAATACCATCAGTAAGAAACACCACGGACTTACCAGTATACAACCTATTAAGATCATAGAATATGTTCTCTGTTGGCCCGACTGGAAGTACAAACTCTAGATCTGTCTTGAAAAAGAGTTTTAAACTTTCTACGTCAGTGTATGTGATTGACGACATTACTCGCCCAACTATTTTTATTACAGTCACACTAAGTCCTGGATTACGTTCTAATTGGCCGATATAGTAAAGTATTACACTCTTTATAAGTTCTTTTGAATGTGGTACTCTAGACATAGATAGTGAATAATCTATAGCTATTGTAACTTCAGAACTCAATACATCAACATCAGAAACTTTTGTAATAGGAAGCTTTTTAGTAACTAGATCAAAATGAAATGTAGGCAAACACAATCTGTATCGTCTTCCTTTGTGGAAATCAGAAAACGATTGAATTTGCTGTTTAACAACTTCATAATTAGTTTCCTTAGTAGGCTCAAGCATATCCAATCCATCGTAAAACATCAACAGCTTCTTGATCTCTTCGGATAACTCGATAGTTTCGATCTCATTCTCGTTTATGTTTAGCGCACAAAGCTGGGCTGGAGTAAAGGAAGTTAAATCGATTATATGATTCTGGACCATTTTATCTTCGACTAACTCAAACTTTATACCACACAACGCACTAGATTCTAACTTTCGAAAATTCACTTTGGTTTTAAAGAGTAACAAGACCCTGATAGCAAATTCTATAGGGTTTTTAGTACTAACATCCTTAAAGTTAATCATATCCAGAAATTTACCAAACTGCGCAGTATATTCATTTTTCTCTTGGATGCACTGTTTCGGTTGTCCGGTAACAATGTAATAAGAGAATGCTGCTGCTAAATGTCTGATAAACATCATTGGAACAAATCGATCATAACCAAGACGTTCTACCATATCATGTACATCTATATCGCTAATGCGATTCGATAAAAGAGAATGAGCTACTATCATAATGTAAACAACTTATCAAGACGATTGCGTTCCGGGTCTGTTATACCACGAGCAATCTTTTTATTCAGTACGTCATACATGTCAGAACACTCACTGCGTACAGCCGCAACTAACGCGAAGTTCTCGGGAGTTAGCGCTGCTAGACCATCAAGCTTATGGAATATATAATCTAACTGTCCAAGAGAAGTATTGATGAATCCTATCGAATAGGTTTCTTCTTCCTTCATACCAGCTAAAACAGCTTTTATACCAGAAACTAGATTTACTATCCTGATTTTTTCGGTTTTAGACTTACAAATACTGATTACATTGCTCATATCTGACGTATCCAGACCTGCTAAATGTGTCAAGCTTAGAACTGTTTTATGCAGATCAATAAGATCGGATGCATATTTAACAATCCTAGGAGATACAATTAAGCCAGAAGCGGATGTTCGTGCAGCAAGCTCAGCTATGATAAGATACTCATCCGTCAATTCAGCATACTTCTCAAGTTTGATATGTTGAAGAAACTTGAGATATGTTTGTGTATCGAAGTTGGACCAACTTACATTAACAACTATAGGAAATCTCTCCCTGTAGAATGCCGCAGTACTTGTGGTACGCGACATCTCATCTGGAGATTTATTGGTACAGATTATTACAGAACTGATAAGACTTTCAACAAATTCAGATCCGCGCCTATATCCACCCTCAGTAAGGATATCTTTTAAGGCGGCTGCCGTTGACGGCCGAGCGTCCAGGAACTCTTCGAGAATTAATACTCCCGGGTTTGCAAACACTGATTTTTCAAATCTAATTTCATAGACTGCTTCGTCTGTTAATTTCTTAATGTCAACTACACCAAGAAGCCCATCTACTTCCATATCTTCGTAACCAACTATTGTAGAACTTGATAGTCCTGCAACTTCCAAAAACTTTTTGACTACTTGGGTCTTACCAAATCCTCCTGGGCCATATAAAATAATATTGAGCCCGGAAGTCAAAGCATAATATAATGCCTCAACAGCCCGGTCCATCTCAAAGAATGTTTTACCGACCTCAGATTTCATTTTTGGTAATCCAATTTCTTGTAATTTTGTACAAGTGGTTAGTAAAACCTCCGCTCTTGTCATGCTGATTCTTTTGGTAATTTAGATCTGTTAAATTCGGTATCTGCAGGCTCCTCATGAATAACATGTCCACAACAATCGCATACTTTAAATTCAAGTTCTATTGTAGGATATGAATTACTATAACAACAAATACAATCAGGACTAGTAATACCAACAGAAAGACAAGCCTGACAAACAGTAAATTTTTGTAAGTGAGTTGACATATTACTTCTGAAGTATACCCATCACACCTCTAGAGAGTCTAGATTCAACTCTTTCTTTAGATGCTTCAAGAAACATCTCAAGTCCGGCTTTCATCTTTTCGTATTGCTCGGAGGGATATCTATTATTCAATCTTTCGTGTCTATCTAAAAGCAGAAGAATT
>Ga0315284_10017096_pt1 | contig 10283 bp, 9 predicted proteins | sample YL17G09_16_MG_FD_203696 | JGI IMG/M metagenome (GOLD analysis project Ga0315284, IMG submission 203696) | Sediment microbial communities from Yellowstone Lake, YNP, Wyoming, USA - YL17G09_16 | ecosystem: Environmental > Aquatic > Freshwater > Lake > Sediment | place: USA: Wyoming | collected...
GTGACGGTTGGGGCTATGGTCGGCGTTGGGGGTAGCATTTGCGGAAAGCCGCAGGCCGGAATACTCATCACAATAGAGAGAAAGACCAAACGAACCTTCCTGATGGCGTTCATCCCTCCTCCTTTTGAGTTTTTGACTGGCGAGTTTGTTAAAGTGCACTTTGCCGCCAAAGGTAGCACAGCAGAGAAAGAATAGCAATTTTTTCTAAAAGGAAGTTATCTGATTTCCCAGGAGACGGTTACCATTACCGAGAGCTCGGTTTCCCCGGGCTCAATTTGGACTTGGGGTTCCTCGGGGGCTCCGCCAATGCCCTTTTCAAGGGCAATCGGTCTTGGGGTAATTCCCTGAAACTCGGAAATATTTATTATTCGGCCAAGTCTAACCCCGGCTGCTTTGGCCAAACTTTGGGCTTTTTCTCTGGCTTTTCCAACCGCTTCTTCTCGCGCTTCGCCCAAAAGCTTATTTTTTGTTTCCTCGTTCACCTCAAAGGAGATGTTTGAGACAGTGTTTGCCCCAGCCTCGGTAACTTTGGTTAATATCTCATTTACTTTCTCGATATCCTTAATTTTTACTTCATAAGTTATACTTATTCTATATCCTGTAATTGTAGAGCCAGGTGAGCGGTAGTCGTATTCGGGATAAACACTATAATTCGTAGTTTTAATATCTTTCTCCCCCACTCCGAGGGTTTTTAGGGCATCGGTTAGAGTTTTAGATTTTTGATTGATGAGCTTTTGAGCCGAGGCTAAAGCGGAACCGGTCTCTTCAATCCCGATTGAAATTTTGGCGATATCCGGAACAGCCGCAACCTTCCCCTCTTCAGTAACAATTAGAGGTTCTCCCCTTTGCTGGCTGATAACGGAAATCGGTAAAGTTGGTCCAAAACGGGAATAGAGGAAAAGAAGAACAAAAAATGCGGCAATTAGAGCTAAAGGGTGAGTCAGGAATTTTAGCTTCATAAAAGTTAGTATAGCAAAAAAAATAAGACAAAAAAAAGGGCACGCACCTTTGAAGCCTTCGCTTCGCAAGTTTGTGCCCTCATGCACATGGCCTACTGGGGCCTACTGGGACCAGTCTATCTGGAGGGTGAAAGGGCTGGCCAGGCTCTCATATGAGCAGACCTGGGCGTAGTAGGACCCTCCATCAGGGGAGAAGATCGAGACAAATTCGTCCCCGCTCCCGTAGGCGTTTGACTCCCACTGGCCGTGATCCTGGTAAGCAAGAACCGATAGGTCGCGGTCGACGTAGATGTCCAGATCTACATCGAATCCCGTGAGGGAAAACCTCAGGCTCTGGCCGCCTTCAGGAACACGCGCACAGTAGTAGCGGCATGACCCCGGGTAGGCACTCGAGGCAGGAACGTCCAGTTGGTACGCCCGACCGAGCTCCAGTTCCCCATCCGTATGTTCGCAGGAGCCGACAGGCACCGCAGGCGGCGGTGCTACCGTTGGCGGCGGACTGGTGGGCACAGGCGTTGCCGTTGGGATGGGTATTGCGGTGGGGACAGGTGTTGATATGCCGCATGCAATTGTCGCCACGACCATCATTGTCAGAACAACGACAAGAGCCTTTCTCGTGTTCATGTTTCCTCCCTGATTGATTGCAGAATTCCCGGATGGCGCCGAACAACTTTAATGTGCTAACCTTTCCTCCTTTCTGTTTTTTATCGTTGGAAGATACAGGCAGGCGAAGTATATCATTCGAGCTTGCTGGATTCAATTTTTGACAAAAAAAGGGCACGCACCTTTGAAGCTCTCGCTTCGCAAGTTTGTGCCCTTACGTGCACCTTGTTCACGGCAACCAAAGGGTGGAAAGCGTGTACGGACTCGGGTATCCATCGAGGCTGCAGACTTCGATGTAGTACGTTCCACCAGCGGGGCCGTCAATGGCCACACCCTCATCAGCCGTTCCACTCAGTCTGGACATCCAGGTGTAGGATTGTCCGTAGATGACATCATTACCCGTGATGCCTTCGAAGGTGTTGGCCACATAGACATCCAGATTGACCACAAAGCCGGTCAGGTCAATACCGAGTGTGCTCCCGCCTTCGGGTACCCTGGCACACCAGCGCTGGCAGTTGGTAGGATAACCGCCCGTGGCGCGGGGCATGTCTAACGCGAAAGTCTGGTTGTACTCAATCTCCGTTGCTTGGCTGTCGCATTCCCCGATTGGCTCCGGTGGCAGTGTCGGAAGCGGCGTGTCGGTGGGTAGCGGCGTCGGCGTTGGGACAGGGGTTGGCGTTCGGGTGGGTGTTGCGGTGGGAACCGGCGTCGGCGTTGATGTAGGCGTAGCCGTCGGGACCGGCGTTGGCGTTGGCGGCCAGACCATCTCTATGAGTGGCTGGAAAGAACATGCCAACAAAACGGTCGTTGCAGCCAGAATGGCTACAAAAGGTAGTACCCTTCTCGCTTTCATGGTTTCCTCCAAGTATGCAAGTCGCGGATCTTTTATCGATTTAAAGTGCTATCTTGCCTCCTTTTGTTTATCGCCGCATCGGCGACGGATAAGAGTTCAAGAGGCCGAAGTATAACAAACCCCTATAATTTAATCAATCGGTGTGAAGTATCCTATTTTTTTTCTTCTTCCGTTCCTTTAGCCAGGCAGGTGGCTGCGGCAACGGCATCGGATTTGTCCGCGAAGCGCATAAGGATAACGCCTTGGGTTGCGCGTCCCAATCTTGGGATATTTTTGAGCGGAAGCTTGATAACCTGTCCAAGCTTGCTTGTAATTACCACCTGTTCTACTTCTTGGGTAACCAAAATTGCCGTAGCCAGCATTCCCGTTCTGGCATTGACAACGGCCGCCTTTACTCCCTTGCCTGCCCTTTTTTGAATCGGGAAAAGATGCGTTCCGGTTCTTTTGCCCAGGCCCTTTTCGGCAATTGTCAGAATATCCCTGAAAACCTTTCTGCGTTTGTCCGGGCTTTTAGGCTCTTTGGGGGCAAAAACCTCCATTGTCATTACTTCGTCTCCGGGCTCAAGCCTTATGCCTGCAACACCGCTTGTGGCTCTACCCATCGGTCTTGCGTTCGTTTCGGGAAATCTTATGGATTTTCCGTGTCTGGTTAACAAAAGAACGTGGTCGTCCCCGTGTGTTGCGTGCACCGAAACTAAGGAATCTTCGGAATGAAGGTGTATGGCGATAAGACCCGAAGCTCTCAAATTCTGGTATTGGGACAACGCGGTTTTTTTAATCCCCCCGTGTTTTGTTGCCATAACCAAAAATTTATATTCCGAATTTGGAGAAAGCGGGAAAATCGACCGGATTTCTTCTCCCTGTTCCAAATTCAAGAGATTGACCAAGGCTTGTCCTTTTGCTTGGCGGGATGTTTCCGGTATCTCCCAGGCTTTTATGCCGAAAACACGGCCTTTTGTCGTAAAGAAGAGCATTGTATCGTGTGTGGTGGCGGAAATCAGATGTTCGATTTGGTCTTCTTCTTTGGTTGTCATCCCAAGTACCCCTTTTCCGCCTCTCCTTTGGGCTTTGTAGGTAATTGTCGGCAGGCGCTTTACATAGCCGGTTTTTGTAACGGTAACCAATGTTTCTTCCAAAGGTACCAAATCTTCTTCGGAAAACTCCCCTATCGCGGATTTATATATCTTGGTTTTGCGATTGTCGCCGTATTTTTCCGAAAGTTCGGCCACTTCTTTGACAATAATATCCAGAACTTTCTTGGGGTCTTTAAGTATTGCGGTAAGGGCATCGATAATTTTCTTCATTTCCTCGTATTCTTTTTCAATTTTCTCTCTCTCAAGCGCGGCAAGTTTTCTCAACTGCATATCCAAAATAGCCGTTGCCTGGATGTCCGTAAGACCGAACTTATTTATCAAATTGGCCTTGGCGTCTTCTTGTGTGCGGCTCGCCCGAATGGTCTTAATCACCGCATCAAGGTTATCAAGCGCAATCTTTAAGCCCTCCAAGATATGGGCGCGCTTTTTGGCTTCGGTAAGCTCGAATATAGTCCTTCGGGTTACGACTTTTTGCCGGTGTTTGATATATTCGACAATGATTTGCTTAAGATTTAGAGTGTGCGGCGTGCCGTCAACCAGAGCCACAAAATTTGCCGGGAATGACGATTGAAGCCTCGTGTGCTTAAAAAGATTGTTTAAAACGGATTTCGGTTTAGCATCTCTTTTTAGTTCGATAACAACCCTCATTCCGTCTTTGTCGCTTTCGTCCCTAAGGTCGGAAATTCCGACAATTTTCTTTTCCTTGACCAACTCCGCAATTCTTTTGACCATTTCGGCCTTGTTTACCTGATAAGGAATTTCGGAGATAATAATTTGGCTTTTGCCTTTTGAGCCGTCGGTTATTTCGGCTATTCCCCTGACGGAGATTTTTCCCCGGCCCGTTGCATAGACTTCTTTCAGAGCCTCTGCGCCGTAAATTGTTCCCCCGGTCGGGAAATCCGGCCCCGGAACCAATTCACAAAGCTCCTCTATGGAAATATCGCTTTCGAAGCTCAGCTCTTCGGGTTTTAGCTCTTTTTCTTCAAGCTTCTTTTCTTCGCCCGATGCAACCAAATTTATCTTTTTTATTACAAACTCGGTTTGTTCTTCCTGTTTTGTTTGCTCTCCTATTACATGCCCTTTTTTGATGGTCGAGACAATCGCATTGGCCACTTCCTTGAGGTTGTGCGGAGGAATTTTGGTTGCCATTCCCACCGCGATTCCCTCGGAGCCCATAAGAAGTAAATTGGGAAGAAGTGCGGGAAGATAAGCTGGCTCTTTGAGGGTTGCATCGAAATTGTCCGTGAAACCGACAGTTTCCTTTTCGATGTCCGCGAGCATTGTTTGGGCAATCGGGGCAAGCTTTACTTCCGTGTAACGCATGGCCGCCGGAGGGTCCCCGTCAACAGAACCGAAATTTCCCTGTCCGGTTACCAAGGGATAGCGCATTGAGAAATTTTGGGCCAGACGCACCATGGAATCATAAACTGCCATGTCTCCGTGAGGATGATATTTACCCAAGACTTCTCCGACGACTTTCGCGCTTTTGGTAAATCCCGAACCGGGGCCAAGACCCATCAAATGCATTGCGTATAGGATTCTTCTATGGACCGGTTTCATGCCGTCGCGGACATCCGGAAGAGCTCGGGCCACGATAACGCTCATTGCATAATCGAGGTAACTTTTTGAAAGTTCGGAGGTAATTTCTGCTTGTATAAGCTTGCCGATTTCCACGCCTATATTTTACCTTTATTGAGGCTAGTCAACAAGGGGAAAAGAGAAAAAATCGAGGTTGCCGTCACTTCAAAAAAGTTTAATGCGTTTAATCGAAAATGTGTTTGTTTTAAGTCCAATATGGTCAATCATCGGGAAAAATGCCCTGACTTCCGCCTGAAATTTTTCGGCAAGCCCCGCGGTGAATTTTCCGTATCCGCCTTTTTCGGATTGCAAACAAAGTTTGTTTTCCCAGTCGTGAACTATTGCCAAAATTTTCTCCCCCTCCTTGTTAAATTCGTCCTGATATTTATCGGTATCGGTTGAATATTTATCGTGGACCGACCTAAAGGATTCGAAAGCCTTTTTATTTTCCGAAAGCATCCGCTCTACATATTCTTTGTACTTCGTCATATAGACTTTGAAGATCTTCTGTAAGCACAAAATTCGCAGGTAGCCGAGGAATTGGGAATATTATCCGAATCCAAAACCTTTTTAATTTCAAAAATAATTGGTTCTACCCAAGAATCGTCTCCTTTGTGGGCTAAGATTGAAAGCTCAAATTCCAATTTTCCGTCGAATTTGTCCCGTCCTTTTTGGGCATTTGCGAAAACAAAATATCCGGTATCGTTTACCTTGAATCTACTTTTTCTGAATATCCACTGATAAATTTCCATTTGCCTTTTATATCCCTGCTTCCATTTGTCTTCAAGGGAAATTTCCGCTTCGGTGGAAGTGGATTTGTAATCCACAATCAGAAGTTCTTTTTTGGGATTGACCCAAATATCGTCAATCGCGCCGGTGATTATCAGATTGGTTCCCTCGTGAAGATATTCTTTTCCTTTGAAATTGTCCCGCCAAATATTCATGTCGGGATGCTCGTATGGAATTGCATCCACTTTATATTTCTTCATCAGTTCGTGCGCCTTGCCTTTTTTTCTTAATAAATCGAATTCCTTTTTCAAAAGCGCATCAACCGCGGAGTTAAGCGGCCAGCCCGGGAGCGAAGGTCTTGCTATGCCGAGTTTTCTGTCCATATAAAAACATTTGGGACATTCTATAAAAAGGTCGATTTTGCTGCGGCTTAATTTGAAGGGAAACTTGCTCCTCGGGTTATATATCATGCCGCAGGTGAAACTTTCGTTTGCTTGCTTTGCCAAATTGACCAGGCGAGAATTACAAAAATTATTACAATTGCAATGTATGCGCCGGGCGTTCCCGAATACTGAACAATTACGGGAGCGGCCAAAAGGCTTATCAAGTTTACTACCTTAATCATAGGGTTAAGTGCAGGCCCTGCAGTATCTTTAAGAGGGTCTCCTACTGTGTCTCCTTCGACGGAAGCTTTATGGGCATCCGAACCCTTTCCGCCCAAATTTCCGTCTTCAATAAACTTCTTTGCATTATCCATTGCCCCTCCGCCGACAGCCATAAATACGGCCAAAAGCTGTCCGCTTAAAATTACCCCGGCAAGAAATCCTCCCAAAGCTTCTACATTAAAGATTAGACCGACCAAAATAGGCAAGCCAATCGAAAGAGCGACCAAGGGAACAAGTTCCTTTTGGGCAGCTCCGGTTGTAATTGAAACGACCTTGTCGTATTCCGGAATTTTCGTTCCTTCCATTACTCCCGGGACTTTGAACTGTTTTCTTACTTCCTCGACAACCTTATTTGCGCCGCGGGCTACCGCTTTAATGCAGAAAGAGGAAAATATAAACGGCAAAGCGCCCCCGATTAGAAAACCTATTACTCCGGTAAGCGCGGAAACACTGATGGATGAAAGAACCGTCATTCCAAGCCTTGCTTGTACAATTCCTATATCGGTAACGTATGAGAAGAATAAGCTGGTCGCCGCAACGACCGCGGAGGCGATGGCAATTTGCTTGGTTATGGCTTTGGTTGTATTTCCTACGGCGTCCAACTCAGCCATAATTTTGTAAGCATTGGGGCCAACGTGGGCCATCTCCCCTATTCCATTGGCGTTGTCAGAGATAGGACCGAAAGAATCCATTGCGACGTTATTTCCCGTCAAAGAAAGCATTCCGATGCCAATCATTGCAACCCCATAAAGCATATAAATCGGCGCATAACCCCAGTAAATTAACATGCTTGATGCTAATGCCAAAACGATTACCATAACACTCCAAACCGATGCCTCCATTCCGACAGCCAAACCGGAGAGTATAGTTGTTGCCGGACCGGTTTTGGTTGATTCCACAATTTCCTGGACAGGCCTTTTCTTGTATGAGGTGAAGTAGGAAGTAAGCGGGTTAAATACCACGGCCAAAATAATTCCTACAGTATTAAGAAGTGCCAGTCTCCAGTCCGCATAAAATATTGAAAAAACGAAGGCCACAACGATGGTAAATACGCTGGAAATCTCATAGGAACGAAACATCGCCTCTTCCGCATCTTTGGCCCTAAAAAGTTTAACCGGGAATTTTTCCCAGAAAGGAACGGCCAGAGTTCCGATTATCGATGATACAACCCCGATTGCCCGGACAATGAGCGGATAAACTATCCAAAATGTGTGTCCGGTCAAATGGAAAAGAACCAAACCCAAAATTAAGGCGGAAACAATTGTTACCTCGTATGATTCAAAAATATCCGCTGCCATTCCGGCGCAGTCGCCGACATTATCTCCGACCAAATCCGCAATAACCCCGGCGTTTCTCGGGTCATCTTCGGGAAGACCCTTTTCGACTTTACCGACCAAGTCCGCACCAACGTCTGCGGATTTTGTATAAATTCCTCCGCCGATTCTCATAAAAAGTGCAACCAGAGTTCCTCCGAAACCAAAACCCAAAAGCGCATCGGGCGCGGCTTTTCCGAAAATCATAAATATTATCGTTCCGCCCAAAAGCCCGAGTCCGTCGGTTAGCATTCCCGTAAATGTTCCTCCGCGATATGCAACCGTCAGAGCTTTATTGTAGTTTTCTTTAACGGCTTGGGCGGTAACCCTGATATTGCTTTCGATTGCCACGCGCATTCCGAGTTGCCCGACCAAAGTCGAAAAAGAAGCACCGATAATAAAGGCGATAGTTCGGCCCAAAGCAACCACTATAACGGCGCTGTCGCCAAAACGGGCGACCGCTTCTTTGGAAGGCGGAACAACATAAACGGAAAGAAAAAGAATTACGGTCAGAGGAATTAAAACCAAGAAGATAGTTTTAAGCTGACGTCCCAAATATCCCTCCGCGCCTTTGCGGATGGCCCGCCAGACTTCCTGCATCCTTTCTGAACCTTTGTCAAAACTTATCGTATCTCTCCAAAGCCAGATGGCATAGACCAGGGCCGCAAGTGCCACTCCGACGACGCCCTTAAGCATTGTCTGTTCAAGAATCGAAAGCTCGTTCATGTAATCGTATTTTAGAGGCCGCCCCTTCCGTTTTCAACAAGTAAAATATTCAACTCTATGCTCAATTAACCTTTTGTTCTTTCGATACTCATTCCAATACTATATAGTATTGGAATACGTATGACTAAGGTTTCCCGCTTACCCCTAAGAGCAGATGTTTGGGAAAGAATTTTCGAATTATTTATTGAAACCCTTATAGAGATTAAAGAGAAAGAAAAATTGAGGATGTTTGTCGACGACTTCTTCTCCCCCACCGAGCGGATTATGTTTGCAAAACGCCTTGCCGCATCGGTCCTACTTGCGAAGGGTCGAAACTACCTGGAAGTAAAACAGTTGCTTAAAATGAGTCCTACAACCATCGGGAAAATAAACTTGAAGATAAAGTACGGAGCAACAGGGCTTAATGCAGTTATTTCCGACATTTCGCGAAAACAAAAAAAGCAATTAATTTGGAAAGAGATAGAGGAATTGATTGATATACCAAGCAAGGGAGGTCTTAAGAGTCCCGAAAGACTTAAACGAAAACTTGCTCGTGGCAAGAAGATTGCAAGACTTGCCGAAGAATTTTGACTTCATTCCAATACTACATAGTATTGGAATTATCTGTTGGAGGTTCGAAGTATTTCAATGGGGATTTTTCCAATAAAGAGCCCCGGGCAGAATTGTCGTATTGACCAATCCCGCACGGGGCGTGACCAGAGAGAAAGGATAAGCCTATCTGCCGCGGCTGATCCGCTCAAACTGGCGATTGACTCCCGACAGCGGCCGAGGATCAGGACAGCGTACCCATCCGTCATGGGTCTTGCGTTCGAACCAGTGCCGGACCTCGAAGGTGTTGTCGGTATCGGCCCAGAAAGGCAAGAGCGAATCTGCGCTTGGGGACTGATTCCCAGAAGGTACCGGATAGCTCCTAAGGAGCTCTTCCAAGTCCGTGCCTTCCCACAGGACCTTCGGCTTATCAGGTTCCATGCCGAACGCCTTTGTTGTTTCGAGCACCCGATAGACGCTCGGTGCGGGGCGAGCGGCGATGATTTTCTCTGCCCTCTCGTAAAGGCTGAGATAGCACCAAGGAGCAGCCTTGTCACCCTTCTTTCCGGGCCTGCGTTCGAACAGAATGACATCATCCTTTTTAGGATCCCGGAGGCCATGGATTCCATCTCTGCACTTCATCGTGCCTTTGCCCGAGAACTTGGGATAACTATCACCCGGAACGATGAATTCTCCATCATTGAAGTGGAAGAAGATCTCTTTGGTATTTCCACTGACGATGGAGACCCACGGGACGATGAAACCATACCGCTTGTCAGCTGCCGGATTGAACCACTTGACCAGTCCGCGTTCCATCACTCACTCACTCCTTCGCCTCTTTTGTTGCCTGTCCTTCGATTCCTCTCGGGATTCAGGTGTCAGGAAGCTAGCTACTCGAAAGCAGCAGTCCGGGCGCGATTTCGGCGTGCCCAGAAGGCTGCCTTCAAGCAGAAGAAGTTTTTTTCTTTTCTCTTCTTTTAAGGTACTTTTGAGGCTAATCCTAGCAAATAAGGAGCCTCAAAATAGTGTTTGAAATTTAGCACAAAGGGAGGTAAAAGTCAAGAACTATAGGTCAATGATTAAATATCCAGAGTGGCGGTTTTGGCCCACCTTATTTTCACACTCGGCTTTCCAATACTATTCATATACGCCTCGTGCCAAAATTTGTCGGCGGGCTACGCCAGCAACTATCTTTATATGTCTAATGTTGCTGTCTTCGCGTGGGTTTGGATGAA
>Ga0315284_10017097_pt1 | contig 10283 bp, 8 predicted proteins | sample YL17G09_16_MG_FD_203696 | JGI IMG/M metagenome (GOLD analysis project Ga0315284, IMG submission 203696) | Sediment microbial communities from Yellowstone Lake, YNP, Wyoming, USA - YL17G09_16 | ecosystem: Environmental > Aquatic > Freshwater > Lake > Sediment | place: USA: Wyoming | collected...
GGACGAGCGAGACCGCGCCTAGATAAGGATCGAACCAGCTGTCGAAGATCAGCGCTTGGAGCGGCTCCTCGCGCCGTACCTTAGGCGGTGGCACGCGCTTGACGACGGCTTCGAGGATTTCTTTGATACCGATGCGGGTCTTGGCGCTGGCGAGGACGGCTTCGCTGCCATCCAGGGCAAGTTCCTCCTCGATTTCGCCTCGGACTTTGTCGGGGTCGGCGCTGGGCAGGTCGATCTTATTGATGACCGGGATCAAGGTTAAGTTGGCGGCCATTGCCAGCGACACGTTGGCAACCGTCTGAGCCTCAACACCCTGGCTGGCGTCGACGATGACCAAGGCCCCTTCACAAGCGGCAAGGCTGCGTGATACTTCGTAGCTGAAGTCGACATGGCCGGGAGTGTCGATCAGATTGAATAAGTAGGAGTGGCCGTCGTCCGCTTTGTAGATCATCGAGCAGGTCTGGGCCTTGATCGTGATGCCGCGCTCGCGTTCGATGTCCATGCTGTCCAACACCTGATCGCGCATCTCCCGCTGCGACAGGGTGCCAGTGTACTCGATCAAGCGGTCGGCAAGCGTCGATTTGCCATGATCAATGTGCGCAATAATACAGAAATTTCTAATGAAATTGGGATCGTCCATGGTCCTTGGGAGCCCCTTTCGGGTCTAAGCGAGCTTAAAGTCTGGGCATCAGCGTACCGATGGGTAGAGCAGGATAGCGTTTCACAGTGATTTTTTCACGGATAATCGAAATGAAGACCCGACATGCCCAGGTACTGGCCGCGCACTTCATTGCTCTGACCCTGCTGGGTTTGGTTGGCTGCACGACCAGCACTAAAAAGCCAGAGCCAGAGTTGGAGTCTGCGGCACCGCAGCGACTGAACTATACCCTGCGCGCTGGCACGTCGGTGAGCTACGCCGCACCGCTGCCGACCCGCACCGATTATTTTGTCGACTGGCATTATAGCGACGGTCGAACCGAGGAGCTAACTGGCTTTCATGCTTGGGATTTTATGGGTCAGGGGCGTTATAGCATGGTCGAGGTGCTGGGCATGGATGGACGCACGGTCCGCTACCTGTATGACTTCGATGGGGATGGCAGCAATGACCTGGATCTCGCGATTGCAGGCGCTGAAAGCGAACCGTGATCGGACTCGCATCGGTGCGGCGGCCATGCGCCTCCCGTTATTTACTGTAACTTGACGACCTTGGTCGTCAGCGCATAGCGCTTTTGCACGGCGATCGCTGCTCGATCGGCGTCCTTTTGGTTGGCGAATAGGCCCTGCCTGATACGGTAAACCAAACGCCCCGAGCGGGTGAGAGGAGTATAGTAGGCCTCGACGCCTTGGGCATGCAGGCCATCGATGATGTGCTCGGCCTCCTCGCGGCTGCTCGCAACCTGAATCTCCAAGGTAAAGCTGTCCTTGCCCAGCGTGCTGCCCTCGCCAGTCGTCCGATGAAAGGCCGCTGGCGCATGGCCGACCGAGGTATAAAAAAAAGTTGCATCAGCTGTTGGACCTTTGTCCTTGGCAGCAGTGGACCTCTGGTTTTTGGCAGAGATACCGCTCGACGGTCGGCCGACGGCGAAAAAGACACTGCCGAGCACTGCCGTAATGAAGATCGTCAACGCTAGGATCAGGCGTAAAGTGGAGGGTCCTCGAGATTCTGGTGCAGGCAATGGCGATCTCCTCATGCGGGCGGCGTCGGTCTGACGTACGTTCATTGTATCAGCGCCGGCTGGCAAGCGGTGAGCGAGGCACTCGAAGCTAAGGTTGACGCTGACTCGAAATCGCCAGAAAAAGCTTTTATTGGTGAGATGTTGAGATTTACAGTGGGGGCGTGGCGACGCCACGGCGGCTTGAAGGGTAAGGGCTGGTGCGCGGCGTGGTTTGTAGAAAGTAGGTGCTGATGTCTAAGCAACCGGTTCACCAGGGTAACGGCCAGCACCAGTCGGTGCCGAGCCCTGAGGCATTGTGCATCGAGCTAGAAGGGGTTTCGACCAACAATCTGAAGGCGCTGAACGTCGCTTTTCCGTTGGGCGCCATTAGCGTCGTCACCGGCGTCTCGGGTTCAGGCAAAAGCTCTTTGGTCTTTGACACCCTATATGGTGAAGCCTATCGCCGTTATGTCGAGAGCCTATCGAGCTTCGCGCGGCAATACCTTCAAGCCCTGCCGAAACCGGTGATCGACACGGTGCGCCATCTGCCGCCAGCCATTGCGGTGCGGCAGCTGCAGTCCACAGCGAGCAATCGCTCGACCGTGGGCACGGCAACGGAACTGACCGACCTGTTACGGGTGCTCTTCACGCATCTGGCGGTGGTCCAGTGTCAGACTTGCGCCGCTCCCGTGCGTAAAGACCATCCCGAGGCGGTGGCGCTGCGGACCGTCGCCGGCCATAGCGGGAAAAAGGTGCTGATTTGTGCGCCACTAGAGCGTTGGACCAAGGTTGCGGCGAAGGATCTTCGACTTCAGTTAGAGGGCCAAGGTTTTAGCCGCCTGCTGCTGGCTTGCGGCGAGATGCAAAAGCTAGCCGAGGTCAAGGCGGCTGATTTCAACGGTGCGGCCATAGTCATTGACCGCATCAATGTCGGCCCAGACAGCGCGGGCAGGCTAGGCGAATCGTTGCGTCTGGCATTCAAGGTTGGCCGCGGTAAGCTGTGGGTAGTGCCAGAAGGCAGTGCCAAGGAGGCCTATTCCTCGGGCCTGGACTGCCCTAGCTGTGGCCTTGAATACCAAGAGCCGTCGATGGCGCTGCTGTCCTTTAATCACCCGCTTGGGGCCTGCGTCGCCTGCCAGGGGTTTGGTTTCACCAGCGATGTTGATATGGCGAAGGTGATTCCCGACCCCTCCTCCTCACTGGCCGAGGCTGGGGTTGCTGCTTGGAATTTTGGTGCGATGAAAGAGTACTATACTTGGGCTAAAGCCAGCGCCAAGCTGCGCTCGATGGCTTTTGATAAGCCATTTTGTGATTATAGCGCGGCGGACTGGGCATGGCTGCGGCAGGGCTCAGGCAAGGCATTTGACGGTATCGATGGCTTTTTTGCTTATTTAGCCAGCAAGAAATATAAGGCCCATTACCGGATTCATGCGGCGCGTTTTCGCCTCTATGTTTCCTGCGCGAGCTGCGGCGGCAAGCGTCTAAATGACCGGGCTCTCGCCTGTCATGTGCAGGGGCTGAATCTAGCGCAGGTTTGCCATATGGCCGTGATTGATGTTTTGGCATGGCTGGGCAAGCTGCAGGCAGCAAGCATGGATCAAGGAGCGGCAAACAAGGCCGCTAGTGACGGTTTGCTCGGCGTCGCGGAAGCCATATTGGAGATGTCGGCGCGCTTGACCTACCTGGTCAAAATCGGGGTTTCTTACTTAGCGCTCGACCGAGCCGCGCGCTCCTTGTCGGGCGGAGAACTGCAGCGCATCAATATGGCCCGCTGCCTAGGTAGCGCTCTAACTGACACACTATTTTGTTTAGATGAGCCGAGCTCCGGCCTGCATGCCCGCGATAGCGGCAACCTTCTGGCGGTCATCCGTGAGTTGCGTGACCAAGGCAATACGGTGGTCATGGTGGAGCATGAGCGGCAGTTGATCGCCGGTGCCGACCATCTAGTCGAAATCGGTCCGGCCGCTGGGCATTCTGGCGGCGAGGTGGTATATGCCGGCCCGGCAGCAGCGCGCCAGGTTCCGTATGTTCTGCCGCTGCCGGCGCTCAGCCAAAGCGGTCGCGGCCTTCGCTTCATCGAGATCACCGGAGCACGGACCCATAACCTTAAGGACCTTACCGTCCGCTTTCCGCTCGCCGCCATCACCGCAGTATGCGGCGTCAGTGGTAGCGGCAAAACCAGCCTGGTGCAGCATACCCTTTATCCCTTGCTAGCTCAGGCGCTGGGCCAATCGCAAGACCGCAACGGCGAAGCGGTGGCCGCCGCGACGGTTGGGCCGATGGCCGCGGTCAAGGCACATGCAGAGGTCGTGCTGGTCAGCCAGGCTGGACTCGGACGTTCCAGCCGCTCGAATATCGCCACCTACCTCGGCCTGATGGACGAGATGCGCAAGTTACTGGCGGCGCAACCTCTCGCCCGCAAACTCGGCCTTAAACCGGGCGCGTTTAGTTTTAACACCCCGGGTGGCCGCTGCGAGACCTGCCGCGGCCTTGGTACGGTGACGGAGGACCTGTCGTTTCTCGGCGAGATGGAGGTGAGCTGCCCGGCGTGCCACGGCCGTCGATTCGAGGACAAGGTTCTTAGTATCGAAATCCTTGGTAAAAATTTGCTGCAGATGCTCAAGATGACGGTGGCCCAAGCACGAGAGTTTTTTTACGATCGGCCGCACTTCGTCAAGATCTGTGATCAGGTGATCGGTATGGGTATGGGTTATCTGACGCTAGGCCAAGGGACCAGCAGTTTTTCTGGCGGCGAGGCGCAACGGCTGAAGCTAGTGAACCGCGTGCGCGAGGCATTGCCCGGCAAGCCGTCGATCCTGATCTTCGACGAGCCGACGACCGGGCTCAGCGATAGCGACGTCGCCACTCTGCTGGCGCAGCTACGCTTGCTTGCCGACCAGGGTCACATGGTGATTGTCGTCGAGCATCATCTTGATGTTTTGCGTTCTGCGGATTGGCTGGTAGAAATAGGTCCTGAAGCAGCAGCGGCCGGCGGTGAGCTGGTCTACGCCGGAGCGCCGGCCGGATTGATCGCGGTAAGCAGGTCGCTGACGCGGCCTTACCTTTGGGGACCATTATGAGTAAATATACACAGCGCGAAGCCGTGACCATCAGCCAGATTTTGGCCGCGAAGCAGAGTAAAAAGAAGCTGTCCGCCGTGACTTGCTATGACAGCGCCTTTGCCAGACTGATCGATAAGACCGCGCTTGATATCGTGCTGGTGGGCGATAGTTTGGGCAACGTCATGCTTGGCCATGACGGCACGGTGCCGGTGACCATGGCTGATATGGTGCATCACACAGCAGCCGTTTCGCGGGTACTGCGGCGGCCTTTTTTATGTGCGGACATGCCATTTTTAAGCTACCAGATTTCGCTGGAGCAAGCCCTCAGCAATGCCGCTCGCTTGATTCAAGACGGCGGGGCCCAGGGCGTTAAAGTCGAAGGCGGGCGGTCGATCTGTCCCCAGGTCAAGGCCATCGTTCAAGCCGGGATCCCAGTGATGGGGCATTTAGGCCTTACTCCGCAAAGCGTCCACGCCCTCGGCGGTTACCGCGTTCAGGGGCGTGGTAGTGACGCCGCGCAGCAGATGCTTGACGATGCCCGTGCGCTGCAAGATGCTGGAATATTTGCACTTGTGTTGGAAATGGTGCCTGAGGCGCTGGCCGAGCGCATCTCGGCAGCCCTGCATATTCCAACCATTGGGATTGGTGCCGGAGCGAAATGCGATGGCCAAATCCTCGTCTTGCACGATATCCTAGGGTTTGACTCCGGCTTTAGCCCGAAGTTCCTAAAAAAGTACGCCAATCTCGGTGATACTGTGCAGCAGGCGCTCGAGGCCTATGATCAGGATGTCAAGGGTGGCACGTATCCTGGGCCGGAACATAGTTTTAAAGAATGACATCAACCAACCTCCCGTGCAGCGGACAATAAAAAAGACATGGCGACTAAACGCGATTACTACGAGATCTTGAGCATCGAACGCACCGTAACCGAGGTGGAGGTTAAGGCGGCCTACCGTAAGGCAGCACTTAAACACCACCCCGACCGCAACCCCGGCGACCAGGCAGCAGAGTTGCTGTTCAAAGAAGCATCCGAGGCTTATGAAGTCCTCAGCGCCCCGGAAAAGCGCGCCGCCTATGATCGGCACGGCCACGCTGGTGTGCAGGGGCAAGGCTTCCAAGACGTCGGTGACATCTTCTCGAGCTTCGGCAGCATATTCGAGGAATTCTTCGGGTTCAGCGGCGGTCAGGGCGGTGGTGGGCGCGGCCGAGTGCGACGCGGTGCCGATTTGCGCTATGACTTGACGCTTGAATTTGAGGAGGCTGTCTTCGGAATCGATCGTGAATTGGAGTTTGACCGCGCCTGCGAATGCGCCGTCTGCAACGGCAGCCGAGCCGAACCAGGTGGCAAAGCGACCTGCAAAACCTGCGGCGGCGTTGGACAAGTGCGGCGTAGCCAGGGATTTTTTGCCGTGCAAACGGCTTGTCCGACCTGCCACGGCGAAGGCGAACAGATCAGTAAGCCATGCAAAGGCTGCGGCGGCAAGGGCGCGAAAATGGAGCGCAAGAAGCTCTCTGTCAAGATTCCGCCAGGCGTCGACACTGGACTGCGCTTGCGTGTCGGCGGCGAGGGCGAGTCTGCTGGTCAAGGTGGCCAACCAGGCGACCTCTATGTCGTGCTGCATGTCAAAGAAAGCAAGCTATTTGAGCGCGATGATACCGATTTAATCCTGACCCGCGGTATCGGCATGGCTCAGGCAGCTCTAGGTAGCAAGCTGACCATCCCAACCCTTGAAGGTGATAAAACCATTGAAGTGCCAGCTGGAATTCAGCATGGCCACCGCATTACGATTCCTGGCGCGGGCGTGCCGCACCTTAAAGGCATCGGGCGTGGTGACCTGCATGTGCAATTAGGTCTGGTCGTGCCGAAAAAGTTGAGCAAGGAACAGCGTGAGTTGTTGGAAAAATTTGCCGAGATCTCCGGCGAAGATACCAGCAGCGGCGGCGGTTTTTTTCACAAGATTTTCGGTGACTAAAAACTCACGGGCTCGACTCTGGTGCCGAAAAAGCGACGGCCTAGCTCTGTGGAATAGGCGTCGCCATCAGCTTGTCGTGCCAAGCTAGCACCGACGTCAAGCTTATGGCATCTAGATTGCCGATATTGTAGTGATAACGCTGAAAGAGCGCTTCCTCGGTGACCTCGTCGAGGCGGCCTTTTTTATTCATCTGCAGGCCCTTGATTTCTGGAATAAGGTCATTGCTGAGGAACAGGGTCGCGGAGCCTTCATTAAATATATGGTGCATCGAGACGACATTGTAAAAATTGCGATCGACCTTGCAGTTTTTGCAGTGCTTCCATTGATGCTGCGGCAGCTCAGACAAGGTGTTTTTTGAGCGGCAGCCTGTACAAAACTCGATGACGCGAAACTTTTTTGAAATCAGGTAACGGAAGGCCAACTTGCGCCGTGTCTCGCGGTCGTTGGCAAGGCTAAGAAATATTGCATTTTTCATCTCAAATAAGCGCTTGCGCTCATCAGTGGAAGCACACTTCTTGGCGTGGCTGGTGAGCATGAGAGCGCTCAAGAAGCGGTAGTTGATGGCACGCTCAGGCCGCGGCATGTTGGCGAAGGCTTCAAATAGGGCTTCGTAACGGCGAAATAGACCAGCTAAGGCGCGCGTTGGATTACGCACCAAAACCAGCTCACCAGCAAATTGCAGCTGCAGACTCCCCTGCGGCAAGCGCTTCGCGACCTTTTTGGGCGCGCCAGGTATGGTGGATTCAAGCTCGGCGCCGGCGCATGATTTGTTGGCGGCCACGGCTTTGATGCTCCATTTAAAATCATGTATTTGTGGCAAACTCTAACATCGTCTCTGGGTCGGATCAACTTGATCCTTGATTGCCGCGAAAGCCTTCAACCGGGTCGACGCGGCTGGCCATAAAGGCCGGGAATAGGCCGGCCAAGATGGCAATGGCTAAGCTGACCGCGCCGACTGTTGCATATACCCACCACTCATAGGCTACCGGTAGGCGGGCTAGTAGATACAGATCCGGCAGGTCGATGAACTGGTAGCGCTCGAGTAGAGAGCACAAGCCTACGGCCAAAATCATGCCGATGGCTCCGCCGATGATGCCGACATACACCCCTTGCTTGATGAACAATACCAGGATTTGCCGGTTGGTAGCACCCAGCGCTTTGAGTATCGAGATGTCCCGCTGGCGTTGGCTCACGGCAACAAATACAGTTGTGAGGATGTTGAACCCAGCAACCCCGGCAACCAGGCCGGTGATCAGTAAAATCACGACGCGCTCCATGCGCATCGCTTCGAATAGGGGGCGGTTGAACGACTGCCATTCCTTGATCGACAATGAATATTTTGCGCTCATTTGTTCGGCGACGACGGGGCTATCCCAGGGCTTGTTAAGGCCGATTTCCAGGCCGGTAACACGTTTGTTCTTATAGAAGAAACGTTGTGCCGCCGGCAGGCTCATCAAGACCAGCTTGTTGTCGTAATGCTTCAAGCCGGAGTCATAGACGCCGATGATTTTAAACTTCTTCATCGCCGCCAGACTTTCCTTCGTTGGCTCGACGAGGTCGACGGTCTCGCCCAGCTTGCCACCGAGCAGGCTCAATAAACCCGAGCCGATGATGACCGACGGCACCGCAGGCGCCGGTTTGCCAGCGGCGTCGTCGCTGATCTCCTGCTGCAGGATGGCTAGCGCGCTGGAAGGGCGGGTGATAGAGGTGAGGCTCTGCACATTCTCGCGCAATTTGGGGTCGGTGCCGCGCACTAGAACGCCGTGCAACAGTGCTTCGCGCCGTGCCATGGTTTCAAAGTGGATAAACGGCGAAATGCCGCTGACGACGCCCTTAAAATCGCGGTTGATGTCCTTGGTCCACTCGGCGGGGTCGTTCATGCCATTCGGGAAACGGTAGGCCATAATATGGGCATTGGCCTCGAGAAAGCGCCGGCGCAACTCGGTTTCGAAGCCGTTGATCACCGACCAGACCACGATCATCGCCGCGACGCCGATGGCGACGCCAGCGATCGTTAGCAGCGAGATCCAAGAAAAAAAGCGATTGTTGCGCCCTGCCTGCATGTAGCGCCGAGCAATGAATGTGGTGACCGACATGACGCGCGCCTGTCAAAAGCAAGGTGTGGAGCCGAGGCCCTAGTCTGTCTTGGGTGCGCAATGCGCTTGAATTACGTTTATAGCCGGGCGAGTTGTTTTTTTAAAGGCCCTTGCTCTATGGCAATCACATTAAAAATCAGCACCTCCGCTCCTTCATGCTTCTGTTCCGAAAACACTGGCCTTTTTTGGTCAGGGGCTTATGCCTCGCTACCATTGAGCCAGGCGGCCGCAGTGAGAGCGAAATAGGTCAGAATGCCGTCGGCGCCGGCGCGCTTCATGCTGAGCAACGACTCCATCACAACCGCGCGCTCGTCGAGCCAGCCATTTTGCGCGGCTGCCTTGAGCATCGTGTATTCACCACTGACCTGGTAGACAAAAGTGGGAGCCTGGAAGGTGTCTTTAGCCCGTCGCACAATGTCCAAATACGGCATGCCTGGTTTGATCATGATCATGTCGGCACCCTCCGCGAGGTCCATACTAATCTCATGCAGCGCTTCGTTGCTGTTGGCGGGGTCCATTTGATAGCTATGTTTTTGGCTGCCACCCAGAGCGCCCGCAGAGCCGACAGCGTCGCGGAATGGGCCGTAGAAGCTCGAGGCGTATTTAGCGGAATACGCCATAATCCGCGTATGGATCTGGCTCTTCGCGTCGAGGCCAGCGCGGATGGCGCCGACGCGCCCGTCCATCATGTCGCTCGGTGCGACAATGTCAGCACCGGCCTCCGCGTGGCATATAGCTTGGCGCACCAATACAGCGACCGTCGCATCGTTGACGACGTATCCATCGGCATCAAGTAGGCCGTCTTGGCCATGGCTGGTGTACGGGTCCAAGGCGATATCGGTAATGATGCCAAGTTCGGGGAAGCGCTGTTTGAGATTGCGCACGATGCGCGGGACCAGTCCCTCGGGATTGAAGGCCTCAGCTGCATCAAGCGTCTTCGCCGGCGGCGCGATGACCGGAAATAAGGCCATCGCTGGCACGCCCAAGCGCACGCAGGCCTCGGCGCTGCGGTAAAGCGTCGCCAGGCTTTGGCGCTGCACTCCGGGCATCGAGGCGATCTCTTCGTCGCCCTGTTCGCGGTCGAGTACGAAGACCGGGTAAACCAAATCGGCGGTACCCAGGACGGTTTCGCGCATCATGCGCCGCGAAAAATCGTTACGGCGCATGCGTCGGGCGCGATGCGAAGGGAAGGTTCGGTTTGGCAGCATCTGGTCTCCGTAAGTGGCGATGACCTATGATTATTCCATCAACCGTGTTTTAATATCATCACTTTTATCAAGAGGGCCTGCCTTGTCAAAGCCACTGCCGCAGACGATTCTGGGCGTCGACCCCGGTTCGCGCCTTACCGGCTTTGCCTTGTTGCGGAGTCGTTGCTCTAAGCCCATGCTGCCCGGCGATTTTATCGTCGTAACAGCTGGCGTGCTGCGGGCCGATGGCGACCTGCCACACCGTGAGCGGCTTGGCCTGCTGCATGTGGCTCTCTATGAGCTTGCCGTC
>Ga0315284_10017098_pt1 | contig 10283 bp, 6 predicted proteins | sample YL17G09_16_MG_FD_203696 | JGI IMG/M metagenome (GOLD analysis project Ga0315284, IMG submission 203696) | Sediment microbial communities from Yellowstone Lake, YNP, Wyoming, USA - YL17G09_16 | ecosystem: Environmental > Aquatic > Freshwater > Lake > Sediment | place: USA: Wyoming | collected...
GCGGCCGGGCTGTGGCGGTTCGGCCCCGGCTACCAGGTGCGAATCGCCGGCAACCGGTTCTACATCGAGTCGGCCGACGGAAAGGATTCCGTCAGCGTGCCCGTCGGCCCGAAGGCCCAGGTGGAACTCCGCTGGCCGCAAAGCCTCGCGGCGTTTCGCGGCACGCACATGGTCTCGGTCATCCCGTTCGTGGCGGCGTTGGAGGACCGGCTCCATTACGACGGCCTCATGGCCCAACTCGACAACCTCTTTCCCGACGAGGGCTGGGCCGCCGCCCGGCTGCGGGTCGACGAGGCCCGCCGCACCGTTCCCGCCGACCCGGCCGGCAAGGCCGGCGCCGCCAAGCGGATTCGCGACCTCCGGGCGGCCCTGACGGCCATCGAGGAGCGCCTGGCGATGAACCTGGCCTCGGCGGCCGGCGAACCGAAGATCGCCGAAGGGACGGACGAGAGGTCCCGCCGCATCCGAGCCCTGGCCGCGGAGCCAATGAAGTTCCTCGAGACGTATTACGATAAGACCGAGGGCATGGACGCCCGCATGGCGCACCTCAGGGAGCGCATCGCCGGCCGCATCTGCCTCGTCGGCCATTACGCCTCGGGCATGGACCTCCACGCCACCCCCATCGGCAACGACGTCCCCGGCGTGACCGTGTATCCCTGCGGCATCCAGACGATTCTTTCGGGGGTCGCCTTCCAGCCCCTCGGCCGCCACGCGGAGTGGATAGTGATCATCCTGGCCGCGGGCCTGGTCGCGACGACGCTTCACCTCTCGACGTGGCGCGGCGTGGCGGCGACGCTCCTTCTGTCGCTGGCAGTGATTGCGGCGGCGGCGATTGCGGCCGGCCAGGTGGCCATCCTGCTGCCCGTGGCCGGGCCCGTCCTGGGCATCGTCATGGCCTTCGCCGGCGTAACCACCTACCGGCAACTGACCGAGGCCAGCGGCCAGCGCTGGATCACCCGCGCGTTCCAGCAGTATCTGTCCGAGGAACTCCTCGACGAAATCCAGCGCGACGCCGAGAGCCTGCGATTGGGCGGCGAACGCCGCGAGATCACATTCCTCTTCAGCGACATCGCCGGCTTCACCACACTGTCGGAGAAACTGGAGCCCGAACGGCTCGTCGCGCTCCTGAACCACTACCTCTCGGCCATGACCAACATCGTCAAGGCCGAGAAGGCCAAACTCGACAAGTACGAGGGCGACGCCCTGCTGGCCCTCTTCGGCGCACCCGTGCGCACGGAGGACCACGCCCTGCGCGCCGTGCGGGCCGCACTCGGCATGCAGGCGGCCCTGCCGGGCGTCAACGACGACCTCATACGCATGGGCCTCGTCTCGGAAGGGACCCGCCTGCGGATGCGCATCGGATGCTCCACCGGCCCGGCCATCGTCGGCAACTTCGGCTCAGCGACCCATACGGACTATACCGCCATCGGCGACACCGTCAACCTCGGCGCCCGGCTGGAAGAGGCCAACCGATACCTCGGCTCCAACATCCTCGTGCCGGAACCCACGGCGGCGGCGTGCGGCAAAGAGATCCTGTTCCGCCGCCTCGGCCCGGCCCGCATCCGCGGCAAAAACATCCCCGCGGTGCTCTACGAGCCGCTGGCCGTGGAACCCGCCCCGGAAAACCTCCGGGCGGTGGCCGAGGCGTTCGGCCGCGCAATCGACGCCCTTCAAGCCAAGGACCTGGACGCCGCCGAGAAGGCCCTCGCGGAACTTCTGGCCATACGCCCCGACGACAGGCCCGCCCATATCCTCAAAGAGCGCATCGCCGCCATGCGGGCCGGCCAAGAGGCCCCCGACGAACCATGGAACCTCGCCAAACCCAAGTGACGCCGTGAGCCAACCACACCCGCCGCCCTTTCCACCTCCACAATTTTCGATGCCTATTGCACGAAGCGGGTCGCAGTGTTAGCGTGGATTAAGTGGCGTGTGGATTGCAGGGCGGCGCCGGCGACGGCCGCCTGAACACATCTCTCGAAAGGGGCCGGCCATGAAAAGTCTGCGACTGCTGTCTATCTGCCTGTCTGCCGCAATACCCGCCGCTTTGCTGGTGGCGGCTGGAGCCTGCCTGGCGGAGCAGGCCGAGAGGGCGAAGACGAGTTATGCACCCGTGGATATCCAGGAAGACTTCAAGACCACGATGTCCAGGATGCAGGCCGCCAAGGCCGCCATCGAGGCGCGCCAGAAAGCCTTGCTGGAAGAACGCTACGACCTGGCGAACCGGGCCGCCCCGAACGCGACCATGTCGCGCGGCAAGGCCGTCCAGGAAGGCGTACGCATCAAACTGCCCCCCGGCATGACCTGGGAAAAACTCGCCGACCTCTCGCCCGCCGAAATCCGCGAGAAAGACCTGTTCCCCAAGGGCCTGCTGCCCCTGCCCTTCCCGAACCAGCCGGAAGGCGGCATGCTGTTCCCCAAGTATCACATCGACGAGATCAAGAAGCAGACCGGCCGGGACCTCGCGCGGTTCGACCTCGACCACGACCTGCCCGACCATTTCCTCCCCGAGTTTCCGCCGCCGATCTACCTGACCACGCGCCCCGACCTCGGCGACGTCTCGCAGGGCAAGGTCGTCACCAGCGATAACTATTATGAACTCTTCAACGGCCTGCTGAACCCGAAACAGTTGGAGGGCCTGCGGCTGCTCGTAACGCCGTTCCCGCAGCAGCAGTTCAACGCCACGGAGGACCGGCGCACGGTGCGGCCCAGCCTCGGCGTCACGTGCTTCGATTGCCACGTCAACGGCCACGCCAACGCCGCAACCCACCTGGTGGGCGACATCCGCCCGCAGGAATACCGCCACCGGCTCGACACGCCGTCGCTGCGCGGCCTCAACATCCAGCGCCTGTTCGGGTCGCAGCGGGCGCTAAAGTCGGTGGAAGACTTCACCGAATTCGAGCAGCGGGCGGCCTACTTCGACGGCGACCCCTCGATTGCCACCAAGAAGGGCGTCAACATTCTGGAGCGGGGCAGCCAGGTCCACTTCATGGCGGAGTTTGAATCGCTGCTCGACTTCCCGCCCGCGCCGAAACTGGACCGCTTCGGCAAACTGGACCCCGCCAAGGCCACGCCGCAGGAACTGATGGGGCAGGAAGTGTTCTTCGGCAAGGGCCGTTGCGGCGTCTGCCACCCGGCGCCCTACTACACCGACAACCTGATGCACAACCTGCGGGCGGAGGAATTCTACAAGCCGCGCCTCGTCAACGGCCGCTGGGCCGCCTCCGACGGGCCGATCAAGACGTTCGTGCTCCGCGGCATCAAGGACTCGCCCCCCTACATGCACGACGGTAAATGCCTGACGCTCGAAGACACGGTCGAGTTCTTCAACCTCGTGTTCCAGTTGAAACTGACGCAGGAAGAAAAGGCCGGGCTCGTGGCGTTCATGCGGGCGCTGTAACGCGGAGCACGATGATGTTAATGCGCGGCGGGTCTCCCGACCCGCCGCGCCAGGAGCGAGTCACTGCGGCCATTCCGGGCGAAACTGGGATATCGTGTGGTCCTGCGTGTCGAGGTAGTAGATCGAGGACTCTTTCTCAGACCAACAAGCCCAAGCCAGTTTCAGTTGTTCCCTGTCTGCGGAGAGAAGCCCATCCGCAATTGCCCTGTATGCAATGTAGTCCGTGTCGAACCACGGATTTGCTGGTTTGTCACGATCAGCCGGCTCGTCCCCGTATCGCCAGAACTTCCACGGAAGGAAAACCAACTTCGATAAGATCATGCCAAAAGCCAACCAACCCGGGCCGGGATCAAAACTCGGCACCACTTGGTAACCAAGTTCCTTGGCTCTCCGGCCAATGACATCCTTCGCTTCTTTGGCGATGCGTATTCGGCCCTCCGGCGAGCAATGGTCTCGCCGCAGTAGATCGAACACCTCGCACTCCTTTAGCCGGCGAACACTCTGGAAGTACTCCTCGTCACGCGGCGCGTGGGCGGTCGATGCCAGGCGCCCTATCCGCACCTCATACTCCATACACTGCCCATAAAGACCGCTCGAACAGGACAAGATCAAGGGCAGTGCCGTCTCGAGCAGATTGAACCTGGGCGCATTCTCGACCGCCGCTGAAACGCCACTCTCAAGCTCCCACCTGATAGCGGATTCACGGTCTACCCAAGTGTTTCCCACTTCTTCCAGCGCCTTCTTGAGGTTCGCTCTTATTCTCCCATTAGCCCGAGATTCTTCCTCGACCGATAGATACTTGTCTTGGCCCAGCTTTGCGGTCCCGATCTCGAAAAGAAGCGTATCCGTCAGAAGGAAAGCGAAATCGAGCGTCTTGAGCAGCCCAAGTGGCGCCGCCAAGAGTGCAGACTTGTCAATGATGAGCGTTTTCACAGTTTCTCCCCTCGGATGCATGATCGGTCCTCATGACTGACCAAACCCTTCTGCGCCAGGGCAGCAATGGATCATATGCCTCGCCTCATCATAGAACGGGTTGCGGCCGCAAACCCCCATAAGCGACCCGGCCCGACTACCCACTGCACAGGAACTCCTCGCCTTCTTCGGCAAGCCGGTGTCTGAGTGCTTGCATCACGAGTCCCTGTAACCGCACCTTCATAGCGCCCTTCTAGAATTAGAACGAGCGAAAGATAATCCACCAATAGCCAAATATCACCCACGCGATGAACAGCAATCCGAAGATAATCTCCTCGGCACTTAACTTCCCGTCTTTCGTGGGTTGCCCCATGATACTACGCCTAGCGTATTATCAGCGCCCCGCCACGGTAACAATACATCACAAAACCTGCCGATGCAAATTTTCTCCCCTACAAATGGTACTGGACGTGGACGCGGATTGCGGCCTTCGCCGTCAGGCCTCTTCAGAGGCCTTTGCCCCGCGAAGCGGGGTGTAGACTCGGCCTTTTAGGCCGAGGTTGGCGCGGGCTACCGCAACCTTCCTTCTTGTCTCTTCTCTGAGCCCGCTTTAGCGGGCGACTGAACGTTGCCGGGGTCCGCGGCCCGCCACGGCTCAGTCGCCCGCTCAAGCGGGCTCCATAACGAATAGAAAAGGAATGTAGATCGGCTCGCGCGCAAACCGGGGCTAAAAGCCCCGGTCTACACGCCGCCAACGCGGCGCAAAGGCGGCTGAAGCCGCCTCACAACGCCCCGCCAAGCCGGTGCCACGAATACTACAACCCAACTTTGCACGGCGGGTCGGAGTTTACCCGCCGGCGCGGGTACCCGCCGCACATATCCCTTTTTCGCGCCTGTTGCCGCGTTTTTCGCGCGGTGGGTCAGGAGACCCACCGCGCAAAATCGCCCCGCAACGCTACAGGCTCCACCCCTTGCGATACTCCGTCCGCACAAGCCGGGTCGCTTCGGGCGAGTTCGTGACGCGCAGGTTGGCGGCGTCCCACTCGATGCGGCCGTCGATGCGTTTGGCCACGTTGCCCAGGAGGCACGTCTCCGTGAGCGGGCCGGAGTACGCGAAGTCCGCCCCCGCCGGCTGGCCGGACTTGCAGGCACGCACCCAATCCTGCTCGTGCGTGTCCTTCACGCGCGGGATCGTCTTTTCAGGCAGCGTAATCTCTTTCATCTTGCTCTCGGGGATGATGCGCGGGCTGTCGCCGTACACGCCGAACATGATCGTGCCCTTCGTGCCCTTTATGAGCGCGCCGCCCTCGTCGGGCATCTTGCGGTCCTGCTCAAGGTCGTCGGGTCGCGGCGGCCGGGTGCCCTCGTACCATGTGAGTTTCACCGGCGGCAGGTCGCCGCGCGCGGGGAACCGGAATGTTATGACCGCCGACAGCGGGTGAACCTCCCTCGTGTTGCCGCACGAGGTGGCCTCGACGCTCGTCGGCGCGCCGAGTTTCAGTGCCCAGACCACAGGGTCGAACGTGTGGGCGCCGCGGTCGCCCATCATGCCGCAGCCGAAGTCCCACCAGCACCGCCAGACGGCCGGGTGATACGCCGGATGGTACGGCCGCATCGGGGCCGGGCCGATCCAGAGGTCCCAGTCGAGCGTCGGCGGGACGGGCGGCGTGTCCGCCGGCCGCGCGGAGTACTTCGAACTCCAGCCGGCGTGGCCCCACGGGTAATACGAGAGGCTGCACCATGCATCGACCTCGCGGACTTCTCCGATCAGGCCCGCGGCGACCCACTCACTTATCAGCCGCGCGCCTTCGCCGGAGTGCCCCTGGATTCCCATCTGCGTGGCGACCTTGGCTTCCTTGGCGGCCTGGGCGAGCATGCGGGCCTCGAACACATCGTGCGTCAGCGGCTTCTGGCAGTAGACGTGTTTGCCGGCCTTCATGGCGGCCATCGAGATGACGGCATGCGTGTGGTCGGGCGTGGCCACCAAGACGGCGTCGATGTCCTTTTGCTTCTCGAGCATCTCGCGGTAGTCCTTGTAGGTCTTGGCGCCCGCGTACCGCTTGAAGGTCTTCGCGGCGTAGGCGTGGTCAACGTCGCAGAGTGCCACGATGTTCTCGGATTCGAGGTTCCTGAGGTTCCCCGCCCCCATGCCGCCGACGCCAATGCCGGCGACGTTCATCTTTTCGCTCGGCGGGATGTTCCGCGGCCCGCCCAGCACCGCGCGCGGCACGATGGTAAAGGCCGCCGCAGCCGCCGCAGCCGCCGCCGTGGCCCCGAGGAACGTCCGCCGCGTGAGGTTGCCGTGCGTCATGGGTCGAGTCTCCTTCTGTGTGGGTTCCTAACATCACAACGCTACTTCCGTATCGTGCGCGGCGGGTCAGGAGACCCGCCGCGCCATGTGTCCTCATATTACTAACCCCGCCGCCGGGCAAGGAGTTGCGAGAACACGCGGCCGTCGCGCTTCAGACCATCGCGGACGATGAGCAACTTGAAGTCCTCGAACGCCGCCGCCAGTTCGCCGTCCTCCAGCGTGTGACCGGGTTTGAGCGCCCTGCGGCTGTCTTCCACGTCGCTCCGGTGAAACGCCTCGTACACAACGAAGCCGCCCGGCACAATCGCCTGCCGAATCGCCGCCAGGAGCGGCCGATGCACGAACCGGATCACGGCCACCAGGTCGTACCGCTCGGCGGGCAGGACGGGCGAGGCAGTCAGGTCCTGCTGAATCGTTTCGACGGCAACGCCCGAGCGGCGCGCCAGGTCCCGCGCACGCTCCAGCGCATCGGGCAGCACGTCGATGGCCTCGACCTGGTAGCCCGCCAGCGCCAGGTACGCCGCATCGCGCCCGCTGCCGCAGGCCAGGTCCAGCGCGAGGCCGCCGAATAACGCCGTGCCGACTCGCGGGCGGATGCACTCCACCGCCTCAACGAGAAACGGGCTCGGCTGCCACAGCCGCGCCCGCGACGGGCCCGACTCGCGCATCTCGGCCGGATACAGCGAGACCTCGCGCACGACGTATCCGCGATTGCGAAGCACGTACGCCGCAATGGCGAGGACGTCCGGATCGTCATCGAAGACGTCGATCGTCGCGCCCTTCGGCGGCAGTTCGTGCGCCCGGGCGGCAAGTTCCTTCGCCGGAATGTTAACGGCCCCGGGAGCGTGGCCTGCGGCAAACGTCGCCTCCGAGCGGACATCCAGGATGGTCGGACTCGCCCCGCCGCCGGACATGGGTCACCTGGTCTCCCTGCACCGCGACTCGCCCCGCACGATTCCCCATCCGATGACGGGATCGGGGTCGCGGGCATTGGCCTTGTGGAAAAAGAGGAGGCTGCGACCGCCCATCTCTGTAAACCGGAGTCTCCCGCCGCCGGACAAGACAACATACATTTGCGCATCGCCGCTGATGGGGCACTGGACGTCGAGTTCCTTGGCCTTGATCGTGGCGTTCGATTCGCCGCCGAACCCGGCCCCCGGCCGGCCGCCCGCCGGCCCGGCGAAGGTCACCTTGCCGTTCGGCGCGTTCACGATCAGATTCGCCCGGCCGTTGACCGGCCCGCGAAACTCGACGGACCCGCCTGCCGTATAGACCTGCGCCCTCGCGCGACCGCTGACGGCGCCCGCGAAGACAATCGCCTCCGCCTTCAGGGCCGAGGCATCGAGAAGCGCGTCGCCGCCGAGGCTGCCGATGCGAAGCGTCTTCACCCTTCCGCGAAGTAACACGTGCACCGCGCCGTCGATCGGCTCGACGAAGTACTCGCCCTCGGGGCTGTCGATCTTCAGCACGCCGCGGGCCAGCACAACCTCTTGCGGCAGCACGGGACGGGCGCCGCTTTTCGCTTCCGCAGCGGGAGGCGCAGCGGCCGGCTTCTCGGGTTGCGGCAATCGGGAGGGTTCCTCCTCGGACGGCGCCCGTGCCGCAAGGGAGGCCGCGGGCGGAGCGACCTCGTCCGGCGCCGTCGCGTCAGGAAGATCGCCGGGCGGTGTTTCCGGTTCCTGCAACGCCGCATCCGGCCACGGTTCCGGGCCGCCCAGGTAGCGTGTCACGCCGGCCGAGACCGCGTAGTAGAGCCCTCCCCCGCCCACGCCCAAGGCCAGGAGAATAATCGCTCCGCGGAGGAGCGGCTTGACGGACTCTGGCAGCGGCAGGCTTGCGGCCCGCTCATCCACCGGCGGAGGAAGTTCAGCGCGGCGATGGGCCGCCGCTTCGGACGCGCCAAGCGGCGCAGCGCAGAACGGGCACTTGCCGGACCAGGATTCCTCGCGGCTCAGGGGGACCCGGCATTTCGGACACAGCGCAGCAGGCACGGCTCACCTCCGACTTCCGCCAATACTATAACACACCCGAAGCCTCCGCGCACCGCGTCTTCCGGCCGCTGCGGCAGCGCTTCACTCTTGGGGGGGCCGCGTGTCCCCTGCGGGTGGCGCTGCTCCCGGCCGTAACCCCTCAGTCTCGGCCGCCTATCTAGCCCGGGCAGGGTGGCATGCCCACGCCGCCGTTTGCGTGGGCATGATCCATGGCCGCGGCGACAGCATGCCCAGCGAACAGCGCGCTGGGCATGCCACCCTGCTTGGGCCGAATGAGCGCCCGAAACTGAGGTTTACCCGCGGAAGGTAATCGGTAATCGCGGATGCGACCGCTTGGGCAAGGATAAGTTGCATTTCCCGGCGGCAGCGGCTAAAGTTCTCGCGTCCCGGCGGGGGGACGTTGCGCGGCCGGATGCCGCGCGCCCCTTCCTGCCGCCCATTGCCGAAAGGAGCCGCCATTATGGAAAACAGAGCAATCACCGTCACCCTCCGGTTGCTGGTCGCGGGCCTGGCCCTGGCCTTCTGCTTCACGGCCGCCGCATCGGCCGCCGAGTGGGCGCAGGCCAAGGGGCCGCTCGCCACGCAGTGGACGAAGGAAGTTTCCCCGACAAACGCCCTGCCCGAGTACCCGCGGCCGCAACTGGTCCGCAAGGAGTGGCAGACCCTCAACGGCCTCTGGGACTACGCCGTCACCGCCAAGGACGACGCCCAGCCCGCCGCGATGCAGGGCAAGATCCTCGTGCCCTACCCCATCGAGTCGGCCCTGTCGGGCGTCATGAGGCAGGTGAGCGAGAAGGAGCGGCTCTGGTACCGCCGCACGTTCGAGACCCCCGCCGCGTGGAAGGGCCAACGCATCCTCCTCCACTTCGGTGCCATCGACTGGGACGCCGCCATCACCCTCAACGGTAAGAAGATCGGCGAACACAAGGGCGGGTACGACTCGTTCTCGATCGACATCACCGACGCCCTGAAGGACGCCGGCCCGCAGGAACTCGTCATCTCCGTCTACGACCCCACAAACTCCGGTAGCCAGCCGCGCGGCAAGCAGGTCCACAGGCCGGGCGGCATCATGTACACCCCCACCACCGGCATCTGGCAGACCGTGTGGCTCGAGCCGGTGCCGGCCACGCACATCGCCGGCATCCTTCAGGTGGCCGACGTTGACGGCAAGTGCCTGCGGCTGCACGTGTTCGCCGCCGGCGACGCCGAGGCCGAGGTAACGGCCGTGGCCACCGACGGCGATAAGGAAGTCGCCAAGGTCTCCGGCAAGGCCGGCACGGAGATCATCATTCCCCTGGCGAACATGAAACTCTGGTCGCCCGAGAGCCCGTTCCTCTACGGCCTGAAGATCGAACTCCGGAGCGGCGGCAAGGCGGTCGACGCCGTCGAAAGTTACTTCGGCATGCGGAAAATCGAGGTCGCCAAGGACGACAAGGGCATCAACCGCATGATGCTCAACGGCAAGTTCGTCTTCCAGGTGGGTTTCCTGGACCAGGGGTTCTGGCCGGACGGCATCTACACCGCCCCGACCGACGCCGCCTTGCGGTACGACATCGAGATGACCCGTAAACTGGGCATGAACCTTGCCCGCAAGCACGTCAAGGTCGAGCCCGAGCGGTGGTACTACTGGGCCGACAAACTGGGCCTCCTGGTGTGGCAGGACATGCCCGCC
>Ga0315284_10017102_pt1 | contig 10282 bp, 7 predicted proteins | sample YL17G09_16_MG_FD_203696 | JGI IMG/M metagenome (GOLD analysis project Ga0315284, IMG submission 203696) | Sediment microbial communities from Yellowstone Lake, YNP, Wyoming, USA - YL17G09_16 | ecosystem: Environmental > Aquatic > Freshwater > Lake > Sediment | place: USA: Wyoming | collected...
ACTCCGGCTGATGCAGCATGAGCTTCTGTGCTTCCGAGAATTTTCGAGAGTTATCAGGATCCTGCTTCGGTTTCACCACAAGTGTCAAACCAGGCATTCAGTTTCTTCCTCTAATTACCGGATTCGATAAATTTCAGCTGTTAAATTGGTAGGCCGTATTATACTCTTCACCACCAGATTTTTTACCCAATTCTTTGCTCTCCATTCTCAAACCGACCGATTTCACGCCGTCAGGAGTAGTTCGAAGAGGCGGAGTACGGGGTTTTCATGTCTGTGCTTGACGACATCTTCTACCCCTTCCCGCCAGACGATCTGATTTTGGTGGTTTTTGAGCCGAGAGATCGGCCCGGTTTGCCACTTGAGGAGCTTCTCGAGGCGGCTGGCGATCTCGGGCCGGGCGGCGGCAAGGTCGTTCTCCTCACCGACATCCTCGCGGAGGTTGTAGAGCTCCATCTTGCCGTCCTCGAAGAACTCGATGAGCTTCCAGCCGCCGGCGTAAACGCTGCACCCCGGCGTACCGCCCTGGTTGCCGCCTATATTTACAAGCCCGGAACCCCTCTCATGCAATCGGTTCTATACAAGTTCTATTGTGGCAAGCACATCGGTTAATCGGCCATCACTGTATTGTCCGACTGCAAAGATACGGTCTTTTCTATTGAACGTCATCGCCGCCTGCTGCCATGTCCAGCTGCCGGCCTGTTGGTTAATCTTAGCCAACAGCTTATCCTGATTTGAGCTAAAATCGCCATTACTATCGGAATCGCAATACAACAGGACGCTGGCCAATGGTTCAGTGGACGATGGCAACACCACGCCGGCCCCGCCGGAATTGATCCATTGCCAGGTGACGGCTGTGACCGCCTCACTCGTAGGTTCGGAGAGCATAACGATGGTTGCAGCTACATTGCTGCGACTGCCTTTATCATCGCAGCCGACTGCAAAGAAGGTGGCTGATCCTTCTTTTAATGCATTGGTTACCGTCGTTATTGACCATCCGCTGCTGGCTTTATTATCAATTCCCAGATATTCATCAACTCCTTCATCGAAAACACGGTTTTTGTTTGCGTCACGATAAAAACTGACACTACGGACTATCCCGTCTGGATCATTAACGCCGCCTGCTCTCAGAGTTACCCGATAATTCTTGCCCACACAGACTGAAGATGCCCACAGTGAACGTATTTCGGGCGGCTGGTTGGGAGTTTCGATTAACGGCGCTGGGGGTTCGGTGATTTGTATTACCAGGCCGACTGTGTTGCTGTTGAGCAAGTCGTTATCACGGGCAACAGCCAGGAACCTGTGGCTGCCCGCTCCGAAAGCACCCGCCGAGCCGCTCCATGTCCATCCATCGGATTGAGTGGTATCGCTGCCCAGCAGCAAGTCGGCTCCCAGGTCCAATTGTCCGTTGCCGTTGACGTCGCGGTAGAAATCGACAGCCGATACCTGACCATCGGCGTCGCGCACGCCTTCAGCACGAAGGGATATGCTCTGGTCGGTGGTGACGTCCACGTCGGCGGCCCACAAAGAGTCGATCACCGGCGGGACCTTTATCTGAACCGACGCCGAAACTGCGTTGCTGCCCAGCCCCGCATTGTCCGCAGCCACGGCGAACAGCCGATTTGTTCCTGTAGCAAAGCCTCCCGTCGAACCAGCCCAGGTCCATCCATTAGTTGAAGAGGTGTCGGTTCCCAAAAGCAGATCGGTCCCCGCGTCCAAAACGCCGTTGTTATTGGTATCCAGATAAAACTTCACGTTGGCTATTGATCCATCGACGTCGCTGACGCCATTTGCCGTCAGCGTCAGCGTTGAACCCTTTGTCAGAACCCAAGAGGATGCACCCAGCGAAGCAATGGCCGGGGCCTGGTTGGGAAGGTTGACCGTGAAACTGCCAAGCGTTGCCGCAACTGCGGTATTTCCGTCAATGTCAGCCACCAGCCCTCCGGAAAGCCTTACTGTATATGTTCCGTTAGCGGTGCAATACCAGCCGCCCGAAGGATCCGGAATGTTGTATACGACCGTATAACTCGCCCCGCCGTCGGCAGATGTAACCGAGACAGTTGTGGCGAGCTTGTCGTAACCATTGGGCCCGGTCAGCCGGATTGGATTGGTATAAAGTGACGACAAATTAATCTTGGAGCTGTCTGAATAAACTACGCTGAATCTCTTTGGCTGGGTGGAGGATGTGATATTGGACGCAATTAGTTGTGCTTGAGGCGGATTATTGATGTCTGTATTGGTAAGTGAAAGAATGTCATTTGTAACATGAATCGGATTTTCGTACCCGCCGAGGACCATCGCATCGTAGATTCGCTGGTCCATCGGCCAGGGCCAGAGATTCTCGCCGGTAAGCACGCCGTCAACGTATCGCTTTTGGATGTTCGCGCCGATTCCATCGTACGCCTGAGGCACATACGGTTCGGTCTGATCGTTCAGAAAGTTGCTTAAATTCCAGTTAGTATGGATGTAGCTTGCCGTCGCCCCGGCGGCTGTCAGATTCCGGGCTGACAGACTGTTGTTCGTTCCACTGGTGTTATATGACAGAAGAAAAGGCCTGATCGGCTGCTGCATCAGGCTTGCGGAGTTTTCTATTGTAAAGGCATCGACGTTGGCGGCAAAAATCCCCGAAAACATTGTGACGGGCCGGACGGTTGGGAGGATATAGGCTATGCAGCCGAGCATTTTAACATTAGCCTGCCCGCCCGTCGGAGTAAGCGCAGGATCGGTATAAGCGCCGTCTCCGGCAAATATGGAGTAGGGATTCTGGACCTTGTAGTTGGTGTAGGTTCCCGCTCCCGCGCCGGTCCAGGGCTTGCCGTAGTAGTCCTGCAGAACGTAGGTTTCCTTCATCGAGATCGGATCCCACGTTCCGACACAGTTTTCGTAGATGTTATGGTGGTTGTTGTAGACCAACCCGAAGGTGCATTTCGGACCGACGACATGGGAGCCTTCCCACCTGCCGAAGCAACGTCTGAACGTATTGTAATTTCCGCCCTGGCTGGCTGAGAAAATCTTGCGGGCAATCCCCCATCCGGCACAATCCTCAAGCAGGTTATGCTCGCTGTAATGGATGCCGAAGATTTGCGTGTTGTTGTCCGCAGCGTCCCAGCCGATCACCCGGCGGATAATGTTGTAGTCCGAATTGCACAGCGATAGAACCGTATCCGACGAGTTGGACAGGTTCAAACCCTCGATCACGAAATAATCGTTATACCCTAATTCGACGGGCTTATAGACGCCCTGGCCGTCTATGTGGACCTTACCGTCATTGAGGGCGCGAACCGTTATCGGCGAGCCCGCCAATCCCTTCAGCTCTGCGGGCGGAGCGATCATCGAGCCTCCGCCGGTATATCGCCCGTCCAGCAATATCAGCGTGTCGCCCGGGTCGGCGCAGGGCCAAAAGTTCTTTATTAGAAAAGGACTGTCGGGCGATCCGCCCGTACCCCCGCCGATAGGTGATGCGTAAAATATATTTCCCGCAAGAAAAAGCCTGGACTCGAGAGCTTCCAGCAAAGGTATGACATTATAGCCGACGGTACGCATGATCCACCTCCGAGAACAAACACACGCAACTCGTCCGCCTCGGAGGCGGCTTGCGACACTACTCTAGACACATCAACAATACGATTAGGCTGTGCGTGGGGCAAATCAAGAAAGGCTGCTATCAGTAGTATCATTTAATCCGGAATCAGCTTAGAAACCGGCATCGAGGCAGCCGGCGGAAGTATCACGAAACAATATCGCAACTTGTTGTCTTTCAAAGGAAAACGGACGCTTTTGAGCATCCGGTTTGGCATACCCCATTGACGGGAGCACCGGCCCGCACAGAACCTAAACCAGCAAACTCCTGCTGATATGGCAACGTGACGTCAGCCGTTATTGGGGATTCATTCACCGGGCACTCAAGCCAGACTGACTGATGTTTCCAGATCGACAGCCTGATTTGCCGGGCTTGCAAATCAGCAGTTTTTCTCAACTTTCGCCCCTTCTTGGTCGTAGGTATTGATAGACGAAAAGGAAGCAGAATATCATTATCACTGAATTACTGAGCCTGCTCATAAAAAGCCACGTCCTCTTGACGGGATATTCATTGGGGCGCCGTTTATATCTTGGACACGAAATTGATATATCAGCTTAATGCATAGGGACTAATGACAACAAGCATTTCACATTATTATCCAACCGCTTTACCTTACGCACCCCCAACACGTCAGTGGGACATAGGGCGATATATATCATTTCTGTTTATCTTGGGGATAGTTTCCATCCCATTTATACTGTTTGGCTCTTTGGCCCAGATGCCCCTGTTGGCGGCGTTTCCTATTGCGCTGGGTGTGCTGGGATTGACAGCCGTCAAACCTGAAGCAGGTCTGCTGGTGATGCTGATTCTTATGCCCATGGAAGACGCCATGGAGGTAATCCCGGGGTCGTTGACCGTAATTCGAACTTTGGGTTTTTTCGTGCTTGCCGTGTTCTTGTTGCATGGGCTCATGGGACAGGGCATTGTCCTGAATAATCCGTTCATCAAACGCCAATCGCTGCTGGTGCTGGCAATGTTCGTGTCGATCCTTCTGTCCAATTACCCGTTAGCCGCCATGAGCGGCATGCAGACGCAGGTGGCTTTTTTGTTGTTTACGATCTTGGCAATCTCGTTGATACGTGACTGGCGCATGGTCGATAACGCGATTGTTTTCCTTTTTCTGGGAGGTGTAATAGCCGCGGTTTTTGGTCTGTGGCTGGAATTCACTGGTGCGCAATCGCTGGCGTCTATTGAAAGAGGAGGCCGTTTGTCGCTGGCTGAAGAGGCAAATCCCAACGCGTATTCCCGCGCAGTCGGAATATGCCTGGTAACCATGCCGTACGTTTGGGCGCGGTTCCGGGGACCGATTATCAAGGCTATGTTGGTTTTTAGCGCAATATTCATGATCGGCGCGATTATCAAGGCGCAAACACGCAGCGTATGGATAACCCTGGCGGCAGCCCTGCCGCTGGCTTTCTGGTTCGCCGAGCCGCGCATCACAGCCAGGGCGGCTAAGATGTTGGTGATGATCACCGTTGTCGCCGTGGTGCTTATGGTCGCAGTCGAAAGCGGCTTCATAGGTGAAAAAATCATCAAACGTTTTCAAACTATCGAGGAAGGCGTCCACGCCGGGGGAAGAATAGACATTTGGCGAGTTGCATTTTATGCCTTTCTGGACAATCCACTTTTCGGATTGGGATATGGTGTCTTCGGGTACGATTCCCTGAATGTTGCAAGCAGACATGGATTGACGCTGCCTGGTTTTTACAGCCGGGATGTGCACAACAACTACTTTTTCGCACTGGCAGACCTTGGTTTAGCGGGTACTTTGGCCTTTGCGGCATTGTTGTGGTACCTGGGGAAAAACCTGGCGATATTTCCCAAGGGTCCGCTTCGCGGGGCTCTTATCGGCATGTTTATTTTCGACTTGCTTGGCGGACTTACGGGAACAACCATAAACGGCAAAACTTTCTGGTTCTCAGTGATTGTCATTGCCGCCGCCATCACCGTTAACGCACGTCAGAAGGAAAGCACAATATTATCAGAGTCTTATACCCTGGAGGGGTCGTATGTCTGATCAACCCCTCTGCCGGTCTGCCCGTCCGGCGGCTGATGGAACAAATAATTTGTGCAGGCAGTCCGCTTATCCACTGCGCCTGTTGGTGCTCAGCCATCTTTACCCCACTCCCGGGATACCCGTCATGGGCATATTCATCGAAAATTGGGTCAAGGCGATGGCAGATGGGTGCGAGCACATCAGTGTGATCGCACCTCAGGCATATGTGCCCCTTCCGTTAAGACATCTTCCGCGTTACGCCGGATACACAGCCCCGCGGCATGAAATCAGGGCCGGCATAACCATATACAGGCCAAAATACCTCCGCCCTCGGGGATCGTGGTTTATTTCTTTTGCCCCCTTTTCGATGCGGCTGGCTGCGGAGCCGGTCGCCCGCCGGCTTCACGCGGCTGTGGCGTTTGATTTTCTTATTGCGGTCAGTCTCCTGCCCGACGGTGCCGCCGCGATCGAACTGGGCAGGAAACTTGATCTTCCGGTGCTGGTAAACGTGATCGGTTCGGACATGACGATCGTCGCCCGCGCCAATCACCGCTCTGAGCTGGTGGCCCGGCACGTCTGCCGGCAGGCCGAGTTGATTTTCTGCCAAAGCGACCAACTCCGCAAGCAGGCTGTTTCGCTGGGGGCTGATCCGCAAAAGACCATCCGATACTGCCGAGGGCTGGACACTGGAATATTTCAAACCCTGCCAGACCGGTGCAAAAGCAGGGAAATCTGGGGCCTGGGTCCGGATAAAAATGAAACTCTAATAATCTTCGTGGGTAACGTATCTCGGCGAAAGGGTGCACTGGACCTGGCCGAGGCATTCACCAGGCTCGAAGATAGCATCACAAGCCGTTGCAGGCTGTGCTTTATCGGCAAACCGACCGAAGCCCAAGCCGTCCTGAAGATCGCATCCCAGCGCAGCCTGGCGGATCGCCTTGAGTTTACAGGCCAGCTCGAACACCCGGAGGTTCTCCGCAGGCTCAAGGGCGTCGATCTGCTCGTTTTGCCCAGCCATGCCGAGGGAATGCCCAACGCGGTGCTGGAGGCCTTCGCCGCCGGAGTGCCGGTGGTGGCCAGCACGGTCGGCGGACTCGATGATCTCCTTGAGAAGGACGAGCCGTTCTTCCCATTCCAGGCGGGAAACGTCGATCAGCTTGCCGCCCAGCTTCGACGGGCTCTGCTCAATCCCGATCAGGCCCGTGAAAAGGCCCGCCGGGCAGGCGAACTGGTTCGCGCTGAGTATAATGTTCACCTCAAGGCAAGAGAACTTCTTGACTGGATGGCCCGGCGGGCGGGAAAACATCCCTAGAATGCCAAAGGAACCTCACCCATTAGCATCGAAGTCCGAAAACCAGGACCGGCCGACGGTCTGCCATGTAACCACTGTTCACCCAGCCGGCGACACCAGAATCTTCCATAAAGAGTGTCTTTCACTTTCGCAGGCGGGATACAACGTCCACCTGGTGGCAAGGTCCCAAGCCGACCAGGTCATCGGCAATATACGAATACACGCTTTACCCACTCCGGCAGGCAGGCTTGAACGGATGCTCGTCTGGCCTTGGCTGGCGTATCGCAAGGTGCTCTCGCTGAAGCCCGCACCGGAGATCGTCCATTTACACGATCCGGAACTTCTGCCGGCTGGGCAGGCGCTTCGCCTGAAGGGTTTTAAGGTGATCTTCGACGTGCACGAGAACGTCGCCGGACAAATCCTCGACAAACGATATTTGTCCCGGCCCCTGCGGCAGGTGGTCTCGTTGGCATATCGAATTGCCGAGGGTTTTCTAACGTCAGGCCTCGCAACGGTGCACGTGCTCGACACCATCGCCGACAGATACCGCCCACCCAAGGTGGTGCTTCACAACTTCCCCTCCCGCTGCCGGCCCGGCATGCGGCGGAAATCCCGGTTTCCCCAACCTCATCCGCCCCGGCTGATCTACATCGGCGAGATCTCTCAGGATCGCGGCGCATTGGTCATGATCCATGCAGCTGCCGAACTTGACAAAAGAGGATTCCCCTGCGAGCTTCGTCTGATCGGACCGATATATGAAGCCGGACTCGAGGATCGAATGCGCAAGGCGATCGTCCAAGCCGGCCTGGGTAATCGGGTCAACCTGATGGGCCGGCTCGACTACGAACAGGCCATGGAAGAACTCTCTGCCGCTGACGTGGGCCTGTGCCTGCTTGCCCCGGTGCCGAACTATTTCAATTCGCTTCCCACCAAGGTGCTCGAATACATGCAGACGGGCTTGCCGGTGGTGGCCTCGGACTTTCCATGCTGGCGGCAATATATCGCCGCCACCGGTGCGGGCGTCCACGTGCCACCCCAGGACGTCTCATCCATCGCCGACGCCGTACAATTCCTGCTGGCAGATCCCGCCCGCATTGCCAAAATGGGCGAAATCGGCAGAGGGGTTGTCGAAACAAGATTCTGCTGGGAAAAAGAGTCACCCAAACTGCTTGCCTTCTACGGAAAATTGCTCAAAGGCCGGCTTGAAGCCAAACCAGCCAATCCGTGCAACCAATCTTATTCAAAATGCTCCGAATAGCCGTCGTCAATCCGTTCGATCCGATGCCCGGCGAGCCCGTGCAAGTCGCCCGTTACGCCACGCTCTGCCGTGTGCTGGCCCAAAGGGGCCATCGCGTACATTGGTACAGCAGCGACTTTTCGCACCTATACAAACGGTTTCGCGACACGGCATCCATCATTTGCTCAGCCCAAAAGCTCGGTTACCAGGTCACGCTCGTCCCTACGATGCCCTATCGCCGGAACGTCTCGCCCGGCAGACTGGCGAGCCATCGCAAACTGGCTGGAACTCTCAAAAACATTTGGCGAACCCGGGGCGAATCGTTCGATCTGGTGCTGGCGAGCCTGCCCCCGCCGTCACTTGGGCTGGCAGCGGCACGGTGGGCCAAGGACCTTTCCGCAAAGATCGCCATTGACGTGCAGGACCTTTGGCCCGACACGTTTGGCCGCTTTTGGCCGGCCTGGCTTAGATGGTGCAACAACCTTGCGTTTATGGCCATGAACCGACAATCTCACCAAGCCTACAGGCTGGCGGACGGTTTGATCGGCGTTGCGAATGGTTATATAGATCATGCCGGGCCATTTTTGCGCCCGGATATTCCCCGGGCCATGCTCCCCCTTGGCGTGGATTTGCAGGCCTTCGACGCAGACGTCGAACCGCTGGATCGGCTGGGCATGGCCAAACCGCAGGATCAGGTCTGGCTTTTTGTGAGCGGTTCGCTCGGTCGGTACGTCGACGTCGATGCGATCGTCGTGCTGATGCACGAGCTTGCTCGAAGGGATCGGACGCGATACCGGCTTAACATCGTCGGTTCGGGCGACGCCGAGGGAGTGATTCGCCGGCACGTGCAGGCGGAAAACCTCTCAAACGTCCACATGCTTGGCAGGGTGAGCGATAAGTTATTCGCCTCCCTCGCCGCCGCAAGCGACATTGCCCTGCTGCCCATACGCCCCGATTCGCAGGTATTTCTGCCAAACCGGATCTTCCAATACTTCGCCGCCGGCCTGTCGGTCGTCAGCACGGTCGGCGGGCAGATAGCCGATATCCTGAGCGAACACCAAGCCGGTGCAACCTGCCAGCCGACCGACGCGAAAGCCCTGGCTGACGCGGTCGAAAGGCTCGCCCTTCACAAGTCAGCTGACCATTGTGAACCCCGCCTCCGCCGGAGCGGCTGGGTGAAGCAATTCGACCGATGGAACATCTCAAATCGGTTCGCAGATTTTCTGGAAAAAGTCGCGGGCAAATAACTTACCGGGCTTCAGCCGTGCCAGCCGGCTTTTTTTGCCTGACAATCACGCCGTTTTCAGGGATGCCAAGCCACACTGGACCTTATACGGCTGCTATACAACCTGCCAAGTATATTCGGGGACACCGCCATTTCCCGCTGGACAAGTTTATTTATAGCCAAAGGGTAATTAGTCGGCTCAAAAAGACCTTGACCAGCCGGGACTTGGCAATATCATTATTGATAGCAAATGCCGCGGGCGTAGCTCAGTGGTAGAGCGTCACGTTGCCAACGTGAATGTCGTGAGTTCAAATCTCATCGCCCGCTTTTGAATGCCTCCGGTGGACTCCGATAGACGGGAGTGGACTGGGGGCGTCTTTGTTCCGTCCCCGTCGCGACTTACGGCGGTCCTCCCGAGGCGGTTCTCGCGCTTCCCGTTGTGCTCCAGTAGACAGCAATGGCCTACCCCGGCCTGCAATCCGTCACCGATTCTGGCACCAGTGCCGTCCCTGGTGTCACTGATTCCGTCACCGATGAATGCGGGAATCGTGCCACGTTGCGGGAGGGGATAGCAGCAGAATGCTGCGGGGAGAAAGGCCCACGAGTGTTCAGGCCGTCACGGCTCTTTGCGGCACAGCGTTCGTCGCCGGCCAGCGTCCTGACGGAAAAGCCGAAGATACCTTTCCCCTTTTCACCGAGACCGGGAATCTCAAATTCCCCGGTCTTGCTGATATCACCGGATTCCTTTAGTTTGCCGGCTGTTTCGACCAACTTTTGGATTCCTTCAAATAATCCACCTAACCCGAAGCCAACAGAGACCTCGGGCTTGTTGCTTTTTTCTGTTTTGTTTTTCTTTGCCATGTCATTGTCTCCTTGTCAGGATTCTTCAAATGGAAGAAGAATCGCTTTGTCGTTATTCGTAACGATTTCAGGCGGCCTGACCCTGCAGGCCGACC
>Ga0315284_10017103_pt1 | contig 10281 bp, 8 predicted proteins | sample YL17G09_16_MG_FD_203696 | JGI IMG/M metagenome (GOLD analysis project Ga0315284, IMG submission 203696) | Sediment microbial communities from Yellowstone Lake, YNP, Wyoming, USA - YL17G09_16 | ecosystem: Environmental > Aquatic > Freshwater > Lake > Sediment | place: USA: Wyoming | collected...
GCACGGTCTTTATTGGCATGTCACTGCCGATCCTGATTTTAAAATAGACCCGTCTAATGGACCTAGGGATATGAGTAGCATGTCTAACGGAAAACCCAAGCTTGGAAAATTAATGGTTACGTCCCATTTAGAACATTGGACTGATTATTATGGTAAAGATAGACCTTATGCGGCAGAGATAGATATGTCCGAAGTCGATCCAAAGGATTACCAGCAAGTAGCTCGGGGATTTGGTAATGAGTTTTGGGTGGAAAATCCTGCTAAAGCTAAAGTAGTAAAAGTATATAAAGTACAACAAGCATTAAGAAGAAATGCTCAGTATAGAAGTAAACTACCTAATAGCGATAAGGATCTACGTCAAATATTTGATAAGGTGCATGTTGAAGTGGTAGGTAAAGGGGTTGTTGCGGATGCTTCTTATGGATTGCCATATGAAGATCAAATGCTTGCATTCTTTCCTGAAGAGATCGAGCCAGCAGATTTCGTTGACGCCCTTGGTTCCCTTGAGATTGATGAGGATTATTCCAATCCAAAATTGTTAGAAAGTGTAAAAAATGCTAAAATTGTAATCGTAAAAATGGAAGATCTAGATAAATACAAATTCTGGAGTCACGGATTATCGTTTAAAAAAGATCCACCGGGTCATACAAACACTAATCCGAGCGAATCTGGTCCTGCTATAGTTTTTAAAGCACAAAACAACTATTATGTTTTAGATGGTCAACACCGCATTGCTCAAGCAGTAGAGGATGGGCATTCTTTTAAAATGTTCGTTGTACCAACAGAATGGCTTTCGGAAGAATTAAAAAGTACACGAAAGCGTTGGCAATTACCGACCGAAAGTCAGGTGGTCACGGCAGATTTTCCCGCCATAAAACCTGGGATGCTACTATATCACGGTACGAGTCAAGAAGGAGCCGAGAGTATCCGTAAAACGGGTATAGACATGCGCAAATCCCACAAGGGTTACTTCGGTCAAGGCTTCTATACTGCCGTGGATGAGGATCTAGCTAAAAGCAATTACGCAGATTTCTCTGGAGATGAGGAAGGCGGGGCGGTTTTAACTTTCAAATTAAAGCCTGGCTTTAGAGTACTAGATATGCGTAACGACGCGGATTATGCGTTTTGGACATCTAGTGGTTTAGATAAAAAAATAAGCTTAGACGGATTTGCGGAAATGGCGGTCAAGAAGGGTGTGGACGGCTTATTCGATCGGTCTTTTGAAGGTGTGGTTATTTACAATCCTAAAGCGGTAGAGCTAGTCAAATGAAATTAGTATACGACAAAAATTATTGGGATAACTATTACGATGGCACTTACGAGAACACCTTTCAATACGGGTTTCCTTTAGATCGTATTTTGTCAACTTGTTGGGACAAGGTGTTTAAAGAGCGTCCTAATAGTTTTGCTGATATAGGATCAGGTCCAGGGCATACGCTTATTGTGGCAGAGCGGTTAATGCCTAATGCAGAGATCTACGGCGTGGAGGCACAAGCACTTCCTGACATAGTTCATAAAGGGGTAGTGATTGCAGACTTCCTAGAAGTATCAAAGACATTGAAGCCAGTTGATTTTTTATACTGCGCTTGTAGCATGTACATAGATTGGGAGCGTCAAGAATTTTTCTTATCAGAGGTTTTACGCCTAGCTAAGAAAGCTGTTTGTTTTGCCAATGTATACCTTACCGATGGAGAAGGTATTCCAGAAGATAGTTTGAGAAAAGTGATCTACAAAGACAGAGACTCTTTTGCACAGGCGATACCTTGGAAGCGTATTTCTGGGAAATATGATTTCTTTTGTAGACAATAGATTATAATCCCTATTAGAATAGATATAATTTCTATATAGGGAGTTTGATGACACTGTACGATGCACGTAAACTAGATAAATTATCTCCTGAGCAAAAGGCTCAGTATGAGCAATTTCTAAATGCTTATCCTCATTTAGCATCAAAGATGGACACTTCTAGACAGCTTAATACGCCGCTTGTGCAGGCGGTTAAGGCGGGCGAAGTTCCTAGCGATGAGGAGGGTTTAGATTTAGAGGGTATTGAGTTAAAGCAGCGAGAGATTGATTTTGCTCCTGTGAAGCCTAAACCTATAGGTGAGATGCGTATAGATGGTGCCACTAGTAAGCAGTCTTTAGATCAGGAGGCTAAGCTTAAGGAGGAGCGTCAGCGGCAGAAGATGCTAAGGAGGCAAGCCGAGGATGAGGAGGAGATAGCTAGGGAGCGCTATGGGGAGGAGGCACCTGTCCAGAAGAAAGCGGCATCAAAAGCTCCGCCTAAATTTTCCCCGGCAGGGAAGAAGCATCCTGTGCTGCAACGGTTGCGTGCATCTTTGGGGTTAGATGATCTAGAGCATTCGCAGTCTATTACGCTTCAGGGTATTAAGTATACGTGTAAGCGTCTTACTCGTGAGGAGATTGCAAAGGTGATCTCTATTGCTACATTTCACAATGCAGACGAGGCGAATGTTAGGGCGTACATGGAGACGGCTATCATTGCGTATTCGGTCAAGAGTATTGACGACACTGAGGTAGCGGATGTTTTTGAAGTTCCTTTTCATACAATGAAAATGTCTACGGGTAGGGATACACCACTAAATAGTAAAGAGCGCCAAGACAAGGGTGCTCAGATGTTCTTTGAGTTTCTAGTAAATTCTCCTACAGAGGTTACGGAAACGCTGGTGACATTTTATGAACAGAATTTCCCTCCTGTCAGTATGGTGGACGGGGAATCTACGTTAGCGCTGTGTCCTACGGCTAATTGCGGTTATAAGGCAATTATTGCGTTAGGTGCGGAGCGTTTTTGTCCGCATCATGGTAAACCTCTTAGATCAGAAGAGACGTTACCAAACCCTTCCTAGGCGATCCGTTAGAAGTTTACGAGCATGATCCCGCAGTGGCTCGCCTATTATTGGTCATGGCGCATTGGCGTTTAACGCCGTTGCAGATGAAAGACTTATCGCCTCAGGAACTTGAGGCGATGGAATTCTCTTTTCTTCTTTTAGAAAGAAGGAATGCCGAGACCTTAGATAATTTAATTGGTGGAATGCTAGGTACTACTTGGGATGCCGCAGCCTTAATGGGTGGCGACAAGGACAGCAAGGGCAGTGGCGGTAAGAAATTCACTTGGGAGTTTAGGACTAAAAAACCTAAAGTGAACCTACCTCTCGCGCTTGCATTGACACAAAATCCTAAATTTATGGAGCATTTGAAGAAACTTGCCTCCTCGGCTGTCAATACGGCAAGGGAAGAGCCTAGTATGGTGGATGCGCCTAAGTGGCTAGATAGGAAGAAAGAAGAGATCGTTGACTTGTCGTATGCGCCTAAAGCGGAATTCTTGAAAATAGCAGGAAGGTTTGTCTAGTTGAGATTCAATAGCTTTAAGGACACTCTCAAGGACGCACATGGCTAACGATACAGCTTCCACAGCAAATGCGGCTGCCTTACAGCAAGCGGCACAGCTTCAAACTCAGATAAGCAACGCCAATAAAGATGCTATCAATAGTACCGTTAAGCTTACTCAAAAAGCTACCCTTGCTACTAACGCCACTAATAAGTGGGGGCAAAGTGTTGCAAAGACAGCAAGAAATCTTAAGACATTAACGGCTAATGAAGATGCTGCTAACACCTCTTTAGAGAAGATGGACAAGCTATATGGATCGGTTACCGATCAGATTGTCACTTTTGCTTTAAAGGGTAAGCAAGCTAATTTAGGCATGGCGGTCGAAACTAAGAAACTTATTGAGACGCAGCAAGGGTTAGCTAAATCAGTTATCGATACTAGTAGGCAGCTAGAAGGTCAAATAGGCAAGTATAAAGAAATAGCCGCTCAGTATGTGGATAATCACAAAAAATTAGACGCCCTAAATAAGAAAAAGGAAAAGGGATTACAGCTTAGCGAAGAGGAAGACAAGGCGTTTAAAGTCGCGCTTACTGATAAGAAAAAACTAGGAGAAGCTCTTAAGGACCAAAAAGAACAAGTTGAAATAAGTGCTGGAACGTTACATAAACAGAACCTTGAGATGGTTAAGGGACATAATGCCACACTTTCTGGCATAAAAGATATGCGTGCGGCTAATCGTGAAGCAATGCATCTACAGGGAGGTTTTAAGTCTTTAGGAGCCTCAATACAAGAGGCATTTGATAATAAGTTATTTAAATGGGCAGATAGCAAAGCATGGATGGTTACCGCAGCGTTAGCTGTGGAAGCATTTAACAAAGCTTTTAGTCTTACTGCTAAGATGTACAACGATAATATGTCTCTTGCTAGACAATACAACATACAATCCAAAGATGGTATGTTGACTTTAGCTGAGGCGGCAAAAATTGCTGAGGAGCAATCTTTTTCGGCGGTAAAAACTGCGGCACGTTTAGGCATTGAATTAGAAAAGGTCCAGGAAATAGGGGATCAGATTGCACATCAAAAGTTGGGTGTCATTAGCAATCAGACTATTCAGGAAACGACAAAAAACGTTAACATGCTCCGCGATGTAGTCGCAGAGTTTGCTCAAAGTGCTGGCATAGATAGTGCGACGGCAGTGGACATGTTAAGGCAACGTACAGAAGATATGGGAAAGTCTGCTTCTCAAGCTGCCGCAGATTTGCGCCAAATGACCACAGTACTTACCCAAATGCAAGGTAGTGTCGAAGGAGATGCTATCGGTATGCAGGATATGGTCAAATTGATTGACCAAGCCTCCCAAAACAGTGGCGGCTTTATAGTCGATACTCGTCTTATGACGCAAGCTATGCGGGCAGCCGCTAATGAAGCAGAACGCTTAGGCGCAAGTAAGAAGATGGCAATGAAGTCGGCTGAAGCCATGGGAAAAGTAGTCGGCGGCGAAGGGGGAGAAGCTGGCGGCGGTAAAGGGTTAATGAGTCTGTTAGCTGGCATGGATCTCGCCAAGGACATCGCAAAAGCAGACAAAAATAAGATGGCAGAAATTACGAAAGGATTGACGGCAGGGCAGAAAGAATTTGTCAACACGATTAAGAAAAAACTAGATAGTGGTGAAATTGATCAGTTTCAAGCATCTTCTCTTATCGAAGAAAACATGCAAGCCACAGATGCTATGGTGCAGAAGAAATTTGAGCACATGACTAGCATCCTAGGAAAAGGTCCTGAAAAGTACAGACTCATAGCACATGAATACGGCATTACCAATACAGCCGCAATGCATATGTATGACACACAGAAAAAAGGATTAGACGACCAGAAGCAAGCAAATGACTGGTTAGCAAAGAACAGAGAGATAGAAATATCTAAAACACAAGCCGACTTAGCCGCTACTGGTAAAACGGCAGAGGAAAAAAAGAAGCTTACCGAGAAGCTTAAAAAACTCCAGGAAGAGGATCCATCCATTCACATCGGGGATTTCCTAGAAGGAAATCTCACAATGCTAGAAGAGATAGTTGACAAGAATAAGGACTATAATAAGCAGGTAGAAGCTTTACAAAAGAAGATGGGTATTAGTGCAGAACAAGCCGGACAAGTTCTATCTATTAATGCCGATAAATCTAAGGGTGAAGGACAGAAAAAGGCAGAGGAACAGAAGCTTTTTTCTAAATGGTTTGACCCCGCAGAAAAAGCCAAAGATACAGCCTTACAAATAAAAGGCATGAAGAACGACGACAAGATCTCTGGCATCTTAAGCAAGAGCTATAATGTTGGAGAGAAAAATGTCCTTGCCCAAAATAAGGTTAAAGAGCTTGCCGAAAAGGCTAGTAAAGGGGAGGACATAACAGAAGGATTAGAAGAGCTTGGTAAACTCTCTAGTAAGCAAATTACTAATCAAGAAGCGTTAGCCAACGAACAAATCTCTGTAGCTAAACAGATTTTAAACGCAATCATAAACAAGGGTGGCGTTGTTGGAAACACGGCAGCACATTTTGCAGGTGATGGACCGCTTAAAGAGATAGCAAAATTTGCAGCTTATTCTGCTGCGACGTTAGGGCTTTTGAAAGTTGGGAAAAAATTACCCTCTACCATGTTGCAATTAGGTAAGAAGATGGTGGGTAAAGGGGGAGATAAAACATCTAGCCTCGCACAAGGCGAACATATAGCGGAGGAATTAGGAGGGTTAGGCAAATTTAAATTAGGAGACGCCACTAAAGATACTGAAAGGGTGGTGACAGAGTTAAGTAAGAACTCCTCATTTATGAAAAAAATGTGGACTAAAACCGCAGAAATAGCGGCTAAAACTAAAGGTAAAAAAGGCATCGCTGGGGCGGCTATTCTAGGACTTGGGTTAGCTACAGCGGCTTTTAGTGGTGAATCTAAAGCGGCGGAAGCTGAAGAAGGGCAGCCAAAGGAAAAGGAGAAGGAGCATCCAACTAGTGCTACCACTGATACGCTTAAAACAGCTTCTACTGCCGGGGTTTTCGGACATGTCGGTTTACAGGCAGCAGGCAAATTCGGAGTGAAGGGTGCCGCCAAGCTCGGCGCTAAAACAATAGGTAAGAGTATTCCGTTATTAGGAACTATTGTCGGCGCTATTTCTACAGCTAGCCAAATCTCAGATATGTATGATAAATACAAATCTGGTAAATCTTTAGGCAAAGGTGACTACCTACGTCTTACTACGGAAGTAGCCTCTATGATCCCCCTAATCGGTACCGCCGCTGCCTTAGGCGGTGCTGCAATGGATATTACAGGAGGCTATGACAAACTTAACGAGATTGACGATAAGAAGACTTCTACGGCATCGCAATTAGCCGAAAAGGAAAGCCCTACTAGCACAGACACAGATGTTCCTAAAAATATTGCTGATATGGCTGCTAGTTTAAACACTTTAGTTAAGCATGCGGAAGAAGACAGAAATAATAGGATACTAGGTAAATCTTTACCGGCAGGAGGATCTTTTAATACTTCCGCTAACGCGATGGCAGTAGCTCCACTTGGAGGGGAAACTAGTAAAGGGATAGACGAAACTAAAGGCACAAGACCTACACTAGACTCGCGTAGAGGAAACCAACAAGCATCTGCACAAGTAGATACCTCTACATATAATGAAGCCGAAGATTCAATAATGGTAAAATGGCTAGGTATGGGCGAACTACTAGGCATGTTTAAACGTAAAGAAGCAACATCGAGAGGAAGTTGATATGAGAAGTGTTCTATTATCCAAAGCGTTATCTTCTGGAAAAGTATTTGTCCGCACAGGACGCAATGTCACAGGACAAGTCCATTTGAAGTTTAGAAATCCAGAGGTAAAAGACAAAATTATTTCTGCCTTCCCCCTGAAAGATCAAATGAAGGAAGAAAGCTATCTAAATTTGTCCGCATCCTACTCGGCAGATCAATTGAAAAATTCTAATCTTGAAGATATGATTGTCTCTAGAATGCTAGAATTGAAATCTGCTTAAATAGATGCCAGTTTTTCTGAAAGATGCCAGTGGTCTCGACACCTTTGCTTGCGACTGCTGTGGAAAAGTATTCCCTAGAATTTCCATGCACGAGCATCACAAAATAAAAAAAGCACAAGGAGGGCAAGATACTCGTGCAAATATTGCTATCCTCGATGCTCATTGCCACCATGCGCTTCACCAAATAGAAGCTTCCATTAGGAGCGATAAAAAGCGCCTCCTTGTTCCCGACCTTCTAAAAAAACTCTACCCCGATAATCAAAAAGCTAGGGAGAATTGCTTATACCTAGCTATGACAGCTTTGCTTGGGGTAGATAAAGAAAATCCAGAAAATAAACAAGCATCTTCTTCCCCCGACTTCTCTATGTTCGATACCGAAGAACTTGTCCACCTCACCCCACCCGCAGTACCCCCACATATTAGAGACCTAGTAAATAGAGTGGTGCGGGATATGCGAAGCCCAAAAGGTAAACCCATAGGTGTCAGTAGATATCTACGCTTTCTTGTAGAAAAAGATCTAAGACAAAGAGGTTATAGACTAACTCCCGCATCTAAAAATAAAATACCCCCGCCAGATTGATTTGTGGTAGTATCTAAGCATGAATATAGACGAAGCTTTTGATATCCTAAATTACACGCCTAGGCGTCGTGAAAAAATAAAATCACTCTACAATCTACCACACCGCAAATATCATAATTTGCAGCATATAAATAATATGCTTAGATGGGTGGACGAAGACCACTCCAGGCTCTCAGTTTTACTAGAGTGCATCATCTACCATGATTTGCAATATAGTAGAAAAATGTGTCCACCAGGCATCAATGAAGCCATGTCCATCTCGCTTTATATGATCAATAAACTAAAGATACATTTTGAGTCCGACTCGTCTCTTTTAGAGTCTAGGATTGATTTAGATATCGTCTCGGTTACCGAAGCTATAAATGCCACCGGGCATCATGATAAAGATCAGGAGAATATTTCTAAGCTCACACAACTAGTCTTAGACTTAGATCTGCAAAGCTTCGCGCAATCTAGAGAAGAGTTTTTGCAAGACAGTGAAAATGTGCGATTAGAACTAGCAGATGTGTACGGAGAAAAAGCCTTTCTTAAAGGTCATATCAAGTTTCTTAAAACGCTTCTTAAAAGAAAACGCATCTATTATGTAAAGACAGAGTGGGAAAAGACAGCTAGGGAAAACCTAGCTTGGCGGATCTCAGAATTATTCAAAAAAAAATCTTGACTCCGGCGAAAGTGGTGCTAAGATTAAAAGAGTAGGGAAAATCCCTCATAGAGTATTTGGGAGTTAGAAAATGTTCGTTCAGCAAAATAACCAAGCAAATCATGGAGCCGGTAATGGCTCTAGGGGTATTGGTTTAAGCTGAAAGAACAGCCTTAAGAAGAAACCAAACCCCGCCGATGAAGCGGGGTTTTTTAGTTTCTAAGTGTCCTTGTTGAGGAATGGGGGAATGGTAACCCAGCGGCTTGTTACGCCGCCGACAGCGATGTCATTATTGGTTCGAGTCCAATTTCCTCAGTTTTCGGTTTGATTTTGCCTCGGTAGCTCAGTCTGGTTTCAGAGCGTTTGATTGTTAATCAAAAGTGCGTTGGTTCAAATCCAACCCGAGGCTCCATTATGGTGAGTATCGTCTAGCGGTAGGACGCTTCCCTGTGAAGGAAGAAAGATGGGTTCGACACCCATTACCCACCCCACTAAAGGAAAGGAGGATTTCGTGTCAGAATTTTGGAGGCAATGCACATTACAGAAAGATCGTATACATACGGTCGTATGGATTCAGGAATGGGCAGCCAAGAAAGGCGCTATCATCAAATCCTCTGCTGATAACGAATTAAATGGTTATACCGTTATGGAAGTCGGTAGCCAGCGTATGCCAGAACAACAAGTTAAGCAAATAGAGCGGATGTACAAAAAATTTAAAGATGGGGGGTCATTAGCAAATCAAAAGGATTCATAAATATGGGGGTGTACGTCAACGGTAGACTAAGACCTTTGCAAGGTTTTGATGCGAGTTCGATTCTCGCCATCTCCACCAACTACTTGTAATTATTATGTTTTTTGCCTACGTAACTTAGTGATAAAGTGCGACCTTGCCAAGGTCGAAACCCGAGTTTAATTCTCGGCGTGGGCTCCAATGCGGATGAAGCTAAACTGGTCTAGCGTCAGCCTTCCAAGCTGAAGAAAGTGGGTTCGAGTCCCATCATCCGCTCCAATATTTAAAAGGATTTGTATGTTAAAATATTCGAGGTTTCTTCAACAATAGGACATTGCGACAGTGAGGCTACACCTTGATTTTTTATCGGGATGTGGTCGAGCGGCTTAAGGCACCAGACTTTGACTCTGGCAAGAGGCGGAAGCTTCTTCGTGGGTTCAAATCCCACCATCCCAGCCACCAGGCGAACCTACTCTTGAGTAGATTTATACTGCAATGAATTCCCTTGCATTTTTACGACTAATGTGACATCATTAAAAGATGTATACACGCCGATTAAATATAGCCCGAATATAACCTTGACAGGTTTCGTTTCCGCTAGTAACGGTTAGATGTATGGACTCATAGCTCAATGGTTAGAGCAGCAAACTCATAATTTGTTGGTTCGGGGTTCGAGTCCCTGTGGGTCCACCATTCTCCTTTTTCCTTGCCTTGCAGTCTTTTCGCAGGTTAATATTTCCCTTTTCTATAGGGAAATACACATGGCGCGTCGTCCGAACAAGCATTCACCGGAAGTGATCCAAGCGGTTGTGGATAAGTTGTATCCTAAGTGCCTAACTTGGCTTAAAGCGTTGGGTGATCATTGTAATGAGGAGAGTGCGAAAGAAGAGCTAACTGAAGCTTTGCATAATGGCTTTGATTGGGACGGGTATGCTCTTGCTCAAAGGTTAGATGATTGGA
>Ga0315284_10017104_pt1 | contig 10281 bp, 9 predicted proteins | sample YL17G09_16_MG_FD_203696 | JGI IMG/M metagenome (GOLD analysis project Ga0315284, IMG submission 203696) | Sediment microbial communities from Yellowstone Lake, YNP, Wyoming, USA - YL17G09_16 | ecosystem: Environmental > Aquatic > Freshwater > Lake > Sediment | place: USA: Wyoming | collected...
TTTCAATTATAGCATAGCCATTCCAGGGTTTAGTCTGCATTAAAATTATAACCCCTGGATTTTATGGTAAACTGATTATTTAAAATAAAGGGAGGATGAAGGAAGCCTTCAGTTAGTGCCAAAATATGAGAAGCAAAATGTTGAGGGAATATCAAGGTCTGCAATTTGTTTTACAAAGAAAAGCACATTGGGAATTCGTTCATAACCTTGACGAATTGCCTCGATTTTGGTGTCTAACACATTAGCTACACCCCTCATTAATATCCACCTCTTTTTGCCCCAGTTTCGCTGGATTAAAATAATTTATCTTCCTAACTTGATTCCTAATCCTTTAGGAATTCTCCAGGCTGTTATGACTGCTAAAATAATCCATAGGATATCGAAGCCACTAACCATTGGCCCTATACCTTCCATAAAATCATAAATAACCTCTTCCATGAGAATGGAAATGGAAGAAGCAATTTCCTTCCCATACTGATTCGTAACTTCATCTTTTAGGTAATGAAAGAAAATGAAATACTTGCCTATCGCAATTCCTAAGACGCTTGAGATAACCGAAATAATCTGAAGTGGAATACCCCTTTTACCTCTTGAAAACAGGAGAACTGCAAATCCGGTTAGCCAGCCCATGCCCCACGCCATAAACCCAATCACATATCCTGTACCGATGGCTATTAATGCCCACAAACCCCCACCTAACACTGCTGCTAATCCACCACCAATCAAGGCTGGCAAAATTGAGCTATTTGTTAACTGTTCTTCTTCGGCAACTTTTATAATTTGAGCGTGAATTGTCTCTACCGCTTGTGTAGCATCGTTTCTATTCATGCCCATGTCCACCAATTCCTGAGAAATGGTCGATTTGTCAGTTCCAGCTTTCATCTGTTCAATCACAAAATCGTAAAGCTTGTTCAACGCTTCTCCTTGGGACTGGGTTTCATTTTTTTCCAAAGTTATTGTCTCCTTTCGATCCCCCCTTGATACACTCCCATTCATGATTAATATCTACGGAACTGATAGATTTTTGGAGCCTCATAATATCTTTGGTGAGGACGATCATAATATCTTTCCAGATAGGTATCGGAATTCCCCGGTGTGGTCCTTCCGGTATTGGGATTGTAATTACCCGGAAAGTTGTAATTATTGTATGGATTAACATCAGGATTGGTTCGGTAGTGTGGCTGAACATAAGTTCCATCTCGCCGAGTATAGCCTCGTACCCGCCCTGCCTCAGCCAAGCTGACTGTTAAGAAACTGATTAAAACTACCAAAGCCCCTGCCAGAATGATTAATCTTTTAGTTCTCATTGTCTTATCCTCCTTTAGATTATTTCTGATATTAAAGACTTTCAAAGAGTGAATTTTCTTCCCAATGGCCTTAAGTAATCGTTTCATCTTCAAAATCGAGATAAATATCAACAAATTATGCTATTTACAAATTAACCTGATCTCAGTATATTTTCTTTATGTTTGAAGACGTGCTTTTGGTTATTGAGAGATGCCTCCGAGGAGAAGAGCGGGCTTGGAACATTTTCGTCAAAGAATTTGGTTCTATGGCTGAGAATATCCTTAGAAAATTTTCTGACTTAGCCCCACAAGATCGAGAAAATATCATTCAAAATGTGTTCGTTAGGCTTCTGAAGGGGGGCCTGAGCAATTTTCAGGGGTCAACTAAATACGAATTCTTTAAATATTTCAAGACAATCGTTATCAACGAGGGGATTTCTTATTTGAAATCCGAAGGAAAGGATAAGGGAAATGTTTCCCTAAATGATGAAGATTCAGAGGGTCTATCTCTAAAAGATTTCATTCCTAACCAAGACCCTCTTTCGAGACCAGATTTAACTGCAGAAGGAAAAGAAGCTTTGAATATTATCCAAAAGTGTATGGAGAGTTTTCCATTATTGGATCAGCAAATCTTCTGGATGAAACTACAAGGATATAAAGATGAAGAGATCAGAAAGATTCTCGAAATACCCCTTGGCACCGTGGCTTCTAAATACTCCCGAATAAGAACGAAAATTATTGGGGTATTAGGGGAAAGATGAATTTTCATAGGAAGAAATCCGACTTTTGCTTAGTCCTTATATGAGGAGATTATGGCTATCTCTTTTGAATCGAAACTGAGGAAGAATCTCAAAAATATTGAAATCATGAAAACCCCCACTTGTTTGGAAACCGAAATCATAGGTCTTTATATTGAGGGCAAACTCCCAAAGGGGGAGAAAATGCGAGTCGAGAATCATATTAGTTCCTGCCTATATTGCCTCAATCAGCTTACCGAGTTAAGAGAGTTGATCTATTTTGAAAAGCAAAGTTTTCCTTTACCCTCCCAGCTTTTACAAAGTATCAAAGGTTTATTTCCGAAGGAAGAGAGACTTAGAAAAGAATTCCTGAAGGATATTTTCTCTCAAGTCATTCAGAGAATTTCTGATTTCTTTACCTTTCCAATTCGCCAATGGCGTTATGCTACGGTTTCCATGGCTACAGCATTATTGGTTATCTTAGCTGTGGTAGTTTATAGGGGGGTGACTCCAGAGAAACCATTTGAAATAACGAAAATCCCAAAACCCGGGACTCTCACCACGCTCAGACTAACAGAGGCAAAAAATCCCATAATCATTAAAACTAAAGATATCAATGAAACCTTTGAACGCGTCAGGACCCTCATTCAAACGCATAATGGGAAAATGTTGGAGGCTTTATGGATAGAGAAAGGTATAAAGTTAACCTTCGCCCTGAAAAAAGAGGAAGAGACATCCCTGTTTGATGATTTCAGTAAGTTGGGTGATGTAAGCGTGAAGGAAGAAGGCCATAGAGACAAAAGAGGAAATATTGTGGTTTTTTTGAAGGAAAGATGAGGCAAAATTGGAATCGTGTCAAACTTTTCTGTCAGCTTGGCTGTGAAGGTTAAAATTTGACATTATAAGCACGGAAAAGTAGGCCTGCCACGATTTCTTAAGTTACAGGTGGGATATATTCTAACCGGTCCTTCTTTGATGCCCATATTGGGTTTATAATGGAAATGAATTTCATGGAAATAGCGACAATTCTCGGCCTAATTATTACAGTTATTGGAATTTACATAGGGTGGTGGGCGCCTAAGGCGGCACAGATACGAGAACGTTTGCGCAACGCAGAGCCTCAATTGTATTTTGCTACTGGTTCATATGGGGGGCCCACTGGACACGGTATCGGTCTAAATCTTCAGAACCAAGGTACTGTCGATGCATACGATCTCGCTTTCTACCTCTCAGAGTTTGTGGAACCTCTTTGGAAAACTCCGATCCTGAGGGCGGGGGAGACGCCTTACCACCAAATTCCACTTGCCGATAATTCCCCTGTCCGTACGCAGGCAATAAAGGGGCTAAAGGCTCGCTTGGTCTACCATGACCGTTATAAAAGGGAGTTCATTGCTTCGCTTGACCTAATCCAACAGCAGCGTGCTGATGGATTTTACAACATTGCAAAAGCACCATCAGTGTCAATGATAGTAACCCCCCCTGCTACTCGGTTTCGGGATTTATGGCGGCTCCGGAAACAGGCATAGATGTAACTTAAATAGTTTTTGAGAAGGAGAGTAATCACCTGCTGATAGACAAAAAACCGACACATCCTGTATTGGAGTCCTCCGAAAAGCTGATAGAAAAATGGCGTCATGAGCTCGTTGCTGGACTTACGCCTGATCCCGAAGTAGCCGCTTATCTGCTTGTTTTCACCGCTTGCTCTTCAATTCAGACCGAAGCTAAGGCTGCCATTCAAGCAGGGGATCCCGGGGCAACAGAACATGTGGTCCGCAGTAATCTGTTTGCGCTTCAGTTTGGTCTGCAGGCTATAAAAGGGCTTCCTTCGCCGCGTCGATTTAATGAGAAAAATGTGACTGATTCCATCGGTGCGAGCATTGCAGCAAAGGCTATTACGGTACACAAGAGCATGAAGCACTATGCATCAGCCCGCGATGTCTTTCTTTCCTACTACTACGGTGCGTACAATATCGAGTCAGAGGACCCCCGGCAGCTTGTTTTTGTGGATGCTCCTGAATGGCCGGGGGACATTGATTTTGCCGAAACTTTTCTAAGTGGTGAAACAAAGCGTGCTCGTACACCCAACGGCCAATACCCACCAACAGAGGATGCTACCTCTGAGTTTCCTCCCAATCTCGATATGGGATCCATTTCGTCAGATATCTTCTTGCAGATGTGGGATACACTCGCCCAATTATTGGCTCAATTCGCTGGTACTGGGGGCGCTCCGGTCGTTGAGCGGTCATACCTCGTCAGCAGACTATGCCAAGCAACGCAGTTGCCATTCAATGTTGCCTTGCGGTTTGTGGATCTCATTACTCTCCCGCTCGCCGGTAGATCCCAATTGACCCTCTTCCATTGTCCCATAGTTCCATTGACACAGTTCGATGTCCAAGTCGTGCCCCCAGCAGTTTTCGGAGCGAACATTAGTACAACAGTATTGCGTCTAGCGGTACTTCGCGGCCCTGGAATAGGTGCCGTCTCGAAAAGTCTGGAAGCCTTCTTACTCGGCCGCCTACAACAGCACTTTTCCGCGGGCGGAAACGTGATCCGGTTAGGACGCAAATACTCCACTCCGAAAGATAAGGGAGACATAGATCTTGTAGTGTATGAACCTTCCTCGAATGTGTTGACGCTCGCACAGACGAAAATGTTTATCTATCCGGACTCCGTGCCAGAGGTCTTTGATGCAAACCAAGACATTGAAAAAGCTATCACTCAGATTAATAGGACCCGGATTTGGTTCAATGCAGCGCGCCATGAAGAACGTAAGGCAGTCCTTGATTTACCCCAGCTTAAAGAAGATGCAAAGGTGTTATTCACCGTTCTTGGTAATGGGTTTGTAGGTAGTGACTTTCTGAATCATCCCCCAGACGTCCTCTTCGGAGACATTCGATACTTGCTGCGGCCACAATTCCAAGGGGCTTCGTTTCAAGCATCGCTCCAATCTTTTGCGGACCGGCTCGCAAATCTGAAGTCTAGGGTCAAGCGTAGGGTTGGAAAGGAGACTATTCGCACGGGCGAGGTTGAGATCACCTTTCCGGCAATTGTTTTTGAAATTGGGAAGAATTAACAATAGAGGAGTTCGTCAGCCGCTTCACTTGACAACATTGGAACATCGTAGATGGGAGTATCGGTCATGACTTGATGACATTACCTGCCAAATCAAGTCGTGGTTATCACGGCTTATCCTTAATCGCCAATCAATATAAATGGAGCCCAAAAATAAGGATTCTCATAGCCCTTTTGGCGAAGATGATCTTTCGCCTTCGCTAATGCTTCCACCTTATTTACGCCCTGAGCAAGGAGCCTGTAAAACTCCTCCATGAGCAACGCAGTCGAGTGATCATCGACCTCCCATAGGCTAACAATCAAGGCCCGGGCTCCAGCAAACATAAACGCCCAGCTTAGCCCGATGACGCCCTCTCCAGGAACTAATTGTCCCAAACCTGTTTTGCATGCGGAGAGAGTTACTAAGTCAGCATTAAGCTCAAGCCCGATGACTTCACTGTATGTCAGAAACCCGTCCTCTTTGCCATCTGGGTCATGAGCAAGTACTAAAGCAGGTTCCTTGAGGTATGGGACATCATTCGCAAGAATTCCATGGGTAGCAAAATGGAGATACTGATACTGTTTTAGGTCTTTCGATTTTACTCGACTCTCGGAGGCCTCAAGACCAATTAAAACATCCCGAGGTCCTTCCCTGTTTCCGAATACCTTGCTGACCTTCACAACCTCGGTTCCGGAGTGCTTTAGCCGCCCAAAGTTGAAGCCTTGGTCCTGGGCCTCCTTGCGAACTTTACCCGTTCTGGAAAGGATTTCAGATCCTTGCCTTGGCTCGCTTCCTCGCAACAAACTCATCTGGGATGGGGTGAGGCGTTCATCGTCCGGTCCATATACTGGATCGCCAACAGCCAATAAAGAGCCCTCCGGGGGAAGAGCTGGTGGGATCGTTTGCCGATTAATAGTGAGAATCGTAGTAGAGGGATAGTACCCAATGGAATGTTGATCGCCCAGAAAACGTAGGTTTTGGAGACCTTCGTCGCCTTGAGTGACCAGCGCTTCAAAAGGAACTATGGCGAGTATCCCGTCTGGAACAATAACGAGTCTTTTGGATAGGGTCACTCCTTCAAGAACAGGCTGAAGAATAACCTTGAATAGCTCTGTAGAGGTGTTCGAAGCGAACTGTTCATATTTTACATTTTGAAATGGCGCAAGGAATTTTTCCACAAGCTTCACTGTGCCAGTGTTCATGACCGGCAACCGTGTGAATTTTACGATTTCGTTCCGCCCGGCCACTTTCCTAAGAACCCATGCGTAGGTCCAGCCGACACCAACTTTGTACATTATCAGCGTTTCTTCATCCCGAATCGCCAACTCCTGAAGCCGATAGGCTTTTGGGTAGCGCAGATTCGCATATTTCGGGTACCGTCTGCCCAGTTCCTCAATGAAACCCTTCTGCTTTTCAAAGGCATCTTCCCAGGCTTTTGTTTTCTCTTTTAATTCATCCTCTGGGATACGGTAGCGTGATAAAGCAGAAGTATAAGCCGAATAAGTGGCAAGGGCCTGATTAAGAACATCTTCCTCTTTCTTGCGAATTTCTAAAGGAACGGCATCCTGAACAAACCTTGATCGTTCCGCAGAAATGAGTTCCCGCAGAGTCATGCTTTTTCCCATGTCAGCGAAATACAAAGCTTCTTCTGCCAACCGACTTTTCTCTGGGCCGGCAGCAGAATACAGGTGATAGATCGCCTCAACGATGCCATCATAGGGCAACAGAAGCCATTTAAGAAAAGCCTCTTGGCCTCTGATCACATTCCAGATATTTTCCCTCCAAGTAGCAGCCTTCTTATAGGCTTCGAGAGCTTCCGCAAATTTGCCACTCTTTAGAAATACATAGCCGAGGATTTCATAGGCTTCTTCGATGTCGTAAGGCTTCTGAGTTTCCAAGGACAGTTGCAACAATTCTTGATTCGCCTGTTGTGCCTCTTCATAACGTCCTTGAGAGGAAAGTGCCGCACCAATTACAATCAAACTGAAGCGTTTATCAGATTTATCCGCCTTTGTTGCCCGAAGGATATCTAGTGACTCGCGTGCCTTCTGCATGGCATCCTCAAACTGCCCACTCGTCCAATCAATTAAACCTATCCATCCAAGGACCTTGGCTTTCAAATTTCGGTCATCTATCTCCTTAGCTAAAGCAAGCGCTTTTCCAAAGCAATCTTGTGCTCTGTCATATTCTTTAACCCTATAGTAAAACATACCCAGCATCTTCAGTTGTGAGAGCTCGTGCTGTTTGCTTATCTCACGGGAGATCTCAAGGGCTTTTAAATAACTTTGAAGGGCTTCGACTGTATCACCAAGAGTTTCAAAAGCCTCAGCAATGCCATTCAGGATAACTTGTTTGACATTTGGATCATCGAGAGTAGCTCCTATCTGATTTGCCAAATTCAACGCAACCAATTGGCTTTCATAGTCCTTAACATTGCCATAAATAGAGGCAATTTGGAGTTGAATTGAAACTTGAGCTCGTGTATTGGAAAGTTCCTGGTGCAGACTAAAAGCTTGGCTAGACTGTTCGAGAGCGTCTGAAAAGACGCCAAGTTCCCGATACACTTCCCCTAATCTGCCCCGGATCATGGCTTCGACTTCTTTGTTGCCAAAGAAGCGGGCGTTTGCATCGAGTGCCATTAGCAAGGAATTTTTAATATCCTCAATATGTCCAAGTCTTTCTAAGAGTCCAATAGACAACCAAAATGTCTTTAAGGCCTCCTCTCGATCCTTTTCTTCCACTTGAATATCTACTGCTTTTCGCAGGATTGAAAAGCCTTCCTCAAGCTTTTCGAGTTCTATTAGACTTTGACCTACTAATCGTAGATTTTTGGCTTCTTCAGATCGATTTCCAAGTTGACGGAATAATTCGGCAGCACGCAAGGCGTGCTTATTTGCTTCTTCAAAATTATGTGTTCCGAAATAGGCTTGAGCAATCATCCCCTCAACGTTAGCGACACTCAATTCATCTTTCAATCTTTCAAAATGGCTAATCGCCTTCAAAAACTCTTGTGTAGCCGCTTGTGGGTTTCTAGTTGAGAGATATGCTATACCAAGGCTTAACTGAAGCCTTGCCAAAAGATTCATGTCTCCCAACGAACGGGCTAAAGTGGTCGCTTCCTGAAAATCATCAATAGCGAGGTTCCCACGGCCAAGTGCACCATAGACTGTCCCGCGTACCCCAAGGATAAGGGCCCTCAGTATGGGGTTATCTTTAGTTTTTGAGAAAACCTCTTGGACAAAGCCCTCTGCCTCCTGAAATCGACCTAATCCAATTAGACCCATTGAAATCACAATTGATGCATGGACTTCCGCAGCCAATTCTCCTGACTCTCGTGCAAGTTGCCTCGATTCCACTCCTAAGTCGTAAGCTTTTTGAAAGTTTTTAAGGCCATTATAGGTTTCAGCAATTTGACAGGTTACGTCAGCCTCTGCAGCTTTTCCGATGGAGTCTTTAACTATTGGACGGAGCGTTTCCCAGAATTGCAGTCGGTCCTTCAGTTCCAAGAGCAAAGCAAATTGTCTGAGATTCCTTGAAAGTGTTTCAAATTCAGCACGTATATCTTTAAGGTTTCGAAAAAGACCTTGGACAATCTTGAATGTTGTGGTAGCCTTCACAGGGTCTCCTGATTTCTTTTGGAAGAAGGCTGAAATTGTATAGAGGGTTGCTACTAATGATGTGGGGGAATTCTTAGGAACCAGATTGACTGCTGCTTCAAGTTTCTGGCTGACCTCGGTTAACTGCCCTTGTTGATAGGATAAGAATGCTTCCTGGAGGAGATTGTCAACACTTTTCGGGTTGGAGGTCTCAGAACTTATTGAAGGCGTGTACAAAGGCTTGTTGACGCATGAAATGCATAAGGGTTCTAATACAAAAGAGAGGAAAAACAATAAGCGAAAGTAACTTCCCGTTTTCAACAATCCAGCCATATCAACGCTTTTCTAAAGCAGACAAGATGAAATCCCGAACTTCATCGATGGCTATGGCAAAATTCAATCCCGGACCAGCGGTACTGACCACGATCCCGATTAATCGCCCGTTGCCGTCGAAGAGAGGCGCACCGGAGCTTCCGAAACTTAGAACAGTCTGCGTCTGAATCATAGTAGCCCGGTGGTCTGTACCACTTTCTGATCTCCACTCATATTTTGGACGGATCTGACTAACCACCCCTTCAGTGTAACTCCATGGCAATCCTCCAGGATGACTGATTGCAAAGACATCCTGCCCGGTCTCAACGTCTGGCAGAGAGCCAAGCTGAGCGAAAGTTAGGCCGGGAGGAGTGGAGACAATTTTCAACAAGGCAAGGTCGCGCGTCCGGTCGGTTTTAAGAACTTTGGCGGTAAGGATATCTTCTTTCCTTAAAACGGTCTTGTCTTGACGAATTGCTTGCTTGAATACAACACCGACAGTAGATTCGCCCCTAACGATGTGCCAATTCGTAACGATCAAACCGCTGTTAGATACTACAATCCCCGATCCCAATGCACCATCTCCCGTCCCGATGCATACAACAGCATTAACCACAAGCCGATAAAGTTTAGGCCCAGCCGGAGATCGAGTTGGTATATCTAAAGCGGGCTCTTGAATTTTAGCTCCTGTTAACACCTTCTCAAAGTGTCCTAAGACCCTCTGTTTGAGTGTTTCTTCATCTAACGCATACGAAGTAGATGCAAGAAACAAAATAAAGACATAGACAAGAAGAGATTTGAAAAACTTCATATCTTCGCCTCGCTCCAAACTTTTCATTTAGGATACTCAATTAGCGTTAGAAAATCAACAGTTATGTTTCAGACTGGATAGAAACCGAAAATTTCCGAAGCCGCTGGATCGAAAGGTTTATAAATTTCTTCTACATGCTGTTTAAGTCGACAATTCATTTCCGGTCGAGATTGCATGCTACACTTCTTTATTCCTTTTGACCGACCGGGCAGGACTTGATGCAGTTGAAGCAGAAATATTGAAACCCAATGAAACCAGCCTGGTATAATCGAGCTTCTCCCTTAATCTCAAATTCGATTTCCTTAATTGTTGAAGAGGTCCTCTTTCTATCTCAATTTCTTAAGGAGCTGTTTTGCCTTTAGTAGGTATTGAATGTCTTGTTCGTCTTTCACGTTGGGTTGCCTAATCTTTTTGAGGCGAATGAGATCATCAACAGAGGGTATCCGGAATTGAATGTCTTCTTCAGGGTCCTCTTTGATAACCGAAT
>Ga0315284_10017105_pt1 | contig 10281 bp, 11 predicted proteins | sample YL17G09_16_MG_FD_203696 | JGI IMG/M metagenome (GOLD analysis project Ga0315284, IMG submission 203696) | Sediment microbial communities from Yellowstone Lake, YNP, Wyoming, USA - YL17G09_16 | ecosystem: Environmental > Aquatic > Freshwater > Lake > Sediment | place: USA: Wyoming | collected...
CGTTAGGCCGCCACAAACTTGAATATCATCACCGGTATTCAGATAGGAGCACAGTTTATGAAAGACACCCTCGCAGATATCAGAGAGAAGCTCCTTGCAGGACTCTACAAGAACGAAGAGCAGGTGAGGCTAAGCCTTGTTGCACGGATTCTCCTTGAACTCGACTGGAATGTTTGGGATCCAAGGGTGGTGTACACAGAGTTTATTGTCGCCCCTAACGAGGACAAAACAAAGGTGGACATCGCTTTATTTGCGAACCAGTCTTCTCCTAGCGTGTTTATCGAGATCAAGGCGGTTGGCGGAATAGAAGCCAGACTTCAAGAGACTGAGCGCCAATTGAGAAACTACAATAGAGACAACACTGCTCTGTTTTCTGTAATCACTGATGGTCAGGAATGGCGTCTCTATTACTCTCAGACTAGCGGTGAGTTCGACAAAAAAATATTCAAGGTTATCAACATAAAAGATGATGATCTGGACGTTGCAGCAACTCTGCTTACTAATTTTCTCAGCAAAGTTCAGATTGAAACAGGGGAAGCCAAAAGTGAGGCGGAGAAGTATCTACAATTGAACCGAAAGGAACAGGCAATGGAAGACGCTTTGCCCCACGCTAGGCGCATGATTCAGGCCCCGCCATATCCTTCATTGTCTGTATGCCTTCAGGAGCTCGTCAAACAAAAGGGCATTGACATTACAATCGAGGAAGCCGTAGAATATATCAAGAACGCCGCTGATCGCATACCAATAGAGAACGGGTCTAAAATCTCAGACGTTCCATTTCCAAAGCCACCGAATGGCCAACTGATACTTGATCCAAACAACCCATCAAGCGTTCAATTCACAAGGATTCTCGAAGCAACATTTGGACAAGAACGTGCAAACGGCTGGAAGTCATTATTGGAGGTTGCGCTCCGAGCAGCTTTGAATCGCTCAGTTACTTTGATGGAGTTGCAGGCAATGTTGAGAACAAAACTGCAGAGCGGAGAACACAACCAGCATGGTTATCACCCTATCCCCGGAACGAGTGTGTCTATGCAAGGAATGAACGCAGATAACTCGCTCAAGAATATTTTGATTATTGCTAAACACCTGCGAATGCCACTCCACATTCGTCTGACGTGGGAAAAGGGACAACTCTCAAATCAAGTTGGTTTCCTTGAATGGAATCCGTGATGGGCGGCCTAACCAGCAACTCAACCTGTCGGAAGGAGCGTGCTACGAACTCAATGCCATCACACGAGAATAAATCAATCATAGCAGCCCGCACGGTGTACGGAACCGGAACGATACGTTGCCACAGGTTAGTTGCATCACTTTAAATATGTACAACGGCTCTTACCAACTTTTGAAAAATGTGTCCTCCACAAAACTTCATCAAACACTTAACGTTTAGGATTTTATGTGAGGGAAAAGTATAAGCAGTTTATCCACCCATCCCTCAGAAAATCAACCTCCCGTGGATTCTCCGATGGCTGAGTCTTGTTAATATCCGGCCCCGGAAACGTCAGCACCTTATGCGGCTTCTTCCCGATGCCGATATAAGCCTCATACGGTTTGAGATTTTGGATTTCTTCGGGTTTGATATTGATTTCCCGTTCCAGCAATTCCGCGTCCTCGGTCCCGCATGTGAGGGCCACCTTGACAAAGCAGCTGTTCAATATCATGGATGCCAGCTTATTATCCACCTGCTTAAAAGAATGTCCGGCGAAATTCATACTGATAGTGTATTTCCGGGCTTCCGCCAGAAACCGGGTGAACAGGCTTTTGATAAAGAGATGGAATTCGTCGCAGTAGAAATACAGCGACCCACCTCGCGAGGTCTGCGTGTCCGCCGTTATATTTATTACGGTAATCAAGAAACCGTTTTCTCCTTGCTTCTCACGTTTTTTCTCTTCATCTTTCCTCGCACCCGTTAAGTTGGTTCCTGTTGATTAACTGTCACAAATATCTTTAATATTAACAATAAGATAATCCATTCCGGTGCTTTTTTCAACTAGTAAAATCGCTCAATTGTGATAACATAATCTTCACGAAAAACAGAGGTTATTCCATGTCGGAAAGCAGGAGAAACTTTATCAGGGGATTGTCGCTGGGAGCGCTGTTTCCCGGTCTGGCGGGATGCGGAGCGGATGAATCTCGAGCCGGTATGAAAGCCGGATTCGCCCGTGTTAGGATCACTCCGCCGCTCGGGACGGCGCTGACGGGATTCGGATTCCGTGATTACGATCCTTCCGGCTGCAAGGGGATACATGACGACCTGTATGCACGGGCGCTGTATCTGTCACAGGGGCGGGAACAGGTTCTGATCATGGGATTCGACCTGCTGTTCTTCAGCAGGGATGAAGCCGACCGCTTCAAGGGCGCAATCGGCCGCAGACTGGACCTTTCGCCGCGGCAGATTCTGTTGAACACCTCGCATACCCATACGGGGCCGAAAGTCGGCTCCTGGGATTATACACCCTCGGACAGGCTCTACCTCCAGTTTCTCGAAGAATCGATCGTTCGTGCCGCCCGCGAGGCTGCGGATACACCCCGTGAGGTCACCCTCTGGGCCGGAGAGACCCGTTCCGCCCTCCCCATGAGCCGCCGTAAACCCATGCCGGACGGGAAAATCGAATTCGCCCCGTATCCCGAGGGTGTCGTCTATAACAGGCTGCCGTTCTGCCTGTTCAGGGATAGAGAGAAAAAGCCGGTCGGTCTCCTGTTTTCCGTCTCCACACACCCCTCAACTATAAAAGGCAATGAGCGCTCGTACTTTATTTCCGCCGATTACCCGGGAAAAGCCATGGCCCTGCTCGACGAGTATCTCGGGACTGCCGGGAGTCTGTTTCTGCAGGGCGCTGCGGGGGATTCGAAACCCAGCATTATAGGCACAGGAGAGGAATTCTGGCGCTCGGGCGACTGGCCGGATGTGGACAGGGCGGGAACCATTGTGGCTGAAGAGGTGATACAGGCGATAGATGCGGGCCTCACCCGTGTCGAGCCCGATTTACTTACCGGGACGATTGAGATGTCATGGCCGATGGTCGCGCCGCGCACCCGTGCAGAATATGTGGAAGTGATCGAAAAACCGCCGACGCACTCGGAGAGTATACCGGAAGGCATGAAACGGTGGGCGCAGGAGATGATCGATCTGGTGGACCGTGGATTCGGTCTCCCGTCCGCGGTGCCGATAACCGCTCATGGTGTCAGGCTGGGCACAGGTCTCCGTATCATCGGGATAGAGGGTGAAATCGTCGCCGAACTGGGGCAGCTCATCGCCGGTTTTTACACAGGGGGCATCACCTTTCCCCTCGGCTATACGGACGGTGCGCAGCTTTATCTGCCCTCGTCGCGGATGCTCAGCGAGGGCGGATATGAAGTTGAAAGCTACTATGAGTACCGGTTTCCTGCCGCCCTTGCCCCGGGAATGGAAGATATCCTGCTCGCAACACTGGGGCAGCTGCGTGAAAAAGGCATAAGCTGACGACGCAGGAGGATAATACTGTGGATTTTTTTAACGCTGAACACCACCGTGGGAGGAACAGACTGATGGTAGTGAGGATATGTCTCATGATCGGTGCGGCTTTTGTGATCCACATCGTTCCTGCGTTTTCAGCCGACCTGACACAGAACCATATCGATTCGGCTGTCGTGAAAACAGAGCTCAGGCATCCGTACCTGTATTTCAGTGAACGGGACATTACGGTTATCAGGGAGAGAATCCGTACCGAGCCTGCATGCCGCGATATTTACTCGATGATGCTCGCGGAGGCCAACCGCCTCATGTATACCCCGGTTGACACCACTCCGCCGGTGCCGCCGGCCGATCCTGTGTATGACAACACATGGGAATACGAGGGGTATATTCTCGAGAATGCCGGGGCGGCGTATACACTCGCCTTTGTGTATGTGATGACCGGGGAGAAAAAGTATGCGCTGAAATCGTTCGAGTTTGCCGACGTCGTGTGCGATGTCCCTTCTTGGGTGCACGGGTATCATGAGTTCCCTGTATTTTACGACCGCGTATGGCCCTGGGGTGCCACGGACGATCAGGTTGTATTCAGTTACGCCCAGTGGTCGGATGATGTCGTTCTTAATGTCGCGGCGGTCTATGACTGGCTCTATAACGCGCTCGACAAAAGGCAGCGTGACCGTATCAGGGGTGCACTCCTCGAAAAGGCGATCCTGAGGGTGCGCGGCAATTACGAATACCACTGGTGGGCCACCGCCTATCGGTGCAACTGGTGCTCGGTCTGCAACGCCAGCCTCGGTGTTGCCGCGATTGCCCTTTTGACCGAGGATCCTAACCTCACCGATGTCATCGCCGAATCGTACAACCGGATTGGCAGAACCTTTAACCAGATCCGCGACGGCGGATGGCAGGAGGGGATGAGTTACCTGAATTATACGATCGATTCTGCTCTCCCTTTTGCGGATGCGCTCAAACGAATCACTGCGGGCGCCTGCAATCTCTATGAACATCCGCGCCTGACAGATGCAGTCGACACATTCCTCTACTGTTCCATCCCACCGGACAAGACGGTGCATTTCAGCGACTGCAGCGGCGGCAGGGTGGGGTCGTACGGCTTTTTCAACGCCATAATGGCGGAAACGGGGAACACAAGGGCCGCCTGGCTCAGGAAATATACCACCGATGACCGGCCGTCCGATCTGCCTGATCTCTGGAGACCCGCAAGCACTCTCGAGCCCGCTCTTCCCGGAACCACATCACGGCATTTCCGGGCAGTCGACTGGTTTGTCATGCGGAGCGATTTCACTGATCCCGAAAAGGTTGTCGTTGCCGGGAAGTCAGGCAAAAACGACGACCCCCATCACGGGCATCTGGACGCGGGTCATTTCAGCCTTTACTGGCGGGGGCTGGAGTTTATCAGCGATAACGGCAGTGCAGTTCAGGACAAATTATCTTATTTATTCCTATCTTATTGTGTTTAAACAACTTATAATTTTCATTTCATATATGATCATATACAAAACTATTCAATATTGATCTTCGGAATCCTTTCGCTTCTGTCGTGTGCATAACCCTCTGTCGTAGACATTTTACCGTGATCTACATAGTGCTGAACGTCCCTAATAGGTGTACCGTCCTCTATCGCGAATGTTATAAACGCATGTCTTAAGGTATGCAGGTGAAAATCCTTTGGCAATCCGGCTTCACGCATACACCGCGTCACAAGGTACGTTAGCCGGCTCTCGCTGTATATCTTGAAAGGAAACTTGCTATTACTACGTTCCAAAAAGAATCTAAAGTCATTCCACACCGCTTCAATAAAACCCCTCTTGACTTTATGCTTGTCTTTACTTTTTGAGTTCACCGCCTGAAAATTCATGTTGTCCAGGTCCACATCATCTCTCTCAACATTCAATAATTCACTACGTCGAATACCGGTATAAGCATAAATGCGTATTAGGTGTCGAAGTTTCTCATTTTTTATCTGATTGACATAGAACATAAATTTTTTCATCTGTTCTCTTGTCGGAACCTTCTTTTTATCATTTTTAACAGACAATTTTTTGTATTTATGAAGCGGATTAATAAGAATCTTATCATTCTCGATGAGACGTTCAAAAGAGGCATTTAACAGTCCTACATAACGGTTTATTGTGCTGTTTGCTATTCCTTTTTCGTGCAAAAATTTTTGTATTTCCAGGGCACAATCCCTCTTCAATTTTTTAATGTCAAAATCCTCGCCATATATTTGTGTCAGATATTCAAATGCTTTTTCATAACCAGGAATTGACCTCTCCGATATTCCTTCAAGCTCGAGGAGCTCTAATATTTGATTTTTGAACCATGATACCGAGAACACAATACTTGTAGGATCGCCGGATTCAATGTTGATTATCCGTCGCACCATTTCTATACTGTACTCGTCCCGGCGATACCCTGTTGACCGGCGCACCTCTTTTCCGAGCTCATCTGAAAAGAACCGCACCCACCAACAAGGGCTACTGGTAAGTTTAAAAATATGCAATCGCTCCCTACTCTTCGGTCTTGCCATGATACACCCCGGGAATTAATGTTTTCGTATTTTTTCGAAAATCTGATCTGTTGTAAAAGTCTTTTCGCCGGTCGCTTCCGGCGCCTGTCCGGTTATCGAGCGCAGCATGTTGTCCATGTTTTCGCCTATTTCCGCGAGAGCGTTTTTGATTGATCGCCTTAAACGGGCTCCATCGGCAATGGATACATATATCATCATGTCGAGAATCTTGTGCTTCGGCTTCGCGCTCATTTCGGTGGAAATTTCTTTCATTGTGACCTCGTCGATATCCGATGTTCGAAACAGCTTTTTTTTGTGTATGATAAACTGCGGTTTTCCGTTCATTTTTACACCTATTTCCATTTAGCCGTCGTGACCTGCGAGACCATCGTAACAAAGTCTTGCTCCGGGAGCCGCCCGGCCTTATATGACGACCAAAGCTCGGCGATAAGCGTGTCCGATTTTTTACATTCTTTCGGCACCAGGCCGCTTTGACGGGCTTCGAGTGCAAGGCTTCGTATCTTCTCGTATTCCTGAGAAGCTGCCCGAAACTCATCGGATTCAAGCCATGCGCGCCCCTTCCGGCGCCCGATCAAGAAAGTCTTTTCGTCATCGTCGAGCGGAGCACCGGCGGCTTCAGATTGCAGGAGTTCCCGCTCTCGCCTTTCCTTATATTCCTGAAGCCTTTCGTCGAAAATCCTCTGGTATAGTTCATCGCCTGTAATGACTCCGGTTTCTATGATTTGAAATTCGTCAAGGGTGCGGGCGAAATCGCCATAAACTGCATGTTCTGCGTCCCTCGAAGCGATAACACCAATAAGCGTATTTTCGACAATTGTGTGCGGGGCGAATCCGGTCAATTCTGAGAGTTGTTTCACCCATTTTTCAAGTTTCTGGTACATGCGAGGAGTCGAGCAAATCTTTTCCCGGAGCAGTTCCGAAAAATTGATCTGGCGATCCTTCGCCTCATTTTCGAGCCGTTCTTTATCGGACTCTTCCATCCTTACATTAACAACAATTGATCCCATGCCAAAACCCTCCATCAAATAGTCTATCATTCCCTACTGTGGGATAAAATATACTACGCTCAATAAAAAGTCAAGAACTTTTTTTGAAACCTGTTCCCGCACGGAAAAAGAGTATCTGACCGAGAAACCCGGCGATCATAACTCCTATTGTGATTAATTGCCCTGCGTTCATTAATTTTTCCCCTATTTTGCCCTGCCAGACGCTCCAGGTTGCACGATCTCCCCCGGAGGCATACTACCGTACCACCCCCTACCGCATTCCTCGGTTTTCCCACATTATCCTCACACGACCCCGCGCTCCTGCCCGGTCAATATTTGAAATATAAAGAGTCAGCTTATCCTCGACCCATGCCTCAGGGTTTGCCAGTGAGCCGATAATCGGTTGTACCCGTTCGGTGTTTGTATCATCCCGATTCAATCCAGCGCCACCGAGGATGTCCTCGCCGTCCGCCGTCAATATTGTCACATCGTAATTATCCGCCGGTTTTAACCCGGTAAGGGTCGAATCAACATGAGCGCCCCAGGTCGTAGTGTCCGGGTCGGTCACAATCTGAATAACCCGCCCGGTGATTGTCAGAGTCGTGGAAAAAGTGATTGTCGATGTATCCGCGTCCGCTGGTACGGTCGATGTAATCCAGTCAAGATCAACGTATCGTATTGAGCCGATCATAACCGGCTGCCCGATTGTCCCGTATTTTTCGGTGACAATCTGCTCGTCATCCGGTGTATAAGCCAGCGCACCGGAAGCCGGTACCAGGACACAAATCAAGAGGGCAATAAAAATTTTCATCATATACTCCCTTATTTTGAGGGCGGCTCCAATAACGAGCCGCCCGGTTTAACAGGAGATTAGGTTGGCCATGGAAGTGGCTCCGGTCCTCGCGGATTCGGGTTCTCCTGTGTGTTTATACTGAAGCCGAAGCTCCGACCGCCTGACTTATGATTTCGCGCCCGGGTCCTCTTAACAACGCGACGCTCACAACCGAACCGCTTGTCGCCGTTGTTGTTACCTTGCAGGCGATATGCGTGTAACCATCGTCGTGATCCAGGCTCAAATTATCGACTTCGATATACGCCCCGTACTGCGTTGTCGCCAGGACAACAGTCCCGCCAACGTCTGTCCGCGATACGGTTACTGTTCGTTCGCCCGGGTCGGTTGCTGTCACCGTGACTGTTGTTGTGTTGTCAGTTGCCGTGACACCCTCCACGCCGTAGTCCAGGTCCATTGCGCATATCACAAGTCCTGCCGCGTCGGCAAACTCCCGATCCGCCGCCGATGTTGCGCCCGCTTTGGTGAAAGTGACCCCGTTTATCGTCACCGTATCGCCGGCGCCAACGCTCGCCAGTGCCACGGTCACCGCCTCAACTTTCACGTTGGCCGTGACGACCGCGACCGCTGTCTGTCCGATATCTGTTGGAATTCCCTTCGAACCCGAGCCCTCGGCGTCGGTCGCCTGTAAAAGTTCGAAGGTAGTGGCCTTAGTCGTCGCCATCGCCGCGCCGGACAAGAAAAATGTTGCGCCATGATACCCACTCATGTCGAAGTACGAGCCGGTGATGTTCGTGTTGCTCAAGGTCTGAGGCTTCAGGCCGATGTCGAGTTTAACTTTTTCATAGATTTTTTGCATATCGTATACCTCCAATTCATTTTTTAAAAAGTTGTTATTCGTCTTCAGGAATAATCCCGACTATCCGCGAAAAATGATTAGGCCGCAAAACAGCGACATCTGCCCGTAAATATCCGCGGATTAAGGCTTGCATTTTTGCAAACGTCGAATCGCCGCCGGTGCGAGACGCCTCGAGAATCAACTGTGTCCGCGTACCGAACATTAGCTGCCGAAAATCCCCGATAATCGCCATGGAAGCCTCTTCAGACGATCCCTGCTCCATGGCATCGCTGATCTTGGTTGTCGTGAATTTCTCCAAAGCGCGGTATGATTCCGGCTGTTGAAGCGGATTTCCCATGCCGTCGATCCAGCGATCAATTTGAGCCCAGGTCCGCGGTGAATAGATGACTGCGTTAGGAGTTCCGTTTGCTGTCAGGATATCCTGAACTGCATAGCTGAAATCCGAATAGCGCAATACCCCTCCATTCGTACCCAAACTTCTGGAATTAATGTCAGGATGTGAATAAATCCCGCGCGGTTCGCCGCTGCCCGTTCCGAGTAGGCCAGCCCGATCCAATTCGAGCGCAAGTGCTTTACCCATCGCACTTTCGAGCGTATTACTGAACGTTTGCGCGTCCTCGAGAAGTTCCACGCTGACCCGCACGAGACAGCCTAAAGCAAGTGCTTTCAGGTGAATCGGTTCAAATGTAGCGTCCGATTCCGTGATTTCCTGATTCTCACCGCGCCAAAACGCTGTGGGATCGGCGCTGATTTTTACAACGGTTAATTCCGCGGATTCCATCGGCACGGTCAGTGCACCGGCTTTGAAACAGACGGATGCCGCACGCGCCAGGTCTAAAACTTGAGCGGAAATTTGTTCTGAAACGAAAAAACCTCCCAAGGAGCCGGTGCCCTCGGACATGGCCTTTCGTTCCCTTTCGGCGCCTTTCCAGCTTCCGGTGACCAAGCCTTTCACCGTTTTCGTTAGCGATAGCGGTTCATCGCCTTCCTGTTTGAACTGTGGGAGATCTGACAAGCGCATGCCTTTCGTAAGAATCGGCACCCTGTTATTCTGCTGATCGATCGCGAAAAGGGGTGTATCCGATTCCATTTCGCGATCCTGACCGACCCGGGAGTTTATGCCACCGCCGCCTGCTGGCGGCCGGTTTGCCCGAATTTCGTATTGCTTTTTGAACTCCTCGATTGCTTTGCCCTGCTCCAGGACCAACTCTTTAATCTCGGACATTTCAGTCATATTCATGGTGTTTTCCTTTCAATTTCGACAAATTATTTAGGTGATTGTACCCTGATCCCTTGATTAAACTCTCTTCAGCTTCCCGCTGATTTATCCCCAGTACTGGTCGCCCGGCCTCGCGCTGGGCGGTTACAAAGTCCTCAGAGATAAGAGCCTTCGCACGTTTTCGAGAAAACCCGGCTTCCCGCAGGGTTAATTCGAGAAAGCGCTTGTCAAGAAAATCATTCATATTTATTGCTCTTGTTTAAAAGTTTTGCCATAGGATCGAGAATCCCGGCAGGTTTCCGCGCCGGCATTCGTGTCCGACTGGCCGGAGTCATGCCGAATTCTGTTGAAAACCGCCGCATCTTCTCCAGTGCCTTATTCGAAATACCGATAGCCGGATGAAGCATGATATATCCCGATGT
>Ga0315284_10017106_pt1 | contig 10280 bp, 10 predicted proteins | sample YL17G09_16_MG_FD_203696 | JGI IMG/M metagenome (GOLD analysis project Ga0315284, IMG submission 203696) | Sediment microbial communities from Yellowstone Lake, YNP, Wyoming, USA - YL17G09_16 | ecosystem: Environmental > Aquatic > Freshwater > Lake > Sediment | place: USA: Wyoming | collected...
GCTCAGCACGACGAGCAGACGTCCTAACCATGACACATCAACTCGCGGCGTGGACCCTGCACTGAAGAATAAAAACGTTGCATCAGCGCACGCTTGCTTATTTGAAATTCATAATCAAAATATAACCAAATCTTCAACTGTAAGTCATGAAAACAGTTGCTTTCGCAATCGTATGCGTGATGCTTGTTGGTGTCGGGGCAATGGTAGGTTTCTTTGCTGCTTTCAGCTATCTTCAGTCAGGGGTTTCGTCTGCTTATCCCGAGTATTTGGTGCTGTCTGAACCGGAATATGATGTTACTGGCGGATGGTTTACGATGACAATTAACAATACTGGAATCGGCAGCGTTGGCTTAGTCAAGGTTCTAGTCAACAATGTTAAACAATCGTCAGTCAATCCTTCTTTTCCGTTTACGGTTGCACCAGACCACGGTTTCACGTTTAACGTCACGATGGACCTCAGTCAAAGCCGAACGTATCAGATAGACTTGTTCACGTCACAAGGAAACAAGTTCTCAAAACTCAGCCAAGTTCCTGAGGGACGTCAAGCAGGCGTCATGCTGTACAAAGCAAACACGAACTTCTATATTCGTACGGGCACGTTGAAAATTGACGTCGACATAGGCAACTCTGGAACCTCGGACACGCAACTGACAACTCTATATGTCGGAACATCAACAACCTCCTTGTTGAACCAGACAATTACGCCGGTACCGCTTGCCGCTGGCAAAGTTGCCAGAATCACCATAGACTACAACTGGACGAAAGGTGCAACATACTACTTCAAAGTGTTGTCCTCAACTGGACAGACGTTTGATTGGCCAGAGCAGGCACCGTTTGCGTGACGCGGACGCTATCCATAAGCGTGCGTGCTCGAACCTGTTTTCTTGTTTTTGTTTAGCTTTTTGAAAAGTATTCGTTTGGTGTTGGCACTCGGGGTCTGTTCCACACTGAAGGCAATATCTCGACTCAGAAGGTACCCGGTTCTTGCACTGTGGACAAATCGCAAGTATTGACGGGGGCGGGGGAATTTTCTCTCCTGTGCCCTTGATTGTTTCGTCTCTGTCTATTTCTAGCTGTGTTTTTCTCAACCAGAATACAACCTCGTTGACAATGATTATAGCCCATCCGCCAATAAACAGTATGGGGTCTAAGATGCCCATTGCATGCATAATCCCAAAATCTGCGGCTGCTATAATGGCCATACAAGTACCTAAGCCCCAAATGAGCATTCTTCGATAAACACTCAAATGCTCCATTTAAACACCTTGAATGTACTCAACGGTTTCACTCATTTACTATAGATTATGAATTTGAAATATCGATTACGTCTCTCAATAGCTACATTTCTTTTTACTGCACCGGCGGCTAAAAATCCCTTTTTTTCTTGGTTAGCTAGTTAGCAAAGTTCAGGTATGTCATCATGTAACACATTCGTTCTTTACTAACCAACTAACTATTACATTCATTACGAGAGAAGAGAGTTTTCCCTTCTCTTCAAACCTATCGCCTCCTTTTGATTTTGACGCCAGCCACCCTGCAAACAATTATTTAAAGGTCAGCGCTTGGCCAAACTGCAATAAGAGAAAAAAGGAACCTAGGTGTCTGAGCACTTCTTAGCGACTATTCTTCCGGAATGCGTTGTCCTATCGAGAAAAACTGGGTCTGCGTTCCTAATCGCCGCTGAGGAGACATAGAACTCTTTCGCCGGCACAGTGAAAAAGTTCTCATATGGCTCAACGCAAACAATTTTGCCCTTCATCTTTGATTTTTCGCCTCTTTTTGAAAGACTAACCTTATGTTGAGCCAGTTTGATAGCGCATTGTGGAGGTCTGGTTTGAAAACCTTCTTCCTTCTTTGTGTGGACAAATCCGACCTTCAGAACAGGCTCCATTGTCTCATTGTATGACGGCTCGTTTTCGTAGATCAAAGAAGGCAGAGTGCTAAATATTCCATTCAATTCGAAGTATTTCTTGGCGTACAAGAACTCTCCGATGCTGAATTTGTAGGATTTTACTGGAACCTTCACGAAGTAGAAGTTTTCTCGTTGACCTTGCTTGCTCTCCTTGTAAATAGGCACGTCAACAATGCTGCTAACTTCAGGAAATTGTCTGCCCAGACCTTGAAGAATGTTCTGAAAATCCTGTGTTCTTAGAACCATGATTGCCCAATTGTTGTACATGCTGCCAAAGGCAGACATCGACGAGTATTCGAGATGATATTGCTCCTTTTTGTTGAGACTTGGAACTATTCTGAATTTCAGATTCCTCTTATCATCTTCAAGAGAAACCTGAACTTGAGGTCTTTCCGACTTTATGATGGGCTCGTTCTTATGTGCTGTTTGTTTCCATCCTAGATTCTCGTAGGTCTCACCAAAACGTTCTGGTGGAATTACACATTTTGCCGTGCGCTCATTTGCTCCTGTAGTGCTTTCGGAGTTGTCTGTATAAACAAGCGGCAGGACCGCACTCTTTATGCCCTTTTGGCCAAGACCGCGTTCTTTCAAGTGAGTGTAAAGGTCGTCGTCCCATGCAAAGAATATCTGAAGAGTGTCCATAATGTAGTTGCCAATCACTGTTCCAGTCAAACGTTGACCCCACATACGGTTGATTGAATAGAGAATATACTTTTTGCGGTATTTCGGGCGAAGCAGACTATAAATATCGCAAGCAACTGTTTGAACGTTATATGCAGAAATCGTACAGAATTATTTTCGGTAGTTCAGTTGACATGCACGAGCTGCCGAATGACTCGGTTCATCTAACAGTTACTTCGCCGCCCTACTACAATGCGCCGTTTGATTATCCGGGACTGTTTAAAGATTATAGTGAATATCTTGAGATGATTCGGTCAGTTAGCAAAGAGCTCTACAGGGTCACCGACGAAGGAAGAATCGCAGCCTTCGTAACCGATGATATGCTTGTTGATGGCGAAAAGTATCCGGTTGTAGCGGACATAACGAAGATTATGATGGATTGCGGTTTCAAATATCGTGATAGAATTGTTTGGAAAAAACCTGAAGGATATACTAGAATCAGCAGAAGAAGTGGAGTTCTCCTACAACATCCATACCCCATGTATTTTTACCCCGATAACCTTCAAGAATCAATTGTTATTTTCCAGAAGGGGGATTTTGACTATTCATACATCAAAAGCTTGCCTAAAGATGTCGTCGAAGCATCCAAAGTCAACATGTCAGAAGTCAGCAAGAACAAATGGCATCTAACAGTCTGGGAAATAACAAATGTTCTTCCTCTTGCGGGAAGACTGGAAGAAGGCATTGCCGCGTTTCCTGATGAAATCGCTCGCAGGCTAATCAAGTTGTTTTCATTTGTAGGTGAAACTGTCCTTGACCCGTTCCTTGGTTCAGGAACCACCATGAAAGTCGCCAGAGAACTTGAAAGAAATGGGGTGGGCTATGAGCTTGATGAGGAACTGGAACCAGTTGTTCTTGAAAAGATTGGCCGCTACCAGCAAAAGCTGAACTCAAGCAATTCGGATATTATCGAAGTAATCAAGAGACCCGACGCAAGAAGATTGAGAACGGACCTTCAAGCGCGTGCTCAAAAGCAGAAGTCAGTTGTTTAGAATTGGAAAAATGGTACTCTGTTTCTCAGCGACGGGTGTATATGGACTAAATCGTCCATAACGCAGGACCAAAGATTCACAAATAGATATGTAGCCAACGCGCGCGAAACGAAAGACATTAGCCTAAGCATTCACCTTAAATTATTGTAGAGAATTGTGATATCCTATTCGGAATACTACGCGACCAGAATACGGGAAGCAAAATGGAAAATCGAAAGACTAAGCGACGATGACTTGCTTCAAATCAATACGGATGAAATGGTCAAATCTTTTGCGGAAAAGTATCAGCTTCCACTGATTCTTAAAGATGAAACTAGATCAATCACGGCTGAGCCAGTAAACAGACGATCGGTATATGAAGATGATGGAGACCTGGATTTTAGAAGATGGTCCGCTATTCGAGTATCCTATCCTATAAAACACTTTGACAAGATCGAAGAATCATTACGATACACACCTGTTTCCCAGATTGGTTTGGAAGCTTTTGAAGACTATGAAAAAGGATCAATAATCATAGAATTGGCAGACAGAGGTTGCGCTGAACCTTTGAAGAACGACTTAGCTTTAGGGACGATTGGAGATCTTGAAGAAAAGATCCTCAGAAAAAACCAAGAAATCCAATCGGGAAACAGATCAATTGTGAATGTGTTGACAAATTTCATTGAGAATATGAAGACGGCGATAAGGAATGATATGTCAAAACCTAAGAACAATCAGGAACAGAGAGCGAAGAAAGAAGATGAAGGTGGCGACTGGGATGATGATAGACATGAACGTAGTCCGAATGATGATAGGTCAGACACGCTAAATCCAAATAACCCTGCTTATGATGATGCAAGAGACAATAGAGCTGATCAGCTAAACCCCAACAATCCAAGCTATCAAGGGGACTGAAAAAGGAAGCAATGGCATTTCGTTGTGTGCAGCCTGAGTCGCGCAGAATAGCCTAAACATAAGGTGGATGCCAGTTTCCAACTAGTCTCCTGTAATCGGCTTGACCATCTATGACTCTTCCTTTGTTGATTATTTCCACTGCGTCAATGGTTTTTCTCTGAAATGCTCAGGTTGAGTGTTTCTGGGACGTATGTTGATGCTTTCTGTGGAAGAGTGCCAAAATCAGTGTTGGCAAGACACTATACTGACTTCTCCTTTGAAAAACTGAAGGAGATCTATGAGACGATAAACCTAACGGTGTGTGTATAACACATTAGGGGAGAGAAAAATAGGGGAAACGCTGGAACTGGCTAAAACGAAGCTACCGTGTGTGCTCGCTTACCTTCTTAAAAATCGGGACGCCTATGAGGGCTGCAGCACATATCACTGCCATTCCCGGAAGTACCGAGTATAAACCAATCCAAGGACTCAAGAGCCAATAGATGCGCGCGCGCATAATACATTTTCTGAATAGATGAAGATACTGAGGATCACGGCTACGTCTCAATACACCTGACACATTGAGGACCTCAAACGGCTCTCGGTTTAGTGCGCTATTGCAGGATAGTCGACTTTCACGACAATATGTTGTTCAAACAACCTCTATAAACAGCTTCGCACGAAGCGCGCGTTATGAGTTCGAGCTAGCAATCATGTTCTTTGTACCACGCTAACTGCTTGCCAATGCCTAGATTCTTCAATGGCACTTCACATTCAATGTTCATCTTCTCCAGCATTGGAATTAGGTATTGTCTGTATCTCTTTCCAGCATGAAAGTACACTTTGCCAAGATCATTCAACTCGATCTTCGCTAGGAATTGTTGAAAGACTTGATCTGACCACTTCTTGACCTGATCCATGCTCATGTTGTTGAGCGTCATGTTGTAAGGTTCAATCTCTTCAAAAGGGAAAAGCAGACCATACTTCGCGCTGAGAATAGCCACTTTGTCATACTTCTTTGTACAATAAGCGTATGCCTTTCTGAACAAGTCTGAAGCTGAATACATCTCAGAAGCCTTGCAACGATAATTCTGCTTCTTCTTAGTACACGATATCAAACCTAATGTCTTCAACTAGATACGCTTCCAGACTACAGTGTTCTCTTTGAAAGTAATTCCTTTTGTCTTACCACACAAATCTTGCACTGGACATTGTCCACAGTTTCTGCCGCTGCAAAGCTTAGAACCTATCGTCCATATTGGCTCATCAAGTTTCCAAGGTGGAGTTCCCAAAGTCTTTGCAGCGTTTCTCCAAGCCTCCTCAGTCAATTCTCTTAAAGGGCTATCTTGAGCGCAACCAACAAACTGTTCACTCAGTAAGTTAAGAACACCAGTGTACATTGTAAATCGGGCAACTTGTTTGTCAACAGGGATGTCAAGTTCTTCAAGATTTTTCACCTTCAGCAAACCTGCCTCACCCATTGCCCTGATGTAGAAGTTAGATAGTTTCGGGCCTCGCAGCGAAGGAAACTCGTTCAGTTTCTTCTTGATTTCTTGTATGGTCAAGGCTTCTGTTGTCAAGTTTCTTGGGTCACCAGCATATTTGTCAGCTAGAATTCTCGATAAGTTAGTCCAGATTTTGGCTGCAGTAGAACCGAACCTGGCACCGAGATTTCTGACAAAAGTCTCAATAGTTTTCGGACTGACTTTCAACAGTTGTTCAGACGTGAATCTGTCTGGATACAGTTCATACGCTCCTCTTGACTTTTTCCAAAGCTTCACGGCATCAGTCATATAATCAATAGAAATAACGTAAGTCAAGAACAACGCATGTTCCCTTGAACCTTCTTTCAAGTTTCTAGGCAAGACGTATTCTGGCATAGTATAGTTGGCAAAGAAACCTTGACGATTGTAGAACTGATTGTATAGTCTACCAGCGATCTTGATAGCCTTCAAATCATCAATAGCAAACTCAAAACCAATCGTCTTCTTCACTCAAGCCGCCACAAGCAACAATGAATCTTCACAATAATAAAACTGTTCGAAAAACCGAATCCAGAAAAGACCATGACTTTTCAGGGAGTCCTCAGAATGTTTTCATCGAAGTTACGTTGTTTGTGTATCTGGTTCTTTGTTGTTTACGGCGCGCGGCCTATGGCCATGCTAGGACAGCCGACTGTGGTACGATTCTTTTCTCCGTTGAATGAAAGATTCCGCCCATTTTGATGCGTCGACTAGGATTGTGTGTAGGTTCTTTTCATCATATTCGAAGACATTTATGTAGTTTAGATCCACCAAAGAAGCGTCCCCAATCATCCAAGTGGAGCCTTTTCCTTTTTGGCGTAACATTGTCAGCACCACACGGTTATTCTTACAGTATTCAAACTCTGCTATGTGCCCACTAGCTGAGCTGTCTTCCATGACAGCGAATTTCGCCATTAGTGTGTACAGTTTAACCTTTTCTTCTGCACTTTGTTCGGGAATGTCAGGTTGGTTCTTCACTAAGAAAGCGTTGTATCCTATCGTACATAGCTCGTCTCTGATTCGTCCAAGCAGCGGCGTGTCCTTTCCAAGCACAACAACCGAATCCTTCTTTAATTGATGGACGGCTTGACCTATTCTTACATACTTCTGAACTTGAGGACCGAACTCCTCGCTCTTGACCATACTTGAATAATCTTCAAAGTCCTTCCTTGCGTTTGCCACCGCTTTTGCTGATGTAAATAGCTCATTTTTGTTTGGGTAAAGCTCTGCATATCGAACATATTTTGAAACGAGATTTCCATCGGAGTACTCACGTTGCACGTAAATGTTGAAAATAACGTGTCTACCGAAATTTGATGCCATAAGCTGTTTGTCGAACGAGAAAAGATGGCCACCACCAACAATCTTGAACAGGACAATACCTTTCATGTCACCAAGGAAACTCAGAGTCGTGATTGGGTCATTCTTACCAGTCTTGGATAGTGGTTTCAACTCTATTGAGCCTTGACTACAGGGAAGACTGTGTTCGGTTGGTGGAAATACTAGATCATCAAAGCATCTATCGCTCCCATAAATGGTGATTTTTGGATATTTGCTCATACCTATGTAGTTGATTGCTACGCCAGTTTCTTTTGTGACATAGATTTCTATTTCTTGAGAAGAAACAATATGGTCTGGTAGCAGAATCCGACATTCTTCAGAAGCGTTGGACACAAGTTTTGCCATTTCACTTGAGTACTTCTTAACGTATTCTAAGACAAGTTTTGGTTTCAGCATAGTCTACCTGCAAATGCGGCTGATTGCCAAATTCCCGAATGACACGCACTCGACAGTATGTATTCGAAAGCGTTTATGGCTTACGCCAAACATTACTGAACAAAACCGAAAATACACCAACACTTTCTATGAACCCTTTAGAATGTTTTCATCGAAGTTCTGTGTTTGATGTTTTGCTGTTAGTTGATTGTGTGTTTGTGCTACTGTATGTTGCGTATCGTTGAAGCTTAAAGAGAGGTTGCAAAGAGGCGCTTCGTCAATTGAATATTCTGAAATTCTAATTCTAAACAAGAAGAAATCTTATAATTTCTATTTCTTCTTCCCGGTTAGAATTTTAGAATTTAGAAACTCAACTGCGTTACCTTGATTTGAAGAATGAGCATAGTGGTTGAATGGTGATATAATAACAGAGAGGTTTCAAAGAACTAAGAGGTTGAAAAGAGGTTAGCAGTCGTGTGCACTAGGTGCACGTCAATTTTTCTTTTCATTTTTTTGTATATATTAATCATAATAAGATATTTCCAAAAGATAGTGGACTTGCAGAATTCAGCCTAAGATTCTTCACTATTAGCGCGCGCTAGTTTTTAAATGTGGTTGATATGATAGAATGCTGTATGGAAGCGTGAATAATTGTGAAGAAGAATACGGTTTATTTTGAGAAGACTGGTCCAGCTAATATGGAAGAAACCATTAAGACTGCCTATGAAAGAGCTGTAGAGTTAGGCATAAAGGATATTGTCGTAGCCTCTACTCATGGCAAGACAGCTGGTAAAGCTGCCCAAGTTTTCAATCCAGCAAAATTCAACCTCGTCGCAGTGACAATAAATGAAAGCTACAAAAGCGAAGGCTGGGCAATGACTAGAGAGGAGAGAGAGAAACTGCTTGCTAAGAAGATTAAGGTTTTCACTGGAACACATGCATTTGGTGACGACGTGGGTTCTGCTTTCACGGAAAAATTCGGCGGAAAAACCTTCAACGAAATCGTGGCTCAAACGCTATACAGGTTCTCTCAGGGAATGAAAGTATGCGCCGAAATAATTTTGATGGCGACTGACGCTGGACTAATCCCAGTTGACAAGGAAGTCATAGCCATCGCAGGAACAGGAAGCGGAGCAGACACAGCCATAGTGGCAAAATCAGCCTATCCAAGGAAATTCCTAGATTTCAAAATCCTCGAAATAATCGCCAAACCCAGACAAGGATAAAGGAAAATAATCAATAAGTCATAGCGCGCGTCGTGAGCTCGAAGAGCTCGTTGATTGAATTTTCTTTGGTTACCGCCCGAGCTAAGGACTATTATAGTTGAAGTGGGTATAAAGAATTAAATCGAGGATTCCTTCAAAAGCTGCAACTTGCTCTTAACGTAAGCAATCTTGTTGAGGTGGAAATATGAAGTATGAAATAAAAACTGGCGGTGTGAGAATGATTCAAATTGATGGGAAGTACAACGTCTGGACGAAAAGAGTAGGTAATAGTGCAACAAAGATGCTCACTCTACATGGAGGACCAGGCGTCACACATGAATACTTTGAGTGTTTTGATGACTTCTTGCCCCAAGAAGGAATTGAGTTTTATTACTATGACCAGCTTGGATCTGCTTACTCTGACCAGCCAAAAGACAAGAGTTTGTGGAATGTTGATCGGTTTCGTGAGGAAGTAGAACAAGTGAGAGTTGCGCTTGGACTGGACAATTTCTATTTGTTCGGACAATCTTGGGGCGGAATGCTGGGTATCGAGTATGCTTTGAAATATCAACATCACCTTAAGGCTTTAATCATATCGAACATGACGAGCAGCATCAGCTCGTATGTCAGGTATGTCAACGAGCTTCGCCAGAAGTTCCCACGTGAAATAATCGAAACCTGGGAGAAATATGAAGCTGCAGGACAATACAATGCACCTGAATATGAGGATGCTATGTTCAAGAACTTCTACATGAAACACATTTGTTCCATCGATCCTTGGCCAGAACCGTTTGCACGGGCATTCAAGCATTTGAATACTGACGTCTATAATACTATGCAAGGGCCGAACGAGTTTGTTGTTACAGGCAACCTCAAGAATTGGGACACATGGAATGATCTTCAGAGTATCATGATCCCCACTCTTCTTATCGTTGGGCGACAGGATACAATGAGTGTCGAAGACATTCAGAAGATGGGCCAGCTTATACCGAACTCCCGTGTTGTCGTTTGTGAGAATGGAAGCCATCTCTCAATGTATGATGACCAGGAAACATACTTCCGAGAACTACTGAAGTTCATAAAAGACGTTGAGACAGGCAGATTCGCAAAGTGATAGGGCCGCGCGCGCTTGATTGACGTATAGAAAGCGCTCGCGCTATGTTAGGTTGATTCAAAGAATGAGTGTAGTGGTTGAATAGTGGTATCCTCACAGAGAGACTTAATAGAGATAGACGCGCGTGATGGGAAAACTGTTTTAAACATTATGAAATAATGATATCGAGGTGAAGAGCATGATATTCGTGACTTTGATGTTGCCCAAAGGAAAAGGTGCTGACGCAGTCAAATATCTTAAGGAGCTAAAAGCGCCCAAGGGAAT
>Ga0315284_10017110_pt1 | contig 10278 bp, 7 predicted proteins | sample YL17G09_16_MG_FD_203696 | JGI IMG/M metagenome (GOLD analysis project Ga0315284, IMG submission 203696) | Sediment microbial communities from Yellowstone Lake, YNP, Wyoming, USA - YL17G09_16 | ecosystem: Environmental > Aquatic > Freshwater > Lake > Sediment | place: USA: Wyoming | collected...
TGAAATACTCGAACTTGATGAACTAGAGCTCAAAGATGAACTTGAGCTTATAGAACTTGAGGAACTCGATGAACTACTACTTTTTGAACTACTGCTACTAGTAGACGACGAAGATGAACTAGATGAACTTGAACTGCTTACCCCACTTGCAGAACTAATACTACTGGAACTTGAACTAGAAGATGAACTTCCATACGTGGTACGATAAATAGACCCACCATTTGTTCCTACATAAATACATCCATTGCCCATAGCAATACAAGTAAGACCAGAAGGAACTCCAGAAAGCTCTGGGCTTGTTATTTCATTCCATATTGCAGCAGCACCATCAGTTGGATTATTAGTATACCAAATTTTCGATTGCCCATACTGACCAGTAGATTGCCATACTCGGCAAGCTCCAACTACAAGAGCACTTCCATTAAAAGACAAAATAGCGAGTCTTTCATCGTTAGTATTTGGAATATCATACGTGAACGTTTTCATATCTGCCCAAGAACCGGGAAGACCATAATTATTCGAAAACATTAGTTTAGAACCACCAACGTAAACATATTTCCCAGTTGGGCTATAAGTTAAGCTCCAAGTTGAAGTATATCCAGTATATACTGCAGTCCAAGTTGTTCCTCCATCTGTAGTTCTAAATATTCCATCACCCAAAGAACCAAACATCACAGTTTGTCCAGTAGTATCACTTGGGTCTATTGACAAAGAATGATAGCAATCCCATCCCGTAGGCTGGGTACATTTCGTCCACGCTGCACCACCATTTGTAGACTTATATATTCCTCCAACTTGAGTTGCTCCACTTCCATCTATTGCTAACCACAAACGTTGCTCGTTATTTGGGTCTTTAATTAAAGAATAAGGAGCCCCAGGTCCTAAAATTGAATCTGCATCTAAAGACTCAGTTGGAAAGTTTGTGCTTATTTTAGTCCATGTAGCACCATTATCAGTACTTCTCATTACGCAGGAATATCCATCCCAAGGTTGCCATCCAACAACTATAGTTCCTTGGTTGTTTCCCCATTGAGTTTTAGTACCAAGAGTAACAATACCATATGCATGACCCCAATAAACAGAACTATTATATGCAGCACTCGGAAGTAAAGCTGACCACGTATCACCACTATCAGTAGAACGAAGTAATCCACAATCCATCGCTGTTGCTAACAGAGAACCATCTGGAGCAATAGTGATACCTTGTATCATCGCTATATTTAAATCATTAATCTGTTCTGTAAATGTAGCACCGGCATCAGTAGACCTAAACATCCCCCAATCAGTTCCAAACATAACAACGTTGGTATTAAATGGGTCAAAAGCCATACAAGTAGCTCTAGACCAGCCAACACCATGCCAAATTGCAGTTGGATTTTTATCGGAATCTTGAGTAACACTACTCCAAGAAGTAGCAGTCCACGATATCCCACCATTGCTGCTTCTAAATAAATATCTATTATCATCAGAAACATCCAATAAACAGACAAAAATATTTGCTCCATCACTACTTACACATAGTTCACGAATATAAGTTCCTGATGGAGCTGCAGAAATTTCAGTGGTGTAAGACCAAGTAACTCCGTGGTCTGCAGAATAAGCTAACTGTCTTCCAGCAGCAACGTAAATATAATCAACACTAGATTTTTTTATTTGGCAAACTCCATAGTTTCTAGTATCGTTGAGAACAATAGAAGAAGGAGAACCAGAAAGATTATATTTTATTAAACCTGCTGCAGTTCCAACAAAAAGATATTGACTATTAGATTCGATTGCCATCTCTCTAATCTTTATAACTCCCCAGTAGCCAGAAGCTAGGTCGGTGGCAAAAACACTGGAAGTATGGGATGTATTACAAACATAACTATGCCCACCAGTAGTTACAAACATTCCGGAAGTATACGATGTGGCGGTTGCCCAAGCTGTACGAGATAGCAAATCTCCAGCTAACCCCAGAGTACTCCAAATAGTGCCACCATCAGTTGTTCTATAAACATAACCATCAGAAGAACCAACATAAATATTATTAGAATTATTAGGGTCAATAACAATTACATTACCTTGATTGTGGCTGTCAAATCTATAAGAAGTATTAATTTGTGACCAGTTAGTTCCGCCGTTAGTGGTTTTCCACACTCCCGAGCCAGTGGCGACAGCTAATATCAATGGATTAGATACACTTTGAGCTATGGCTGCCAAGTCCATAATATATAAATTATAACTCAAACTTGTATAGTTTGCTCCACTATTAACAGATTTCCATAGTGCATTTTCATCTGAGCCAACATACTGCACTCCACTTGTAGCAACATCATAGAAAATTTTGGTAAAGCGTCCTCCACCATTCCATCCTGCTTGAGTCCAAGAGTATGTTCCTGTGCTTCTAGAACTACTACTAGATGACCTAGAACTTGAACTGAAACTTATTGAACTACTACTGGTAGAAGAACTACTGATAGACGAAGAACTACTAGAACTTGAACTTATTGAACTTGAACTAGAACTACTACTAATAGACGAACTACTAGAAGACGAACTACTAGAAGAAGTTGATATAATATTAAAATTATCTACCTTTGCTATAGTAGTAGATGTAACCCCTAGGTCAGTTGAAGTTCTTATTTTAACTCTAACTAAAACAACATTAATAGGAGATGCAACTGAAGCTCCATTATTCCAAGCCAGTCCATTTGCAGAATATTCCCAATAAATAACACCTATAGATTCTCTAATTCTCAAATAGCGAAAAGTGTCAGCGACATAAGACCAGCCCGCCAGCCAGTGCCAGCCAGTAGCATTAATATAAAATATATTGATACTGCCATTGTCTATTTGCCAAAAAACAGAATAAGTGTCGTCTGTTAGATATAAAGGATTGAAAGAATAAAGAGTATTCGCCATGTCACCAGCATCTATAACTTTAATAGAAGCTGAAGTTCCAGTAAGATTATAAAGATTTACAGAAGCTAATGTAGTCCATTCTTGAACAAGACTAGTAGTTATTTCTATTTCATTGTTCGTCTCTGCTATATCTGCATCTGCCGTCCACTTTGCACCATCTATACTATTATCATCAAAATTGTCAGTTAATGTACTAATTAGTGGAATATCCGCACTACTTGAACTAAAACTAGAAGAACTAATAGATTTGCTGCTTGAACTAGAACTACTCGAGGACCTACTACTTGAGCTAGAACTAGAACTAGAAGAAAAACTACTACTTGATGAGCTAGAGGAACTTATAGAACTCGAAGAACTCGATGAACTACTAATACTGTTAGCAGATGAAGAACTACTCGAACTAATTGAAGAAGATGAAGAACTGCTAGAAGAACTTCTACTGCTCGAAGACGAGCTAATACTGCTAGATGAACTACTTGAACTAGATACACTTGATGAGCTAGATAAGCTTCTAGACGAACTAGAAGAACTTATAGAACTACTACTAGAACTTATAGATGAACTCGATGAACTCGATGAACTAGACCCACTTATATTTAAATTATCAATTTTACAGGTCGTTGTAGAAGCTTCAGTTCCCCAAGTACCGCATATAAAATCTACCCACAGTGTTTGAAGAGAAATAGTATAAACTTCACTCCCAAAATTAGTCCAGTCTGTTCCATTGGTAGAATAATCGTAGTAAATTGTTCCTGCTGTTTCTCTGAATCTTAAGTATTTATGAACCCCGCTATTATAAGTAGTGGAAAAAATAGTAACATCTGTTCCTGCATTTCTTCTAACAGAGATATTACTACCTGTAAGTCGAAAGCAGTATTGATAATTATTATTTAAATAGTCTGTTATATTTAAAGGAAACGCTTCATAGCTAGTTAATGCTAAATTGCCAGAATTTACTAGTTGAACACTAATACTAGATTCATATAAAGAATATCTATTCTCACTAGTTATCCAAAAATAAGCTGGTGCTGTGGTAGTAGTTATCTCTATTTGCCCGTTTTGCTCTTTAATTTGAGTAGGATTAGAAACAACTCCCCACTTTGCTGCATCTATACTATTATCATCAAAATTATCACTAAAAGTATCTATTTTAGTTGCCCCAGAAATAGAACTAGATGAACTAGAACTTCGAGAACTAGAAGACGAAGACATACTAGAACTACTCATAGATGAAGAACTAGAAGAAATTGCAGTACTAGCAAGAGCAACCAAAAATACTGCTGCTGATGCTTCAGTTATAGTAGAAACACCTGTTCTAGTGCCTGTTGCTCCTGCAGTAGGAAAAGATTCATAAGCAATCGTAGCTGCCGAAGCAGAGGCAGTGTCTGCTGCTTCAGTCATTCCACTAGGAGCAGTCCAACTACCAGAACTACCTAAATCATAAGATGCCAAATACAACAACATGCAGTTATTCTGAGTTGTTGTAATACTTGTCATGGTATAGTTACCATCTGAAACTTCTACTTCTATACCATTAGATGCATTTATAGTCCACGTTGGACTGGTATGAACCCCACCAAAAGACGCAATTGCTCCAGACATTCTTTGAGAACTATCAATTGACCAAGTATAACTAGCCCCCTCTGAACTGGCTAGTTTCCAATAAACATTAATAATAGCAGACAAGCCTCCACCAGAACTAATAGATTTTAGAAGATTCCAACCCGCCGGAGGAGTAATTGAAGGCGAGGTATTGAAATTGAGAATAGCCACCATTACGTCATTATCAATCGTGCCAGTAGGCTTAGTGATAGTTAACGAGGTGTTTCCTGAAGTTGAAGCAACATTGGAATTTCTAAATACGATTGCCATTAGATTTGATAGTCCTTATGCTCAATTATAATTTTGTGGTCTAGCATCTGCATGAATCTGCGATAGAGATTCCCCATCGCACCTGCTGCCATATTATCGCTGCATTCTGTGGCTTTTAAATATCCATTTGCACAGTTGTGTCTATTTTCTATCTGCTGTTTGCGCCATTTCTCTTTATAGTATTGTCCATGAAAACAGAATATCTCTATTCCACTTTCTGTTCTAAGATTTCCATCGCGTTGTGTAATGGCTCTAATATACGGTTTTAAATGCTGTTCGTTTGTTCCTAGCCACTGATTTCCCGGCATAGGAAGAATGTTCTCTTTACCAGCATACTTAATGAAAGCAATATTCATGCAGTCCATATCTGGACTTTTCATGTTTGTGCCTTCTCTAAATCCATCTCTAAACCACAACCAACTCTGTCTCAGAGGAAATTCCCATTTTTTCGCATCAATGAAAACAGGGCAGTTGCAGAGGTCTTTATCGTTCCAATAGCCTTCTGGAATCTGCCACTCGCCTTTGAACTGATGATGCGGGTCATCATAGACTTTATTCTGCTCTTTACACGGGCCCAGAATAAAACCAGTCTTTGCTGCAATTTCGAAGAACTGAATCGGGTTACGACAAAATATCAAATCAGCATCAAGAACACATACAGCGTCGTAATCTTTTCCGAATTCGGCAGCGTACCAATAACGTTTGCGACAGACAATTTCGCTTCGTCCTCCATCGTCTTGCCACTCCTCTTCCGTTATATTATGATGTATTGCGTTATAACTGAGTTTGGGAAGCTGGCTCAAAAACTCTTCTTGTAATTCAATACCTAAAATATGAACGTCGGCTGTATTCCCAACATAGTCCAAGCTATTAAGAATAGCTGTTAATTCTGGTGTATAGGAATAAGTTGCCCCTACAATAAATGCAAACTTCATTTAAACCTCCACTATTTCTACATTATTTCTCTGTGCAATTTGAGCTCTAAACCATCTCTCTTCTAAATCAGGAGCATGAGTGTTTCTGCACTTCAAACCCCAAAAATTAGCAGACCTCCAAAAATCGAATCCATATAAAGTGATACTCTTAGGTTGACAGGTTGATAATAAAAACTGAAACGAAACACACCCAGAAGTCGGATGAAAATCTCCCCAATCAGTAGATAGCGTATCTCCCCATTTATGCCAATAATCTTCAGTCCACTCAATCGAGTTTTCAACGTGATAAGGAAGAATTCCCTGTGTTAGAGATTTACGAGTTCTTATCACAAACTTTGGCTTGATAACTCTCTGCATATATCCGGGGTCTACTCCCGTGGGAGTTAAAAAAAGAATATCAGTTCTAGTCCCTAAAGCTTTGGGAACATTAACGTTATCGTAGGCTTTAGTAGTACATTCGGGACCACTAACAAAATCCCAAGACATGAAAGGGAAGGCGTCATCTATTCTGCAAACAACATCATAAGAGTCTATGAGAAACTCTTTAAAAAGAACGGCTGCTGAGTTTCCAACAAGAATAACTCTTTTATCTCGTACAAAATCCCAGACTGTTTCTAATGTGTAGTCAACCACTTCTTAACTTCCCCTTCCTTATAGTTGTGAATGTCAAAAGTTTTAATGGGAAGTTTCGTAAAGTTTCCAGCGCGTAGCTTGTTTTCGACCAAAGCTACTTTATGATACGGAAGCAAAGATAGTGCTAGATGAAAATTACCCGACACCGCACCTATAAAATAATCGCAGTGACTCAAAACAGAAATCAATGTTTCCAATTTAGCTGGCCAGTCTCTACAATGATTGTCTACAAAAGAAAATTTGTCGTTAACAGGATTATGAAAACCATGTCTAAAAAGTGTTTCTAAGGGAATACAATCAGCTTCTATGATTTCGTTCCAAATCTTCTGAGCTATCTCTTCAGGACAACTAGCAACGCTGGCTACAGAAGTGTTTTGAAAATGGACACCTACTATTTTCTTGCTCTTTATATGAAGATGACCGCAAATAGGAGGTATTCCTAACTCTTGTTCACAACAAACTTCTGCTTTGGTCTTATTGCTATTATTAGCATCCTCTAGGGGCATATCGCAAGCAAAGACTAAATCATAGTCAGAGGTTTTTAAAGATTCTCTCCAGTCTCCTTCTAAGAGCTGGGCTCCTTCAAAAAATACTTCCTCTTGCAATCCCTTGGCTAATCCAACATCAATTTGTATATCTGGATACATTTTTCTTAGAAAAGCTATAGGAGCCATGAACATAACCAAATCCCCAACTCCGTGCCACGAAGGAAGAAGTACTTTTTTATATTCACCGGTGTTTAAATATTCAGTTAGTTTCTTACCATCACGTACTTCAGTAATCAGTGTCATTTAAGCCTTTCTTGGTTTTTCTACCAGTTCAATGATATTATCATTATCCGCACACCAGCATACTCTAGCATCGCTATCAGGAGCGTCGAAAGGAGGAGATAAGAACGTTACATCGTACTTCAACGTTCTATACAAAGCGTCAATGTCTTTGACTGTTAAAGAAATGTGGGGTTTTAAAGCTATGTTGCTTTCTATTAATTCTAGAATACCGCCTACATCATCATTGAACTTAGCATACTTCACGATTGCTCCCTTGATACCGGTAAGAGTTTCAGAGTGCTCTTTGGAGAGGGTGTCTACGTTTATCAGCTTTAAGTCAAAATACTTCTGATAAAACTCTACCGACTTAGCGAGGTCTTTCACGATTAAGCATGAATGTCTAAAAATCATATTGTATCCAATGTCTTTTTAAGAGCCACTATCTGCTCATCAAGTGCCTCTTGTGTTTTAAAGTTAGTATGAAACAACATAAGATTGGGTTGAAGAAATTCTGCAACCGGACAGCTAACATCAGCAAAAGGACTTCCTTGCATAAATAACTCTTTATAAGGAAGACTGAGAGAACCATGAAACCCCTCTCCGCCATTTGCTCTAAATCTTTTATACAGCTCAAGCCACGGAATAGACCCAGAGTAAAGAGTCGCATACGTCCAGTAAGAATTCACATATCCATCAGACTTCTGAGCTTTAAAAAAGTCATACTTTGAAAGAACATCATCAAAAGCTTTGGCATTATGAATACGTAGATTTACTACTTCTTCTAGATTCTCTACTTGTGGTCCAAGTGCTTCCACACATAGCTGAGGCATACGATAGTTAAATCCAATAGTATCGTGTCTCTTGAAGTCCGGCATGTGGAAAAGCTCTTTACTGAGCTTAGGACGCCCTTCATCTACTCGAAGCGTCTGGTAGCCCAACCCAGCGAATTTGCGAGCTTTGAGCGCAAGGTCTGTGTCATTGGTGACTAGAAAACCACCCTCTCCACAAGAAATATGCTTACTGCTCTCGGTACTGAACATCGCCATTGTAGACTGAGAGCCAGAGATGGTGCCATTCTTGTGTCTTCCCAAGAAACACTGAGCATTGTCCTCAAGAACTGGAATACCATATTTTTTGGAAATTTCCATAATAGGCTCAATATTACACGGAAGTCCAAATAGGCCAACAACTTGTATGGCTTTCGTGTCCGGAGTAATAGCCTTCTCAATCTCTTTTGGGTCAATCAAGAACGTGTCTGGGTCAACATCAACATAGATAGGAATAGCTCCTAAGTACATGGTAGCAAAGGTGTTCATAACAACTGTCAAAGCTGGACTAATCACTTCATCGCCAATATCCACTCCCATAGCATAGAGGGCCGCGTGAAGAGCAGAAGTCCCAGAGTTCATCGCGATGCAGTGTTTGGTGCCAATCTTCTCAGCAAATTTTCTTTCAAGTTCTGTAATATTCATTGTATATCTTTAACTAAATTATTTTGGTTGGTTTTCCAATCAGTTTCTCGACCTATATTTATTTCTTTTATATCGGGATAGCGGTCAACTAGTGCTAGAATGTCTCTAAGAGAAGCATTACCAATATCAGCAATTACACGTTTAAAGAAATCTAAGTCTTCGTCATAGTCTAGTGTCATACGAACATCTTTACGCAAGAACTCTTCAGGTATGTTGTCAATCTCATGAACATCATCAAACCAGCTCCATCCCATCTCAGTATTCATTCCAGAAGTCAAGACGTGCTTATCGTAAACGCGTTGAAGTGCTCTTGTTTCTATTCCCCAACTAAAAGAACCAGAAGGTGTATTTGGGCAGTTAATAAATCCGTGCCAATGATTGCGATACTGATTAAAAGCCATTTCTATAAGTTCAGGTTCAACAAATAGGTCGTCACCATCTGCCGTAACAAAGAACTCTGCATTATAATACTTAGCACAGTCAAGCCATCTTTTAAGCTTATCATCCTCAGAACCTCGAAACACCGAGACTCCCGCTTTTCTTCCAACGTCAGCTAACTTATCGTCTTTTTCAGAATCAGAGGTACAGAGAACTAAATAATAACCTTTATAGCTTAGTCGTTTGATAAGAAACTCGATAGCCGTAGTGCGATGAGCTACTTCCATTAAGCATTTACCGGGAAGTCTAGAGGAGCTTGTTCGTGCCGTAATAAAAATCGCTCTCATCATTTTTCTCCTATGATAAGAAGTGTATCACTAACTTTGAACACTTCAGTTAAAATCCATTTATAAATATTGTCTACAATCGGGATATGAGCATTAAAGTTACCCGGCTTCCTAAAAAGATTCCAGCGAATATGATTAATGATACCGTATCTCTGTACTAGTTTTACTTTAAATTTTGTTCCGCTGTTTTCCATTAATTTAGAAGCTGTGTTTTTATTATAAAAAAATACATGATATGGATAAAAGTAAAACTTCTCGAAAGATTTATTCTTAAATAGAATTCTGAGAGGGTCATCCAGATTTGGTATCTCAAGCAAGAAGCGACCACCCGGATTAAGACAGCTCAGTATCTTTTTAATAAACTTCTTTGGTTCAGGTATATGTTCAAATACCTGTATTGCATATATAAAATCTACTGAACTCGAAAGGTCTTTATAATCCTTATGCAATAACGTTTTTTCATCACAGAAAAGAGGGTCTTTGTCTATCCCTATAACATTATACCCGAGAGCTCTCAAATAATTAACATTATCTCCTTGTCCGTGCCCTATCTCTAAAACGTCATCGCTCTTTTTTATATACTCTCGTAAGTAAGGAGAGACAGATTTCTTTCTTTTCTGCCCTTTAAAGTCTTGTTTGTGATGTCTATAATTTAAGTATAGCTTTTCAAGTTTCTTTTCCGTCCAAGCCGGATAAAGAGACACTACTTTACAAGAATTACACTGAATGATTGACTTCATGTATCCGAAACACTTAAAGCGAATTTTATTTGCCTGAAGCAAGACTCGGAACGAAGACGACTTACATATAGCACAGGTCATAGTCACTCTTGTTTTTTTATTAACCACCAAGTATGGTCAGTACCCAGTGTGACGGGTTCAGAAATTAAATTGTTTACTAAACTACCAACTAAATTCCAATCATGTCCTCCAAAGATACCACCACTACAAACTTTTGGATAGTAATTATT
>Ga0315284_10017111_pt1 | contig 10278 bp, 11 predicted proteins | sample YL17G09_16_MG_FD_203696 | JGI IMG/M metagenome (GOLD analysis project Ga0315284, IMG submission 203696) | Sediment microbial communities from Yellowstone Lake, YNP, Wyoming, USA - YL17G09_16 | ecosystem: Environmental > Aquatic > Freshwater > Lake > Sediment | place: USA: Wyoming | collected...
TTTCACATAAGGCTGCGAAATCATACGCTCGATATGTTTTGCCAGCACAGCGCTTGGTTTAACCTGGAACCTGACTCCAATCTCCTTAAAAGCTTCAGCATGTGACTCATCGTTCACCACTGCGATCACCTTTTTGACGCCCATTTCCTTAGCTATCATGGAGATCATCAAGTTTTCTGAATCATCGTTGGTTAAAGCCATTAAGGCCTCAGCATCCTTAACTCCTGCTTGCTCGAGGACTGACGTCTTGGTAGCATCCCCGTTTATAACTATCACATCAGATGACCCTGCCATCTCAGTGCATCTATCCTCATTTGAATCAATGGCCACCACTTCGTGCCCCTCTTTAAAAAGGAGATCAGCGAGATATTTCCCCGTGTTGCTTAAACCTGCTATAACAAAGCGCATTTCCTTCTAACCGTGCGGCATTCTAGTTTTTCCCTCCACTATTGTCAAGTAGCGGAGTTTTCCCAACTCCTCCAGCCAGCTCATTGATTTAAGCTCTCGCTGCAAAACATATCTTATATATCCTTGCAAAACCTGCTCCAGCTCGTGGGATAAATCAGATTTTATCTTTACTCGTCTTGCCACAGCGTAGTCACAATCTTGCCACAAACGGAAGACTTTCAGAGCATCAACCGATAGGGGGCATGACATAGGTTCTTTTTGGCTACAGCGGGGGCACAAAATCCCCCCCTGGCTAGAGCTGAAGAAATTCGCCACTGGCCTGGCGAGCGAATTGCAGATGACACATTGACGCAACTGGGGACGATAACCAAGATAATCAACGAGATGAAGTTCAAAATAGCGTAAGATGATACTGCTATCATCCTGACACAGCCAATGCAGGGTATCCAGCAATAAGTCAAACAAATAGCGATTCTCACTATTCTCTACGGTAGAGGAATCAACAAGCTCCAAAACGTAAAGACCACAGGCCATACGCCATAAATCGTTTTTCAAAGGTGAGAAAGCATCAATAATTTGACTTTGAGTAACAATATCGAGATTACGCCCTCGGGCTAGCATCATCAAGCTATAAGTTAAAGGTTCCACATTGGCAGCAAATTTGCTCCCTGGGCGGCAAGCCCCCTTAGCCACTGCTTTCAACTTGCCCAACATGGGAGTATAAAGGGTAAGAATTTTGTCGCCTTCACCAAGCTTGGTTTCCTTGATAACAATGGCTTCAGTCTGATAATTTGGAGACAAAGCTTGCCAAACCTCTTTAGAACTCCTGTCTCCCTTCAAGGGCCTGAGCTACAGTTCTATCATCCGCATACTCAAGCTCAGTGCCAAATGGTAAACCTCGAGCCAAACGACTGATACGAATACCCAGAGCCTGGATCATCTGCCTGAGGTACATCGCTGTTGTTTCACCTTCTAAATTAGGATTGGTGGCCAGAATCACTTCGGTTACCAAACCATTCTGAAGGCGAGGCAAAAGCTCTTTTATCTTTAGTTCAGCGGGACCTATCCTTTGCGCTGGATTTATGCTTCCATGAAGCACGTGATAGAATCCGCCATACCTTCCCGTTCTTTCTAAGGGAACAATATCTGAAGGTTTCTCCACAACACAGATTTTAGAGTGGTCGCGCTCTTTATCCTGGCAAATAGAGCAAGGGTCACAATCAGTAATGTTAAAGCAAAGGGAACAAAGGCCCAGCTTTTCCTTCACCACCAGAATAGCCTCAGCTAAAGCCTTAGCCTCCTCACTCGAGCTGCGCAATACATGATAAGCCAACCTCTGAGCAGTTTTGGGCCCAATTCCTGGTAATTTGTTAAATTCTTCAATTAATTTGGCTAAAGGCTGAGCAATAGCTATCATTCCTCTAAATCAATCCTGGTATATTAAGCCCACCAGTCACACTGCTGAGGCGCTGGTTAACAAGTTCCTGAGATTTAGCAATAGCTTCATTAACCGCAGCCATGACCAAATCTTGCAATAATTCGATATCCTCAGCATTGACCGCATCTGGCAATATCTTTACTGAACGAATCTTCTGATGCCCATCAATCACCACTTTGACTGCCCCACCGCCGCTACTGGCTTCTACAGTAATGTTGCCCAGCTCCTCCTGGGCTTTAGCCAGCCTTGCCTGAAGTTGTTTCGCCTGACGTAATACCGATTTATCCATCGTTTTTTCCTTTAGAGCTCCTCGCCGACAATCTTAGCTCCCATATCCAAGGCGGCCTTGATTAAGGGATTCTGCGCCTTATCTTGCGAGAGGACTGTCCTCTTATGGTCGAGCAAAATACACTGTATACTATAGGGTTGGCCAAAAACTTCCTTAATCTTTTTCTCCACCAGGTGTCGGTATTTCGGGTCTTCAATCTTTTCTTTGTGGAAAGGATAATAGAAACCTAGGGTTAAGGCATCAGCCTCGAGAGCTACTGGCTCACAAGCGCTACGCAAGAAGGCATCCAAATTGCCACTGGAACCTTCTCCTTTCAAAGACTGAATAAAATCCTTCCAGCGACTACGCAAGTAATCAATATTCTGAGAAAACTCTTTGCTTGAAGTCTCAGCCAACACGGAAGGCTCAGGCCCTTGAAAGGACTCAAGTGGTTTCGTTGCCTCAGTAGCTTCCAATTCTTCTGAAGCCTCAATCACAATTGATTCCCCTTGCCCAGTAGTTGAAGATAAGGCGCAGTCTACCAAGGCTAATTCCAATGGCAAGGTGGAGTAGCTGTCGGTGCGAAAATCAATGCCCGCGAAGAACTTAACTGTCTTGAGCAAATAATCAAGGGAGGTATTAGCTACCACCCTTTTCATTTCAGACAAATCTTCACTGGCAAGATCCAGAGCCTCTTCACATCCTGATTTAGCCAGCAACAATTCTCTAAGATATTCTACCAGCGCTAGATTAAACTGGCGAAGGTCAAGACCGTCTTTATTAATGCTACTTATGACTTGCAGACCAGCAGAAACATCCTTATTGATGATATATTTTGCTAACTGTTGGACTCTCCAGTCCTGTGTGCCTCCAAGCTCTGCCTGAACCTGAGCAAAATCAATTTGATTGCCCTGATAAGCCATTAGCTGCTGCAATATGTTTTCTGCATCCCTGAGACTCCCAGTAGCAGCACGGGCAATAAGCTTTAAGGACTCAGGTTCAATACGAACATCTTCTTTTTGGCATATTAACTCTAGCTTATCAATTATCGCCGCTTGAGAAAGACGACGAAAGTTGAATTGCTGACACCTTGACACTATGGTCGGTAAAACCCTATGTGGCTCTGTAGTAGCCAAGACAAAGATTACATGAGAGGGTGGCTCCTCCAAAGTTTTCAGCAAGGCATTAGAGGCTGGCTCAGTAAGCATATGGACTTCGTCAATAATATATACTTTGTAGCGGGCAAGACTGGGGGTATAATTTACCCTCTCCCTGAGACTACGGATTTCATCAATGCCGCGATTGCTGGCAGCATCTATCTCTATTACATCGAGAGCTCTGCCCCCGCTGATCGAGCAACATATATCGCAGGCACAACACGGCTCGCCACCTGTCTGATTAGAGCAGTTAACAGATTTGGCCAAGATGCGCGCCATGCTGGTTTTACCTGTCCCACGAGGACCAGAAAAAAGATAAGCATGGGCTACTTTCCCCGTAGCCACAGCGTGACGCAATGTCTGAGTTACCTCGGCTAAGGTTTGCGGACGCCACTTTCGATAAAGAACCTCAGAGCTCATCTACCAGAATATTATACTCCACTCTGCCCAAATCCTAAAGAAGACTCTGCACTAAATTATCCATGGCGTCTTAATTTCAGCATATTTACTACTTTATCAATTCGAGCCACTTTCTATTTTGAAAAGCGCCTCATCATAATCTGCCCTTATCTCCTCAATAGCTTGCTGCAAACTCGGCTTAGCTCTTGGGGGAGCTTCCTCAAGGGCACTCTCCAATATCCTTAAACTTCTCCCACGGCTTTCATCTAGCATCTTTGTCAATTCCTTCACATACCCTCCGACTGCACTATAATCTTCGGCTCCTTTGTCAGGCGGAGGAGCCAATGCCCTTGGCGTCCCCTGTTCGATTTCTCCCGTTTTTTCAGCCTCATACACTTTGCCTAAATGATTAGCAACTTGCTCTGCCAATACAAGAATTTTTTCGCTTTTCCCCTGGCGAGCCATTTCAGCAACTTCGCCTGCCCTTCGTTCAGCGAACTGAATGTGGAGCTTCGCCTTGCCCGCATCGGATAAGGTCAATGCCAGCCTTGCCTGCTCGGCAGATAATTTCACTGAATAAAGAGACTCATCAGGCAAGACACTGGTAGAGGCTGCTGTTATTCCTATGCCTACCAGAAAGACAAGCACCACACTAGCTACAGCCACAGCCCACTTCCTCCCCCAAAGCGGGATTTTTGCTTTTTCTGCTTTGACTCCACCTTGGCGAAGTATTGCCTCAAACTGAGAACGAACTCTTGTCTTAAACTGAGGGGCAGGTTGAATAGCCGAAGACGTCTGAATAATCGTAACGCTAGTTCTGAGTAAAAGCTCCAGTTCTGATGCTTGCTCAGGATAGCTTTCGAGACAATCCCGTATGCTCTCACCCCTAAACAGACGCTCCAAGCAATTATTTAGAATGTCTTCTATCTTTCGAGTCATTTTTATCTATTCACCAATAGCATCTTCTTCAACGCCACTATGCCATTATATTGCAAGGCCTTCACTGTGCCCGGGCTCTTGCCCAAAACTCCAGCTACTTCAGCCACGGAAAGCTCAGCAGTAAAACGAAGTGAAATCACTTCACGTTGAGCTGGCGACAATTTTCTTATCTTTTCCAGCAAGTCTTCAACCTCGAGCTCTCGCTCTGCGATAAGCCCGGGATCCAGCTCCTCAGCAAGGGATATATTATCATCCCAATCCACTTTTTCTACCTTCCCTTGCTTCCTTACATGGTCAATAATCTGGTTATGAGCAATGCGAAATAACCAGGAAGCGAACGGCAAGTTTTTCCATTTGTAAGAGCCAATTGCCTGCAAAGCCTTAATAAATACCTCCTGAGTTAAATCCTCAGCTTCATCCTGATTCCTCAACCTTACATAGATGTAGCGATAGATCTTATCGAAATGATCCTCGTAAAGTTGGGCAAAAGCTCCCTTATCACCTTTTACTGCTCGACAGACTACATCTTCTTCAATAGACATCAAACGATGTCTATTATAGAATAAAACGAAAAGAAGGGGAAAAGGTTTATGGCATGCAGTGGCACAAGGGAGTAAGAGATGATCAAATCTTAATCCATGAGCACAGAGCCGAATGATTCCTCTTGGCAGCCAGCCTTGAATTCACAGGCCTAGTGTCACTACGCCAGAACCATTAGCAAGGGAAAGCAGGTCTTTGATGATGTGCCTTGCTTCATAAGGAAGCGATAGCAGAGCTTGATATGAATAACAAGCCTAAGAAGCTTTACTTCTTCGCTTGCTTCTCAGCCCAATTACCCACCCAGGGCAACTTCCACATTTTGCCGCTATATGCTTGAACCATGAGGGCAATCCACAGGCCAACAATTAGAACCCAAATAATTACGCCAAGGACTCCCACAAGAGCTAGTAGCCCAAGTGAAAAGGTAGCAACTGCGATAGCACTAAGTATTCCCGATACAATAATCTGGACTACAGTCAACACACCGAAGGTCATAATGGATTGCCAGGCATGGAATTTAACGAAGGTGCTCTTCTTCTCAAGTACCAGGAAAACTATCCCCGTTATCCAGCCAGCCACATAGCAAAGAAGCCCAGCCACATTGGCTGACAGCCCCGGGCTAGTTTCTGCTTCTGGCTTAGCTACGCCTCCAGATGGCCCCGCAGAAACAGCAATCCCAGCACCACACTTAGAGCAGAACTGGGCGTCGTCTCGGTTTTCCGTGCCACACTTAGAACAAAACATATTTCACCTCCTCTACTTCTACACTATGATATGTCACAGCGTGATATATTGTCAATAGGTTGAGGAAGGAACTCCTTTGAGTTAGCCTATAAGCCTTTGTTAGCGATATAAGCGGCAAGGTCAGCAAGGCGACAGCTATAGCCCCATTCATTATCATACCAGGCTAGCACCTTTACCATGTTGCCAGCGATAACCATGGTGCTCAAGGCATCAAGAATAGCACTGGCGGGATTACCTTTAAAGTCCATACTCACCAGAGGTTCACTACAGTACTCCATAATTCCTTTAAGCTCCCCTTCGGCAGCTTTGCGAAAGGCATTATTAACTTCTTCAACAGTTACCACTTTATCCAGATCGGCAACAAAGTCGCATAGTGAGACGGTCGGCACCGGAACCCTGAAAGCGACCCCGTGAAGTCTCCCTTTGAGCTCAGGAATAACCTGGGTCACAGCCGTGGCAGCACCAGTAGTAGTAGGAACTATATTCATGGCTGCCGCTCTCGCCCGCCTCAGGTCACTGTGAAAGAGGTCTAAAATCCTTTGGTCATTGGTATAAGCATGTATAGTAGAGAGCAAGCCCTTGCTTACTCCAAAGTTTCGATGAAGAACCTTGACTACCGGAGCAATGCAGTTGGTAGTGCAAGAGGCATTGGATATGACACTGTGCTTAGCCGGGTCATATTTCTCCTCATTGACTCCAAGAACAATAGTGATATCCTCTTCTTGAGCTGGTGCTGAGATAATAACCTTCTTGGCGCCACCCTGGAAATGAGCAGCAGCCTTGGCAGCCTGGGTAAAAAGCCCCGTTGACTCAATGACAATATCCACTCCATAATCCCGCCAGGGAATTTTAGCCGGATCACGCTCGGCTAAAACTTTTATTTCCTTATCATCAACTACAATAGATTTACCTTTAGCCTCCACACTCCCGGGATAGATGCCATAATTGCTGTCATACTTAAATAGATGAGCATTGGTTTTGGCATCGGTGAGGTCATTTAGCACCACTACCTCCAGTTTACCCTTGCACCGTTCGTTTATTGCCTTGAGTGCTAGCCTGCCAATGCGTCCAAAGCCATTGATGCCGACTTTTGTTGTCATTTTTGCCTTCCTCCTTAAGCTTAATTCATAGCCAAATAGAAAGAAACGCCGTCTTTATCAGTCTTTTTCACTTTGCCCTCAACCATCAACAATCTAAGATGGGAAACAGTTTCCATCACCGCTAACCTTTTATCTTGAAGGCTCAAATCTTGAAATGCAGCCCCTCCTTGATCAACCATCCAGGGGATCTCCTTAGCTACCTCATAGGCTGTCATTAATCCATCACCAATCGCCTCTGCGATGGCTTTCTTTCTTTGTTCGTGATGAGAGAGTATATTCGCCACTCTCAGTTGCAAACCATTGAATATCGGGCCGTGACCTGGGAAAACAAATTTCACATCGAGTTCTTCCATCATCTGCAGAGAAGAAATGTAATCACCCAGGGGATTATCCCCTGATTGGGGATGGAAGCCGATATGAGGAGTGATCTCGAACAAAATATGATCTCCAGAAAAGAGCAATTTTCTCCTTGGCTCATAAAGGCAGATGTGTCCGGGTGAATGTCCCGGCGTCCTTAATACTTTAAATCCAAAAGAACCATTACCGATTTCATCACCATCGTCTAAGATAAGGTCAGGTGGCTCAGCCACAACAAATTGTCTCATCCATAAAGAAGCCCTTGCCATCTCAGGCAACTCAGCTTGAGGAACACCATTCTGCCTCAGCTCGTCATCCATCTTCCTGAGGAGTTCGTTAAAATTCACATATCTTGAATCCACATTCTCTGCCTCGATCCTGTGCATAGCTACTTTGGCACCGCAAAGCTGTTTTAGCTTGCTGGCCATACCATAGTGATCAGCATGGATATGGGTGATAACAATCTCTTTTATATCCTGCAACCTGAGGCCATCCCCCTTTAGTCCTTCTCTAAGAGTCGAAAATGCCTCAGCGCTGTCCCATCCAGCATCAATCATTATATTGCCATCTTTTCCTTCCACGACATATACATTTACGTAGGGCATATCTCGAAGCAATAAAACTCTTATTTGATGGACACCAGGTCTTATTTCCATGACTTCTCCAAATTATACCAGGCTCCTTTGCCTGAATAACGGCCGCTAGCTCCTAATTCCTCTTCTATCCTCAGAAGGCGATTGTATTTAACCAGCCTCTCACTACGGCAAGGAGCACCGGCCTTAATCAATCCAGCATTCACCGCTACAGCCAAATCAGCAATGGTGGCATCTTCCGTCTCCCCGGACCTATGACTGATAATAGTTGTCCACCCTGCCTGCTGCGCTCTTTTGATAACGGTTAGGGTCTCGCTAAGTGTGCCTATCTGATTTGGCTTTATGAGGATTGAGTTGGAAGCTCTTTGAGCCACGCCTCTCTCGAGGCGTTCAATGTTAGTAACATAAAGGTCGTCGCCCACAAGCTGAACCTTCTTCCCCAGTTTAGCCATAAGCAATAACCAACCTGCCCAGTCATCCTCAGCCAAACCATCTTCGATGCTAATGACAGGATAACTTGACACCAACCTGGCGTAATAGTCTATCATTTCATCCGAGCTAAGGACAACGCCCTCCCGAGATAAGACGTACTTGCCATCCTTATAGAAGCTGCTTGCTGCTGAGTCAAGAGCAATAAATAAGTCCTCGCCAGCCTTATAGCCAGCCAGGTCAATAGCTGCCAAAATTAACTCTACCGCGTCTTTGTTAGAAGGGAGTTGCGGAGCAAAGCCACCTTCATCACCTACGTTGGTATTCAGCTTCTTATCCTGAAGAACTCGGTGCAAAGAATGATATACCTCACTTGCCATTCGAATGGCTTGGCTAAAATTGGCAGCGCCGCTAGGCGCTATCATGAACTCTTGAAAATCGGTAGAACCTGGAGCATGCTTGCCACCGTTCAAGATATTAAGCATCGGAACAGGCAGTAAGTTAGCTTCTGCTCCCCCCAAATAGCGGTATAAGGGAAGCCCCAAGAAATTAGCGCCAGCTTTAGCCACTGCTAAAGATACCCCTAAAATAGCATTAGCTCCGAGACGAGACTTATTAGTAGTGCCGTCAAGCTCAATCAATCTCTGGTCTATAGCAGTTTGCTCTAAAGCAGAAACACCAATTATTTCAGGAGCAATATCAGCATTGACATGCTCTACTGCTTTTAGAACACCGAGTCCAGCGTATCTAGATTTGTCATTATCGCGAAGTTCCACAGCTTCATACTTACCGGTGCTTGCTCCGGAAGGGACTGAAGCTATACCAACAGTGCCACTAAGTAACGTGACCTCGACTTCTACAGTAGGATTACCTCGAGAGTCCAGGATCTCCCTGGCTTTAATCCTTTCGATACTTGCCATTTCCAAATTCATTTTAGGATGCACACCCTCAACATTGCAAAGCTCCCTATTGTCATTGCCAGCCCTTCGCTTCATGTCATTCTGAGCGTAGCGAAGAATCTCGTGGCCCTCGGGACAAGCTTTGCGGAGCACCCCCACCTTTGTGCCTCTTAGCCAAAGAAATAGCTTTATCCACCGCTTCTGTAGCACTGTAAACTTTGACTATGGAATCATCCTCTCGCCCGTTACGCGACAATGACCAGGTATGCAAACCAATGACTGGAATACCACCTTTTAAGGCAAAAGCGATCTCGCTTAGCGTCCCGTAGTTGCCCCCGATGGCAATCACTGCTTGAGCTGATTTAACTACTGCTATATTTCTGGCATAGTTTATCCCGGTCGCTATGGGAATATCTACCCAGGGATTAGCTGTGCTTGGGTCTTCGCCGGGCAAAATGCCGATAGTCAAGCCGCCCTTTGACTTAGCCCCACGACACGCAGCTTCCATCACACCGGTCAAACCGCCGCATATTACAGTGGCCCCCCGCTGTGCCAGCAATTCACCCACAGCTTCAGCCAACTTATCTTCCTCCGGGGAACAAGAGGAACGTCCAATAACAGCGATAATCATTTTTTAGCTTAGCACACTATATTATAACAGAGCCATCCGCGTGGAAAGCTTCTGCCTCAGAGTGACCAGGCTCAGAGCAAGTGGCGAAGCGTTTTGCTTGGCGGTACCATTGTCTATCGTCCCCTATAGAACTGAAGAATCTTTTCAAGATTCGATGCAACTCCAAGATACATTTCCGGGAAATCTTCTTTCGTAAATACCCTCAGTGCTTCCTCGTAGGCTTTGATTGCCCTCTCGCAGTTCCTAGCCTTATCCTCTACCTCGGCTAGCGTGCCGTATGCAGCCCCAAGATTGTTTTGCGTTGTAGCATAGTGCATTGGAAGGCGTTCCAGTGTTCTGACTTTAAGTGCTTCCTTAAAGGCTTTGATTGCCCTCT
>Ga0315284_10017115_pt1 | contig 10276 bp, 9 predicted proteins | sample YL17G09_16_MG_FD_203696 | JGI IMG/M metagenome (GOLD analysis project Ga0315284, IMG submission 203696) | Sediment microbial communities from Yellowstone Lake, YNP, Wyoming, USA - YL17G09_16 | ecosystem: Environmental > Aquatic > Freshwater > Lake > Sediment | place: USA: Wyoming | collected...
CTAGGTTTGAGTCTGTCGTTGCTTATTTCTCAGGGGAAGTCGGGGAACCTGTCTGTTTCGCTGGTGCAGTTGCTGGAAGCATCGCGTTGAGCGAAAGAAGAAAAAATGTGGAGACTGGCTTCGGTTTTGACCCCCTCTTTATCCCGTCCGGACACAGGAGGACTTTTGCGGAGATGAGTGTTGAGGAGAAAAACCAGGATTCTCATCGTGCGGACGCGTTTCGGAAGTTTGGTGAATGGTACAGGACATCTGCCTAACGTCTTTTTTTGGGGTTATTCTGGGGTTCGGGTAAGCTTATATCTGTTTTTGAGTTAGTGAATCATTGAGGTGTCTGGGTTGTTTGAAAAGATTTTGGTTCCGGTGGACGGTTCTGAGCAGTCTTTGAAGGCTTTGGATGTTGCTGTTGAGGTCGCTGTTAAGTTCGGGGGACAGCTTACTTTGATTCATGTTTATTCGGTTGGAGGTATCATGGGGTACTTGCCTGAGCCCAGTGCACCGGTCGGTGTTCCGGTGATGAGCGCGTCGGACGTTTCCAGGCTGGTTGAGGGGGTACGCGAAGCTGGGAAGAAGGTTTTGGATGAGGGCAAGAAGCGTATTGGGGCTTCAGGCGTTGAGGTTACCACGTTGCTTGAGGAGGGGCATCCTGTTCGTGAGATTGTTAGAACTGCTCAAGAGGGCAGGTTTGGGTTGATTGTTATGGGGGCTCGGGGGCTTAGTCATATTAGAGAGCTGCTGTTGGGTGGTGTGAGCGACGCGATAACGCATCATGCCGTCTGCCCGGTTCTTGTTGTTAAGTGAGCCTTTTTTCAACGTGCCTTGGCAATCTATACTCTTAAATAATCGTATACTTAGGAATAAACCTAAATACTTATATGATAGTGTAGCATATCTTACTATAGGGGAGTGATGGAAAATGAGCAGAAAAAAAGATGATATTCACAATTACCAAGCAATCAATGATAAGGTCATTCTTGAGTTCCTAGACGCACAATCAGAGAATACAAGAAAGACCTATAGCAGTTTCTTCAAGAGAGTGTTAGAGTTTGCAGAAGGAGAAACAGGTCAATCAATGCTAGACAATGCTGCTAAGTGGTCTAGAAAAATACTAGCCTTGCAGCAGTGGTTAATCAAGAAAGGATATAGTCTTTGTACTGTTGAAAGCACTACAGGAATGTTGCGTGGATTCTACGCTTACTATAAGAAACCCCTAGACCTGTCTGGAGCAGACAAGAAGAAGCTAGGTAGAGTTGCTAGAAACTCTGAGGATTATCTATTCGTGCAGTCAGACCTCAAGAAAATGTACGATGTAGCTAGTCTTGAAGAACGGTATGTACTGCTTTTGGGCTCTAATTTTGGGCTCAGGGTCTCAGATGCTATTCAGCTTACTTATGGAAAATTTAAGACCGCACTAGAGACAGCACAGAAAGAAAACTTAACTCCACCTATACCTTTTGGAACTATAAACACTGGAAAGGAAAACGTACTAGCTCACCCCTTCCTAACTCAAGACTTCATAACGATTATTCAAAGTATACTAGACACTCACAAAGACGCAAAGGATGAAGATAGAATCTATACTAACAATGGTTCACAAATGACTTCAACACTCCAGAATCTAGCGTTCAAAGCTGGTATAGACCCACATGGTCAAAGGGTAAGGTTTCACAGTCTGAGAAAATACCTATACGATAGACTTGTTTCTGTTGGCAGTGATTCAAAGGCAGCAATGATAATAGGACACAAGGTTAAGGGAGAAATAGCACCGTACATAGGAGAGGGTTCTTTGAGAGAGCTCTATGAGAAAGCAACACCTTCTATAATGCTTTCAAATGGTAATGGAGCAGAAACAAAGAAGAAAGTAATAGACCTTGAACAGAAAGTGAAGGACCTTGAAACAGAGAATAAGAATCTCAGAGAGAGTCAAACGAGTGACAAGGCCACACAAGAGACTAAGATTCAACAGTTGTTCACTATGATGGAAGAGTTAAAGAAGTCTACAGGGCTCACAACTAAGGAAATGCTAGAGATACGAGAACAAAGAAAGAAAGCAGCAGGAGAGAGGACATAGTACCTATATTCCCTATTCTTGTCAAGTTATCAGTTACGTTATGTAACACACATAAGGCCCTAAAGCTCACTCAGTCCTTACGTGTTACACTTCTTTTCTTCGTTCGCTGTAGTCTATAATAAGATAGTATGAGTGACGTATCTATTCTATGGTTCTTGTGTACTGTTCTATTTATCTCTCTTTGAATACATTAAACTATGATTTAACTAGACTAGACCATTAAGGGACTATGAATATTCTCTGACAAATATGGTCATTGTAACAGACAGTTTTCCCACAGTACATAATAAAGAGCTTAACTCCATCCCCTATTCCTAAGATATGAAGTACTGGTATTCCTATGACATAACGTGAGTATTGGAGTCCCTAGTAATAGATTCAGGGAAGAGTAGCCAAGTTTTCTGTCTGTTCTAGAGTTTGTAGTGTGTCTAAAGGACAGTCGGAAGGGTAGAACCAAAAAACGCTTAAACCTTTTGATGTCCATACTAATTGTCTGAGGAATGATTCATAGAATCTGAAACCGAATCACGTATAGATTCTTGTGTCGAGTGTTGCGTTAGGGATAAAGATTTCTCTCAAAAGAAAGTGTATCTTTGTCAATCATGTGACAGATGGTTCTGTGAGAAGCACCTTAAACCACGACTGTTTCACATAATGGGATTGGATGGGGTTCCCCCTGAATCCAAACTTGAATTTTACAGGGAATGGAAGCGTGAAGACAGTCATCCAGATTTTCAGTATAGCCAAAAACGACTTGAAGAACTCCATTTAGAAGAGAAGATACGTTTTGAACTCATAGACAAGGCACTGAATGGAGAGAACTTTTCTAGATGTCCCAAGTGCCGTGCTTGGTATAATCTGTGTGAGGAGATAGCATATTGCCCAAAATGTGGCTATCAACTGAGTACGAAGATTCCTCATGCTGAAGCTAGCTCGAAATCCCTAACGAGAGAAATTGCTGAATATGAGGAAGCAGAAAAACAACGAGCTAAGGCAACAGAAGAGAAGCGGAAAGAAGCAGTGATAAGCGAAGGACAGTTTCATTTCGAAAAGAAAGAAGCGGAATACGGAAATACTGAGAAATCAAGAAGACATTTTCCAGTCAGGAAAGTCATCGGTGCTATGCTGGCAATCATAATAATAGGTGCTTTGGTATGGTATGCCCAGCCTATTGTTTCGTTTATTGCCTCTCACGTAACTTTTCCGTCTCAGAATAGCGGACAACCAATCTGGAATACAGAGACTTTTCAATTGGTTCAAGCTAGTTTTCTAGCACCTGTAGTGATTACGAGACACTTTGAACTTCAATCTGGAAATCATCTAGTGGGCAATTTTCAATTCAGTGCGTTGCCGACTTCCAACTATGAAATAGGTGTTGGTATTCTTGACCCTCTGCAAGGGGCTCTACAAGCCTTCATCAATAAGACCTCTGGGTCATTCGATATAACAGCCTCGATTAGCGGAGCATATGAAATGAACTTCGGTTTCGCTTGCACACAGCAAGTTACGGCTCCCTACGTAACATTGAATACCAGAATCGTCAGATGAAGCAGAAATGGAAGACCTCAAACACAGAAATCTTAAATTTGCACAGCTTTGCTTTGGCAGTTTGACTTCTGTTTTGTTGAAAAAAGAAAAGAAAAAGAGGTTATTCGTTTCGCAAGTAGACAGCATAATCAATAGATACCCACCAGTGTTCAGAAGTGTGAGCATGGTAAGTATCGGCAACAATCCCTAAAGAACAGTAAGGCCCTTTGGTTTCAGTCAAGAATGAGTTGGGTATCAGAATTTCAGGGGCGAAGCTTCCATCCATCACGGTGATATTCATCGTGTCGATTGAAAAGTATTCGTGTGACACAGCAATGTTAGGTTGAGGCACTACCCAATCTATCTCTTTGAGATATACCGTAATGTTGTTGCCAACACCCAAGCTTGCACCGAATGAATATAACAATAGACTGAGTCTGCTATAGCCTCCGCAATAGACCATAGGCCAAACGTAGCCCATATCGCTCGAGATATTCAGCCTGCCTTCTTGAACGTCGTATCCATTCGGATTGGTCACGTTGACATTCTTTGTTGAATCTCCAGCAGTGCCAAACTGTGAGGCAACGTTTGCAATGTCTTTCATGTCTATTTTCCCATTGCTGTCCAAATCTGCCCAAGGGTCATAAGGTAGTCCACTTCTTATCGGTATGACAGCAAACATTAAAGCACACATACAGAAGGTCGTTAGAACAGCAAATATCATGTCTTTTCTAATTTTCATTGAATCACCCCCCCGTTCCTTTCTCCCAATACATCTGTAACATTAGTGAAGCAACGTTATCTATGTTTTGAAACAAAGTTCTATTCAAATGCAATAAAGACAGAAGGACAGAAATCTTTAATCTGCACAGCAAATGAAGATAAGACTAGGGTGAAAAATGACTAAACTGACTGCCAAAGACAGAATTAAATTGAAGGCAAAGCTAAGAGAGAAGTATGGAACAAAGTGCCATTATTGCGGGATAGAGGAAGAGGAATTTACTAGCATATGGAAGAAAAAGTTTTACGGTTTGGGTAAGAGGGGTCAAACATTGGAGATAGAGCACAAGGACGGCAACAAAGAAAATTGGAGTTGGGAGAATTTAGTTTTGGCTTGTGCTCTCTGTAATATGGCTAAGACTAATTTTTTGACATATGATGAATTCAAAAGAGTAGGGAATATAATGAGAGAGATTTGGCAAGAAAGAAAAAATTTGGTTCTTCCAGTCACGGCATAGAAAAAGGCTCTAGTGCCTGCACTCAATTCATATGCCCAATTCCAATAGACTGATGTCTTCGGCTATGACTTTTCCGCAAAACCTCAAAGACAGAAGTGGACAAATGCTATCGAACATTGAGTAGGTATCCTCGTTTCGTTTGTGCGACATATTGTTGATTTTGAAATAACCGCTTTAATTGCTCTCACCAACGTGGTCTGATAGGAATGACAATAACAATATTGTTGTTCTAAGCTAGCAATCCTTGGACGTGATGATAGATGCTTGCCCTGCATCTACCCCATCTAGTCTGAGTTTGTTAGGGCATTGGCATAAAGTCTGTTGAATAGACCCAGTACTCCGTAAGGAGCTAAGTGTGGCATCAAAACATTCGGCTACTCCTCTAAGGATAGAGTCTCTGGGCAATAAAGAGTAGAACCATGCTGAGGTATTAAGAGCAGCCAGAGAATGTTTACCTCTGTAAGGGGTTTTCTTGTCTGTTAATCTATTGATAGATAAGAATTCTTACAAGATGAATATTCTCTTCCAGTTCTGAAGGGGTTCTGGAATAAACCAATGCAACAGCAGAAGCTAGTGAACCAGAACAAAGAGTCTAGTCTCTCTATCATTGTCTACCCTCTATCCCTATCAAGGGACTTAGTCAATCAAAAGACATATGATACCCATGCATACAATACCCCGTTCAGTGCTCTTCAAGGGATATTCTATTCTATGATGATACTGTTACGTAACGCATACAACACCCTAACGCTCACTCAGCCCTTCATTGTTACAATTCAGTCCTTCGTTCGCTACAGATATAATACGATAGTATGCGTAACGTAACTAACAGAATTGACCAAGTATTTACCATAGACCCTTTCCAAACATACGTGAATTACACCTACTCATATCAATAGGGGTCTACGTCTTTAGAGTCTCAAAGGGCTTTAGTGTCCCAACGTGAAGTTCTCACTGCCACCGAACACAGTCTAAAATTAGACTACCTAAAAAAAGAGCCCTATGTAAACTTGAAGAAAATATCCAGAATCAATGCTTGAAACTCTAGTCAGAAACTACCTAGTGCTCTACTACTATGAACACCCCTGTGCCTATTCCTAATACATACTGAGTCTCTCTCTGAGCTTGACTAGAGCCTTTTGTACGGCATGGCTTAGGCTGTAAAGAGAATGGGTTTAGTAATAGTATGTTATTGTTACGGTTGCATATAGGGGACCAGACAGTATGAAATGTTCATTGAATGTCTGGAAGATATAGATTGATATGCTTGAAGAAGGCAAGACAGGAAAAACTGCTGTTCCACTGTTACCAACAATTATCGAGTTTTCATAATTTACTCCATGAGAAGAGTATCTGACTTCCACAGTCGCATTGTATTCGTATTGGTTGGAAACTTGAACAGCAACGTATCCTGCAATTGATGCATTTTCTTCATACGTAGGGGGAGAGTCCATAGGGAAAGAGTCCATAAGATTCACTGTTCCACCATCGACCCAGACTGTAGATTCTCGAAGGTTGAGATTGTCAGTTAGATTATTCACTTGGTTTTGAAGGCTTGTAACATTGGAGTTCAATGAAGCTATCTGACTGTCTTTCCTTGCAATAGTGTTGTCTTTGTCGTTTACTATTGGCATAAAGTATGCAAAAACTCCCACAAGACCCGCCACCAGTACCATGGAGACTATCCCCAGTCCAATAGCAGCTCTTCTTGTAACCATCTTCTTCTCACTCATTTTTGAACCCCTAGTTTGTCTTTGGTTGTCCACCAATATCATCCTTTCCTATGTTCACATAACAACCGTACTACGGTGAAAAACTTCTACAGAGTGTCTGGAATCTCTTCAATCCCTTTGGTGTTCTGCTATTGGCATGGCTTGTTCCAATACATAGTGTTTTTAAGGGGTTCAATAGTAGGGAATAGAATCGGGTGAGGAAAATGATGAAGATTGTAGTCCCTGTCCTTTTTGTTCTTGTGATTAACGTAACCCTAGTATTTGCAGACCCCATAGTTATGCCTGGCTTTCATGTGGAGGGAGCCAAAATCGTCAGTGAGGGGGCATACTTCTGGCTTGAAATAACCAACATAGGATGGATGGGAGCATCAGGGGGAATAAATATGTTGCATCCAAGCGATTTTCTGGTTCATGCAGTGTACATAAACAACGAATATTCAGTTAACGGAACTGAATACACCTCTAATGATACGGCACTATGTATACGTAGTTTGAACGTCACAGACAAGGCAGAGATACTGCTTTCAGCCCCAAGTCTGGGGGTTAATGAGACAATAAGACAGATGATTCCGACGTTTACCTTCATAAGAGGTGAAGAACGCTCAGGATTCGAAATGTCGATACTCAGCTTGGAGTTTCTGTCCTACTACTACACTTTGGAATATGAGTATGATGGACTGTTGACAAAGAATTCTGACTTGAACCAGACAATAGAGACTATGCAGCATGAGATGGACCTGTTGTCTAGCAAGGATTCTGACTTGAACCAGACAATAGCAAAAGTGCAACATGACATTCAAGATGAACGAAGCATAACATTACTTGTGGAAACAGTGTTGTTTGGCATAGTCTTAGTCACTTCAATAACGACTCTGTACTACTTTAGAAAGAGAAAATGAAAAAACGTCAGATAGAAAAGAATCTCAACAGGCTCTCTACGTGTTGATAACAGACAGAATCTTGCTACTTCTTCTTAGTTCTTGTCAGTATCTTTGGTTCTTTCCATTCTTCTCTTAGAATGCTGTAGAAAGTGTCATCTCTCCATTTTCCCCTTATGAAAGCACTCCTACGGATTGTCCCTTCTTTCTTGAATCCTGCCTTCTTCAGGACTTTTTGGGAGGCAATGTTCTCTATGTCAGTATTTGCCTGAACACGTACTATCTCCTTTGAAAGGAACAAGTAATCAACCATAATCTTCACAGCTTCAGTACAGTAACCTTTGCCCCTCTCACTGGGAGTCAGAGCATAACCTATTCCTAACAGGCCTCCTCTGGAAAAGTGAAACATAGTTCCAATTTTCGTTCCATCCTTTTTTTCAATGAAAAACCATTTAGTATCAGGGGTAAGATTATCATAGTTCTTAGCCAGTTCTGCTCTGGACTGCTGTGGAAGCCAGTCATATTTGCCACAAAACTCAGGATTGTTAGTCCAATCAGCCAACAACGGCAAATCCTCCTTTTCTATGATTCTCAAGTTGACAGTCTTGCCTTCAAGCAACTACCAACACCATCCCTGTGTCTTCTTGTTTCAGTTCTTATGACTTGTGTAGAATCTCAAGCTATGTATAGCAAGTAGAACCACTGTGAGAAGAAACTAGAAGCATAGAAACTCAGACATACTTTTGATTTTGCGGAAAAATTGTAGCTGAACTGAAATTCCCTTTTTTTGTTTTTCTGTTCTGCCTTTTCGACTGTTCTTTAGACACTACAAACTCTAGAATAGACAGAACTCTAGAAAGGACCACAGAGGACCAAATATAACCCTCTCCTATCTTCTCCTTTTTTTCTGTAGACCCATAAGATAGAAATACCAGAGTTTACATGATGATAGAGAAGGTAAAAAGACCATGCTCTATGTATCCATGCTCTGTGTCTCACTCTGGGTTTATTCTTTGATAACTAATCGTTTATCCTCCGTCATACAGCGTTTGAGGTAATAGTGGTGCCTAAACAGGAAAAGGGTAAGTCGCATCAGATACGGCCTGTTAGTAAGAGGCCTCCGAGCTGGTGTAAGTATCAGCCTGAAGAAGTGGAGGCTTTGATTGTGAAGCTTGCCAAGGAGGGCAATTCTCCGAGTCGTATTGGCACGATTTTGAGGGATCAGTATGCGGTTCCTTTGACGAAGCCCATTACTGGCAAGCGTGTGATTAAGGTGCTTAGGGAGAATGAGCTTGCGCCTTCTTTGCCTGAGGATTTGGCCAGTTTGCTTGGGAAGGCTGAGAGTCTTGTTCTTCATTTGGAGAAGAATAGGACTGATTCGGTCAATAAGAGGGCGTTGCAGTTGATTGAGGCGAAGATTCACAAGGTTTCAAGGTACTATAAGCAGAAGGGCGTGTTGCCGGCGAACTGGAAGTATGAGACGAAGGTAGCTTCGATCACGTAGGTTTTCTTGTTTTTCTGCGTTTTTTCGGTGTTGGGCAGTCTGTTTTAAATCCTTAAATATTCTGCGTTGTTAGGCTAGTGTGATTGTTATGGCTGCGGGTTCAGAAAAGACTGATGTTGCTGGCTTTTTTGGTTCTGTTGAACGTGCGGCCAAGCTGGTTAGGGATGTTGTTGAGGATGATGGTTTTGTTCATGTTTTTTCTCATTTGGATGCTGATGGCGTTGCGGCTGCAGGTGTGATTGGGAAGGCTCTTTTTAGGCTTGATGCTAGGTTTCGGGTGCGAATAACTCAGTGGGTTGAGGAGAAAATTGTGGGTCGGCTTCTTTCTGACCGGCCCGATTTGGTGGTTTTTGCTGATTTGGGAAGCGGGTACATGGATTTGCTGGGGCAGAAGCTTTCAAGTCTTAGGATGGTGGTTTTGGATCATCATCAAATTGTGGGTGAAAATGTGGATGGTTGTGTGCAGGTTAATCCTCATTTGTTCGGGATTGACGGGGCGAGGGATGTGAGCGGTTCGGGTGTGGCTTATTTTGTGGCTAAGGCGTTAGACAAGGAAAATGTTGATATGGCGCCCGTGGCCGTGGTCGGTGCTTTGGGGGATATGCAGGATAAGCGTGAGCATCGGACGCTTTCGGGTCTGAACGCGAAGATTGTTGAGGATGCTGTAGGTGCTGGGTTGTTGAGCGTTGAGAAGGACCTTGTGTTTTTCGGTCGGGAGACGCGGCCGATTCATCGTACGTTGGCGTTTGCGACGAGTCCGTTTATTCCTGGTTTGAGCGGTGAGGAGGATAAGAGTCTGGCTTTTTTGGTTGGGTTGGGGATTAAGCCTAGGGAGGGGGACAGGTGGCGGGCGTTGAGAGATTTGTCGGATGAAGAGAAGAAGCGTTTGTGTTCGGCTTTGGCTGATTATCTGGTCGCGAGGGGTTTGCATTGTGAGGTTTCGAGTCTAATCGGGAATGTTTATGTTCTGTGTAAGGAGGAGCCGTGGACGCCTTTGAGGGATGGAAGGGAGTTTGCGGTTTTGCTGAATGCGACGGGTCGCATGGACAGGGCTGGTCTGGGCATCGCGGTGTGTATGGGTGATAGGGGTGTGCAGCTTGAGAGTGCGAACAAGGTTTTGGAGGACTATAGGCGGACGATTAACAAGTATTTGGGTTGGGTAATGGAGAAGCCTGAGCGGATGAGGGAGTTTGAGAATATCTATGTGGTTTACGGGGAGGATTTTATTGATGACAAGATCATAGGTGCGGTTTCGTCGATTTTGTCGTCGAGTCTTCCTAAACCTGAGAAGCCGTTGATTGCATATGCGAATGTTGAGAGCGAGGATG
>Ga0315284_10017117_pt1 | contig 10276 bp, 8 predicted proteins | sample YL17G09_16_MG_FD_203696 | JGI IMG/M metagenome (GOLD analysis project Ga0315284, IMG submission 203696) | Sediment microbial communities from Yellowstone Lake, YNP, Wyoming, USA - YL17G09_16 | ecosystem: Environmental > Aquatic > Freshwater > Lake > Sediment | place: USA: Wyoming | collected...
CACTCCGCTCCGGGGGGGACACCCCCGGAGAATCAACCTCCTCTTCACGGAGTTTGGGCTCTTCCCGGTTTCAATCCGCTCCGGGGGGGACACCCCCGGAGAATTGCCACGCCCGACGCCGCTCGCAAACTCCGGCTCGAGTTTCAATCCGCTCCGGGGGGGACACCCCCGGAGAATGTGCCGGCTGCCGTCGTAGCCATGCTCCAGCAGCCAGTTTCAATCCGCTCCGGGGGGGACACCCCCGGAGAATGTATGACTGGGAAAATGAACTGACCGTGTACCTCGTTTCAATCCGCTCCGGGGGGGACACCCCCGGAGAATTGGCCCTGGCCATGAAACACGTGGACGGTCCCGAGTTTCAATCCGCTCCGGGGGGGACACCCCCGGAGAATCCTTTTGTTGTGCGAGGCGGAACGCCGGGGGCGAGTTTCAATCCGCTCCGGGGGGGACACCCCCGGAGAATGGCCCGGTGGGTGGGTTCCGTCGCGGATGACAAGTTTCAATCCGCTCCGGGGGGGACACCCCCGGAGAATGGGCAGAGCGGCAGTTCGTCGTAGGGCCACAGCCAGTTTCAATCCGCTCCTGGGGGGACACCCCCGGAGAATCAGTCCAGGGTCGGAAATGGGGGGCCTGGTGTCCGTTTCAATCCGCTCCGGGGGGGACACCCCCGGAGAATTTGGGCCGGCGTCGATCCAGGGCATCTCGCCGATGGTTTCAATCCGCTCCGGGGGGGACACCCCCGGAGAATTCGTTCAAGGCCGTCCGCCTTCAGGGGTCGCCGGCGTTTCAATCCGCTCCGGGGGGGACACCCCCGGAGAATGCCCTGATCGCGGCTCAGATGATCTTCAACATCGTTTCAATCCGCTCCGGGGGGGACACCCCCGGAGAATCGATGAGCTCATCCAGGGCGGCGGGGTCGTGCATGTTTCAATCCGCTCCGGGGGGGACACCCCCGGAGAATCGGGCATCGCTGAACGCGTGGATCACTCACCTCTATGTTTCAATCCGCTCCGGGGGGGACACCCCCGGAGAATGGGGTATGGTCCATCCGTGGTCCAGGGGGTGGTCGTTTCAATCCGCTCCGGGGGGGACACCCCCGGAGAATTCGCAAACCGCGGGCGATTCGCCACCACACGCCAGTTTCAATCCGCTCCGGGGGGGACACCCCCGGAGAATTCGGATGTGTCGTTGTTGTCGCGGTACATCCGCTTGTTTCAATCCGCTCCGGGGGGGACACCCCCGGAGAATGGGAGTTGGCGGAGGGAGAGTCCGTGCGGTATACTGTTTCAATCCGCTCCGGGGGGGACACCCCCGGAGAATCCTTTACGCTCAAGCAGTGGTATGGTAAGGTTCGAGTATCGCAAAAACGCGAACCTGGTCCAAAACACTGGAAGAGCGTTGCTCGATGATTCCCTCCCGATCCATAACCTTTGGCCAGCCATGGAGAAGCGTGCAACCGCGAAACCTCCGTCTTGCGGCGTTAGCTTGGGGTTCGCGGGAGGTTGTTTCTGGGATGGCCACATACTCTAAAAGACAAGCGGCTCGGTCAGATCACGCGGCTTCTTGCAGCCGTGATGCTCTAGCTTGTCCACGGCCACAGTGTTAAGAAAATAGAACCGCAGCGAATCCTCCGTGGGATCGATCTCCTTCAACAGCCGGTCCTTGAGCAGCACCCATTCCTTGTCGCCAACGACGCACTCGAACACCGAGAACTGAACTCGTTGGCCGTAGTCCTGGCAGGCCTTGGCCACCCGCCGCAGGCGGCGACGGCCGGGCTTGGTGATGGTAGAGACATCATAGGTAATCAGCACAAGCATTGGAAGGCTGATGGATACCGGCTGCTTGCCCGGGGGCTTGTAGAGACATCATAGGTAATCAGCACAAGCATTGGAAGGCTCCCATAAGGGCGAGGCATGCCGTCGCCCCTACTTGATCAGAACCGGGACATAGTGCTTCAAGTCGCCACGGATGTGCCGGGCCATGATCTTGGCTTGTAGTGCCATAAACCGGCCGATGGGCGCTTCCTGATCCAGGTATGGATGCTGGCGGCGCTCCTGTTTGCGTTCCTGGAAGGCGGCAATGATCCGCTTTCTGGCCGCCTCGGCCAGTTCCACAGCGCCGCCGGGGCGGGTCACAAAATCGCTCTCGCCCACCTGCTTGCGATTGATGAGGGTAATGACGAAGCGATCGGCCAGGAACGGCCGGAATTCTTCCACAAGGTCCAGCGCCAGCGATGGCCTCCCCGGCCGATCCTCATGCAGAAAGCCCACGCTGGGGTCCAGCCCGGCGGCCACCAGCGCTGCCGTACAGTCGTGTGTGAGGATGCTGTAGAACAGCGACAGCAGCGAGTTAATCGGGTCCAGCGGTGGCTGGCGGGTGCGTTTGCGGAACTGGAGGCACTCGGGCGCATCGGGGGTCATCAGGGCAAAGTGCTCGAAGTACAGCCTGGCGGCATCGCCTTCGATGCCTCGGAGTTCATCCATATCCAATGTCTTTTGCGCCCGCTCGACATTGTACACCAACAGATCGGCCGCGCGGCGGAGGGCATCGGCATTGGGGCCGCCGTCACCATCGCGGGCACTGCGCTGAAGGTTCTGGCGGCAGTTCTGCACCTTTCCGGCCACAATCGCCCGGGCCAGTTCCAGCTTGAAAACCGGGTCGTCGGCCCGGCGGTAGTGCGCCTTGCGCAGCACCACGCCGCCGCCGCCGGGCGTGTCCACCCGAGCCATGATCCGGCCATTCTGGGTCAGGAAATTGATGGCGATGTGGTTTTCAGCGCAGACTTCCATGAGCTGAGGCGACACCATTATCCGCCCAAACGCCGCGATGGAGTCGATCATGTGCAGCGGAATCCGGCCGACAACCTTCTTCTCCACTTCGATGACGGCGGTTTGCCCGTCGCGATGCAGGTATGCCCCTTCGGTGACGATATACAGCGTGTTGAGTTGGACCTCATCCATGGCTAATCCTTGAACGGGTTGGGCAGCGGCCGGGGCAACGGCGGGTCTTTCTCAAAGAGCCAGGCATAGGCCCGATCCAGCGCGGCCGGCCGCTGCGTCAGTTCGGGCAGGCAGGTGGAGTGCATGGAACACCCCTGGCATTGGGGGCGCAGCTCGGCCGGGGGAACCTGGCCGGCGGCCAGCAGATCGCGAATCTGTTCGATGGTTCGCAGAGTGAGGTCGCGCAGTTCTCGGGTGAAGGGCACTTCCCGCCGGCGGCGCGTGGCGACGTGATAGACCGCCCCGGCCGGCACGGCGACGGCGAACATTTCCTCCAGGCATATGGCCTGGGAACAGAGTTGGGCATCATCGTTGTCCCACTTGCGTTTCCGCCCCAGCTTGTAGTCGATAGGCCGCGGAATGGCCGGCCCGCCGGCCGGGTTGCGATGAAACTCCACGATATCGGCTTTGCCGACGAGATTGAGTGCGCGGCAAAAGAGCGGCAACGCCCGTTCGATGCGCAGGACCGTGCCCAGGGCATCGACGCATTGCCGATACCCCGCCTCGTCGGCCGATTCGTGGGCAATTTCGCCGGAGAGGGTGAAGGCGTTGTCGGCCCAAAGCCCCTCGATGCGGTGCAGCGCGCAGCGGCGGGGGCAGTAGAGGAAGTCGTTGAGGAAACGAAGTTGGAGGGGGTCGTCATCCATTGGGCTTGTCTTCGGTGGACTTCGGTGCCGGAATCTCCCAGACAATCCGCTTTGCCCAGACACGTTCCCGCGTTTGGCCGTTCTCTTTGACAGAGCGGACGCACACGTACTTGTCGGCCTCACCTGGCGCAGTGCCTTCGTAGTCATCCAATGAATGTGGGTAGTCGCCGGCGGCAGGCTTCATTTTGACGATCACATCCGCAAACAACTTGTGTGAGTGCTCATCACCCAAGGCCGCGGAATGTTTGAAGTCCACCAGTCCGACAATCCGCATACCCGTGCGCCCGGCGGCCGGATCATCGACATACATCTTTGTCAGAGCAAAGATGAAATTGTCCAAGTCGTAGTAGGTGAACCCAGTCTTAGCGGCGAACGCAGGCGAGAAGTAGATATGCGTCCGGTAGAGCCCGTAGTCGACGACGTGCTTGCGGCCCATGGTACGGTGGTCACCGCTGTCGGATTCATCGCCCGACGGCTTCTCTTTCTCACTGGCGACGGCACAACGAGTGATTGTCGCGTCAAGCTGCAACGTCCGATCCAGACTCTCAGCGAACGCGAACTGCAGCGGCCCTCGAATCTGGCCGTAGAAGCTACCCTTCAGCGGACCTTCCGTAGAAACGACACCACCGAAGGCACGCAGGTCGAAGTACGTGGCACACAACGCATCGCGGTAGGATCGCTTCTTGAACTCATCAGCGCCGTTTGCGTCGGGCTTTTCGGCACTCTCCACTTCCGCCGGAGTTTCGACATCCTTGGCCTTCTTACTCTTGCTCTTCTTCTTTGCGTTCCAAGCATCCGGCTTCTGTTTGTACTTCGCTGCAAATAGCTCCTTCGCCATCTTCTCAATCTCCGGCGACTCCATCACCTGCTGGAGAACGGCATTCTCACGGATGAAGATCGCGCATCCTGTTCTCGGGCCGGCAGACTCATCAATGGGGCTGCCATCGACGTTGTAGAGGCCGAGAAAGTTCCTGATCTTCCGCTTCAGACAGACATCGGTCACCAGGCCCTTGAGTGTATCCGGCTGACGCCGTGGCATGTTGCTCATGTCCGGATCGCCATTGGGATTTGCCTTAGTGGCGTCGAAGAGCAGTACCATATCGTGCCGTTCGGCCACAACGTCGGAGGCCTTCTTGTTCGTCGGAACTTCGATCAGATTGTGATGTAGCTTCAGTTCGTCGCTCATGGTCATTTATCCTTTCAATTGCTGGTTTCTGTCGCGTCTTTGGACTTGTCGGTCTCTGCCCTCTTTGGCGGCTTGGGCCATTCGCGGGTTCGCTCGTAGTAGAAACCGATGGCGAATCGTCCTTGGTCCTCCAACGGGAGCATGCGAGGGAATTGGTTGCCGCTGGTCGCCCTCAACTTGGCGCAAACTGCGGCCAGACCCTCGAACCCCTGGTCGGGATAGCCGTACTCCAGGCGGTTGGCCCAGCCGCCACCGATCTTGTTCAAATGGACTCGCGCCAGCGAGCACAACTGCGGGAAGATCATCGCCGGCGTCGTGGATGCGGCCGCATAGCTGCGGTTGGCCGGCGAGCTATTGGTTCCGCCGCTTTCTCTATGGGCCTCGATATGAATCTTGTCGAGTATGGCAAGCAAGCGGCCGCATAAATATCCGGCATTCAACTCGACATCATGGTTGTCGGGCATGGGATCTCCTTTCCTGTTTGTGACGAAGTAAAGCTGCATCAACGCCGTCCGTGCGCGAAGGCGTTGCTCAAAGGTAGAGCGCTCTTTCTTGTCGAATCCCGTGGCCAGTTCCACGCTTTGTCGTTGCAATGCCGCAGTGAAGAGCTTGTGGGAAAGGGCATTGCCCTGGATGGCCGAAGTGAATAGCTCGGTATAGGTGGATTTGGTGGGTCTGGTCTCCCGTGACTGCCTGACTGTGGCCTCGGCCAACTGCATGATGGACACGGGCGTGAAATCGTCCTTGCTGAGTCGGTGAGTAGCGGCATCCCAAGCGAGGCGGTAGACGCCGGCCGCCTCCATCCAGTTGCGGACGTGTTTCTGAACGGCTGGCAGCGTATCCGTGTACCATGACCTCACAGTGATGCGTGACTGGGGCGATGACAGCAGGGCGCAGTAGAAACGATCCTCTGATACGGTGGCGGCGATCCCCTGCCCCCAGATGCCATGAAGGAAATCGCGAACCTCCAACGTATCTGGCGTCGCGAGTGCCGCAGTAAATCCGACATCGGCCAGGCTTTTCTTCTCGGGGTCTGCCGGCACCGCCCAGAACACCGCAACCGTATCCCCAAGTTGCAGGTGCGTGTTGGGATTGCGGAGCAGATAGTTCAGAGCAGCGGCCGCCCGTTCAGCCACGTCCAGACGCATGGCCACGGTAAATGAACCCATCCCATAGCTCTGCGAAGGAGCCTTGTCGAACGAGTTCAAAGGGCACCACCCGCCGCCGCCCGAAACACCGGATATGTGAGGAAACACAGGGGTGATAACCCGCCAGTCGGCGTTGGATGTGGGTTCTCCGAACAGACCGATTCCAACTGGAAGTCTGCCAGCAATTTCGTTGCGTTTCGCTGCATAAGCCTCCTTCCACACGCGACGCACTCCGGGGTCGCCGATCAGAGGACGGCCACTCACTCGGAAAGAAAACTCTTGCTTGGCCAGGCGCTTCACGTCAGCGCTATTCATTTGCGTTATGGGGAATGGCTGAGAGCGTGAAAGGAATGCCGCCACCACACGCAGGCAACTGAGCGATGGATTCGCATCCGCCAGTTCCTTGTGGAGTTTGATGAATTGGTCGTGTTTGCGCTTATCCTTATCCGACAGCGAATGAGCGGTGGGAGTCTGCCCGTTGGCAGCCTCAATCTCGACACCAAAGACCTCGGCGAGACTTCCGACGGCCAACTCCGGCGCAGGGACTCGGCCCCCAGCGGGGGCCGCGGCAATGACTTCAGCATTCCTGCCAAGCTCCATGAAGAAACACGCCGGGCGCGAGTATTTCTTGCCTATCTCTTCCTGCAGACCACCGCTTTTGCGGGAGATTGTCTGCGCAACGGTTGGTGATAAGCCCAGAAAGTTGCCCTGTTCGTCCAATTCGATGAACCAGTGGATCGGCCGCCGCGTGAAACCCTGTTCGTCCAAGATGCCATCGCACTCGGAAAGTTGTAGTAGTTGCTCGATCATGCCGGCACCACCTTCCGGCGGCCGTTTCCTTCGACGATTCGTGATACCATGATCCACCCATCCGCTCCCGACTTGGCGTGCAGGGGCTGAAGGGCCTGCGGGCCGTGTTCGCGTGCCCATTCGCTTGGGCGAGCACCAGCAGCCCAGTGCTCCCACATGGGGTCGAAATCGAAGTCACGAAATATCATGCCGAAGTCTTCGCAGCCTGCAGGTGGCTCAGTGTTCGGTGCCCATTCAAAGTCGCAAGGGAACTCCCGGCACCCAAGGTACGGACGATGGTGACACTGCCCCGCCTTGGCTCGGCGCTCGAACATGCCTTGGTACTTGGCGACCAAAAACTCGTCGCCAATGCGCTTGACGGAACCGGGCACCTCAATGGCCGCGTCAATGAGGTACTCTATCTGGCATTGGTCTCGCTCACAGCCTTTGAGGATGAGACTGTGGCGTTGAGTGCGGACCTTTTTCATGTCCCCGATGTCGTATCCTTCGTAGTTATGTGACGCATAGCCCAGTTCATTCCGAAGAATGGACGTCAAGGTTCCTTTCTTCACCACGCCAATCCTCAGCACATGCCACCGGAAGCCGATCTTGTGGTCGCGTCGGTCGGCTTCTGGCTTCTCGATTGGCTTCATCAGGATGGCTTCCAGCACGCCACGGGCAGCCGACGGTGTAATCACCGGATAGCTGACCCGCTCCACATGGAACTCTGGGCGCGTAAAACAGGCCCACGGTCCCCAGACTCGGATACGTACCGGCCTTGAAATCACAATACACTCCTTTCGCCGGGGATCGGTCCCTGGAAATCCAGTCCCACGCCAGTCAATCCGCCATCGTATCGGCCCCGCCATATCCAGAGGCCGACAGATTCATCGTTTCCAAACGCCGCAAGCAATTTCCCTTTCCATTGAGCATCCTTAAGGCTGCTTTTGAGGATGTTGACGACATACGGCTGTATCTGCCGCCACTCATCGCGTGTGAAATAGCCACGCTGCTTCCCCGAACTAAACCGCCGTGAAGCCGAGTCTGCGTTTTCGTAGATCGCCCTCGAAGGCAACAGGGTTTCGGGCTTCTCGGCTGCTACATGCTGTTGGAGAACCAGAACGGGGATAGAGGCATCATCATCGATCATCTTGAACAGCGAATCCGTCTCCTCGAAACGCCAATGGCCACGGGCATCCTGAATGGCGCAATTGTCGGGCACGCTCAACTGATACAAGAGCCGGAAATAATCCTCGAACGATGCCGGGTCGGTTGGGGTGGCGCGGTTCATCTTCCGCAGCAATTCGGTCTGACTGATGGCTGTTGCGTACAGCCCTTTGGGTGTGCCGCCATCGGCCGAGCGGAAGATGTGAACTTTGCCCTTGCCCGGCAGCCTGCCGTTTCGGTTACATCGACCGGCGGCTTGCACGATGCCATCGTATGGGCCGAACTCGCGCCAGACTTCGGGGAAGTCAACGTCGACACCTGCCTCAATGCATTGCGTACTGACAAGAATGCAACGCCGATCCATGGCGTCGCTCTTCGGATCGAGCCGACGCCGGACCTCGTCAAGAACCTCCAGACGGTGCGCCGGCATCATCCATGTGGATAAATGGAACAGGCCCTCACGACCACCCAACCGTTTCTCGACCGTCTCATGCAGTTGCCGGGCGGCTTTACGCGTGTTGACAATTACCAACACCTGACCGGGAGATTCTGAGTTGCAAACGATCTTCTCGGCCAGTTCATCCCACTTCAGCGGCGGTTGGTCCGATGGGCTCCAGTCGTAGTCGACACGATCCAGTTGTGCGAAATGATCTCTCGCCATTTCCACCGGCACGATCTCGCGAACGCCATCAAGCCCTGTCGGTAAGTCTTCCGATTTGCGTAACGCGGGCTGCGTTGCCGTGCAGAACACCAGTGAACACCCGTATTTGCGCAATGGGTTCGCCAATTCGCCCAACACATTCAAAATCGGCTGCAACATCAGAGGTGGAAGCGTTTGCACTTCGTCGAAGATCACCACTGACTTACAGATGTTGTGCAGCTTGCGGGCAGACGACGGCCGGCGCGAGAACAGCGACTCGAAAAACTGTACGCTGGTGGTGACGATGATCGGCGCATCCCAGTTCTCCGCTGCCAGCCGCCTTCGGTGCGAAAGCTCGTCGGCCGGCTCGTCTTCCTTGCCCTTCTTCGGCTTCGCCTCTCCATCGGCCATCTGCGAGTGATGCTCCAGCACCATGTTCTCGCCGAAGACCTTCTTCAACTCCCTTGCCGTCTGCTGGATGATGCTCAGGTACGGGATGACGTAGATGATGCGCCGCAAACCATGGGTCTGCGCGTGTGCTAATGCAAACAACATGGACGCTAGTGTCTTACCGCCACCCGTCGGCACAGTCAGAGCGAACATGCCCGGTGACTCGGCTGCCATCGTTTCACACCGCTGCCGCACCTGTTCGCGGACAGCTATCACGTCCGTTGATGCGGTCTGTTCGGAACGGGCGTTGGCCGCACGGTCATCCAACTCGCCACGCAGCTTGTCCAGAAGCCTGCCCGGATCGAAGTCCGCCCACTGCCTGGCAGCGGCCGCGGGTTCTCCGTCCTTTGCCATCTCGCTCACCAACCTATCGGCATCCACCAGGGCACTGAACAGCATCCGTGTGAACAGCTCCGTCGCCCACCATCCCACCGACCGATATGCTGGCGAGAATGCCGTCAGCTTGAGCCAGTCGGGCAGTTGTCCCAGCATCTTCAGGTCTGTTACGGCGAAGTCCGGCGTATCAGCCTGCAAGGCATTGATAGATCGCTCTGCCTCGCTGGCCATCCCACCCCTCTTCTCCAGATCGCTGCGGTTGTGCAACCCGGCATGGTGACCGTTGACTGCAAACGCCAAAGGCCAATGGCTCTCAGCAAGTGCTGCCGCAGCCCCATGATGAGCGTGGGGCTTCTTGTTCTCATCGCTCTTATCATCATCCGCAATGCGCTTCTGGAACACCTCGTCGGTCTTGCCCAGATCATGGAGCAGCCCGGCCGCCCGGCCATGTTCCGCTGCCGAAAACGCCTCTGCGAACGCTGCGGCTCTGCGCGAGACATTTCTCAGATGATCAGCAAGTGGCTCGCTCGGCCGTGCCATCAACTTGTTCATAGCGCAAACTCCTCATCCCTTGGCCTGGCCACCAGCGCAAACTCCCGCGTCAGCTTTGCCACGTTGAGCAAATGCTGTCGTAGCGGCTGCCAGTCGGTTCTATCCTCCCGCTGTCCCGAATGAGCGAAGTACTCTCCCACATTCACCCCATTGCAAAAAAGACCCGGGCCGCAATGTAAGGCACCAGGCCTGCTGCTGCAATTATAATGCGAATCCTGATAAAATATCCAGTAATTCGAATGCCACTGGATTAAGCTCCCAGGCTCGAGAATAGTTCTTTTCTGTACACCGATCGCGGTTTAGTCATGCGTCGGTACTCTTTGGGCCGTCGCTTCACCACACGAGGCTCCTGACGCCCCGGC
>Ga0315284_10017118_pt1 | contig 10276 bp, 10 predicted proteins | sample YL17G09_16_MG_FD_203696 | JGI IMG/M metagenome (GOLD analysis project Ga0315284, IMG submission 203696) | Sediment microbial communities from Yellowstone Lake, YNP, Wyoming, USA - YL17G09_16 | ecosystem: Environmental > Aquatic > Freshwater > Lake > Sediment | place: USA: Wyoming | collected...
TTATTATGTTCGATATAATCTCATAAAGCCCATATACCCCCAACCAGAACCAAATGATTATCAACCAAGTAAATCCTTTGTCTGCTAAGTTAAATTCTTTTTTTGATTCTTCTTGACTTAGAGTTTTCTTTTTACAATTTTTGCATGACATAGGTATAATATACGATATTAATTTTGTTTTCTCAATGTTTTTGTATATATTTGTTGTACACAAATAAATCAAATATGGGAGCACGAAAATTTAACTAAAGGTAAAAAATTAAAAAAATAAATTTATGGCAATATCATATATAGGCGGTAAGAGTCGCATATCAAAGTTCATTATTCCATTCATTCCAAAAAACATAGAAACATACTGTGAGCCTTTTTCTGGCCAATTTTGGGTGTTTTTTAAAATGAAATTAAATGAGTATCCAAATTTAAAAACAGTTGTTTATAATGATTTTAATAATTTAAATGCGAATCTTTATCGTTGTGCTAAATATCCAGATAAATTATGGGATGAGTTATCAAAATACCCATGTCAAGAACTAGGAGTTGTTGATACTCCGCCAATATATGGGGAAATATTTAGAAAATGTCAAAAAGAGGTTTTTCATCCTGATTTAATTATTGGGGACAATCCGAATTTTGATATTGCCTGTAAGTATGTTTATGTGCTAGCAAGTGTTTTTTCGGGTTCAAAACCTGAGACATCGGCATTTATGGATTATAAAGGAAAATATCGTTGTAAAGTTTTAGTTTTTATGGATAAATTAAAAAATCCAGAATATAGAAAACATTTTGAGAAAATTACTTTTGTGGAAAACAAAGATTTTCAAGATGTAATTGAGATATATGATTCATCATCAACATATTACTATCTGGATCCACCTTACCGATTTACGGAAAATTATTACTCTAATCATATTTTCGAGGCTGAGACGCATGAAAGATTAGCAAATGTATTAAAAAAAATAAGAGGTAAATTCGCATTATCTTATTATGAATTTCCAGAATTATTAAAATGGTTCCCAAAAGATCAATATCATTGGGAACAAAAGGAATTTGCGAAAGCATCTGCAGCGGCGAAAGACAAGAAACAAACAAAAGGAACAGAATTATTAATTATGAATTACTAATTATCTATTTATATGGTAAAGTCACGAGAAATGTCACCAGAAGTTTTAATATATGTTCAGAATCTAAAGCATTATTTTGCTACGAATGTGATAGCTCAGCAATATTTTAATATAAAAGGTAAAGAAGACATTTTTTTCAAATATCTATGTGAAATGTCGCAAAAAAATTTCGAAGAACATGACGAGCCACAATTGTCGTTAGATCAATTCGAAGAACTTAGGGAAAAAATACACGGACCAGATAAAAAAGCCACTGGACTTTTTATTTCCTTGGGTGAATATGGATATTTGTCATATAATTAATTTAATACTATAGTTTATGCGAAAAATACCATTAGAGGTTGCGTTATATGATAATGTTTATGGAGGAGTTTTCCCTGATAATCAATATTATGTAATATTATTCGACGCTATTCCATCGAGATTTTCAACAAAGAATATATATTCGAAGTTACTTATTAATGACATAAAAAATATGGGATTTGTTGAAGAATGTAGAATTGTGACGGCAAAAAGAAATTTCGATAAGATGTCAGAATCTTTATATGTCAACATGAAAAGTAAGGTATTTATATCGGTTCAAAATAACTTTTCAAAAGACACCAATTTAATTGCCATAGAGTTTCATTATAATATTCTTTTAGGTGAATTGGAGAATCAATTAGATATGAATGTTATTAATAAGCATCAAATGACTCCAAAGAAATCAAGTATTCAACTTGTTAAGAGTGATATGGGTCATTTAGATACAGAAGAATATGATTTAACAATTCCTGAGTTAGATCTTGAGTTAAATTACGGAAAAGATTTTGTTAAAATACATAATACAATAGTAACACGATTAAACACCGATAGTGATAAGGGTATTATTCTTTTACATGGAGATCCAGGAACAGGAAAAACAACATATCTAAGATATTTAACCAAACAGATTAAAGAAAAGAATATTCTTTTTATACCTCCGTCAATGGCCGAGATGTTATCCGAGCCATCTATTATTCCTTTCTTAATGGATAATAGAAATAGTATATTATTAATTGAAGATGCAGAACGAGTAATTGCTGATAGAGAAGGAAAAGGGTCTCCAGCTGGAGTTTCGAATATTTTGAATCTAACCGATGGTATATTAGGAGATTGTCTAAACATTCAAGTAATTGCAACATTTAATATGAAGCGAGAAAGAATAGATTCGGCGTTATTGCGAAAGGGCCGCCTTATTTGTGAACATAAATTCGACAAATTAAATATATCGGACACCAATACACTTTTAACACATCTTAAAAAGGGAGTACATTCAGATGTACCATTAACATTGGCGGACATCTACAATATTGAGGTTGATGATATTAGGACGACAAAAGATTCCAAAAAAATAGGGTTTACAAATTGAAAAAGATATTAATTTTTACATTGAATAGTTGTATCCATTGTCAAGAATTAAAAGAAAAATTAACGGAGTTATTAATACCATTTGACGATGTAGAAATAACTTTAAATAGGAAGTTATGGGATTATATTATTTCTCAAACAGGATCCGATCTTCTTCCAACGGTATTTATTAAAGATGGCGATGATAGTAGCGGATTTATTTATATACCAGGAAGAAATTTTCAAAACAACGATGACATAATAGAAATAATAAAAAATCAATATACAGAAAAGGGGGGTTAAAATCCTCCTTTTTTTTTCAAAGAACGATTATAAAACTATTTATCTGAAAGTAACTTCAGATAAATGGCATTACAAAGAATAAATTGGACGCAAATTGATTCCGCGCACGTCCCTTCTGGCTCAACTGTAGATTTAGGTTCATTCCCTGCCCCAATCGATGGGACATATACCAAAACCTTATTTATTGGAGAAGATGGTAATGAAGAAGTACTACACAATTTCTTTTGGTATCTTAGTGAATTTACGGGTAATACATCCGTAAGTGAAAAATATAGAACAACATCTGTAACACAATTAACGATATCTGGTGGAACACAAAGTTTACTAGTCGAAACTGGATTGTCATATATTCCTGGACAATCATTGATAATAGCCAAAGATGGGTACAATTATATGGAAGGCACTGTTGTTTCATATGACTCATCAACAGGTGATATGATTGGTAACATAACAACAGTTGTAGGATCGGGAACATATAATAGTTGGTATGTTAATTTAGGCGGGGCTCAGGGGGCAGATGGAACTTCGGGTACAAGTGGAATATCTGGAACTTCTGGCAGTGATGGTTCTTCTGGCAGTTCAGGCACATCAGGCACATCAGGTACATCTGGAACGCGTGGAACATCTGGAACCAGTGGAACATCTGGAATTTCTGGGTCATTTGGAACTAGTGGTACATCTGGTACATCTGGGACATCTGGAACTCGTGGAACATCCGGATCAAGTGGAACATCTGGATCAAGTGGAACATCTGGATCAAGTGGAAGTTCTGGATCATCAGGAACATCTGGCACGAGAGGAACTTCAGGAACTAGTGGAACATCTGGGTTAAGCGGAATGTCTGGATCAAGTGGATCATCAGGTACATCAGGACAAGATGGTACAAATTTCGGATCAAGTGGGTCATCAGGTACATCAGGCCAAGATGGTACAAATTTTGGTACAAGTGGAACATCTGGAACGAGTGGCACAAGTGGAATATCTGGAACATTTGGAACATCTGGAACATCGGGTTCAAGTGGATCGTCAGGATTATCAGGATCATCAGGTACATCAGGACAAGACGGCACAAATTTTGGCACAAGCGGTACAAGCGGCACAAGTGGTACATCTGGAATTTCAGGAACATCTGGAACATCTGGAATATCAGGAACTTCAGGTTCAAGTGGATCATCAGGTACGACAGGATCAAGTGGGTCATCTGGTACATCAGGACAAGATGGTACAAATTTTGGTACCAGCGGAACATCAGGATCATCAGGAAGTTCAGGAACAAGTGGAATATCAGGATCAAGTGGAACAAGTGGAACATCTGGAATTTCAGGAACATCTGGAACATCGGGTTCAAGTGGATCATCTGGTACGACAGGATCAAGTGGATCATCAGGTACATCAGGCCAAGACGGTACAAATTTTGGTACAAGTGGAACATCGGGTTCAAGTGGATCATCAGGTACGACAGGATCAAGTGGATCATCAGGTACATCAGGCGAACAGGGAATTATTGGCCCACCAGGATTAACAGGAGCATCTGGATCATCTGGTACAAGTGGATTATCAGGTACAAGTGGGACATCTGGAATAAACGGATCATCGGGAACATCTGGTATAGATGGATCATCAGGTTCAAGTGGATCATCAGGTTCAAGTGGATCATCAGGGTCATCAGGTTCAAGTGGATCATCAGGGTCATCAGGATTGTCAGGATCGTCTGGTACATCAGGACAAGATGGTACAAATTTTGGTACGAGTGGAACATCTGGAACAAGCGGAATAACTGGGACATCTGGGACATCAGGATCGTCAGGTACATCAGGCGAACAAGGATTAGTCGGACCTCCAGGATTATCAGGATCAAGAGGAACAAGTGGAACATCAGGAACAAGTGGTTCATCAGGTGTTGGTACATCAGGAACATCAGGATCGTCAGGTTTGTCTGGATCGTCAGGATCATCAGGATCATCGGGTTCAAGTGGATCATCGGGTGTCGGAACATCTGGAACATCTGGAACATCTGGAACATCTGGAACATCTGGAACATCAGGTTCATCAGGTGAGCCAGGATCGACTGGACTTCCAGGAATGCCGGGATCATCAGGAACATCAGGTATAGGAGGTTCAAGCGGGACTTCAGGAACATCTGGAATAGGAGGATCATCAGGAACATCTGGAATAGGAGGATCATCAGGAACATCTGGAATAGGAGGATCATCTGGGACATCTGGAATAGGAGGATCAAGCGGAACTTCAGGTTCGTCTGGATCATCTGGCGTTGGAACATCTGGAACATCTGGAACATCTGGAACATCTGGAACATCAGGTGAACAAGGATTAGTTGGACCACCAGGATTATCAGGAACGGCAGGAACAAGTGGAACATCTGGAATAGGTGGTTCTTCAGGAACATCAGGTATAGGAGGATCATCAGGGACTTCAGGAACATCTGGAATAGGAGGATCATCAGGGACTTCAGGAACATCAGGTATAGGAGGATCTTCAGGAACATCTGGTATAGGAGGTTCAAGTGGAACCTCAGGATCATCGGGATCATCTGGCGTTGGAACATCTGGAACATCTGGAACATCTGGAACATCTGGAACATCAGGTTCATCGGGTGAGCCAGGATTACCTGGATTACCAGGAATGCCAGGATCATCAGGAACATCTGGTGTAGGAGGATCAAGCGGAACTTCAGGGACATCTGGTATAGGTGGATCATCAGGAACATCTGGTGTAGAAGGATCAAGCGGAACTTCAGGGACATCTGGCATAGGTGGAACATCAGGATCTTCTGGTACAAGTGGAACATCTGGAACATCAGGTTCATCTGGATCATCTGGCGTTGGTACATCTGGTACATCTGGTACAAGTGGTACATCAGGTGAACAAGGGGTGATTGGACCTCCAGGATTACCTGGAACATCTGGAACATCTGGAACATCTGGACAAGATGGTACAAATTTTGGTACAAGCGGAACATCTGGAACGAGTGGATCATCAGGAAGTTCTGGTACAAGTGGAACATCAGGATCATCAGGAAGTTCTGGTACAAGTGGAACATCAGGATCATCAGGAAGTTCTGGAACAAATGGAACATCAGGATCATCTGGAAGCTCAGGAACAAGTGGTATTGATGGATATTCTGGATGTACATTTGATGGTTTTTATTATTCTGGAGGTACACTTTATGCCCTAAATCTCAATGTAGCATACACATTGATTGTAAGTGGGAAGACAATTACATCAGGTTCTTCTGGGACATCAGGTTCAAGAGGAAGTTCTGGAACATCTGGTTCCAGTGGAAGTTCCGGAACATCAGGAGGAACAGGTTCATCGGGTACGGGTGGAACATCTGGTTCCAGTGGAAGTTCCGGAACATCAGGAGGAACAGGTTCATCGGGTACGGGTGGAACATCTGGTTCCAGTGGAAGTTCTGGAACATCAGGAGCTAGTGGATCAACTGGAACATCTGGAACATCAGGTTCTTCTGGAACATCAGGTTCTTCAGGTACATCAGGATCGAGAGGAAGTTCAGGTACATCAGGATCTAGTGGGTCATCGGGAACAAGAGGAACATCTGGAACATCTGGTACAAGTGGACTACATGGATTATCTGGATCACATGGAACATCAGGTACAAGTGGATCATCAGGTTCTTCTGGAACTGGAGGAACATCTGGTACAAGCGGTATTGATGGATATTCTGGATGTACATTCGATGATTTTTATTATTCTGGAGGTACACTTTATGCAGCGAATCTTAATGTAGCATATACATTGATTGTAAGTGGGAAGACAATTACATCAGGATCTTCTGGAACTTCTGGAGTATCAGGTTCATCTGGCGAATCTGGGTCATCAGGATCGCATGGAACATCTGGAACTTCAGGTGGAACAGGTTCATCAGGTACGGGTGGAACATCGGGTTCTAGTGGATCTTCTGGTACATCGGGAACTAGTGGAATTTCAGGTGATAAATATCAAACGACATCCTCTACATGTTTAACAATAACTGGTGGGACAATGTCCCTCACAGTTTTGACTGGATTATCATATAGTGCAGGACAGTCATTAATTATAGGATTTGATGGGTCTAATTATATGACTGGTACGGTTGTAGGGTATACAGGATCAACAGGTGAAATGATCGGAAACATTTTATCAACTGTTGGTTCTGGATATTATTGTGATTGGGATGTGAACTTAGGTGGTGCTCAAGGCGCTGACGGATCATCTGGGACATCTGGAACATCAGGTAGTTCTGGCACGAGTGGTTCATACGGAACATCAGGCACTAGTGGAACATCAGGATCAAGTGGATCCTCAGGTTCTTATGGAACATCTGGTACGAGTGGAACATCAGGATCAAGCGGATCTTCAGGAACATCAGGTTCAAGTGGATCTTCAGGAACATCTGGAACTACAGGAACAAGTGGCACATCAGGATCATCTGGGTCTTCAGGAACTAGTGGAACTTCAGGAAGTTCAGGGTCAACTGGAACATCAGGGTCATCTGGGTCTTCAGGAACTAGCGGCACATCAGGAACTTCTGGTAGTTCAGGATCTTCAGGAACATCAGGTTCAAGTGGTTCTTCAGGTACATCAGGAACTTCTGGTACATCAGGAACGAGTGGTGTTGATGGATATTCTGGATGTACATTCGATGATTTCTATTATTCTGGAGGTACACTTTATGCTGCAAATCTTAATGTAGCGTATACATTAATTGTAAGTGGGGTTACAATTACATCTGGTTCTTCAGGAACATCTGGTAATGCAGGGTCAAGTGGTTCTACAGGAACATCTGGCACAAGTGGATCATCAGGTAGTTCAGGAACATCAGGATCGTCAGGAAGTTCAGGTACAAGTGGAAGTTCGGGTTCATCAGGAAGCTCAGGTACATCTGGATCATCAGGAAGTTCAGGAACAAGCGGAAGTTCAGGTTCATCAGGAAGTTCAGGTACAAGCGGAAGTTCGGGTTCATCAGGTACAAGTGGATCTTCTGGTTCTAGTGGTATATCAGGAGTAAATGGAACAGATGGATCAAGTGGAACATCCGGAACTAGTGGATCATCAGGTACAGGTGGAACATCTGGGTCTTCGGGTAGTTCAGGAACATCAGGTACAAGTGGATCTTCAGGATCGTCTGGAACATCAGGTACAAGCGGATCTTCAGGATCGTCTGGAACATCAGGTACAAGCGGATCTTCAGGATCGTCTGGAACATCAGGTACAAGCGGAAGTTCAGGGTCTTCAGGTAGTTCAGGAACATCAGGCACAAGTGGATCTTCAGGATCGTCTGGCACGAGTGGTAGTTCTGGGTCATCAGGTACTTCAGGGTCTTCAGGTTCATCTGGTACATCGGGAACTAGTGGAATTTCAGGTGATAAATATCAAACGACATCCTCTACATGTTTAACAATAACTGGGGGAACAGTATCATTTACGGTTTTAACTGGACTATCATATAGTGCAGGACAGTCATTAATTATAGGATTTGATGGGTCTAATTATATGACTGGTACGGTTGTAGGATATACAGGATCGACAGGAAATATGATTGGAAATATCATATCAACTGTTGGTTCTGGATATTATTGTGATTGGGATGTGAACTTAGGTGGTGCTCAAGGCGCTGACGGATCATCTGGAACTTCAGGTACAAGTGGATCTTCAGGTTCTTCAGGAACTGGAGGAACATCTGGCACTTCTGGTACAAGTGGAACATCAGGATCAAGCGGTTCTTCTGGCACATCTGGCACGAGTGGAAGTTCAGGTTCTTCTGGAACAAGTGGAACATCGGGTTCAAGCGGTTCTTCTGGAACATCTGGCACAAGTGGATCTTCAGGTTCTTCTGGTACAAGTGGAACATCTGGTACTAGTGGATCATCGGGTACTAGTGGATCATCAGGTTCATCTGGAACAAGTGGAAGTTCAGGTTCTTCTGGCATATCAGGTACGAGTGGAAGTTCAGGTTCTTCTGGAACATCTGGTACTAGTGGAAGCTCAGGTTCATCTGGAACTAGTGGATCATCAGGTTCATCTGGAACTAGTGGATCTTCTGGAACTAGTGGAAGTTCAGGTTCATCTGGAACATCAGGTACTAGTGGAAGTTCAGGTTCTTCTGGAACATCTGGTACTAGTGGAAGTTCAGGTTCTTCTGGAACATCTGGTACTAGTGGAAGTTCAGGTTCTTCTGGAACTAGTGGAAGTTCAGGTTCATCTGGAACATCAGGTACGAGTGGAAGTTCAGGCTCTTCTGGAACTAGTGGAAGTTCAGGTTCTTCTGGAACATCTGGTACTAGTGGAAGCTCAGGTTCATCTGGAACATCAGGTACGAGTGGAAGTTCTGGGTCTTCTGGAACTAGTGGAAGTTCAGGTTCTTCTGGGACATCAGGTACAAGTGGAAGCTCAGGTTCATCTGGAACAAGTGGAAGCTCAGGTTCATCTGGTACTAGTGGAAGCTCAGGTTCATCTGGAACAAGTGGAAGTTCAGGTTCTTCTGGAACAAGTGGATCATCAGGTACTAGTGGAAGTTCAGGTTCATCTGGAACATCTGGTACTAGTGGAACATCAGGATCAAGTGGAAACAGTGTATTTGGTATTAACTATTTTCCAGATGATATACCTTCTGATTTTGGTCATGATATTTTAAGTAGATCAGCTCCTACTCAAACACAAAAGGATGATTCTGTTAATATAACTGGTGGTACACTACAACTTATAGATTCATATGTTACTAACGCAGGAGATCCATCCATTACATCACTTCCATCTGGAATGTGGAAATTTCATTCTTATGGATATGTAAATGTGGCGGCAGGATCAAACCTTCTTACCGCAATAATATATAAAATAACGAGTGGAGGCACAGAAACTCAAATAGCAGGCCCAATCATAGCAAGTGAATTATACTCTACATCTGTATTAACGCCAACAGAATCAGAAATAGAATATTATGCTATGTCTGCAACAACATTAAATTTAGATGATAGATTAGTGTTAAAAATATATGGGTCATCTTCAATAAATGGGCATGATATACATTTCTTACATTCGGGAACTCAATTTGCATCACATATTACAACACCTATAACTCAAGGACAAACTGGAACTTCAGGAACATCTGGAACATCAGGATTAAATGGAAGTTCAGGTTCATCTGGCACAAGTGGTTCTTCAGGATCGTATGGAACATCTGGTACTAGTGGAAGTTCTGGATCTTCTGGAACATCTGGAACATCAGGAAGTTCAGGTTCTTCAGGCACAAGTGGTTCTTCAGGTTCATCTGGCACAAGTGGAAGTTCAGGATCATCTGGAACATCTGGAACATCTGGAACATCTGGAACATCAGGTACAAGTGGAAGTTCAGGTTCTTCTGGAACATCAGGTACAAGTGGAAGTTCAGGTTCTTCTGGAACATCAGGTACAAGTGGAAGTTCAGGTTCTTCTGGAACATCAGGAAGTTCAGGTTCTTCAGGCAC
>Ga0315284_10017119_pt1 | contig 10275 bp, 7 predicted proteins | sample YL17G09_16_MG_FD_203696 | JGI IMG/M metagenome (GOLD analysis project Ga0315284, IMG submission 203696) | Sediment microbial communities from Yellowstone Lake, YNP, Wyoming, USA - YL17G09_16 | ecosystem: Environmental > Aquatic > Freshwater > Lake > Sediment | place: USA: Wyoming | collected...
CCGAACGAATACTGCATCATCGACAACATGGTCGGAGACGCCAAGGTCTTCGGCCACATCTTCCTTCAGGAGTGACGGGCGGGGCGGGCGCGGTCCCCGGGCCCTAGACGGGACGTCGCGCCGCGAGAGGCGCCGGCGCTTCCGGAAAAACCCGCTGGACGCGCTGGGCGATGCGGACCGTGTTCAGGTGGATGTCCACGGTGTCCTTGATCTCCGCGGCGTATCCCCCGGCCAGGACGACGGCGACGGGGATTTTGAGGCGCCGGGCGTTCTCGATGACGACCTTGTCCCTTTCCTTCAAGCCCGCCTTGGTCAGCGACAGGCCCCCCAGCTGGTCTTTTTCGTAGGGGTCGGCGCCGGCTAGGTAGAGGACGAGGTCCGGCTGGAACTCATTGTAAATGCTGGGGATATGGGATCCGATCTCGGCCAGGTATTTGGCGTCCCCGTCGCCGGCCCAGAGGCCGACGTCGACGGTGCTCAGGGGTTTTTCCGTAGGGTAGATGTCCATCTGGTGGATGGACAGGGTGAAGACGTCCTTCCGGCCGGCGAGCGCGGCGGCGGTCCCGTTGCCCTGGTGGAGGTCGCAGTCGACGATCATGACTTTCCGGGCGAGCTTCTCCTCGATCATCTTCCGGGCGGCCACGGCGACGTCGTTGAGAAGGCAGAATCCCTCGCCGTGGTCGGGGAAGGCATGGTGGAAACCGCCGCCGAGGTGGACGGCCAGTCCGCATTCGAGGGCCTTGCGGGCGGCAAGAACGGTCCCGCCGACCGACAGCTGGGCGAAGCGGACGAGTTCGGGGGAAAAGCGGATCTCGAGAGCCCGGAGCTCGGCGTGGCTCAGGGTGCCCATCTTGATCCTCTTGAGATAGCGAGCCGTGTGGACGAGCAGGATGTCCTCGTCGGGCGCCGGCCGGGGCCTGAGGAAATTCTCCTTCTTGGCCCCCATGGCCAGAAGGCTTTCGTAGACGAGGCGGTATTTCTGGAGGGGGAAGACGTGCCTGCCGGTCTCGACCATCCAGTATTCGTTGCTGTAGACGAACTGAAAAGGGAACCGTTTCCCGACGAGCACACGGAAGAAGTTGAGCAGGTCGCCCATGCCTCCCTCACCATATCAAAAATCGACGGCAGGGTAAATAACGGCGGCCCGAAGTTGAAAAGCCCCGGAAGCCGTGTTATGTTGACCCGGGATGAATGAAGGGCGGGCGTGAGAGCGAGAACGGGGCCTCCGGCGAAGATCGTCTTTTTCCTGCTGGGCGCGATCCTGGGCCTGGCTTCCGGCCCGGCCTCTTTCCAGGCCTCTTTGCAGGGGACCGGACCCAGCCGGCCCGGCGCCGGGCCCCGGCCGATCCGCGTTTTGATCCTGAGCGGCGAGAATAATCACGACTGGAAGTCCACGACCCCGAAACTCGAGGCCATCCTCAAGGAATCCAGCCGTTTCAAGGTCGAGATCACCGAGACGCCGGCCCTGCTCACGGACCGACTTCTCGAGCCGTATGACGTCGTCCTGAGTAATTGGAACGTCTTCGGCCTCGAGCCCGCCGTCACGGGTTGGCCCGACGAAGCTCGACGCGCCTACATCGATTTCGTCAGGCGGGGGAAGGGTCACGTCGTCGTCCACGCCGGAAGCTCCTCCTTCCCCGATTGGGGAGAATACGGACGCCTGACACTAGCCGGCTGGAAAAACGGTCAGTCGACTCATGGCCCCCGGCACGAATTCACCGTGCGCATCGAAGACGCCTCCCACCCAGTCACCGCCGGGATGGAGCCGTTTCGAATCTTCGACGAATTGTGGAACAAACCCGGGATCTCCGACGGGGCCGCGGTGCTGGCCTCCTCCTATTCGGCCCCGGATAAGGAAGGGACGGGGCGCTGGGAGCCGGCCGTCCTCTCCGGCCGCTTCGGAGCCGGGCGGAGCGTAACGATCCTGCTCGGCCATGACTCCGTATCGATGGACAACCCGGGCTTCCAAACGCTCCTCTGCCGGGGCGTCGAATGGGCCGCAACCGGCCGCATCGAAGCGCCGGCGGAGTCCGCGGCGAACATGTGGCGGTGGGAGAAGCAGGACGGCGCGTCCCTGGCGCTGGCCGGCCCGAGGGGCCTCGTGTGGCGGTTCCGCTACGACCGGGCCCTCGACGTCCCCTACTTCCACCCGCTCAATACCGTCAAGGGGCGGACCATGACCGCGGACCGGCCGCCCGATCACATCTGGCATCACGGCCTCTGGTTCAGCTGGAAATTCATCAACAAGGTCAACTACTGGGAGGTCGATCCGAAAACCGGCCGGCCGGCGGGCCTGACTTCGTGGACAAATGTCGGGATTGCGGCCCGAGACGATCATTCGGCGCTTATCGCCATGGACCTGGCCTACCGGCCCGTCGGAGAGGATGTCCCCGTCCTCACAGAGAAGAGGACCATCGGAGTTTCGGTGCCGGATTCCGAAGGCGTATACGCGATCGACTGGACCGGGGTTTTCACGGCTGAACGTGTCGTTGTCCTCGACCGCACACCCCTGCCCGGCGAACCCGACGGCCAGGTTTGGGGCGGATACGCGGGATTATCGCTTCGCTTGGCAGGGGATCTCGACGGGCGGCAGGTCATGACGAACGAAGGGCCGGTCGGCGAGATGACGGACAACCGCTACCGGGGCAGGCACGCGGCCGTCGATTATTCGGGCCTTCTCGACGGGCAGCCCTCGGGAGCCGCCATCTTCGATCTCCCGGGAAATCCGAGGTCCCCGACGCCCTGGTACGTCATCAAGTCTGCGGAAATGAGCTTTTTCGCTCCCGCCGTCCTCTGTTACGAGCCGATGACCCTCCAGCCGGGGGAGCGCGTCACCCTGCGCTATCGCGTGCTCGTCCATACCGGCCGGTGGGACGCAGCGCGGTTGCGCCGGGAATACGAGCGATTTGCCCGTGAGTCACGCGATTCCATGTGAGGTGGAGGAACTATGATCAAGAAGAACATCACCCGCCGGGCCTTCCTGCGGTCCGCGGCTGCCGTCGTCGCCGCCCCGGCCATCGTGCCCTCGAGCGTCTTCGGACGGAACGCCCCGAGCAACCGGATCAACCTGGCTGCGATCGGCGTCGGCAACCGAGGCTCCGGAAACGTCTGGCAGGATTTCGTGGAGACCCAGGAGGACGTGCGCCTCGTCGCCGCCTGCGATTGTTTCGCCGGCCGACGGGAGGCGTTCGCCGCCAAGGTCAACGACCGTTACGGCGCCAACATCTGCCGGGCCATGGCCGACTGGCGGGAGGTCCTGGCCCGGAAGGACGTCGACGGCGTCATCATCAGCACGCCGGACCACTGGCATGTTCCGTTGGCCTTTCACGCGGCCCTGGCCAATAAGGACATGTACGTCGAAAAACCGTTGGGCGTAGCCATGGCCTGGGTCTGGAAGCTGCGCCAGGCGGCGGCGGCGAATAAGATCGTCTTCCAGTATGGAACCCAGCAGCGTTCCTCGGGCGAGTTCACCCGGGCCGTGGAGCTCGTCCGGAACGGATACATCGGCAAGATCAAGCATATCGACGCCTGGTGCTCCGGCATGAGGTCTCCGGACGGGTATGCCGAAGTGTTCAACGAACATTTCAAGAATATCGAGCCGGAGCCCGTCCCGGCCGATCTGGACTATGAGACGTGGATCGGCCCGGCGCCGATGAAGCCGTACACGAAGTCCCGCTGCACGGAGTGGGGCGCCTATCATATTTACGATTACGCCCTGGGCTTCATCGCCGGCTGGGGGGCCCATCCCCTGGACATCGCTCAATGGGGGCTCGACATGGACCATGTGAGCCCGGTTTTCTACGAGGGCAAAGGCGAGATCCCCCGGGGCGGCCTATTCGACACCGTCGATAACTGGGATGTCTTTTGCCGCTACGGAAATGGCGTGACGATGCGCTTCATGTGCGACCGCGTCGCCAAAGGGGTGGAGGGCTTGATGGACGACCCCCGGACGCGTCCGTTCTCCGACCACGGCACAACGTTCTGGGGCGAGGGCGGCTGGATCAGCGTCAACCGCGGGGCTCTCTATGCCAGCCCCAAGAGCCTCCAAACGGCTCGGATCCGGGAGGACGAGAAGCCCGTTATCCGGAGCTCGAGTCAGGGCCGCAATTTCGTCGAGAGCATGAAATCGCGGCGGCCGACCATCAACCCCCTCGAATCGGCCATCAGGTCCGACACGATCAGCCACCTGTCCGATATCGCCGTGCGTCTCGGTCGGCCGGTCCGGTGGGACCCCGAAAAAGAGCGGATCATCGGCGACGGCGAGGCGACGAAAAGGCTGGACCGGCCGATGCGCCGCCCGTGGGTGATCTAAAGGCCTTTTTCCCTACCGGCTTGGGCGCGCTGAGGAGCGCCGCGCGGGCCGCGGCCAGCCGGGCGATGGGCACGCGGAAGGGCGAGCAGCTGACGTAGTTCAGGCCGATGAGGTGGCAGAACTCGATCGACGACGGATCGCCGCCGTGCTCGCCGCAGATGCCCAGCTTGATCCCCGGGCGCGTCTTGCGTCCTCTCTCGACGGCCATGCGCATGAGCTGTCCCACGCCGTCCCGGTCGATGACTTCGAAGGGATCTTTAGAATAAATCTCCTTCTCGACGTAGGGGATGAGGAAGCGGCCGGCGTCGTCGCGGCTGACGCCGAGGGCCGTCTGGGTCAGGTCGTTCGTCCCGAAGCTGAAGAACTCGGCCACGGTGGCGATCTCGCCGGCGGTGAGGGCGCCGCGCGGGATCTCGATCATCGTCCCGACGAGGTACTTGAACTTGATCCCCTGTTCCTTCATGACCGCCTTGGCCGTCGCCCGGACGATCTTCTCCTGGTGGGCCAGCTCCTTGACGTGGCCGACGAGCGGGATCATGACCTCGGGCTCGACATCGATGCCCTTCTTCTTCGTCGCCGCGGCCGCTTCGAAGATGGCCCGGGCCTGCATCTCGGTGATCTCGGGATAGATGATGCCCAGGCGGCAGCCGCGGAACCCTAACATGGGGTTGAACTCGTGGAGCGATTCGACGCGCTCCTTCACTTTCTCGTAGGAGATGCCCATCTCGTCGGCCAGCGCCCGCTGGTCCTTTTCCTCGTGCGGCAGGAACTCGTGGAGCGGCGGGTCGATCGTCCGGATGGTCACCGGCCGGCCGGCCATGACCTCGAAGATGCCGGCGAAATCCTCGCGCTGGAGCGGCAGGAGCTTGGCCAGGGCGGCCTTCCTCTGCTCCAGCGTATCGGCCAGGATCATCTCCCGCATGGGGCCGATCTTGCCCTCGCCGAAGAACATGTGCTCGGTCCGGCACAGGCCGATGCCCTCGGCCCCGAAGGCCACGGCGTTTCGCGATTGGTCGGGCTGATCGGCGTTGGTCCGGATCTTGAGCGTCCGGTATTTATCGGCCCACGTCATGACCTTGGCAAAGGTCCGGTAGACGGGCGCCTTGGACGGGTCGAGCGTCTTCTCGATCAGGACCTGGAGGACTTCCGACGGCCGGGTATTGACTTTGCCCTCGAGGACCTGTCCGGTCGTGCCGTCGATCGAGATCCAGTCGCCTTCCTTGAGCGTCCGTCCCTTGACCATCATGGTATGGGCGGCGTAGTCGATGGCCAGCTCGCCGCATCCGGCGACGCAGACCCGGCCCATCTGTCGAGCGACCAGGGCGGCGTGCGAGGTCATGCCGCCGCGGGCGGTCAGGATGCCCTCGGCCGCGTTCATGCCCTTGATGTCGTCGGGCGAGGTCTCGATGCGGGCTAGAACGACCTTCTCGCCCCGCTTAGCCCAGGCCTCGGCGTCGATGGAGTTGAAGACGACGCGGCCGGTGGCCGCGCCGGGCCCGGCGTTCAAGCCCTTGGCCAGGAGCCGGCCGCCCTTGATGGCAGCTTCCTTCTCGGCCGGATCGAAGATGGGCCGGAGGAGCTGGTTGAGCTGGTCGGGTTCGATGCGGGCCAGAGCCTCTTTTTCGCTGATGAGCTTCTCGTCGACCATGTCCACGGCGATCCGGATCGCGGCGAAGGCGGTCCGCTTGCCGACCCGGCACTGGAGCATGTACAGCTTGCCCTGCTGGATGGTGAACTCGATGTCCATCATGTCGGTGTAGTGCTTCTCGAGGATGTGGCGGATCTTCTCGAGCGCCGCGAAAGCCTTAGCGTCGTCCTTGCGCAGGTCGACGATGGGGAGCGGCGTCCGCGTGCCGGCCACGACGTCCTCGCCCTGGGCGTTCATCAGGTATTCGCCGTAGAAAGTGTTCTCGCCGGTGGCCGCGTCGCGGGTGAAGGCGACGCCGGTGCCCGAGTCGCTGCCCATGTTGCCGAAGACCATAAGCTGGACGTTGATGGCCGTGCCCCAGGATTCGGGGATGTCATACATCTTGCGGTAGGCGATGGCCCGGTCGTTCATCCACGAGCCGAAGACCGCCCCGACGGCGCCCCAGAGCTGTTTCATGGGGTCGTCGGGGAATTCATGGCCGGTTTTCTCCTTGATGGCGGCCTTGAACCGAGCGACGAGGTCCTTGAGGTCGGCGGCCGTGAGGTCGGTGTCGCTCTTGATGCCGCGCTGGTGTTTTTTGGCCTCGATGATGACCTCGAAGGGGTCGATGTCGTCCTTGTGGACCGGCTTGAGGCCGAGGACGACGTCGCCGTACATCTGGACGAAGCGGCGGTAGGAATCATAGACGAAGCGCTGGTTGCCGGTCTTGGCGACGAGGGCCGCGGCCGTCTTGTCGTTGAGGCCGAGGTTGAGGATGGTGTCCATCATCCCCGGCATCGAGGCCCGGGCCCCAGAGCGGACGGAGACGAGGAGGGGATTTTTGGGGTCGCCGAACGACTGGCCGACCGCCTTCTCCAGCTTTGTCAGGTTCTTCTCGACTTCGAGCCGGACGGCTTCCGGGACCTTGTTTTTGTTCTTATAGTAAAGTGCGCAGACTTCCGTCGAGACAGTGAAACCCGGGGGGACGGGCAGGCCGATCCCGGCCATCTCGGCCAGGTTGGCGCCCTTGCCGCCGAGGACGTCCTTCATCCTCATATTGCCTTCGGCGGCGCCGGCCCCAAAGAAGTAAACGTATTTCTTAGTCATATGACAGCTCCTGATATATGAAATGTTCAGAATAATTTACACGGAATCAGCAGAAATATCAACGGACTACGGATCTTTCGAACGCCGCTCGTTTTAGCAATTGAGTCCTGCGGTGCGAAGAAGGGCGGGACAGAGTGGCCGGGAGCGGATTCGACGCCGCCCGGGCGATGATGGTAACCGTCCGAATCCCCCGTAGCGGAGGGGGACCCATCGCTTGCGATGGGGGAACCGCCGGGACTGGTTCCCGGGGGGCCGGGGGAAAGGATGGTTACCGTCGTCGCCATTAACGGGTGGCGTCGAATTCGCCTCTGCACCAGGGCTCCCAGTCGATAAAAAAAACCAGTTTTCTGTCTAATCCCGTCTTTCGGGGGCGAAGAGAAGGCCCAAGCCCATGAAGAGCATCCCGAGGTCCTCGAGGATGACGCCGAATCCGGATTTCCGGCTGAGGGCCCCGAAACAGCCGCATTCGACGTCGAGGCCGCGGGCGATCGTGACCAGGGTCAGCAGGATGAAGAAGACGAGCAGGCCCGTGATGATCAGGGCGGAGGCGCGCTTCCACACCCCAGCGGCCAGGGCGACTCCGGCCAGGATCTCGAGCCAGGGCAGGACGACGGCCGCCAAAAAGGAGAGCGCCTGACCGACGAGGCGGTAGTTGCGGATGTCCTGGGCGAAGTCGAGCGGGTCGAGGACCTTGACGATGCCGGCGTAGACGAAAAGGCCGCCGAGGACCAACCGGAAGACGACGAGGAGGGTTTTATTTTTCAGCATCTCCCGTCTCCGCCGGCAGCCCAGCCTTTATCCATTCCGCCCAGCCGCCGGTCATGACGCGGATGTCCTTGAACCCTTCGTCATGCAAACGCTTGGCCAGGGCCAGACTCGACTGACAATCCCCGCCCTCGCAGTAGACGACAATCACCCTCTCCCGCGGCAGCTCAAGGACATCGGCGGGAAACTTTTGCCGCGACTCCGCCTCCGGGAGATTCCGGGCCCGCGGCACGTGACCCTCCCGGAAGGACCTCTCCGGCCGGGCGTCGAAAATGACGACCTCTCCCACTGCCCAAAGATCCTCGGCCTCGCGGAGCGTGATCAAGCGGATGCCGGGATAATCCGCCGGTGACAGGAAGGTCTCCCGGAATTCTCCCCGGGCAAAACGCTTGACGAGAGGGAAACGGACCGCTGCGCCCACGAGGACGCTAAGGGCCCCGATAACCAGGACCTGTCGGACGATCTTCCGTGTTTCGCTCAAGGGGTCATCAGCCGTGAATGGCCCTGTACTTCTCGAGCCCCGCCCTGAAGACGCGGATAGCCGCGCGCAATTCGTGCTCGTTGACCACGTAGGCGATCCGGGCCTCGTCCGTACCCTGGCTCGGCGTCGAGTAGAAGCCCGGGGCCGGGGCGATCATGACCGTCGTGCCGTCGAGCGAGAACTCCGCGAGCAGCCAGACGGCGAAATGTTCGACGTCCTTGACCGGGAGGCGGATGATGACGTAAAAGGCGCCCTGGGGCTTGCGGATGACGACTCCCGGGATGTCCTTGAGGCCGTCGTAGAGGATGTTCCGCCGCTTCGTGTACTCGTCGCGGACGCCCTGGAAATAGTCCATGCTCATGTTGTAGGCGGCCAGGGCGGCCATCTGTTCGACCGAAGGCGGGCAGAGCCGGGCCTGGGCGAACTTGAGGGCGGCCGCGTAGACGTCCTTGTTACGGGTGATGATCATGCCGATCCGGGCGCCGCAGCAGCTGTAGCGCTTGGAGATGCTATCGACGACGACTACCCGCTCCCTGATGTCCTCGTACTCGAGGATGCTCTTGTGCTTCAGGCCGTCGTAGACGAACTCCTTGTAGACCTCGTCGCCGATGAGGTAGAGGTCGTGCTTCTTGACCAGGCCGACGACCCGGTCCAGTTCCTCCGGCGTGTAGACGGTCCCCGTGGGGTTGTTCGGAGAGCAGAGGAGGATGGCCTTGGTCCGGGGCGTGATCTTCGCCTCGATGGCCTCGACAGGAGGCAGGCGGAAACCGTCCTCGACGCGAAGCGGCAGGGGGACGATGCGGACGCCGGCGAAAGAGGCGTAGCCGTTATAGTTCGTATAGTAGGGCTCGGGAATGACGATCTCGTCGCCGACGTCGGCCAGCACGGAGAAGGTGAAGTGGATGGCCTCGGAGCCGCCCGTGGTGATGAGCACGTCGTCCGCCCCGAGGGGGATGTTGTAATTCGCGAAATAACGGGTGACGGCCTCCCGGAGCTCCAGGAAACCCTGGGCCGGGCCGTAGCCCAGCACCGGCTGGTTCCAGTTATGGAAGGTGTCCATGACGGGCTTGGGAGCGGGGATGTCGGGGTCCCCGATGTTGAGGTGGATGACCTTGATTCCCCGGGCCTTGGCCGCATCGGCATAGGGTTTCAGCTTCCTGATGGGAGACGCCTGGATGTCGTGTCCACGCTGGGAAATCTTCATGGATGAATCCTCCGTCGTGATGGGCGGCGACTACTAATCCTCATTATAGGAGATATGCGCCGCGGAACGCAACGGCTGCCTCCCCGCCGCCGGACCCCGGCTTAGGACGCGCCGGCCCCCCTCAGAAGGAAAACCCGATGATCAACTTGTACGTGGAGTAACGGAACTCCAGCCCCACGATCGGGTTCTCCAGGCCGTCGCCTCCACCGCCGTCGAAAACCGGGGGCAGTTGACCGATCTCCCGGTCGCCGGCGGAATAGCCGAGGCCCAGCGTCAGGGCGGAGTTCTTGATGGTGATCTCGGCCCCGGCCATGACGTGGTAGATGTTCCAGTCCGTGACGGACAGGTTCGTTTCCGTCCCCGGCGGTCTCGCCGAGTAATCCGTGGTGAAGCTAACGGAGCTCTTGAAGCGGGCCGAGTGGGCGTATTCGAGGCCGAAGCCCATATTCAGCACCGCATCGAATTCGTTCGTGACGTCGGTCGAAAGAGGTTCCCCCGTGCTCTGGCCCTCGAACTCCTCCGTATCGACGACGGTGTAAGGAGGGACCCGTGCGAACCACTCGGAGCTCGCGTATGCCCGGAATCTCTGGAGCTTGAAGGTCAGCCCCGCCGCGACAGAGAGGGGGGACCGGTAGTGGGCGGGACGTTTGTCCTGGTAGTCGGCGGCCAGGAAATCGTCGGGCGCGCCGTCGCCGTCGAGATCCAGGCCCGCCAGCGAGGCGTTGGCCCCCGCCGAGCCCTGGCCATAGATATGCAGGCCGGGAGTCGTCAGCGTCAGG
>Ga0315284_10017120_pt1 | contig 10275 bp, 8 predicted proteins | sample YL17G09_16_MG_FD_203696 | JGI IMG/M metagenome (GOLD analysis project Ga0315284, IMG submission 203696) | Sediment microbial communities from Yellowstone Lake, YNP, Wyoming, USA - YL17G09_16 | ecosystem: Environmental > Aquatic > Freshwater > Lake > Sediment | place: USA: Wyoming | collected...
ACACCGATCATTCCGATACGGAGGTCATCGTCCATCTCTATGAGGAATACGGCCGGGACTTTGCCCACCGGATCAACGGTATGTTTGCCTTGGCCCTGTGGGATAGAACAGAGGACAAGCTCCTGCTGATCAGGGATCGGATGGGGGTCAAACCACTTTTTTATGCCCTGGTTGGGGACAAGCTCATCTTTGGCTCCGAGATCAAGACCATTCTTCAGCACCCGGCCTATCAGCGCGGCGTCAATTATGAGGCAATTTATCATTATTTCACCCTGAAGAATATTCCGGCGCCGATGACCGCCTTCGCCGGCATCCATTCCCTCTTGTCGGGTGAGCTTATGATCTTCGTGAGGGGCGACATAGTCAAGGAGCGCTGGTGGAAGATCCGTTTTCAAGAACGGGAAGACTGGGACGAACACGATATTCAAGAGAGAATCCTGGCCCTCCTGGAAGATGCCACGAGACTGCGCATGATCAGCGACGTGCCCTTCGGCGCCTATCTCAGCGGCGGGGTGGATTCCAGCGTCGTTGTGGCGCTAATGAGCCGTTATTCCAGCCAGCCCGTCAAAACCTTCTCGCTGGGATACGAAGATGAGCTGAAAAACAAGGAAGCGGATCTGTATTACGCCCGGAAGGTATCGCAAGTGTACAGGACCGAACATTACGAATACATCATGTCTCATAGGGAACTGGTTGATGATGTGGAAAATGTTATAGCCGCCTTTGATCAGCCCTTTTCCGGAACGATTGCGACCTTTTTTTTATCAAAACTGATCACGAAGCATGTCAAAGTGGCCCTGTCCGGAGATGCGGCCGATGAATTGTTCGGAAGCTACCTGTCTCATCGGGCCGCCCAGCCCATGGATCATTTTAAGATTCTTCACAATAAAGTCGATGACGGGACTTTAACAGATGGAGAAAGGGATCTTTTTAAGCCTTGCGATATTCCCTTTCTTTCCGATCTTTATCAGAAATCCGGGGGCGATGATGTCAGTTGGCGATATCAGTTGGGGGTTTTTACCGACGAACAGAAACAGGATATCCTGTCCCAGAATTTCTTGGCCCGGTTGAACGGGGCAAGCTCGTATGCCCTCTTTGTGGAAAATTTTCAGAACACAACCACACGGGATCCCCTGAACCGGATACTGGAGATGGAATGGAACACCCAGCTTCCCGATCAGGTTCTGGCCTTCATTGACTTCTTATCAATGGCCCATTCCGTGGAGGTGCGGTCGCCCTTTCTTGATTACCGTCTTGTCGAGTTTGTTGCAACCATCCCGGGACGGCTCAAAATAAGAAACGGTATCGTTAAAGATATCCTCAAGAAAACGGTTGAGCCGCTTCTTCCGGCCGGTATTACCGAACGACCCAAGGAAGGTTTTGTCCTGCCCATCTTTGACTGGATGGTCGAGAAAATGGAAGGCTACAGCCTAGATGTCCTGTCGGAGGAGCGGCTGAAAAAGCACAACCTGTTCAACAAGGACGAAGTCGGAAAGATCGTACAGAGCTATTATAGCGGCCATCGAAAGAACGCCGTCAAGATCTGGAACCTGATGATGTTCCAGATCTGGTGGGAGCGGTATTTTGATTGACAACGACCGCATCATCGATCTGAGGAAGGATCCTGATTTCATTGAACAATATGTGAATTTACGCAACGGTTATTGCGACGTTCTGTTGACAAGCCCGATCAATGTCGCCGACACGAGGATATGGCTCCAAAGGGATGACATCGAAATCAGGGGGATTGTTCGGGGCCATGTCCTGGCGGGCGTCGTCATGTTGTTTTTGAGCAGAAAAGGAGAAATTGCCTTTTTCACAAAACATAAAGGTGCGGGTCTGGGAAGCCGGCTGCTCGGAATCATCGAAGTCGCCGCAAGAGAGCGGGGGCTCGATGGGGTATGGGCCTGGGTATTGGCTGATAACATAGGGGCGCAAAGGGCATTCGAGAAGAATGGGTTTGAAAAAGAGGGGACCTTTCAAAAGGAATATGTTGGTATGATGAAACATGGCATAAAGTATAAGAAGTACCTGTAACGATAAAAAAGGTCTTATGATAGCGGAATATCAGATAAAACGGACATTAGAAGAGCTTTTACCTCGATACACACAATTTTTATCTCAGCTCGTTAAAATAAATTCGGTATATGGTTGTGAGGGAGAAGCTCAAAAATTAGTCAAGCGTAAGATGGCGGCAATTGGTTTAGCGCCGGAAATATTATATTCGAGAAATGATGAGGAATCGATCAACTTGGTGGCATCAATCAAAGGGACGAATAGCTATGATAAAAAATCGCTAATACTCAATGCCCATTGTGATGTAACGCCGGTTGATGAAATAAGCCGATGGTCAAGACACCCTTATTCCGGGGAAATTGATAATAATATTTTGTATGGAAGGGGGTCTCAGGACGACAAAGCCGGCGTCACGATCATTCTATTAATAGCAGATGTTATAAAAACTCTGAACTTGAACCTCGGAGGGGATCTCATTATCCAGTCAGTGATTGAAGATGAAACAACGGGTAACGGAAGTAAAGTTTTAGTCGATAATGGATATATCGCTGACGGGGTAATTATTGTTGATGGCACATGGTCTGAGAGGATTATTTATGCACATTTGGGACAACTTTGGGTGAACGTTGAAATAACGGGCGATCCTGTTGCGGCTTGTGTCGAAAGCAGGGGAACAAACCCCATTTATATAGGTACTGAATATATTAAAAAGGTTAAGGAATTGATTGGAGAATTAAATAGCCAAGGAGGTACGTTTGAAGGGATTCATAGACCTTACTTTGTTAACGTAGGTTCCTTCCGCTCGGGGGTATGGCATGGATCTGTTCCATCTTCAGCACTTATGCAAATGCAGGTTGGGTTTCCTGCTGATCATACACCACAGGCAATGATGGCCATGCTCGAAGAACTTGGGCGCTCCATATCCGGAAGGATTAAAGTTCAACAGGGAATCCTGACGACCCCTGCCTTTCAAGCCGATCCAAACAATTCTTTAATTACGAAACTGAAAGCCATTATAGAGGGTAATTCTGGAAAAGAAGTATTAAAAGTCCCCGTTACAGGGCACTGCGACATGAGGCATTTCCCAACCCCCAATATATGCCTTTATGGTCCTGGGGCCGGTAAGAATGCTCACGGAATTGATGAATACCTAATGTTAGACCAAATACCTGTGGTAACCAATAACTTGCTGGATTTTGTACTGATGTGGTGTAATGAAATAAAATTACTTTAAGGAACAGGAAAATTTAAAGAACAACAAACGTAAAAGGGATGGCATTGACTATTATTTCAACCTTTACAACTATAAGCGGTCACACCAGCCTCTCAAAGACATGACCCCTACAGAGGTTTGTTTTCAAAGAGCGGCTTATTGTGGAAGAGGAAGAAATACCATTCTCTATTCTTTCAGAATTAACAATTTCAGACCCAAAGTGTAACTTATTTTTCTGAAAAAACTGTCTTGACAAATGGGCCCACCTTAGGTGACGATCCAGAGGAAACAGTGAAAGAACAATTCCGCAATGCCAGCTCAATAAAGGAAAATATGATCCAGAGCATTCTCGTTAACGTGCCTGTGAGCAGCCCCTTCCACCCACAGGCTAATCTTCCATTTTTAAAAGGTTTTTTAGTCCAGAACGGTTTTGACGTCCGCGTTTTTGACACGAATGCCAGTTTCTTTCGCTGGATTCTTCGAGACGAGGCACCGAACCTCTGGGAAATGGAAGAGTATATTTCCAATCCTGTTGCCCTCCTGTCCTTTTATAACGACATCGAAGCGATTCTGGCCGAACGGGTGCGGGAGTATCGTAACCTGAGCATTACCTTGAGGTCGATCAGCATGCACCAGAACCGTATCCGGTTTGATACGGTACGCGAGGCATTGGATGATCGGTCGACGAATCCTTTTATTGAGTTTTATTCATCGTATATTGCTGAGAAGATTATTCCCCTTTCGCCAGGTTTGGTAGGGATATCGATTACTTTCCAAGATCAGGTGATTGCCGCCTTTACCCTTGCCTCCCTGATCCGTAAGCATATGCCGGACGCAAAGATCGTTCTCGGGGGTCAGATGATTACACGCTGCTGGGATACCCTGACTGCGGGAGAAGCATTAAACGCCTTCTGGGATTATCTGGCCTTATGGGACGGCGAATTGCCCCTCCTTGATCTCCACACCAGGTTGTTCAAAGATCCTTCCCATGAGATGCACAATATCATTGAGTCCGGGCATGGTCCCGGGAGGATTGACAGAAGTACCCATGCCTTTGATTTGAATACACTCGCAAAACCCGATTTTTCTGATATCCATTTTGACGAATACTTGTTTCCCGATATGCTCGTTCCACTGCAAACGGCGCGCGGTTGTTACGGGACCTGTGAATTCTGCGCTATTCCCTCGGGATCAAACCAGGGATTCAGGATGCGCTCACCGGAAAAAATCCTTGATGACATCTTGGCCGTCCAGGAGCACACGGCAGAACGCTATGGCAGGAAGGCCAGACACTTCAAGTTTATGGACGACACCTCCTCACCCCATACCCTGATAAGGCTTTCAGAGGAGATTGAGCGCCGGAACATGGATGTCACCTGGGAGACGTTTGTCCGCATAGAGAAACAATTCGAGGATATCGAGGTTGCACGGCAATTATTTCGAGGCGGATGTCGAAAGCTCATGTGGGGATTGGAAACGAACGATCCGGATATCTTGAAAAGCATGAACAAGAAAATTTCTTCGGCGTCGACAACAAAAGTGTTGCGCGCCATGGATGAGGCCGGCATTCTTAACTTTGTCTTTGTCCTTATCGGATTTCCGGGGGAAACGCGAGAACAGCGTGAGCAGCTCGCCGATTATATCATCAACAATTCCAGTATCCATGTACTCACCCTGGCCACATTTGACGTGACCAAAAAATCACCCATCCACGAGCATTTCTCTATTCCCAATCAGTACGGACTTGAGACGACATCCGCAGAAGATTTCGAGGTGCGTCTTCCCTATACGATCAACGGGGTCAACTGGAAGCATGAGATGGTCCTTGAAGCGCAGCGCCTTCTTGTCAAAATCATCTCCAAGAGGACGGATATCGGCTTTATGAGCCTGTTTCCCGATCAGGTGCGCGGCATACTTTGTGATCGCTATGGGAACGGATGGGGTAGAATGTTTCTTTCCCAGTTCGGTGCGGAAAATATCCAGGCGATGCTTCTGACGGCCGAGCAATACGCAGACCGGTTTGTAAATGCCGAAGAGATTGACCTTGCAGGCCTGCCTGAGCCGATTAAACGCGAGCACGCCAGGGTGTCCGAGGACCTCGAGGCTATTGCCAATGCTATTCGCCGGCGGAAGTTGTACGAGAAGCGACGGATGGATCAAGTATGAACCTGAAAGACTATATCGGCTTCCTGAACAATGTGGGTGATGATGAGACTCAGCGCTCGTGGTATGATCGATTGGAACAGCAGGTAGAACTCGGTCTGAATATTTATGAAGGTATGGACCCTGTGCAGCGGCAACGGTTGCGCAACGAGTTCTGCGATCGCATCCGGACGGAAGAACTCAAGGCATGGTATGGCGCTCCGGAAGGTGAGATCCTTTTTCAGGGGACGTCAATCAGCTCACTGACCATCCCCGCCGTTTTTGAGTCGCCACTGGAATTGTCCGGCATAGAACATCTTGAGGAAGTCATTGCGAATAGCTATATCGAGCTCCATGATCGGCATACCGACCATGTGCGCAAGGCGATCGTCGAAGATGTTGAAGACTGGATTGCTTCCGGCCTTTACTATGGGATTTCCATCGCGTCCAAACTGCTTTCCCAGGCCTTTCATCTCTCTGTGCCTGCCGACGATGTTGTGTTTAACGTGGACGGGCATCACGTCGATCCCCATGAAATCATCTCATATCCGCAGTCTATCCGGGAAGCCTATTTTGAACAGGTGCGAGATCGCCTGGACTGCTTTGGGTTGCATGACATCAATCGGGAAGAACTGGAATCTGGCTTGATCCTGGCGGATATAAGCAAACCGCATCTCACGCGTTTCAAAGGCCGTATTTTTCTGGCACCGATCCGTTGCAATGAAATTGCATGCGTCTTGGCCCGGCATATCCGTAGATTGGTTATCGAAAAGACGGCAGGACGCATATCACCGCCGTCCTTGAACGTCGTGATTACGGACACTGATACGCCATATACCTATCACCACCTCGTGGGCGGCAACGGTAACGATCTTGCCCCTGTCTTGCCGGGCCTGACCGTTCTTGGATCGAGCGGAACAATGGACGCCTTCCGATGGCTTTATTCCTACAGGGTGAGTTTGATTTCGCAAAAGATGATGAAGGGTTCCCTCTATTCCGAAGTGCATAGGCGATTCATCCCCTTTGCCTTTTTTGGAGTCCTTGTGCCAAGGGATGCAGAAATTTTACTGAATATGGCACATCTAGATATGCTCAGATATCGCGGCAACCTGAATTCACAGATGGAATATTGCTATCTCATCCCCCAATTGTCCAAGTATCTGGAACATGTCCAGGTAAGTACCTTCAGGGAATCGTTCAAAAGAAGACTCTGTTAGGAAAGAAACATTCGTTCATGTGCACTATCGGATATCACAAGGATCTGGGTCTCATTCTCAAGAACCGGGACAAGACTTCAACGATAACTGAAGAAATCATTCACAATGATAGGTTCATTGCCTGTCGCAGTTCGGGGGCCGATTATTGCAGCTGGGGGATGAATGCTTTCGGATGTGCCTTTGTTACTGCTGCCATTAACACCCCCCAATGGACCCAGCTTGTGTACGATGGAAATATGTCAGCTGCAGACCAGGTGCTCAGCCAGGAAACCGCGAGCCTCTCGAATCCCGTGGCCGTTGTTAGTTCTTTACTGCCTGATGTACGGCAGATCGATACCTGGATCGAAGCGGTAACCTCCCGGCCATTTCTTTCTTTGGGTTACAACCTCCTCTTTGCCGACCGCAATCGGGCCGTCATCGTGGAATCGTTCCGAAACGAAAGACACGTTCGGGAACCGGAACATAGAACTGCTATTACCAATCATTTTCAATATCTTAACCATGGTCCGAAGGCACCTGACGACTATTTGAGCTCTTTCCGGCGATATGAATATGCCAATAAACTCATCTCAGCTGCGTCAAGGGAAAGTGATATATTCCAGATGCTGAAACCGGATGAGCCGCAACAACGGCAAATGATATGGCGCGAGGGTCCTTTTTTTACCATCTCTTCGACGGTAATCGATTTCCTGCATGGCCAGGTCTACTATGCCGGGGGTATTGACGAGTCATATGGACTATTTGTCTTGAATAAAACATGAAAGGGAGAATGAAGTATGATTGAGAAAAGAGCTTTCTTTGAAATGTCACGGTATATTGATCTTGATCTTTATCATGAAGTGGAACGCTCTCATCCGTTCTACCGGGAGATGACTGCAGAGATATGCAGTCAGATTGAGCAATTCGGACAACCGGATAGAATGTGGCGCATTCTGGAAATTGGGGCGGGGACCGGCTTGCTGACGGAAGAATTACTAAAGTTCCCCTTTATGGATGTCTATGCCGTTGAAATTGACACTGAGTGCTTCAATATGCTGAAAAACCGGTTCCAGAACGACCGCTTTCACGCAATCCAGAACAACGCCATCACTTACTGCCAGGATGGTTTCTTCGACATCGTCGTTTCCTCTTTTGCTCATGACCATATCCATTACGATAATGGCGTTACACTGGCAAAGAACATCAAAAGGAATCTGAACAACGGGGGCATCTATATTATGGGCGGGGAGTTCCTGCCGTTCTTCGAAACAGATGAAGAGCGTATTGAATCATTATGCCAATACCATTGCTTCATCGTCGAGAAGTCTCTACGGGACAGGAATTTCCGCGTTGCACAAATCGAGATTAATGCACTCAAATCAGGCGTTGAAATGATCGGTGACTTTAAACGCCATGAGACCATGTTCGAACATGAGATGACTGAAGGAGGTTTGCAGCTACAGGAAAAGAAAAAAATAGGCCCGCTGGATAAGGAAGATGTGGGAGGAATTTTTGTCTATGTCTATTCCACTTAGTTCAACGGATACCTACCAACAGAAAAGCCGATTGTTCGAAAGAGGCTTTCTATATTGGCGGATAAGAAAATTTGACATGGAACGGCTGTATGGCAAAAATTACGCTCATTAATACGTCTGGAGATATCTACGCGTTTGGTTTGCGTCGAATCGGGGCATATCTCCGATCAAACAGCAACCACAGCGTGAAAATGCTTTTCTGCCTGATGTCATCGACGTACTATTCTCCTATCCTTTCAGCAATTCGCAGGGGGGTTGAAAAAACTACCGAGACTTTCCTAGAAAATGTTGTGTCGTTCGCCGGTGATGCAGACTGTGTGTGTCTATCAGTTATGTCTAGCACGGAACCTATTGCCATCGACATTACGGCTCGGGTAGCGAGAGAGTAAGGTATGAAGTGTTCAACAGGAGATACAACAATGAGCTGATTATCAATATCTCACGAGATATAGCGAAAAGAAAACTCTCCATATGTGACTTCGACTTTACCGGGGACGTCCCTTGGGAAACCACGGAAGATCGCCTTGAAGGATTAAGACTGCTAAGCCGCATGAAACCGCCATTCACAATCAACATATCACACCTGACCTTCTTCCCCGGATCAGCCCTGACAGAAAGAGCAATTCGGGAGGGTATAGTTGATAAGGATCAACAACCGCAAGGGAAAGACATTTTTAACATCAGGAACGACTTCATCAACTTCCTTTACGTAGTTTATGGAGTTTTTCACATCCCGGAAAGCGCTTTAAAACACATTATTAATAGCAGTCTTGTCCGCGAAATGTGAAAGTTCCCAAGATTTTTTTTCGTATTATGGCGGCGTTCATATTTGCGAGAGTGTTTTTTATCCGTTTAAAAGATGGGGATCCGACAAATGTCCCGCTATCACGGTATATCTTCCGGCGTGATGTGTCCTCGGCTAGGACAGACACCATTGGGGGCAGGCACCGCAGAGTTTGACAGTAAGCGCGATATCAACTGATCGATTTTACGCTGTCTGATGTGTATAAGTTTTGTAATTATAGCCTTATAACGAATTAACGAATTGATGACAAGAGGTGACAAGGTGGTAAATACATTTTATCGGGACCTTTTGGAGGTTATGAAGACAGCCCCCGGGGATGTTTACACCTACTATGGAGAAACACATACGTATCGTGAACTGTATGAAATAATCAAGAAAGTCAATACCCTGCTTGCAGATCGGAAAAAGGAGCGCATTCTTCTTTACGGGTCAAAATCGCTTTTCACCTACGGTGCTATTTTCGGAATTCTCTTTTCCGGCAATACCTGGATTCCTCTCTCGACCGAACTTCCACCGAACCGCCTGATCGAGATCATTAAGATGACAGGGGCGCATCTCTTAATATCCGATATCCCCCTACCGGATGAAATCGCAAGATTTGCCGGGGATGAAGGGATAGGCCTGGTTCAGATGAAAGACCTGATGACCAGGATCGAAGGTAAGGATGTTGAGCTTCCTGAGTATCACAAGGATGATGTTGCCTATGTCATGTTTACATCCGGATCTACGGGTACACCAAAAGGTGTCCCAATGACCCATGAAAACTATATCAATTTCATCAGAAATTGTATGGAAATATTGCCGTTCAAAAAATACGACGTATTTTCGGATTACCATGATTTTGCCTTTGACATCTCTATTTTTTATCTTTTCTGCTGTCCCCTCGTTGAAGGGGTGTTTGCCCCTGTATTGACTCAGGAAGATAAAGTGATCGCCCTGCGGTTCATGCAGGAGAACCATATCACTGTGTGGTCATCTGTTCCTTCCGTTATTTCGCAAATTCAGCAGTTCTATCCCTCAAAGTCGCCAAAGACAGATGTCAGGATCATGTTTCTGTGCGGAGAGCCCTTTAGTTTGAAGGTGCTTAAATATTGCCTGGAAAATCTTCAGATCCCGAAGACGTATAATTTCTATGGTCTTACGGAGTCCGGTGTTGAGAATTTTTACCATGAATGTTCGATTGATGATCTATCCAAGTACGAGCCATTCGGCTATGTGCCGATCGGCCAACCTTTGCCTGGCAATGATATTCGTGTCAGTCCTGAAAAGGAGCTTCTTCTCAGTGGGTGCCAGATTACGCCGGCTTATCTTGGCGATGTAGGGGAAGAGAAGTTTGTAGAGATTGAAGGTCAGCGATGGTTCCTCACA
>Ga0315284_10017121_pt1 | contig 10274 bp, 6 predicted proteins | sample YL17G09_16_MG_FD_203696 | JGI IMG/M metagenome (GOLD analysis project Ga0315284, IMG submission 203696) | Sediment microbial communities from Yellowstone Lake, YNP, Wyoming, USA - YL17G09_16 | ecosystem: Environmental > Aquatic > Freshwater > Lake > Sediment | place: USA: Wyoming | collected...
GTGGCATATCACTATAACCCTGCAGAAAAAACCGATCCCTTCCGCCCCCTTGTTGTTGAGGAAAGCAAGACCGGCAAGGGAATGGCGAGGAAGGTGGGAAGTATGCCCCCGCTGCAGAGGTATGATCTAGATCAGCTGAAGCTCGTAGGGGTTATCGCCAATACGAAACCACCCAGGGCATTAATCGAAGACGTGACAGGAGACGGCTACATCGTACTGCCTGGTATGCTTATCGGGAGGAATGAAGGGGTGGTCGTCGAGATCAGAGAAAAAGAGGTTGTCATAGAAGAAAAACAGCTTGATATATACGGGAAGCTTGTAAAAAAAAGGAATATTCTAAAGCTTCGTGAACCTGAAGAATGGGAGGAAAAATGAGTTGCCAAAGAGAGATTGTAAGGAGAGTAAAACTCTGGTTTGCCGTCTTAACTCTCTCCCTGCTCCTCACCTCTTGCGCCTATGAGCAGAAAAACATTCCCTCTTCACCAGAGCCTACAGCAGCAAAAGAAGAGGCGCCGAAAGCAGTACGCCTCGACGATCTCAAGGTTGAGGAACAGAATACGGCATTCCAGGTAGTGCTGACAGGTTCTCAACCCCTCGCGTATGTGGCATTTCAACTGAGCACTCCTCCTGAGATTATCGTTGATCTGCCTGCTACAGAACTCAATATTCCCCTGGATCCGGTTCTCCTGAACAACAGCACGATCAAAGAAATTAAAAAGGCGGCAGTTGAAGGTGACGGCCAGAAATTTGCAAGGATCACCATCGAGCTGCAGAAGCCCGGTAACTATAGGGTAAGACAGGAAGGAATAATTCTGCTTATCGATATTGACAAGGCAGGAGAAAAGGGAGACCAGGCAGCCCAGGAAAAGGCTGCAGTGAAGGCAGAGACAAAAGCCACTGAGATTAAAAACCTCCTGATCAATCAGCAGAAGGAAGGGCTTCAGGTGGTTATCCAAGCTAACGGAGAGATCGAAAAATACAGCACTTTCACCCTGAGCAATCCTAACCGGCTGGTCATCGATGTGAATGATGTTGCCTATATTCCTGCTGAAAAATCGATAAAGGTCGAATCACCGTTTATCCGCAGGATTCGGGTCGGGAAGGATGAGCAGAAGGTGAGGTTCGTCGTGGAATTCACTGACATCGTACCACCCTTCCAGGTGACGAAGAGCATGGAGCAACTCATTCTTTCTGTCGGGAAGATTTCTTCAGAGAAAGCGGTGGAAGAAAAGACTGCGGAGATAAAACCGGAGGCGAAACCTGAAGAGCCCTCTCCTGAAGAGAAGGCTGAAGAACCGGTAAAGGGAATGGAGAAGAAAGCCGGGGAGGAAAAGCCCGCTGCTCAGTATACTGGTCAGAACATTGCTCTGGATTTCAAGGATGCCGATATAAAGAATGTTTTGCGGTTGATTGCTGATGCCTGCAATTACAACATCATTACCAGTGACAACGTGAAAGGCAAGGTCACCATAAAGCTGAAGGACGTCCCCTGCGACCAGGTGATGGACATTATCCTGGATACAAACAGCCTCGGTAAAATCATGATGGGAAATGTCCTCAGGATCGATACTAACGCCGCCATTAAAGAGATTGAGCAGGCGCGCTACGAGGCAAGGAGTGCAAGCCTCCAGATGGAAGACCTCGTCACCGAGATCATTGACATCAACTTCGCCAAGGCAAAGGACATGAAGAAGATCCTTGAGGATGAGAAGCATCTCTTCTCCGACCGGGGCAGCGCTGTAGCTGACGAGAGAACAAACAAGCTGATCGTCCAGGATGTCGAGAAGAGGGTAGAATGGATAAAGGCAAGGATACAGCTCCTGGATCAGCCAACCCGCCAGGTCCTGATCGAAGCCCGTATCGTCCAGGCTAACCCGACCTACACAAAGGAACTTGGTGTCCGGTGGGGAGGAACGTACAGCACAAAAGCGGGAGAAAAGCAGATTACTGCCACTGGTACTGCCGGTGATAAAAACGTAATCAATCTCCCTGCACCGGTGGGACTGGGATCAGGTGGAGGAATCAACTTCGGTTTGATTACCGATTCCCTCAGCCTCGACGTAGCCCTCTCTGCCCTGGAAAAGGATGAAAAGCTGAAGATTATCTCAAACCCGAAGATCCTGGGGCTTGATAACAAGGAATGCGTGATCAAGCAGGGCGTCCAGCTCCCGTATCTGAAACTGAGCGAACAGGGAGTGACCTCTACCGAATTCAAGGATGCGGTTCTGGAAATCAAGGCGACTCCCCATATTGCTTCGTCTGGCAATGTAATCATCCACCTCGAAGTGAAGAAGGATCAGAAATCTGCCCAGACCGGTGCCGGGGGAGAGCCGGGAATTGACACCAGACAGGCCATCACAGACCTTCTCGTGGAAGACGGGAAGACAGTGGTGATCGGCGGAATTTATGAAGAGACGGTTACCCATACTATTAACGGTGTACCCTATTTCATGAAACTCCCCCTCATTGGAAGATTTTTCAGGAATGTATCAGACAAGCTGGAAAAAACCGAGCTTCTGATCTTTTTAACAGTAACAGTAGTGAGGAACAAGCCTTTAGCGTAACGAGATTGGTATTATAAGGAGGGTAAAAAATGAAGAAAGGTGTCTATATCTATCCTGCCTTGCTCATATCGCTTCTTTTCGTCTTTGGCTGCGGGGGGGTCACTAAGCAGACCATAACGCCGGTAAAGACCGACAATGTGAAATATATCCCCGAAAAGAATCCTGTGCGTATCGAAGGGGTGAAGAAGGTGTGCATCTTCCCCTTCGCTGACTATTCTCACCAGCAGTCATTCCTGGAGCCTCAGGAGTGGGGCGGGAACGTCAAGATCGTCGAGGAGATAACTGATCAGCTCATCGCTCATGGGCTTTCTGTTGCAGTGCAGGAAGATGTCAGTACCATGCTTGCAGACTATGAAGTCATCAAGCCCATAAAGAAAAAGTATCTCCTCTACGGGACTACCGGAGAGGAGAACGGGGAGGATGAAGGCCAGCCCGGCACGCCGGAGTACGAACTGAAGAAAGTAAGCCACGGCTCCGAGATCAAGGATGAGCTGATGAGCATTATCAAAAAGAATAAGGAGAGAGAAGGGAAGGAAAAAGAGGATCAGTCAAAGCCCTCATCTTCCGTGCTCCAGGGGGCAACCGTTGGCCTGACTAAAGAGATGGTTGTTGACATTGGAGAACAGCTCGGCGTGGATTTGATTATCCGGGGCAGGATCATTGAGTTTGGCTACAAGGATACCGCTACCTTCAGCCCCCTCTACCGGGGAATGATCCCGGTCCTCCTCGACAGCGTAAAGAACGTGGTGTTCGGCGCGGACTATTATGGTTACGAAAACGACCTGGAGGCCCTGGAATACATGATGGTCGGCAGTGGCGTAGGGTATGCCATCGGCCATCAGATGATCAAGGAAAGTATCCGTACTGATACCAAGCTTACGGGCACAATTATTACCCGGGAAGAAAAGGTTAAAGATGTGGACCGTGACACGCAGGGTGGCATAGGTGCTGCTGCAGGCGGGGTCTCCGGCTTGATTGCCAGTCAGCATCCCAAGAATGCAAAGAGGACGTCTGTAATCCAGATCAGGATTTATGCCCAGGATGCTCGGACCGGAGAGGTTCTCTGGTCCAACCGGGCTGAAGTAGAATACACGCCGAAGAGTAATTTTTCCTATGACGATATCCATCCGAAGGTCATGTTTGATCAGGTGATCAAGCAGGGAGTGAAATCCCTTATGGACAGCTTCTTCAGCGAGGCAGAGAAGGTATTGATCAAGGAAACGAAATCGTAAGCTTTTTTAAAAAGGGGATGCAGAGATGCCAAGAAGATTAATCTTGGGTATCGCAATTTTTCTCTGGGCACTGGGCGGCATGTACTGCCTCCCGGAATGCCAGGCGCAGGGATTGTCTAGCGATGCCCCCTGGCCCATGTTTCATCACGATGCAAAGCATACCGGGAAAACCACGCACCCGGGGACCCACATCGGCGCTCTCAAGTGGAGGTTTAAGACGGACGGTCAGATTGTATCTTCGCCTGCCATTGCTGCAGACGGGACCGTGTATGTAGGCTCGGAAGATAATTACTTCTACGCAATTAACAGGGATGGCAGTTTAAAGTGGAGGTTCAAGACAGGCGGCATTATCCGTTCTTCACCTGCAATAGCTTCAGACGGAACTGTTTACGTAGGATCATTTGACGGAAAACTCTATGCCTTCAACGGATCAACCGGTACCCCTTTCAAGTGGCCACCATATCAGACAGGAAATGGTATAGAATCATCACCTGTTATTGGCACAGACGGAACTGTCTATGTTGGTTCATCTGACGGATATTTCTACGCTGTCGATGCCACAGGAAATCTGTTGTGGAGTATCCCCCTTTATGGAGCCGGGAGCCCCATTGGCTCCTCTCCCGCGATTGGTGATGATGGTACAATCTATGTCGGATGCTGGTTTCGCGACCTTTTTGCACTGGACCCGTCAGGATATGTCCGCTGGCAATATGCAACCTATACTGGAGGAGTTTATTCATCTCCGACAATTGCAGGGGATGGATCAATCTATATAGCTAATGACGGAGCCTGGAGAGATGAACTGTCAGATTTACCACAACCTTATAACGAACCTTGGTATATACACCGTATAAATATAGACGGTTCGGGTGCTATATTAATGGAAAATGGTCAGGCCGATGTATATTCCACAGTAGCAGTTGAGGCCGACACCTCCTTCTTTATTGGCTATGGACAAGATCTGCTTGCATATAATCCTGATGGAGAAGCGAACTGGGTTTTCTCTACCGGAGGAATAGTAGATTCTTCTCCCATTATCGGCGGAGACGGGGTCGTATACGTGGGATCAGCTGACGGGATTTTCTATGCCGTTGACCCGAACTGCGCATGTGCGATCTGGCAGTATGAAACGGGCGGCTGTATCAAGTCATCGGCTGCTATTGATAATGATGAGTATCGGACCATCTACGTCGGGTCTCAGGATAACTACCTCTATGCCTTCTATGATGGATTCAAGATTTCAGGGCAGGTGCTCTTCAATGCCTCAGGGCTAAGCGGTGTCATTATGACCCTGACGAGTGACTTCCTGCCGGAGCCGATAGTCGCCTTAACCGATGCTCAGGGCAAGTATGATTTTCCTGGACTGGAGAGCCCCATCAGCTATACGGTGACGCCTTTCAAGCCCGGATATTACTTCATACCTGGCTCAACTCAGGTGACCATTCAGGATGCGAGCCAGACAAATGTGAACTTTAGTGCAGTCCTCGGAAGTTATGGATACACGATCTCCGGAAAAGTATCCATCAGCGGGGCAGGGTTGAGTGGGGTTACTATGACCTTGAGCGGGGGTATTTCAAAAACCACAACAACGAACACCGATGGAGCATATTCGTTCAGTGAACTGGGAAACGGTACCTACACGGTGACACCGACGAAAGCGGGGTATGGATTCTCGCCCTCGTCCCAGTCGGTAACGGTTTTGAATGAAAATAAGGAAGACGTTGATTTCAGCGCTTCGCTCGGTTTTAGCATTTCCGGCCAGGTAACCTTCAACAACGCAGGCCTGGCAGGCGTTACCATGACTTTGTCCGGTGACGACAGCGATACCACGGAGACAGATTCTGAAGGGTACTATTCGTTCATCGGGCTCTCCAATGGCTCCTATACCGTGACGCCAAGCAAAGGTGGATATGAATTTGATCCGGTATCTCAAGATGTCACAATCTCAGATGCAAGTGCAGCAGATGTTAATTTCACTGCCGCACGCGTGCCTGCCCCCACTATCCTCTTCATTGTGCCCAAGACCGGGAAGGAAGGTCAGCTGATGAACATCATCGGGTGGAATTTCGGCGATGCTCAGGGAACAACCGGAAAGGTGAATTTTGGCGAAAAGTCTGTAAAGGTCAAGTTCTGGAGCAACTGGAAAATCCTGGTTACGGTCCCCAAGGGGAGCGGCACGGTAAAAGTCTCGGTGACCACCAGCAAAGGCACAAGTAATGAGAAAAACTTCTCTTATATCAAATGATGATTTTTTAGTTTAATGGCTATCAGCTGTCAGCTCTCAGCTGAAATTTATAAAATACTTAACGCTGAAAGCTGATAGCTTACAGCTGAAAGCTTATTTTTTATGCTGCGCTACCTTACTGCCGGAGAATCGCACGGTAAATCACTTACTGCCATCATAGAGGGTATCCCTGCCGGATTGAATCTCCTGGAAGGGGATATCAATAGCGAACTTGCCCGGCGGCAGAAGGGGTATGGCCGGGGCAAGAGGATGGAGATTGAAAAGGACGAGGTAGAAATTACCTCTGGTGTCCGCCTCGGGAAAACCCTCGGCTCTCCCATAACCCTCGTGATCAGAAACCGGGACTGGGAGAACTGGAAAAAGCTGATGTCCATCCATCCCCTGGAGAAGGAAGAGGCAGAGCACTTTGACCGTCCGCGGCCCGGACATGCCGATTTAGCCGGAGCCCTGAAATACAATGAGAAAGACCTCCGTAACGTCCTCGAACGCTCCAGCGCCCGGGAGACGACCGGCCGGGTGGCAGCAGGAGCGGTGGTAAAGAAATTCCTGGCTGAGTTTGGAATAGTGGTGATGAGTTATGTGGTAGAAGTCGGGGGTATTAAAGCCGAGATCCCTGATCTGCCTCTGGATGAGGTATTCTCGTGGGCTGAGGATTCGGAACTGCGCTGTCCGGATAAGATAGCGGAACTGAAGATGAAGGACAGGATTGAAGAAGTGAAGAACAAAGGTGACAGCGTAGGGGGAATATTCGAGGTGGTTGTCAGAAATGTCCCTCCGGGCCTCGGGAGCTTCATGCAGTGGGATCTGAGGCTTGACGGGAGAATGGCCCAGGCACTCATGAGTATCCAGGCTATTAAAGGGGTGGAGATAGGAATTGGCTTTGAGGCAGGGCGTCAGCCCGGCTCCCAGGTACACGACGAGATCTTCTATGACCAATCAAAAAAGCGGTTCTTCCACAGGACAAACCGGGCAGGCGGGATTGAGGGAGGGGTGACGAATGGAGAAAATATCGTTGTCCGTGCGGCAATGAAGCCCATCGCTACTCTGTATTCTCCCCTCCAGTCCGTGAACCTGAGAACCAAGGAACCGGAACTGGCAAGCGTAGAACGCTCGGATATATGCCGTGTCCCATCCGCTTCAGTGATTGCCGAGGCAGCAATGGCTCTTGAAATAGGGCGTGCCTTTCTCGAAAAGTTCGGTGGCGATTCCCTGGATGAGACCAGACGCAATTACCAGGGGTATATAAAACAGCTCAGCAACTTTTAATAGGTAGCGAGATTCTTCGCTCCGCTCTGAATGACATAAAATGCCCTGTCATTGCGAGGCAAAAGCCGAAGCAATCTTTTTTCAGATGCTAAGATAATCATGTACAAGATAAAAGTTCATCTCAAGGAAAAAAGTTATCCGGTCTGTATCGGGACCGGTATCTTAAAGGAACTGGGAAGACTGCTCCGCACCTTCAAATTCAGTAGAAGGACTGCTGTTATTACTTCCCCCCCTGTGGAAACCCAGTTCTTAAACCCTGTTAGTGATTCACTTGAAAGAGAAGGGTTCTCTGTCGTCTGCCTGAACCTGCCCGCAGGTGAAGAGACAAAGAGCTTGAAGACAGTCGAGGACATCTACCACAAACTGACCTCCTTCAGGATGGATAGAACGTCGCCCCTTATTGCCCTGGGCGGCGGCGTAATCGGCGACATCACCGGATTTGTTGCATCAACCTACCTGCGGGGTGTTCCCTACATCCAGATTCCTACAACCTTACTTGCCCAGGTGGACAGCAGTGTGGGAGGAAAGACCGGTGTAAATCTCGACGAGGGGAAGAATCTCGTCGGTACCTTTTACCAACCCCGGCTGGTTCTGATCGATACCGAATGCCTAAAAACCCTGGATCAGCGTGACTTCGTCTCAGGCCTGGCCGAGATAATCAAGTATGGCGTTATCAGTGATAGCTCTCTCTTTTTCTACCTCCAGGAGAACCATAAAAAGCTCCTTTCCCTTCATTCACAATCATTGTCACGGGTAATAAGATCATCCTGTCAGATAAAAGGAAGGGTCGTGGAGAAGGATGAGCAGGAGAAGGGGATACGGTCTATCTTAAATTTCGGGCATACCATCGGGCATGCCCTCGAGACGCTGACCGAGTACCGGCAATACTCCCATGGCGAGGCAATAGCTATGGGAATGGTCGCTGCCTCCCTGATCTCTTTACGGCTCGGGGTATGCAATAAACAGACACACGACGACATTAAGGATCTCATCGGGAAGATGGGGCTTCCGTCTGCTCTGCCAGACAGGTTTACACCGGATGATTACGTACATCTCATCAAGCTGGACAAGAAGGTGAGAAGTGAGAAGATACGGTTCGTTGCCGTGGAGAGAATCGGCAGGGTGAGAATAATCGAGATCGATCCGGAAAAGCTGGTCAAATATCTTGTATGAGATCTCTGAAGAAATCGAAAACAGGGTTCCGAGTGCGAATTGATCCGCCACAGGCGGATTTCGGTAACAATTCTTATTGAGCGAAACGGCTGCAAATTCGGCTGCGTAGGGGCGGGATTCATCCCGCCCTTTCGAATTTGTCCTGTAGGGGCACCTGTGTGTCTGCCCATTTAGAATTGTTCCGCCTCAGGCGGATTGTTGAGCAACGAGGAACTCTGTTTTTCAGAGATCTCTACATAGCTTCTGAAGCTTACCTTAAAATTTCAGGATTTTGGTTCATGCCTGTGTTCAGCAAGGCAGATTACTGCTGTACGGCAATGGCTGAGGCTGCCATCACGATCCTCAACTGCAAGGCTCTGCAGTTGTGCAGAGAATGTGGTTCCGTCCTTCCTCTTAAGCTTGATTTCGCAGGTAAGGTGGGTTAATTCCTTAAAGACATTCGTGCGGTGTATCTCAAAGACACTAAAATCATCTTTGTCAACAAAGAGAGAAAGTGGCTTATTGATCAACAGGCGTCTATCAAGACTAAGCATGTTCGCACCAGTAAGGTTTACCTCTACGATCAGTCCGTTCTTATCAAGGGTGAAATATCCGATAGGAGCAAAATCATACAGATCTGCATATCTTTTCCGTGATGCGTCAAGCTGTTCCTGCGCCCTCTGGAGTTCCTCATTCTTCTGTTCAAGCTCAGCCTGCTTTTCCTGAAGCTCGCGGATGAGGCGCTGTAATTCGAGGGGGGAAAGCCTTTTTTCACTCTTTATGCGGAGAAGGGATTGTCTGGCCGATGTTGATATTTTTGCCATAGCATTTACTTTATGATTATAGATCTTACACCCTATGATGGTGCAGCATGCATAAACTATTATTCAGTTGTGACCTCTGTATGTCAACATAATTTGAAGATCATACGCTGTTGAGGATTTCACGTGCCTTCCTGATATCTGTGGTGGGAAGGGCGCACTGGTAATTACGGCAGACATAGGCTGTAGCCTTGCCGTCGATGCTCGAATAATGCCTGGTAAACCCTGAGATCTCCACGATATCAGGCGATCCTGTTTCTGTCGGGCGAAGGAGAAGGATCTTGTTCGGGTTAAAGGGCTTTCTGAAGGCTTGGATCATGGTGTGAGTGTCCTCTGCCTGAGAGGTTCCGGCAATAACCACTTCATAGGAAGGACCGGCAGCAAAGTCGAGAGCTGCCATAAGATGAGTATAGGAACCGGGGGAATCCTTTACCTGGTTATAAAAGGCCCTTCCGGTATTTTCAGCCTTTTCTTCGAAATCATGATAAGCAGTCATTCTGCCCAGGCGGAGCAGATTCAGCATGGCAACGGAGTTCCCGGATGGCACAGCGCCGTCATAAGCATCCTTCTTGCGGACGAGCAGGTCTTCGCCATCGTCAGAGGTGAAATAGAAACCGCCGTTTTTCCCGTCCCAGAAATGGGCTATTAGTGCCTTTTTCAGGTCAACAGCTGTTTTGAGAAGACATGCATCAAAGGTTGTTTCGTACAGCTCGAGCAGCCCCCAGATGAGAAAGGCATAGTCATCAAGGTGAGCGTTAACGGCTGCCTCTCCATCCCGGTAACGGTGTAACAGCCTTCCGTCTGCTGTGAGCATGTTGTTGAGGATGAAGGAGAGGGCCTTGTGAGCAGTTTCTGCATAGAGGTTTTGATCAAACACCTGCGCACCCTTTGAGAATGCGGCAATCATCAGGCCGTTCCAGTCAGTTAAAATTTTATCGTCTTTCTGGGGATGGGCTCGTCGATCACGAAAGGAAAACAGCTTTTGACGTGATGA
>Ga0315284_10017122_pt1 | contig 10273 bp, 6 predicted proteins | sample YL17G09_16_MG_FD_203696 | JGI IMG/M metagenome (GOLD analysis project Ga0315284, IMG submission 203696) | Sediment microbial communities from Yellowstone Lake, YNP, Wyoming, USA - YL17G09_16 | ecosystem: Environmental > Aquatic > Freshwater > Lake > Sediment | place: USA: Wyoming | collected...
CCTCCTCGTCGTCCTGGCCTCCCTCTTCCCGGCGGGCCTCGACGACAAGGCGAACGCCCTGGAGACGCCGGTGGGCACGAAGCCGGAGTGGTACTTCCTGGCCGTCTACGAGTTCCTGAAGCTCGTCCCGCGACTCGTCGGGATCATGGTCCCAATCGTGGGACTGGGCCTGCTGGCGGCCCTTCCGTTCCTGGATCGGAAGCCGGAGGTCCTGGCCCGACGGCGGAAGATGGCGGTCGGCGTGGCAACGTTGGTCCTCGGGGGCGCCGTGGCGCTGACGGTGCGCGGGTTCCTGCCCTGATGGTGCCCGGACGCGCCCAGGTCCGTCGCCGCCGGCTGCTCGCTGCGGCCGCCATCCCGGCCGGCATGCTCCTGCTGGTTCTCGCGAGCGGCGCCCGCGCGGAGGATTCCACACTGGCGCAGGTTCCCTTCGCGACCCCGTCGCCGTTGCCATCGTTGATCCCGGGACCTCCGCCCCCGACCCCCCTCCCACACCCGCCCGAGGGTCAGACGAACCAATGCTTCGAGTGCCACCGGGTGGTGAACCACCGCCAGGAGACCATCGCGACGGCATGGCAGGAGAGCATTCATGGCAAGGGCGGCGTCACGTGTGCCGACTGCCACGGTGGCGACCCGACGTCCGACCGGATGGGGATCGCGATGGACCGGACCAAGGGGTTCATCGGGAGCCCGTCGCGCGCGCAGACGGTGGGAATCTGCGGGAGCTGCCACGCCGACCCCGAGCGGATGCGCAAGTACAACCTGCCGACCGACCAGTACGCGAAGTACTGGACGAGCGTCCACGGGCAGCGGCTGGCGGCCGCGACCGACACGCAGGTTGCGATCTGCATCGATTGCCACGGTTCGCACGACATCAAGAAAGCATCGGACCCGACCGCCGCCGTCTACCCGCCCAACGTCCCCAAGCTCTGCGCGAGCTGCCACGCCGACGCCAGGAAGATGGAGCCGTACGGGATCCCCACGGACCAGTACGAGGTCTATTCGAAGAGCGTCCACGGCGTGGCCCTCCTCGAGAATGCCGACGTGCGGGCGCCCAGCTGCGCGTCGTGCCACGGCTCGCACGCGGCGAAGCCGCCGCGCGACACCGAGGTCGTGGAGGTCTGTGGGAAGTGCCACACGGCCACCCAGGCGCTCTTCATGCAGAGCCGGCATGCCGAGCTGAGCACGGCGGCCCCCAAGTGCTGGACCTGCCACGGCACCCACGACGTGGCGCAGCCGTCCCAGAAGCTGTTCTTCCACGAGGTGCGGCCCGACCACCAGTGCAACACCTGCCATGACCCCGTGGACAAGTCGCTGCGGATCGAGCTGGACCAGTTCAAGAACGAGTCGGAACGCCGGTGCGACACCTGCCATCACCCGGACTCGGACATCTATGCGCAGGTCGAGGCGATCGCAAGCTCCCTCGCCGGCGCTCAGGGCGCCTTCGACAGCGCCGACGCACGCATCCACGAGGCCGCCGGCGTGGGCATGATCGTCGAGGACGCCGACGTGACCCTTTCGGAGGCGAAGACGAGCCTCATCCAGTCCCAGGCGGCCGTCCACACCACGAAGCTGACGATCATCTCCGCGACGGCCGCCGAGGCCAAGGCCAAGGCGGAGAATGCAGGGACGATCGCCCAGGCGCGGCTCGACGAGAGCGTGTTCCGGCGCGAGGCGATGGTCGTCGTCGTGGCCCTGATCGTCCTGAACGTCGTGGCCCTGTCCCTGGTGCGGCGCCGCGTGGAGCGGCGATCCCGTCACCATGGTGGCGACGCCGAGGCGACGGTCGAGCCGTAGGACCGACGAGCCGTCCCGGTGGGCGCCGACCCGGCAGGCGGTCCGGGATCCCCAAGACAGGGGGTCGGTCCCGCTCCAGATGCGGGCTGGTCGGCGGCCCACCTCGCGCGCTCAATAGCCGAGTGGCCAGATCGCGCGCTGCGCGCCGCGTTGCCGCGGCCGGAATCCTTCGCCTCGGGGCCGTGTTCCTGGCGGCGGCTGTCCTCGTGCCCGTGGCCGCCCCCATCGACTCGGCCTTGGCGCTCGGGGCCCGGCCGAACCACCTGAAGGTGGCCATCATCGTCGGACCGGTCGGTAGCCTGACCGACGACTACCGGGGCTTGGCCGACCGGGCCGTCGCGGTTGCGCGCCGCCATTCGGACCAGGTCATGACCGTCTACTCCCCGGATGCGACGTGGCCGAAGGTGCGTGATGCGCTCGACGGCGCCTCCATCGTGGTCTACCTGGGCCACGGGAACGGCTGGCCCAGCCAGTACAGCACTTCCCTCAACCCTCGCTCCCAGGACGGCCTCGGGCTCAACCCGGTGGCCGGGGCCGGCGACGACGCGCACCAGTACTTCGGCGAGCAGTACCTCGCGACGTCCGTCCATCTCGCGCCCGGGGCCGTGGTGCTCCTCCACCACCTGTGCTACGCGAGCGGCGCCGCCGAGCCGGGAATGGCCGAACCACCACTGGACGTGGCCGTCCAGCGGGTCGACAACTTCGCCGCCGGGTGGCTCGCGGCGGGAGCCTCAGCCGTCGTGGCCGAGGCCTACGGCGGGCCAGCGTACTACGTTGACGCTCTCTTCCGAGATCAGGGGACGGTAGAAGGAATCTGGCGTGCCCACCCATCGTTCCACGACCACGTCCTCGCCTCCGACAGCGTGCGCACGACGGGCGCGCGGGTCATGCTCGATCCGGACCGGCAGACGACCTACTTCCACCGCTCGCTGGTCATCACGCCGGGCCTCAGGGCGGCCGACGTCCTGGACGGTGGCGCGCCCGATGTCAGCACGGCCGGGGAGCCCACGACCGAGCCGTCACCGGGCGTTTCCCTCATCGCCCTCGGCGCCTCTCGGGTGGATCTCGGGCTCGCCGGGCCGGTGGTCGCGGACGCTCCGACGGCGCTCGCGCTGACCTTTGATGCGACGACGGCCGCGGTCGTGCCCGATGGGCTGACGATCGGGACGCGCTGGGACCTCCTCGTCCCCGATGGCGATTCCGGCTCCGCGGATGCGCTCGATGTGCCACCGCCTTCGGCCGACCCTGGGGCGCTCGAGATCGACTTCGTGAGGGCGGAGGTCCCCGGTACCCTCGTCACGACGAGCCCGACCGAGGGCACGGGGCGTCGGCGAACCGTGACCGTGACGCTCCCGGGGCGCCCGGGGCTGTACCGGCTGGTCACGACGCTTCACGACGCGGACGGGGTGGCCTACGACGCGGCGAGCCAGGAGCTCGTCCCATCGCTCATCGTCCAGGTCACCGGTCGCCTGTGGGCGAGCTACGGAACCCCGGACCAGGTCGTGGTGGCCACGGGCGAGACGCTCGTCCTTCGCGTGCGGCTCGCCAACAGCGGGTCCGAGCCGTGGGGCGTCCGTCCGACCGAGGACCTGGTAGAGATGGAGCCGTTCCGCGACGCGAACCCGCCTCTGCTCGTGGCCCGGTGGGTTGCCCTGGATGGCGCCCCGTCCGAGGGCACGATTCCCGTCCTGGCGGGGGGATCGGTCCCGGCCTACGTGAGACCGGGCGACGGCGCGGTGCTCGAGCTGGCGATCGACGCGCCCGACCAGGTCGGATCCTACCTCCTCGTGCTTGACGTGCTGTTGCCCGACGGCCGCTCCCTCGCCGCGAGCGGCGTGCCGCCGGGTTTCGTCCGGGTGAGCGTCGGAGGGCCCCCGCCGCCGGCGCCGGTCGCCCCGAGCGCCGAACCGTCGCGCCCCCTCGTTCCGTAGGCGGGGCCAGCGGGATCCCCTCGCTTCCCGGTTCCAGCCTGGCGCCATTCACCGCAGCAACCGGGGGCGAGTGCCGACGGGCGGGGGGCCAGTCAGCGTCCCAGGGCTGCGTTCGCGGTGTCCTCCTGCACGCGCGCGAGCGCGTGCGCCTGCTCCCGCGTGGCCGGATACAGCGATCGGTAGACCCGGTACAGCTCGTCATAGCGGGCGCGAGCCCGCGCGTCGGGCCGGAGCGTCTCCCCCGGGGCGTTCCAGCGGGCGTCGGCCGCGACCAGGCCGGCCCCCATGCCGGCGAGCATGGCGTCGCCGTAGCTCGCCCCGATCGTCACCGCCGGGATGACCTGGCGGAGTCCCGTGACGTCGGACACCAGCTGGGTCCACAGGCCGCTCTTCGTCCCGCCGCCGACCGCCGTCAGGTGCTCGGGCGCCACGCCCGCTGCCTCCATCACCTCGAGGTTGTGACGGACCTCGTAGGCCGCGCCTTCGAGCACGGCGCGGTACAGGTGGCCGCGGCCGTGGCTGAGGGTCAGGCCGAAGATTCCACCGCGGGCCCGCGGGTCGAAGATCGGCGAGCGAGCGACGCCGAAGAAGGGCAGGACGACGAGGCCGTCGGCGCCGGGCGGCGTCTGCTCCGCCTCAGCGATGAGGGTCTCGAGATCGCGTTCGACGATGTCGCGCAGCCAGACGGTCAGGCCTCCCGAGGCCGACATGCCTGCGGTGTAGGTGAACGTACCCTCGAAGAGTCCCTGCGTGGTCCAGAGGCTGGCGTCGGGGCGAAACACGTCCGTGATCTCGATCAAGCCCATCGTCGTGCCGTACATCAGGAGCGTGTCGCCCGGGTCGCGCACACCCGCGCTCAGCGCCTCGACCCAGGCGTCGAGCGCGCCCGCCACGACGGGCGTGCCCTCGGGGATGTCCGTGGCGGTCGCGCCCTCACCGTGCACGCGCCCGACCACGTCGTTGGACCAGGCCAGCCGCGGGAGGTCCAGGCCGGGGACCACGTCGTCGGCCCAGTCCGTCGCCCACGCGGCCGCCGTCATGTCGTACAGCGGGTTGCACTGGCTCGCCGAGTGGTGGTCCAGGACGTATTCGCCGGTCAGGCGCTCGATCACCAATGACTGCGCCATGTGGAAGCGGCGTGTCCGGGCCCACACGTCCGGTTCGTGGCGCCGGATCCAGGCCAGCTTCGGTCCTGCGGCCTGCGAGGTCAGGGTCGTCCCGCCGCGGGCCAGGATGGCGTCCGCGCCGAAGCGCTCCGTCAGCTCTTCGACCTCGCGGGTCGCCCGCGTGTCGATGCCGTACAGGATCGCCGGGCGCAGCGACCGGCAAGCGTGGTCGACGGGCAGGATCGCCGGCCCGATCCCGCTGACCCCAATCGCGGCAATCCTGCCCTCTCCGTGGCCGGCGAGCTCGCGGGCGATCGCCACGAAGTCGGCCCACCAGACGGACTCGCCGTCGTGCTCGGCCCAGCCCGGGCGCGGGAGCGACAGCCGGTGCGGCCGTTGTGCCGTGGCGACGATCGTGCCGTCCGACCGGACCAGCACGCCCTTGGAGCTCGACGTGCCGATGTCCACGCCGAGCAGCAGGTCGCCCACGGTCATCCCAGGGCTGCGTCCGCGGTGTCCTCCTGCACGCGCGCGAGCGCGTGCGCCTGTTCCACGGTGGCCGGATACAGCGATCGGTAGACCCGGTACAGCTCGTCATAGCGGGCGCGAGCCCGCGCGTCGGGCCGGAGCGTCTCGGCGGGCGCGTTCCAGCGGGCGTCGGCCGCGACCAGGCCCGCGCCGTCGCCGGCGAGCATGGCGTCGCCGTAGCTCGCCCCGATCGTGACGGCGGGGATGACCTGCCGGAGCCCGGTGACGTCCGAGACGATCTGGGTCCACAGGCCGCTCTTCGTCCCCCCGCCGATGGCGGTGAGCTGCTCGGGAGCGGCGCCCGCGGCCTCCATCACCTCGAGGTTGTGACGGACCTCGTAGGCGGAGCCCTCGAGCAGCCCGCGGTACAGGTGGCCGCGGCCGTGACTCAGGGTCAGGCCGAAGATTCCGCCGCGGGCCCGGGGGTCGAAGATCGGCGAGCGCGCCACGCCGAAGAAGGGCAGGACGACGAGGCCGTCGGCACCGGGCGGCGTCTGCGCCGCCTCAGCAATGAGGGTCTCGAACTCCCGGCCGACGATGTCGCGCAGCCAGACCGTCAGGCCTCCCGACGTGGAGAGGCCGGCGGCGTACGTGCACGTCCCCTCGAAGACGCCCTGGGTGGTCCAGAGGCTGGCCTCGGGGCGGAATGCCCGGGCGATCTCCACCATGAACATCGTCGTGCCGTACATGAGCATCGTGTCGCCCGGGTCGCGCACGCCCGCGCTCAGCGCCTCGGCCCAGGCGTCGATCGTGCCCGCGACGACGGGCGTGGCCTCCGGGATGCCCGTGGCCGCAGCGCCCTCGCCGTGCACGCGCCCGACCACGTCGTTGGACCAGGCCAGCCGCGGGAGGTCCAGGCCGGGCACGACGTCCGCCGCCCAGTCCATCGCCCACGCGGCGGCGGCCATGTCGTACAGGGGGTCGCACTGGCTCGCCGAGTGGTGGTCCAGGACATATTCGCCGGTCAGGCGCTCGATCACCAGGGAGTGGGCCATGTGGAAGCGGCGCGTCCGGGCCCACACGTCCGGTTCGTGCCGCCGGATCCAGGCGAGCTTCGGTCCCGCGGCCTGCGAGGTCAGGAGCGTCCCGCCGCGGGCCAGGATGGCGTCGGGGCCGAAGCGCTCGGTCAGCTCGTCGACCTCCCGGGTCGCCCGCGTGTCGATGCCGTACAGGATCGCCGGGCGGAGCGCCCGGCCGGCCGCGTCCACCGGCAGCACGGCCGGGCCGATGCCGCTGACCCCGACAGCGGCGATCCGGCCCCCTTCGTGGGTCGCGAGCTCGCGGGCGATCGCCACGAAGTCGGCCCACCAGACCGTCTCGCCGTCGTGCTCCGCCCAGCCCGGGCGGGGCAGCGACAGCTGGTGCGGTCGCTGCGTCGTCGCCACGATGGTGCCGTCCGGCCGGACCAGCACACCCTTGGAGCTCGACGTGCCGATGTCCACGCCAAGCAGCAGGTCGCTCACCGTCATCCCTCGGTTTCCGTGCGTTCGCGCGTCCACGCGATCGGGCTCCGCGCTCTCGGCGCACCTGACTCGATCTAGGATAGGGTCCGCGGACCGCGGCCGCTCGGGTCCTGTCACCCGAGCGGCCTCCGGCAGACGGCTCAGCGGCGGCCGTAGAGCGGGCCGAAGTTCGCGCAGGCGCGGAAGTCGGCGCCCTCGAGATCGGCCGTGCCGAGGTTGGCCCACGCGCTCGGCCGGAAGAGGTCCTCCTCCGGCACGTTGTGCATGTGGACCGGGACTCGCAGGATGGACGCGAGGCTGATCAGGTCGGCCCCGATGTGGCCGAAGCTGATCGCGCCGTGGTTCGCGGCCCAGTTCGCCATGACCGTGTAGACGTCGCGGAACGGGCCCACGCCGTTCACGCGCGGCACGAACCAGTGCGTCGGCCAGGTCGGGTCGGTGCGCTGGTCGAGGATGTCATGGACCTCCTGCGGAAGGTCGACCGTCCAGCCCTCGGCGATCTGGATCACCGGTCCAACGCCGGAGACCAGGTTCAGACGGGCCATGGTGACGGGCATGCCGCCCTTGCTGACGAACTGCGAGGAATATCCGCCGCCCCGGAAGTAGCCCCGGTTGGCCGGATACCAGGTGGTCGCCGCGAGGGCCGCCTGCACGTCCTCCTCGGTGATCTCCCAGAACGGCTTCATGGCCGGTCGGCCGTCGGCTTCCATCGCGCCGGTCGCGTCGAGGGTGGCCGCGCCGGAGTTGATGAGGTGGATGAATCCCCCGGCCGCGACGCCCCCGAGGTCGTGGCCGGTGACGCGCTTCACCGCCTCCGGGCTCCAGTACGTGCGGACGTCGGCGAAGATCTGGGCGCGGTTCGTCAGGAGGTAGCTGAGGAGCATCGTCGCGCCGTTGAGGCTGTCGTTCTCGGTCGCGAAGATGTGCGGCGCGCGGATCCCGTTCCAGTCGAACGACGAGTTGAGGATGGCCTCCATGAAGTCGCCGTTGGGGGCGTGGTCGGTCCACTGGCGCTGGCCCTGGAAGCCGCCCAGGATCGCGTTCCGGCCCATCGCCTCCTCGCCGAAGCCGAGCTCCGCGAGGCGCGGGCTGCCGACCAGGAGGTCGCGGGTGATCAGGGTCATCTTGACCACCGTCTCCCAGTCGCGGTCCTTCTCTTCGCGGCTCTTGGCCCTGTCGGCCGGGTTGCGGTCCGCACCTTCGCGGCAGTTCGCCTTCGTCCAGGCGAGCGCCTTCTGGAACTCGACCGGGTCGTAGATGCCCTCCTCCATCCGGCGCGTCAGCTCGGACATGTCGACGCACTCGACGCGCATGCCGAGGTACTTCTCGAAGAACGGCTGATCCACGATGGAGCCGGCGATGCCCATCGAGACGCCGCCGAGCGAGAGGTACGACTTGCCGCGCAGGATCGCCGCCGCAAGGCCGGCCCGGGCGAAGCGGAGGATCCTGGCCTGGACGTCGGCCGGGATCGTCCCGTCGCTCGCATCCTGGACGTCGCGCCCGTAGATGCCGAACGCCGGGAGGCCCTTCTGCGTGTGCGCCGCCAGGACGGCCGCGAGGTAGACCGCGCCGGGGCGCTCGGTGCCGTTGAAGCCCCAGACCGCCTTGGGGGTCAGGGGATCCATGTCCATCGTCTCCGACCCGTAGCACCAGCACGGGGTGATGGTGATGGAGACGCCCACCCCCTCCTTGCGGAAGAGCTCGGCAACCTTCGCCGCCTCGTGGACGCCGCCGATGTTGTGGTCGGGGACGACCACCTCGACGGGCGTCCCGTCGGGGTAGCGCAGGTTGGCGGCGATGAGGTCGGCGGTGCGGCGCGCCATTGCCTTCGTCTGCGCCTCGAGCGACTCGCGCACGCCGTGCATCCGGCCGTCGACGGCCGGGCGGATGCCGATCCGGGGCCAGTCGCCCACGAAGCGGCCGGTGGTGTTGATCGTCGTCATGGGGTTCCTTTCTCGTCCGAATGGTGCGCCCCGCCGCGGCGAGCGGGCGCCGTCTGGTCCAGCCGATCGCTACTTCGGCATCACCACGCCGATCGTGAGAAGCAGGTTGGCGTAGATCCGCTGCTCGCCGGTGGAGACGGCCAGCGCCAGGTCGGGGCCGCGGGCCGCTTCGTAGAACTGGAAGCGCCCGAGCTTCTGGAGGGGGGTGTCGGGCAGCCGCGCGCGGAACTCGGCGAAGATGCCGGGCTCGGGGCCGCTGTCGGGGACCATGACGTGGGCCGCCTCGATGGGGATTGCGTCGACGAGCACGTCGAGGACGTCCGTGACGGTGAGGAGGCCCGGTGCCAGGTTCAGGTAGACGCGGTGCGCAGCGGCGTTCGACCGCGTCAGCAGCGGGTAGTTGCCGTCCGCGATCAGGACCTGGGCTCCGTGGCCGGCCTCGCCGAGCGCCTTCAGGATCTCGGGGTGGAGCAAGCGGGTCTTCAGCATCGTGGGCTCCTGCTGTCGGTTGGGTCGAACACGATCTTGCGGTGGGCGAGCCGGTGCGCCCCGATCTCCCCGAAGATGGCCGGCGCTTCGGCGAGCGGCGCGCGGTGCGAGATCATCGCGCCCATGGCGAGCCCCCCGTCGAGCACAGCCGCGAGGCTATCCGTCCACTCGTGCCCCGGCCAGGGCGCCGAGCAGGACATGAAGCAGCCGGTGAGCGACAGCTCCCTGCGCATCACGTTCTCGATGAACGCCATCGAGAGGCTGGCATCGGTGGGCTGGTTGCCGCCCAGGACGACCGAGCCGCGCGGTCGCGTCACCTCGATGGCCTGGGCCAGCGACGCGGGCGACCCGGCGGCCTCGAGCGCGAGGTCGACGCCGGCCCCGGTACACCGGCGGACCTCGGCCGGGACATCGTCGCGCGTCGCGTTGAGGGTCACGTGCGCGCCGAGGGCGCGCGCTGCGTCGAGGTTGGCCTCCACGACGTCGGTCGCGACAACCTGGCTTGCGCCGAGGATCCGCAGCCATTGGACGAGCATCAGCCCAATGGACCCCGCCCCCAGGACGATCGCCGACTGGCCGGCGGTGAAGCCGCCGAGGTCCAGCATGTGCCGCGCGACCGAGGCGGGCTCGATCAGGGCGGCCGCCTCGAACGGGAGGTCGTCCGGGACGAGCAGGGCATTCCGCGCCGGGACCGCGACGTACTCGGCGAAGGCGCCGGCCCGGCGCGACCCGATGAACGAGTAGCTGCCGCAGGCGGAGAACCGGCCGGCCCGGCACTGGGCGCACCCGTGGCACGGCAGCAGCGGCACCAGCGCGGCGTGGCGCCCGACCAGGGCGGGATCCGCGCCCTCTCCGGCGGCCGTGATGACGCCCGCGGCTTCGTGGCCGAGGATCATGGGGTACGTGCGGTGGCCACGCCTGAACCGGTGGATGTCCGAGCCACACACGGCGCTCGCCCGCACCTGCAGCAGCACCTCGCCCGCGGCCGGCTCCGGGGTCGGGACCTCCCGATACGC
>Ga0315284_10017124_pt1 | contig 10273 bp, 11 predicted proteins | sample YL17G09_16_MG_FD_203696 | JGI IMG/M metagenome (GOLD analysis project Ga0315284, IMG submission 203696) | Sediment microbial communities from Yellowstone Lake, YNP, Wyoming, USA - YL17G09_16 | ecosystem: Environmental > Aquatic > Freshwater > Lake > Sediment | place: USA: Wyoming | collected...
TCGCTGTAACAAATTGACTACCTGGAGTAGTTGTTGCACTACTTGTAATTCTAATGAATGGATTATAGCCAAGTAAAGTTGGATCAAAAAGAGCAGTATTGTTAACTGTAATAGTAGTAGTAGGACCTGCTGAGGCAGAGACAATAGTAGCAGTTGTTTGAATAATACTATTTGTAACAACTGAACCTGGATGAGCTTGAGCTAAAGTAGGAGCATTAATATGAGTCGTTAATGCTTTAGTATCCATTGTTCTATGTAAAAATGGTCTAAGATCGATAATATCTGAATTAAAAATTGGATTAATAGCACCACGATGTCCTGTTTGACCATTATTAGTTACGATAATAGAAGCTAAGATAATTGTTCCATCTAGAGGTGACACATTAGTTACAACAGCTGCACTTCCATAAGCATCAGCTTGATATTGTTGAGGTATATTTTCAATAATATTTTGTGCTGTAGTTGTGCTATGATTTAAAACACTACTTTCGACACCTTCAACAAAGCTGATGTTGCCAACGCCAAAAGAATCTTTGTAGTAAAATAAAATAATTTCTTTAAAGGTTCCTGGATTATTAAATACAGAAACGCCAGTAATATTACTTCCAAGATCGAAGATTGCTCCAGCAAAAGGAGTATATTTATTGTCTTCAAAATAAACCTTATCACCTATTCCTACTACAATAGAGGTAGAAACTGGGTTGTGGGCAACAACAGTAAGCTGATTCGTTCTATCATTTAGAGCAGTAAAATTAGCTCTAATCGGGGCAGATTGAATCTGTGCGGAGGCTACTGGAATTGTAGGATCAAATATTGTTGCCATTTATATTCCTTAAGTCACGTTATCTGTGCTAGTATTATTGCCAGAAGCACCGCTAATGTTTGTTGTATTGTTAGTAAATTGATTAGAGCTAACTATGTTCTTTGTGCTTCCATCTAATTTTATTGCTATACTATTGTTGTCAAAATAATTATTAGTGAGCATATTGCGGCTACTAAGGTAGCACTGAATACCAATAAGTCCTGCCTCAATAAAGCAATCTTTTACAGTACAACTAGATGTATTTACAAAATATATAAGTGGTAGATTAGCTACGTTGCCTGGAAGTGGTCCAAGAAGCCTTAGGCTAGAAAATTGAACATGTTTTCCAGTAACACTAAATAGCGGACCGGTAAACGTATCCAACATTTGTATAGTAGATGCGTAGCCTTCTCCAATAATTTGGACATTATCAGGTACTGTGATGGTTTGAGATATTTGATAAAGACCTCTTTTAATAAAGACAGTGCCACCTGTTAGGCTAACACTATTAATTGCTTGTTGAATAGGATTAATAATGGAACCATATGCATCTTTTGTATTCCCTACAAAAGTACCAGCTGTCTGACCTGTTATTATAGCTGCACCGTAAGCATCTGGAACTAATACGCCGTAGGCATCAGTCTGTACTAGTCGATCACCTACACTTGCACTATAATACGATCCACCGCCAACATCTAAATAATTTCTATAATCAAGAATATCAGTATCAGCTATAGGAAGAATTTGTCCTTTAGAGCTAATATTGATTCCATTATTTCTTACAACAAACCTAGCAACAGGAAGATCAGTACTCCTAAGAGGAATTAGTTCAGGTTGTGAAGTTGAGGAAGACTTTTCTGGCCCTTCAAGAAACATTGTTGACGCTTCATAGCGATTAGTAGTTGTATTAAAGTCTAATCTAGCTACAATTACAATATCTTTAAAGAAGCCTATATTTCTAAATGAAGAAACACCTACAGTTAGGTCTCCTAAATTTAGTTGTTGAGCAGAAATGTCTACAACAATTCTATCTGAAAAATAAACAATACCAGTATCAGTAGTAATGCTAGTACTTGCTGGAACAGTAGCATGAGTACCAATTTTACCTGTTCTAACATCTAGAGCAGTAAGATTGTTTCTTATATCAGCTGAAACTAAGGGGCCACCTTCTACAGGAAGGCCAGCAATAAAATTATTAATCATTAATTAATTCCTATAAACGGTCTTAGATCTTCAATTAATTGAAGATTGTTTGAAACCGATCTTACTTGTGGACTTCGTAGTAATGTAATACCAGTAAATGAGTTAGTAACCTGAATTGTTACCAAATTAGTTGTTGCGTTGAAGGAAACTGCGCCTACAAATCTTCTAATTGGTCTAGTATTAGAGTCAAATATTTCAATAGCAGAGTTAGTTGGAAATACAGTACTAGTAACATATGATGCAGAGAATCCAGTGCCAGTTAGGTCAGCTATTAGTGTACTATAAGTATTAGCATTTGTCGGAACAGCCTGCAAGTTTGTAATTGGAAACTCGTAGGTTAGGCGTGTTGCGACATACCCGTCTACTGCTTGTGTAGAAGTTAAAGGAACTATATCTGTTCCTGCAGCATTCATTTGATAAAGTACATACGATAGGGGAACCGTATTAACTGGCAGAGTAGGACTTACTATTTGACTTGGACTACCAGCTGCAGAGCTATGTACAAAAACTAAGGTTGCATTCTGTGTTGGATCAGTTGAGGCAATGTTATATTGTAAACCTATGAGTGCTTTTTTCCAATAGTTGGCTGTAAATGCAGTAGTTCCACCATTATAGTTGCCAAAACTATCAGAAGGGCCTGAGCCTGTACTAAAATTAACTCTTCCACCAGCGAATTTTAATTGTGGAACTGCAGCAGATCCAGCTCTAGCTGTTCCTGAAAAAACCTCTACAAGCTTATTGGTTGTTGTTGTTAAGTCAGCTGCTAGTTTATCAGGAAGAGGTAATGTAGTCATAAGACTAGTAGTTGTATATAATGCAGGCTCTAAGGCTATAATTCTATTTGTATTATCTTGTACTTGACTATCTAGAGAAGCAACTTGAGTATTGTTTTGAAAAGCTGTAGAAACAAACGGACGAGCCTCACTAATATTAGTCTGAGCTATCGGCTGAAGAACTCCTGCTGTAGTTTTTTGTAATATAATTAGAGCTAATGGAATTTCAGAATCATCGAAGCAAATATTGAAAGGAGAGCTGAGTGCATTATTTTGACCAGCAAGACTTTCTATAAATGTTAATTGACCACTTGGTTGTAGGCTTAGAAGAACTTGAAGATATAAACCTTGAGTTTGAAAGGCAGAAGGACCTGCAGAAAGTTGCTGAGCTCTATAGAGATTGCCATATGCATCTCTTTGAGTTTTGTAACCAAAAGCAGTTGTAAAATCAAATATAGTTGTATTAAAGTTGATAAGTTTCAGTTGGTTACTAGTTCCAGCACGAAAGTATGCTGGACCAGCTAAAACCATTACAGAAGTACTTGCTGGATTGATAGCTTGAACTTCAAGAGTTTGTAGCTTATCATATAAGGCAGCAAGATTATCTCTAATTGGTTCAGATTGGACAGCACTATTTGTGGCAGGGATGCCTGTTTGAAACGGAGTAACCATCTAGTCTTCCTATGCAAATCACTTATTGTTGTTGAGGGTCTTCGCTAGCTTTGATTAGTTTAACATTAACGGCTATTACGCCTTTTGGTGAATCTTTTAGTTCGTACTCAACCTGATCTCCAGCTTTTAGTTGCTTATAGCCTTCCATAGCAATACCAGACCAATGAAGAAAAATGTCCTTTTCACCCATTGCGTCATCAGGAGTTACAAATCCAAAACCTTTTCTTGCGTTAAACCAGGCAACTGTTCCTGTTAGTTTATCAAATTCCACTATGTGCACTCCTTATTATACATCCTAATGCGGTATTGTCAGAAATCAATACGGACTCTATCCCCGACTTTAATGTTATTTTTCGTAAAAAAACCTTCGGGCATTTCTAGAACATATCTGACTGATTGACCAGTTCTGTGTATGTAATATGGATCTTTATGAGTCATATTTAAGATATCTGTTATTTCTCCGGCTTTTGTAATACCAACTGCTTGCAAATTGATCTTGCAATTCTTCATCCACAAATTAGCTGGAGCGTCGTATCCAAAACACAATAAACAACCTTCATTACTATCAAGTGCTTCTACGCCCATAAGACCTTTTTCAACTGTTTGTGGAGTATTTGCTAATCTTGCGTAAATTGGTATTTTATTTATAGTAATTAACTTATAGGAACTAATAGAAGGGCTGGCAAGTCGGTAGGTTAAGCCTTTGCTTTTAAAGAAATCATTAAGCGCATTAATTTTGTAATCTTTCATTACTAAATACGCTAAAATCAATACATGATTTTACCACTTATTAAGTGGACATTCTTCTGTAGGAGTTGCTGTTTTTCTTTTTATATTACAGCCACATTTAGTACAAACTTCTCCAAGAAATTTGCGCTGTTTGAATGGACAAGCTCCACAAATATCTCTTCTGGTAGAAGTAATTACTGGGTCAGTGTGAAGCTCTCCAGTTTTTAGAGCATGCTTAAATGCTTTGGTTGTGGCTTTTCGAGCATTACGAACTTGCCTAGTAATTGGAGGGAGATCTTTATTGAGGAATTTAATTATATCGTAGGGATTATGAATCTGATAGCTACCTGTATCGAGATAAGTATCTCCATCGTGTAAGTGGATTCTTACTAAAACCCACATCTCATCTTCCATTAGGCTCTTAAATGGAGCGGCTTTAGATGGATCTTTTGAAAGAAAAAGAGTTAACATTATTTGATAATCTTAATGCCGCGGCGAAGTTTGTAGATTACTTGATTTTGAAGAGCTTTTGCGTGGAGTATATCTTTGCGCCCAATTTCAGTAGGAGTTGGGTCAGTGAGAGTCTTGTAATTTGTTAACGCATCACCTAATTTAGAAGTTCTATTTACTATTGCAGAAGAGTCATTTGTTTCCAACACAGATTGGAGTGTAAGTATAGCTCCGCGAAGCTCAAGATTAGCTTGGCTTATCGCTCCCATTTTCATTATGCGGAATTTGTTGTATTTCATTATCTTGCCTTTGTGCACTATCTCCGCTTTTCTTTTGAATGTCAATTACTTTATTATCAATGCCCCAACCAAGTGCAGGCTCCCAATCTTCAAAACGTGCGCAAGCAAAATTCTTACGGACTTCAATAACTGGCATAGGACCTTTGCGGTTTTTAATCACATAAATCTTAGTCTTATCAGTCAGTTTAGTAATAGCCTCATCTGCATCTACCTCTTCTATTTGGAGCACTACGTCGGCTGTTGCTCCAACCGTATCGCTACGGCTTAGTCTACTCGTATCTTTAGTCTTACTTTTACCTTTTCCTGGCTCTCTATTTAACTGAACTGCAGTAAGGATTGGTATCTTTCTAGATCTTGAAAGTTGTCTCAACTCTTCTACTACAGATGCTTGAGCTAAGTTGTCTTGAAGACCATTCACTGTTGGCTTAACAATTCCCAAATAATCTACTATTAATACGTCTGGTTTATGTTTCTCTATTAGAACATCTAATTCACTCGCAATTGTAGGAACTGTAATATGAGGAGCATCAATAACTTCAAATCTATTTGTAGATGCTTTAAATTCAGCTAAGCTCTTAAAGAAGATTTCTTTTTGTTCAGGAGTTAACCTAGCTTCTTTAATAGCATTAATTGGAAACCCAGTATAACAAGCTGTAATGCGCTCCCACATTTGCTCTGTAGGCATTTCAAGGGATACATAGCAAACATTCTTTTTTTGCTTAAAGATATTTATGGCAGCACTAAGTAGCCATATGCTCTTACCATTACCATGCCTTGCCGATACTACTAGTAGCTCTCCCGACTTCATGCCAAACGTAGCTTGATCTAGCTTATGAAATCCTAACTTGATTCCCCAAGCTTGTGTAGGATCATTTTCAGTTTGAGTATACTTATCTAAGAATTCATCAACATAGTCTTGATTACTACTATGTGCAACTGAGCTATCTGATGAGTTCTTCTTAATAGATACAATTGCCTGCTGCATCATATCTGTGAATTTTTCCATCTCTCCTTGCTTAGCAGCAGAGACAGCATCAGGAAGAGCTTTCTCAACAATTGAGTAAGACTTCCTAGTTTTTAATTCTTCAATCAAGAATTCAAAGTCTTTTGGATCAACTAGTGCAGTTTCAGTTCTAAACGAAAGAATTACATCTTCTGCTTTAGGATTACTACCAAAGATTTTAGTTTTATGCTTATGAAGCTGTTCTTCAAGAGTGTCTATGGAAGGAAGACTTTTATGCTTAATGTAGTAAGATTTGAGGAGTTGATGAATCTTAGAATAAGGACCATCAAAGAAATCTGAATCGATCGACTTTAATGAGCGACCGAAAAGACTTCCATCTTGAGCCATAATAGCAATAATTTTTTTATCTAGATTCACTCTTTCTCTTTTTCATCTTTTAAGAATCTTTTAATTGCATCTTTTTTTATTTCTGCGCGGCGGTCAGCGCCCATGAACATTACAGGTAGAAGTGATTCGTCAAATAATGAAAGAAGACTCTTGGAAAATACTTCTTCACCTGAATTGAGAATATCATTCATAGTTTTGTTTGCAGTCATAATAACAGGCAAATTGCTTTGAACTCTTTGGCGAAAGATAGAGTCTAGTATACTATTAACATATTTGCTGTTTTCACTAATGAACGTTTTATCAATATCATCAAGTATAAGAAAGTCTACTCCTAGGATATCTTGCTTAATTTGATCTCTTAATTCTTGATTATACATAGAATCAACAAAACAAGAAATTACCTCTCCTAGAAAAGTATAGCGCACCGTAAAACCCTGTCTTATGGCTTCTTTACCAATGGCGCAGGCACAAAGAGTTTTGCCATTACCGTTCTTGCCGTAGGCAAAGATTCCCTTACCTTCCTTATATGCCTCTTTAAGCTTAGAAAGATAATTCTTAATTTCTTTAAGACCTTGAGCTTTAGGATCTATATCTTTTAAATCTAAATTCCAGTATTTCATTGGAATACCAGAATGTGCTATCTGCTCATACAGATCAAATTCTCTACTGCAATGAATACAACCTAGACCCTTGCAATGAATGCAATTCTGTACTAGCTCTTGTTTTAAACTCATTAAGTGATCAAAAACTTTTTGGTGCATTATAGTTTTGCTTTCAATCTTTCGACTTTATTTTTCCAAAAAGCAGCGTTAGCTTCAGCTTTCTGTAGCTTTTCTGTAATATGATTAAGGTATTCTTCAGATTTTTGATATGCTTCTAACTCTTCCATAGTTTTGCCTTGAAGTTCAGCAGCGCCTTGATGAGCTATTTCTATGATAGAAACTTTAACCTTATAAACACCACATTCATGTGAGCACGATTGAGTTTCAAGGATATCTTCAAGAGAAGGATAGACTACATTTCCGCTACGCGCTTCTCCAAGTTCGTAGTCAAAGTCAGTTATGTCTATGTAGCCAGTTCGAAACTTTTTCATTTATCATTATCCTTTGTATGCTTAAAGCACGCAACGTAATACCAGCCTTTGCCTCGCATTTTCCCTTCATTGCCACAAACTTCACATGTAACTTCACTTTCATCTTCAGCTTGACTAATCAGCTTAGATAAATCATCTGGTTCATGAGAAAAATAGATGCGAATCGTGCCATACTTTTCCTTAATTGTACTCAAGTATGGGCGATCTTGTGTAGAGTATTGCTTAATGATAGGAGTAGCTTTTCTTGCAAATCTATCAAGTATCTTATACCAGCCTTCTCCAACGTCTATAGCCTGGAAGGGATAGATTTTATCATCAAAAGTTCTGTACTGAAAGAGTACAGGATATTTAGTTGGAAGTCTCTCTAGCTTGTTTGAGCTTTTAGCCATTATCCAAACCTTAGGTTATCGTTTCCTTGTGGTATAATACCACTTCTTTCTAAAATCTCAACAATTTTCATAATATCTTCTTTATCTTGGCCATCTAATATGCATTGCTTTAGCATAAAGGCGTCTTCATAAGTATTTACCTCAATTGAAGATCCTACTTCTTTTACGATCTCGAGTCTAATAGCTTCTGGGATAAGAGTTGAGCGAGAAATCTTACTAGGTTTTTTACCTTGTAATTTATATCTAGAGTGAAGTGTATTCATACAGTTTAAATCAGTAATCTTATCATGCCACCATTCGTCAGCAAAACCAAACTCAAGAGTAGCTTTTGCATCATCTAGAGTTATGTTAGTTAATATGGTATGAGCAATATTGCAGTTCTTAGCAAACCAATTTTTATGAATTGGTTTAGCTCCAAGAGTATTAAGCTTATCATATAGATATGTAGTAAGCTCACGATCATTATTGTCGAATGTAGCTTCTTTTGCCTTAGGAATTGATTCGTCTTCTACTTCTTTTGCAAGAGCTTTAAAGCGTGCTTTGAAGGAATCTTCTCCATCTCTTTCGTGAAGAAGCTTAAATGTATAAAAATCGATTTTAAAGTATTGACATAGATCTTTACCACTCCTAAGTGTGCCAAGATCTTTATAGGCCTTTTTCAGAACTTTCTTATTTAAGAGTTGCTGAAAATCTAAAGGGATATCGTCTTGAAGATATTTTTTTCTTAAAGAAGTTTGATCACTATAGTCTTCAGTAGTATATTGAGTTAGTATTTGCTTTTTGAGATCTGCAGTAAGTTTTTTAACAGGAAGTAATTTATACTTTTTGCCAGAAGCACTCTCCACTTCCTCTATTAGCTTTAGTTCTCTAAGAATAGCATTAGACTTCTGAATAGTAGAGGTAGCAAGACCTAAGTGATCATTAAGATCATTATAAGTAAATTGAACAATACCTTCATCATTCTTAAATTTATCATAAAAAAGATATACAATAAGTGCACTTTTATGTACTCTTGTTAATAAGGGACCATAGTCTAAATAAAAAACTAAATTACTCATTGTTCACCTTGAATCTTAAGTTTATATAGAGATTCAGTTCTAATAATTTTAATTCTAGCTCTTGCATGCTTATCCATAAATCGAATGCCCTGATCTAGAAAGTCTATAACTATTGCTCTATTTTTATCATCACATAATCTAAGAGCACGGCCGATCTTTTGATAATATTGTACAGAGGACTTTCCACCTGCAGCATTAATAAGTACTGTAATTTCAGGCAAATCTACTCCTTCATTCAAGATTGAAGAGCCAATTAATACACTTCGAGAACGTTGTCTAAACTGATTAATTACTTCTTTGCGGGTAACGGCAGTATTTTTGCCACTCAAATAATCAACCCAGACTCCATCTTCTTCTAAGGCTTTTTGGAGTATTTTACCATGTTCGACTTGCTGAACAAGAATCAGTACTTTTTCAAATCTATTGTAAGCTTCTATTGTCTTGTCTAAGATTAGCTGATTTCTAGATTGATTTTCAACCATAAATTCTTTATAAACATCTTGATATTTTCCTTGTTGAAATAAAGGAATACGGGTGGGCGGGGTTTCAAAGAAGTAAATGTGAGGAGCAACTAAGAAACCTCTTTCGATTAAGAATGATGCGTCAATATCTACTACTCTAGGTCCAGTCACGGCAGAGAGAAGAATGTCTTTTCCGTCATCTCGCCAAGGAGAGCCGCTCAAGCCAATCCGGTATCTAGCGTTAGCCGCATAATTGGATACTAATTGAGCAGTATCTGCACCTAGGCAATGACACTCGTCAATTGTTATTGACTCGCAACTTGAGAGATATTTTCGAATTTCCTCTCTTTGCTTTTCATTTAGCTTTGTACTATCATCTTCGTCATCATCGTTTTCAGCTTGGAAACTCCACTTATCATCGATAGCTCTTGCAACTGTAGGAATCATTGCAATAGTTAGCGGTTTAATATCCACTACTCCAGCACCGAGTTGACCTATTTCAATGCCGAGCTCTCTTTTAAAGACTTCTATAGTTTGAGCAAGTAGCATTTGGCGGCGAACAAATACGATTTGGTTGTAGCCGTGCAGCTTACCTGCTAATGAGGCCATGATTGCTGTCTTGCCGCCACCAGTGGCTATCCTGACAATACAGTTTTGGCTTTCAAGAACTTGCTTCTCAGCTTCTTTTTGATAATCACGAAGACCGTAACCTAAAAGAGGAATAGGATCTTTAATAGGATAAGATGGGCGCTGATCTTCAAGTATGTAATCTACATTGTTCTTTTTGAGGATATCTTCAACAATGTTGAGAAGACCTGTAGGGAAAGACTTTTGACCTTTGTGATATAAATATTTATACTCAGCAATTTGAACATTCTTTTTATAAAATTTTCTTTTAATAAAAGGATTGTCTGCATCGTTTTTATAACGAAGCTCAGTACGAATATGCTCTACAACTGTCTCGCTAGGAGATTCAGAAAATTTGCAATTTAC
>Ga0315284_10017125_pt1 | contig 10273 bp, 9 predicted proteins | sample YL17G09_16_MG_FD_203696 | JGI IMG/M metagenome (GOLD analysis project Ga0315284, IMG submission 203696) | Sediment microbial communities from Yellowstone Lake, YNP, Wyoming, USA - YL17G09_16 | ecosystem: Environmental > Aquatic > Freshwater > Lake > Sediment | place: USA: Wyoming | collected...
GCGAATATGGGGCAATGTAATCAAATATGCCGCAGTTAATGTGTCTTCTTTTACTTCAATAATAGGTGTGCTCGTTGCCGGCTTAATAATTTGAGTTGGAACCGCAGCTAATTCAAATAATTCATTAGATGTCTCAATATTTTGGGGAATATGAGTGTTCATTTCATCACCATCAAAATCTGCATTATATGCTGGTGTAGCATAAACGTTTAATCGGAACGTCTTTCCGGGCATAACTTTTACCTTATGTGCCATCATATTCATCCTATGTAAGGTTGGCTGCCTATTAAACAAACCAATATCTCCATCAATCAGGTGCCTATCAACAACATCGCCTTCTTCTAGGACAATCGATTCCCGGTCAATGTGTTGTAGAAAAATATTCTCTTGATGAGCAATTCCATTTTCATCATAATTCATTTTAATAATTTGGCGCGCACCAGGATGAATATGTGGTCCATTGCGTACATATTTGTATAATTTTGTTTTATTGTATTTTGTCACAGTCTCCGGAATTGTCAAATTCATAGCAATTTTTTCAGGAACACCATATTCATCAATGCTGATATTAGGGTCCACATCAACAACAGTTCTTCCAGAAAAATCAACACGTTTTCCCATAATATTTGAACGAATGCGCCCATCTTTGCTGCGGATTCTCTGGCGAATCATTTTCAGAGGCTGACCACTTCTTCTCGTTGAAACTGGAATATTCTTTGATTCGTTGTCAACAAGAGTCGCAATATGATATTGTACAGAAGAACGTGCACCCTCAATTAGCCGATTTGATGCCTCACGTTCTGCATCTGTATTCTTTTTCAAGGACTTCTCAATTTCACGCTTCAGAGAGATTGTGGATTTTATGATATCTGAAAATTTAGAGGTTAAATCATCTTCTGCTCTCTGATTGTTATCCTGGCGCACACTTGGGCGCACAGCAGGTGGAGATACAGGTACAACTGTGCAAATCATCCATTCTGGTCTAGCATCCACTGGGTCAAAACCCAGCAAAATAGCATTTTCATTCGTAATTCTCTTAAAAATATTAAGGATATGCTCCACTGGAAGCACAAATTTCATTTTCTTTTCAGATGCATCTTTAAATGCATCTGTATTATATTCAGCTTCAATATGAACCGTACTAATCACATCATTTGTTTTCATTTTCTCTGCAATAATCTTTCGATAAATATGAGGTTGAATTGCATTGCATCCTCCATTAAATGCACATTTTTTATTTGATGTTTTTGAACATAAATCACTAACCCATTTAAAAGCTGCTGCTCCATTTCTTTTTTTCAATTCTTTCATAACCGTCAGATTTGATTTATCAAACAATACATTTGCACATCTAATGCAAACACATCTCAATAATTTAGAAATTGTATCCATATGTTGAACCCAATAAACAGGTAATGGTAATTCAATATGTCCAAAATATCCTGGAGTAATAGTATGGTCATATTCATCAGTTGGGCAAATTCTACCTCTTTCAATAACTCCCATTCGCGTATCAAATAATCCATTTTCTTTCGGTTCTGAACCTTCATATGTTTCTGGAACAATTACATGACATACAGATGCTTTTTTCAGTGCTTCTGGATTCAAAAGCCCAAATTTAACTTCTGAAATATCATAAACATCTGAAACATCTGCTAATTCTTGAAGTAGTTTAGACATATTATAATGAAGATTACTTTTATAATAAAATATTCTTTAAATCCTTTCAGAGAATAGGGATATTTTTTTTCATTTTTTTTTCATTTTTTAGAATTTAATTTAGGGTAAATTTTAACAAAAAATATAGGTAAGAATAAAAATGGATGAAAATAATGAAATAATAACGAGGAGTAAAAAGAGAAATATTGAATCTTTAGATGTTATAAAAAAAGCGAAAATAAATAACTTTTCCTCCATTAAAAAAAATATGGGGAAAAAACCATCAAATAAAGACAAGGAAAATGATATTATAATAAATTTAGATATTAATGAGATTTCATCAATTTTAAGCCAGAAATCTCCTAAAAAACCAAAACTTGTGGCAAGGAAGAAAATAATTCCTGTTGTATCAGAAGAAGAAAAAAAGAAGATGATTCAAAAATATGGGGGATATTATAATGAAAATAATGATTTTATAATTGATTATAATGAGGAATCTGGAAAAGAAAATAAAATAAAAAAAGAATATTTCGAAAAATTTACAGAAAATGAACTGAATTATTGGAATAAAATTTCCAAAAATGAAAAGCAATTATTATTCAAATTGGAGAAAGAATTGGAGAAATATGAATTTAATGAAGAGCCCGAGAGATTTAGAATATTAAAAATCCCAGTTAATCTCGCAATCAAAAATAATATAATGCAAAAACTTCTCCAAATTGAAATGATGGAACCATCGGATCCCGAATATTTTAAATTGAATCGATGGTTAGAGGGAATCCTCAAAATTCCATTCGGTAAATATATTCATTTACCCGTTTCTAAAAATGATTCCAAAGATAAAATTGCCAATTTCGTCTCTAAAGTTTCAGATGATATGAATTCTAGCACATTTGGGCATACAGACGCCAAAAATAAAATTATGCAAATAGTTTGCCAATGGATCTCTAATCCAAAATCTATGGGGAATGTTATTGCATTACAGGGACCCCCTGGAATTGGAAAAACCTCTCTTGTCCGTAATGGGATTTCAAATGCTCTTAATCGCCCGTTTCATATGATAGCACTTGGTGGTGCGACGGACAGCACCGTTTTAGAAGGACATGGTTATACTTATGAGGGGTCCACTTGGGGGCGCATTGCCAATATATTAATGGAATCCAAAGTAATGAATCCGATAATTTTTTTTGACGAATTGGACAAAGTAAGTGGGACAAAACATGGTGAAGAAATTATTGGAGTTCTTACGCATTTAACGGACCAAACCCAGAATTCCGCGTTCAGTGATAAATATTTTTCGGGGATTGAATTGGATTTGTCAAGGTGTCTTTTCGTATTTTCTTATAATGATGAATCCGCGATAAACCCAATTTTAAAAGATAGGCTTATTCGAATAAATTTAGAAGGATTTTCATGTGATGAAAAAGTTAGCATTGCGAAGGAATATATTCTCAAAGATTTAGTGGATAATATTGGAATGGAGTCCCAAGATGTTATTTTTCCAGAAGAAATTTTACGAAAAATAATTAATGAATATACGGAAGAAGAAGGTGTTAGGAATTTACGACGTTGTCTTGAAACTATCCTCTTAAAATTGAACATGGCGAAATACACAACAATTGGAAATGAATTAAAAAATCTATCATTCCCTGTTGTTATGAATGATGGATTAGTGAAAACACTTTTATCTGAGAAATCAAAATCAAGCGATTTTTCAGATGTAAGCCGAAAAATGATGTATATTTAATCTAAGTTAAGATTATAGGATGAGCAATTTAGGAATTATGCTCCGCGTTTTTTTAATCAGCTCTTTTTTAGCTGCTGTAACAGCCGCCCCCACTTTCTCCAATCTAAGTGATACTAACACTACCAATCTCAAGGGAATTGAATGCGACTCATGCAAATTTGTTACCCATAAAATTGATGATTATGTGTTCCATAATGAGAAATTTTTGGGATTTGTGCAAAATGAATTTGATAATATATGTAATCTATTACCAGATGATGCAAAGAATATTTGTTATTCAACAATAAACAATACTCTACCGAGTATACTTGGAAATATTGGCGATTATATTGCCGCAAAAGGTTGTCAAGAAATTGGAATTTGTCCTCCATCTGTAACCTAAAATCCATCATCTACATAATTCTTATTATTTCCGCGTTTTGCCCCAATATAAGTCTGTTGTTCAGTTGTTGTGCATACTTGTCCAGTTGAAGTTGAATAAGTAGATTTGCACTTAGGGCTAGCTTTATTATGCGAAAATATAAACATACTATCTTTAGGAATCTGCGAATATATCATCTCATTTTTTAAAGGAAGAGGAGTTCCCTGTGGAACAAATAAATAATCACTTTTAATAAGTGGTGTGTTAGCTGGCTCTGCTTTCCAATAATTATTATTATTAGCAATTAACTTTATTCCATCATAATTACCGTATACTCCATTACCCATTTCATATTGAACAGGTGCAGGTGTATTTATGCTTAAGAGATAATTATTATTTCCTAAATAGGATGCCTGTTGATTTTTAACAGCTACATTTTTTACAGGGGCATTGTAATAGGATGAATTCACTCCAGAATAATTATTTTGCATTATATATAGTTACAAGAAAAAAATTATTCATTCTTCTTTTTACCAAAAATCCAATAAAATAATCCAGTTAATGTTTTTTTCCAATCTAAATTGAATTTATTATAATTTTTCAAAATATAATCCTCATTTGTATTGTATTTATTTATCTTTGTTTCATCTAAATTCTTTTTGAATTGGAAAACTTTATTCTGATTATCTACATTAATCTCGTAATCATTCAAAAATAAATCTTCCATTTTTAATCGCACATCTCTAAATAAAAAATCTTTATATTTTAGTGAATATAAATTGAAAATGGAAATTCCAAAATTTTTTGATTTATAGAAATCTCCAATAGGACCATTATATTGATTTATTAGTTTATTCCTCTCTATATTCATTTCAATATTTCCTGTTTCATCTTCTACCATTATAATTTTATTATTAATTTTATTCTTTATATCATTTAAGGTAAAAAATGGAAAAACAATTTTATCAGTATTAGAATCCTGTAAAAATTGTATTCTATAATCTTTCTTATTCCATTTGTATCCAATATCTAAGAAATAGTCTGCATGATTACTAGTGTTTAGTATAATTTCATGTCCAATTTTTTTAACAAAATCACTAATATTTAATTCCTTTAATTCTTTTGTATATTTGTGAATAAGATATGCATTCTGAATCTCTGTTATGTTATTTTCATTTTTTGTAAAAAAATATAATAAGCGATATTTGATTTCAAAATATAAATTAAAAATAAACTTTAGTATATTTACCATTTTAGTAATATCTATTTATTTTTTTTTAAATAGTTCTTATTCTTCATAAAACATTTAGAGTAATAAATATTCAAATATTTAGAATTGCAATAAATTTTTTTTCATATTATATAATATAAAGATGAGCAATTGTGCAAATATTATAAATCGTTTAACTCGAGAAGTATGCAATTTACAAATTGAACTTGCCAAATTTGATTGTACACAAGGTATTTTAGTATTAAACCAAGATATTATACAACGTCTGAATGAGACCGCTTATTTAGTTCCAAATGATTCTGCCCATTCTACTCATTGTGGAATCCCGGTTACTGTAAGCAAAACTTACAATGGTTCTCAATCTACTTATGATGCTCTTTTAGTTGCAAAAACAACTGATGGTAAAGCTGTCCTAGTTTCTACTAGTAATTTATATAAATACACTGAACGCAATTGCACTGGATTTGTTTGTTTTACTAAAAATCTACCAGTTTGTGTAGAGAAAATTGATGTAAAAGTTTTAGAAACTTTAGATTCAGCATCAGTTGTAAAAATTCTTCAAGAATGTTCTTTAACAAATTGTAATGGAACTCTTACTTTAGAAGAGTATAATATATTATTAGCATTTTTGTATCCATATGGTGTAAGAAATATTGGAATTCATCAAGCAGCTTGTTTCTATAAATCTGCTATGCGTTTAAATAATCCTGATGATAACAATAATACACCGAATGAGCCAAATGAACCAAATGAACCAAATGAACCGAATGAGCCTTCTGAGCCTTCTGATATTCCTCTCTTATTAGGTGTTCGCCATATTGATGATGACCATAATTCTTCAATTTCAAATGTTACTTTAACAAATGATGCTATTGAAGCAAAATTAAAGGCTTTATTAGAGTCTACTGAAACTGAATCAACATCTTAAAAATATTAATTTTTTGTTATGAAATAATATATTTTATTTCATATTTTTTTTTTCTATTATAATTTATAAATGAATAATTCTGAAAAATTATCTAAAGTAAGAAATGAATTATCATATCTTCTTCGATTTGGGGGTGTATGTTCCGCAATACAATTTAATCCTTCAAATATCTCAAATGAAGCATCGAAAATTACAATTTCTACAATCATAAATTCACTTAATGAATATATGTGGAATAAAGGGATTGATATTATTTCTACAAGTTATGCAAATGGAGTTTCTGGTTTTATGCTACTTACTACGCATTCTAATAAAGAGGCAATGAAAGAAATTCTTTCAAATATAGATATTAAAAAAACTTTAAAAAATGAATATATTGTTTCTGCAAATGATATACTTGATTTGTCAAAAAAGAATACTGCAAATCTTTCTCATTTAATATTTAATGTGAAGATTATTGATAATTATAAAATGAATATAAATAATAAATTATCAATTGATTTAAATGATAATTCAAATATTTCAGAGAATGTAAAAATATGTGAGAGGACTATTGTAAGTCATTTGCGTAGTTTAAATTTAATAAATGAAAAAACTGATGATGGTTTACTTAATGTAATAGGCAATGTATTTAAATCAATTGGTGATAATTCAAAGAAATATGCAGTCCCTGGATTACTTATTGTTACATTATTTTATTCATTAAACTATGTATATCAAAAATGGAAGGCATTGGGAAATGAAAAAAAATTGAAATCATTAGAAAAAGATATTAAATTTGAACTAGCTGAGACTTCTAATTCTAAAAAATTGAAAAGTGACCACGTAAGTTGGGGTAACTCTGTTCCCGAATGGAAGAGTTTTTTCAAATCAACATCGAATGAGGCTGCTGAGCTAGGTGATCCAGTTGAGCCTGCTGAGCCTGGTGAACCTGCTGAACCTGCTGAACCTTCTGAGCCTTCTGAACCTGCTGAGCCCGCTGAACCTTCTGAACCTTCTGATTTTGAGGTTAATTTTACTACTCGAACAGTTCATACTAACCGTATTTCTACTCTTCTTAAAACTTTAGAGGATTCAGAAGTGAAACATACAAAAACAACTAATATTGAAGCAAAGATATTATCTCTTCTTGCTGAAACCACTGAATCTCGTTAATAATTTTATATAAATATATAATATAATTTTATAATATATATTTAATGAGTTATACAAATTATATAAATAAATTATCTTCTGAAACAAAAAAGGCATTAGAAGAATCATCAAATGTAAATCATGAAATTCAAGATTTAAAAAAATACAAGTTTTCCATGAAACATTTAAATGATAATACAATTGGTTATAATATAAAATACAAAATATTTGTAGATAATGAAATACAAAGTATTATGAATCCATATAGTTATGAGATATTATTTTATTATTTTATTGAAAATGAAATATTCTTGAATAATCTATATATTAAATATGATATATATAAAGGAAAAAAAGATGATTTATATATATCATTTTTTCACACAAATCAGGAATATTTACAACACGTTCATTCAAAAATAATTCAGAACATAAAACAATCAATTCAAGAAATATCAAAAAATATACGAAATAAATTTACAAATGGTATTAATTTACCTTACGTGTTAAAATTAAAAATATTAAAAAAAGAATATCCAATTCTTATTCATATAATTTGTAATATACTTCAGAAAAAAAAATTAAATCATAAATCAGAAGAAATTATTAATTCTATTATTAAAATACTACAAATAAATGAAATTCAAATAATTGAATATTCTTCTCTTCATTTAACTACTTATTTATATTTTGAAGAACCTATTAATTATTTAATATTAAATACTAAAGGAGAAATTTCAGAAAATTTAGAATATTCAGAAGATACAAAAGATACAAAAGAATCGGATGAAAATAAAAATATTGAATTTATTAATAATAATATTAGGCAATTATTTTGGCATTCATCTTCAGAAAATAAAGACAAAAAAAATAATAAATTTACACATTCTCTATTTTTCACTTTTCTTTTTGCATTAATTGTCTATTTACTTCCAAAATATATGAATAAATTGACAGATTTAACTAAAAATAATATTGTGATTGATAATATATTAGATTTAGCAACAGAAGATTTAACCCAAACAAATATTAATAAAAAAACGAATATTGTTAAAAAATTAGAACCAATTATTGAACAAGCCAATGAACAATATGAACCAAATGAACCTAATGAACCAAATGAACCAAGTGATCAACAAGATGAATTAAAAATAATTGCTAATACTATTTTAAAGAAATACAATGATTCTTCAAATCAAAACAAAAATATGGAATTAAAAAATATAAAAGATCGCTTAAAATTAATTTTAGAGGAGACTTCAACAAATTAGCCGAATTACAATTAAAAAATTAATCTTATATTACATTAATACAATGAATGCAAATTGTGTTAATGTTCTTAACAAAACAGTGAGTGATGTTTGCTTTTTAGATAAAAATGTTAAACAAAATACAGAAGATATTGAGTTCCTTTTTAAATATATGGAATTTACTAAAAATTTACAGCTCGCCTATTTAGGATGTGATGTTAAAATAACTTCATGTGTTTGTTCTTTTCCAATTCAAATGTGTTTCATTAAAGACAAATTATTGGAATTTTATTTAGTTGGTATTTTAGAGTATCTTAATAATCAAAAATATGAAAACTATTATTTTATTGCTAAAAATCCATCTGATATTCCAGTCTTATTCCGTAATGGTTCATTTCAGTATCCTTGTATTGTAGAAATTGGGCTTATTTCATGTGATAAATACAAATTAGTCAATATCATTGATAGCACGAAAGCTCAAGATTATTCAAGTCTCAAAGATGTTATTCTTTATTTACAAGATACTTTACATTGTAATATTCCTCAATATGCATTAGCAATTCTCCAATTACTCACAAAAATGCCTGATATTCATTTGCAAAAGTGTGATACCAAAACTCTGACATCTAGTACAATATGTCAAGCATATGCTTCATTGCAAGCTGTTAAAAAAGAAACTAGTGAATTATTTTGCTCTCTTGTAAATCAATATAAGCATCATTACACTACAAATACAGTTATTGAAGCCGTAATATTATATATTAATAAAGCTAGTAATATTTTGTATTTCGAATATAAGCAAAAATCATTTAATAATCCATTTCTTTCTCCTCCAACTCAGCACGAAATTTTTGAAAAAGCCAGAGATTTATTCTTAGAAGCAAATGATTTAGAAATAAATAATTGTGGCATATTTGTTAATTCTGAACCATATGAGCCCAATGAGCCCAATGAGCCCAATGAACCAAGCGAACCTTCTGATTTACCTGAATTATATTTAAATTCTAAAAGTATATATGAATCGATTGAAAATATTACCAAAAATGAAACAAATATTGATATTGATTTATTAATTGAAAATAAAATAAAAAAATTACTTGAAATGACGGAAACTGAGACAACTCAGACATAGTAGGTTTTATTGTGGATATTCTTTATAATATATATTATATATTATAGTATGTCATCAAGTGATGTATGTTCCATGGTTAATATTTTAGCAAGAGCATATTGTGATTTAAAAAATAATAATTCATCAGCTGATAAAAATCAATTAATATTTCAAACAGATTTTTATGTGAATAAGCGAATAATATTATTTAGTTTAGCTAATTATGAATATACAACATCATCAAATATTACAATTAGTCTTGATGAATTGGATATAATTCGTGAATTTTTACTAACATATATAACAAAATTTACTTCTAATACTATTAATGATGTATATATTCATTATACAGGAGGCTGCTTAATTTATTCATTTGTTTCCTATGAAAGAAGCGCAGTTATTGCTGATAGTTCCCAAACAATAAAAGAAATTCAGAATGATATTGCTATCAATTATGAAAATAATATATTCAAGGTCATCGAATTATTTTTCATAAATTTCCCACCTGATTCTCCTATTACGAAGATAAAAAATTTACATAATCATTTTCGAGTTGGAAGAAATTATGCAAAATATAATATTAATTCGCTAATGAACCGTAGAAATCTTGAGAAATATTGTCTATCTATTTCTGATTGTTCTGGTCCTCATCCACACCCTGAACCATATGAACCCAATGAGCCCAATGAACCCAATGAACCAAGTGAACCAAGTGATTATATTTTAATGACTAAAAAAATAATTAATAATACATCGGTAATGAATGATAATGATATTAAAAATGCAATTTCAAAAATTCTTGAAATAACAACATCACAAGAAATATCAGATATACCGGATTACCCTGAATAA
>Ga0315284_10017126_pt1 | contig 10273 bp, 8 predicted proteins | sample YL17G09_16_MG_FD_203696 | JGI IMG/M metagenome (GOLD analysis project Ga0315284, IMG submission 203696) | Sediment microbial communities from Yellowstone Lake, YNP, Wyoming, USA - YL17G09_16 | ecosystem: Environmental > Aquatic > Freshwater > Lake > Sediment | place: USA: Wyoming | collected...
CAGCTTGAAAGCAAAATAAAAAGATGTGAAAGTGGAAAGGAATTACCTATGTCAAATGGAGTTCTAACAGCTCAGGTGGCCCGTTCATTGCAGCATGAGTTCGATCAACAAGGATACGATATTCTCCATGATCATAGACAAAAGGAGATTGATCAACCAGATAAATTGGGAAAATTGCGATCGTGGTTTGGGTCAGCCCTCAAGCGCGAAATGGTTTTAGCCGACTTAGATATAGCCATAGTTTCCCATCATGACAAGAAGGTTTACGCGCTCATTGAAGTAGAAGAAACCACAGCCAAGCCAAAAGTGATTCTTGGGAATGTCCTTGCTACTCTCCTCGGCAATGGAATAACATTCCAAGGCAAACACGATTTACTAGTCGGGAAATGGACAACTCTTCTCGTGATGGTTTATGACCCTCACCAATCCCTTTTCGACCGATGCGCGTTTATAACTGAGCAGACTAACAATCTAAAAGGGAAACTAACGACTCCCAATGCGTCGATTGGGCGAATTATTGTGGATACCTTCACTGGTAAGATGCAGTTGGAGAATAAACTTAGGCAGCACCTATCTGAGGCAGTCAGTCAGCGCGGAATACAGTAAATGGAATGGAAATGGTGATTGAACTAATCAAACATTCCAATCCCGGCTCCAAGCGGACAGCGGCTGCACCGCTCGCAAATCGTGTGCGTTTTACCAGAAATGGCGCGATTATAGGTTTGTACATCATTTCTGGCAATTTCCATCTACAAGCCGTCAGGTTGAGCCTGTCAAACGAACACATATTTGGGCCGCCTCAATTTACTGCGAAGGCCCATGTGAAACTTGATTAGTAAAATAAGGAGTTTTGTTATGAGCAAATATGATCCTCTTCGTGACATGCTTTTACAGATTCCACCAAATGTCTCTGAGAAAACATTGACGTTCAGTGAAACCGAAAGCATTTTGGACTTCAAGTTACCTGGGAGTGCCTACAACCATCGACCCTGGTGGGCCAATCCTTCATTACCCAATGATCATCCATATGCTCAATCTTGGTTAACGGCGGGCTGGAAAGTTGATAAACCAAAATCAACAATGGGTTCGCTTTATAAAAGTGGCTGACCTAAAAAGATATAGCAAGACGTTGGGAGAGCTTCCTAGAAAACCATTTGCACAACCCTCATCGCAAATTGCCAGCTTACCCGTGAAAATCGTAATCCAATGCGCCGGCAGTAAATTTGAGAACGCAGGTAGGCTCACAACCCTTTCTGGAGAAAAAGTTCTTTTTGCGGTACATCCCGAAAGGTACACCCTCCAAGGCAAATGCTGTAGACCTGATGACATTAGGGAGGGCACGGATTCCTCTTGGAGAGCATATCTGGAATCATATAATCAACAAGGCTCGAACGCCAATCATCTTTTCCCGGCTGGAGAGTTGGCTAAGGCACCAATATACAAAGCATTAATCAGAAAATTCGCTGCTACTAATGTTTTTATTCTTTCTGCTGGTTGGGGCTTAGTTCGGTCAGATTATCTATTACCTTATTACGATATCACTTTTTCTAATCAAGGCAAGCCTTATAGCAAACGACGTCCGAGCGACCGATTTAAAGATTTCAACCAACTATCCGATGTCGGCATTCAACCGGATGAAACGATATATTTCTTCGGCGGGCAATCTTACTTACCTCTTTATCTCAAATTGACACGAAACATCACCGCCAGAAAGGTCATCTATCACTCACATGGGGCTGCAATTCAAATTCAGGGTTATATATGCATCCCAAGTCCATATCCAGGTTCCCTAAATTGGCACTACAAATGTGCGCAGGGTTTCATAAATGGCATGATCCAAAAATAAACTACAAACAGTTACAGTGAACAAATAAACCATGAGTCAAATTTGCCGCCAACTCCACCAACTCTTTAATCGCCTGCAGATTCTTAGTTTTCCCTTTGATACCAAAATGATTCCGTATAACGGGATCTATATCCTTTTTGAGACCGGTGAAACCGGGCACGGAACCAATCGGATCGTGCGCATTGGCACACATACAGGCAGTGATCAGTTGCGGTCAAGGTTGAAGCAGCACTTTATCCAAGAAAATAAAGACCGGAGCATATTTCGCAAGAATATTGGCAGGGCAATCCTATATCGGGATCATGATCCTTTTCTTAAACTATGGGATCTTGACTTAACCACCCACAAAGCCAGGCAGATGTATAAAAATGTCGTCGATTTTTCAAAGCAGAAGCAGGTGGAACAGCAGGTTACCCAATACATTCAAATTAATTTCCGTTTCGTCGTTTTCCGGGTGGATGAAAAAGAGAAGCGGTTGGATTGGGAATCAAAAATTATTTCGACAGTATCCTTATGTACAGAGTGTCAGCCATCAAGTAGTTGGTTGGGAAAATACTCGCCAAAAGAGAAAATCCAGCAACGCGGTCTTTGGTTAGTCAATGAGTTAGATAAGAAACCTCTATCGGAAAGTGAGTATATTGAGTTAGAGAAGGTGATAATTGGCAAATAGCAGCTCAACCCTGCATCCAGCCGTACAGCAGCTCCATCCATCGCGACCGCACCGCGTTCTTACCAGTAATGGCGCGATTATGCAAAGGAGTCCCGCCGCTGCTATCGAGCCAAACTGTTGGGCAGCCAAACTTTCAGGACTTATCAGGCAAACTGGGTGAGTATCATGATTAGAGAAACTTGGACCGACTTCCTCCATGGATATTACATTTGCCAATCGTGTGAAATAGTTGATCGCGACAAAGACCGTACATTAGTCGGCCACACATGCACGAGATGTGGCACTCCAAGCTCAGGGGGTTACACCTTCTTTGATCTCACCGTGGGTATCATTGCAGACCTAATTGCGGAACTATACCCACTGCCTAATCCTGACTCCTTGCCATCAATCGGTCCCTTCTCAGATCCACCAGTAAGTCATCGCCTTGCGATTCTTATATTTTTTTGCACCCTGGGAGAGATGCTACTACAGCATTTATTGGAGCCCTGCGTTTTCAGATCCGGCCTCTCGCCCAAGATTCAGAAGAGTCTTCTTCAAGACATACTTCATCCACTGGATCACATCGAGCAACTCTTTCCGATCCTCACTGGAGCTACTTGGCAACAAGCAGTGATCGCCGCATCTAAGCGTGCTAAAAGTGACTTTAGACCCACCGTGGTTTTTTATAATAAAGCTTCGAAGGGAAGAAACCAATTACTACACTTGGGCAACAAGATGGCGGTCTCACCTAAATTGGCGAAGCAGTGTTTTACCCACATGGCCCCACTTATCAAACTATTTGTTGAGTTGTACAACATCTATATTGTAAAGCCTCTTTGAGTATCACAATCATTCACCACGACTTCCCAACCGCGTCTCCAGCGGACAGCGGCTCCGCGGCTCGTATACTGCCGCATAGCAAAACCGTTGGGCTGCCTGATTGTGGAGGACAAAATGATTGTTTACTTCAACAACTGCCATGGTCGTGATCACGCTAGAATGTATGGAAACGGTGCTTTCTATGACTTGTATACCGTTGGCCTTCAAGCAACCAAAGCTACCAATCTCAGCGTTGGCCAACAGTGCATCGTTGCGGCACCGGCGACGGGAGGTGAGATAGTTTTCCATTGGTTTTCGTTCTTACACGAGACCGAAAAACCTGATAAATCCGGTAAACCCTGGAGGGTGTTCTTTGGTAAGTTCATAAAATCAGAAACGCTCCTAAAAACGGAAGCTGCTCGTGACAGTCTTTATTCCGCGTTCTTTGATAGAAACTGCCATTTCAAAAGGCAATCTGTCATTCAAAGGTAATAATTTTCCAGCAGCCACCCAACCCCGTCTCCATGCGGACAGCGGTTATGACGCTTGCCCCCTCCCTACGCCCACCCCATCAAAAAAACCGTGACAGCCTCCCCACCATCATGGTTTCTCGTTATGTTCAGCCTGGCACTTTCTCGCTAAGAAATAACCTTGGATGGATAACCCCTCAGCTAGTCAGGTGCGTTTTTTTGCAAAACCGGTTAGTTTTCCTTGAGTTCCCTTACATCCATTACCACCTGATAATCTACCCCAAGCGCGTCCCTGAAATGCCGTTCGCCGCATCGGATCTTACGGGCTTCTTCAAGACGCAACTCGACCAGGTCAGTGGTGTCTTTCGTCTCCCGGACCAGGTAGAGCAGTTCTTCGCCAGTCGGCTTTCCAAATTCGTCTCTCGGTTCGAGCACGATGGCCCAGTCGGGATTGTATTCGCCGACCGGTGTCGGGACGGTGAACCAGCCTGGTAGTTTGACATACAGCTTCACATCCTCGCGCCGCTCCAGGCCTTCCACAAAAGCTTTCTCGATCTCGGATTCGTAGACCACGTGGTCGTAGACCGAGTGTGCAGCCGGCACCAGGTTGTCGGACCAGCCGGGAATGTCTTCGAATTGGGTCATCTCGTACCACTGGTTGATCTTCTCGTACTGAATGCCGTTCACAAGTTGGTCGGCCAGTTTGGCCTTGATGATGCGGGCAGCAACGGTGGCAAATTCAAAGGGATTGCGCAGCGCGGCGGACTGGATTGCGAGCGAGGCCTGTTTGAAGATTTCGAGCAGGGTGCGGCGCGTCAGGCGGACAGTCGGCGTGGTACGTTCCATCAAAGCGGACATAACTTCAACCAGGTTGGGGAAAGGCTGCGCTTCTGGCGTATATGGTGTGGCGCGTTCGGCCACCTGGACGGCCACGAAGGCCTCGCCCTCGGTCTCCACCCTCGCCTTGCGGATTTCCACGTGCGGCGGGCGGATCTCGGCCCGGTTCAACTCCTCCACCACATCAGCGAGCAGTTGGGGCGTATCAATGCGCACGGCGTAGCGGGTCTTGTGCTTTATGCGTTCCCATAGTTCTTTGAATTCCGGCTTGAGTAGGTATTCCTTGCGCAGGCGGGCCACACCGCGCGCCCGGGCATTGGCTGGCTGGGGTGGCAGGCCTTCGCGACCGAACTCGGTTTCGATTTCGGTCTGGTATTGAGAGACGTAGTGCTCGTAACTCTCGTTGGCAACCACCGTCAGCACATTGACCTGCTCGTCGCGCACCCGGTCACCGTCCTGGTTCACAGCCAGGCGCACGCCGCGTCCGATCTCCTGGCGCTTCTTGACTTCGGAGGTGGTCTGGTTGAGGGTGCAGATCTGGAAGACGTTGGGATTGTCCCAGCCCTCGCGCAGGGCGGAGTGGGAGAAGATGAAGCTGGTCGGCTCGTCGAAGGAGAGCAGGCGCTCCTTGTCTTTCATGATCAGGTCGTAGGCCTCGCGGTCCTTCTCGGTTTCGCCGGTCTTGCTGTCCTCGTAGATGACCTGGCCTTCTTTTGTTTTCCGAGAGGCAAAGTACGCAGCCTGGACGCTTTTGAGTCGTACGTCCTTCCAGTCGGGGAAAGCCGGTCGCAGGTCCAGGAAGGCGCGTTCGAACAGGCGGCGGATCAGGCCGTCGGCCAGGGCGTAATTGTCCACCCGGTCGATGAAGAACAGCGAGAGTACCTTGATGCCGCGCTCGCGCAGGCGGGCCTGCTTGCGGAAGTGTTCGCCGAGTATGTAGCGGATTTGCGAGTCGAAGATGGCTTCCTTGTCTGCGCCGCGCGCTTCCCCCAGGTTGAGGGTCGTCCCATCGGTGAAGAGCACAGTCCCGGCTCCGGCGTCCATCTCTTCGACCACAAAGGCGGAATATTCGGGGCGGTTGGCCTTGGCTTCCAACGACTCGCCCGGGCGGACGGTGATCACCTGCTCCTTGACAGTGCCGTCTTTCATCAGCTTGTGGACGGCGATGCGGGCGGTGAGGGTCTTCTTCTCGCTGCGCACTTCATCCAGGCGCAGGAAGGCCCGGTTCTCATCGGCTTCCTTTTCGACGCCGGCCACTTCGATGCGCTTGACCAGCCCCTGGCGGTAGGCATCGGCGGGTGTCAGGCGGTAGACCAGGTTGTAAGGATTGCGGTGGGTGGCCGAGTAGCGCAGGGCAAAGAGCGGGTCGAGGGCGGCCAGCGCCTGTATGCGCAGCTCGCTCTCCATGTTCTGCGGTTCGTCCAGGATCAGGATGGGCCGCGCCGCCTGCACCAGGTGGATGGGCGTTTCCCCTTGCAGCCGGTCGGTGGTCTGGCGGATGACGTTGGAGGCCTTGTTGAACGAGTCAATGGTCATGACCATGATCTCGACCCCATCCGACAGGGCGAACTGGCGCACCTGACTCAGGTTGGCCGAGTCGTAGACATAGTAGCGGCAGGGGACGTTGTCGTACAAGCCGCGCAGGTGGGTTTCGGTGATCTGCAGGGTCTTGAGCACGCCTTCACGGATGGCGACCGATGGCACGACCACGATGAACTTGCGCAGCCCGTAGCGGCGGTGGAGTTCGAGGGCGGTTCGCAGGTAGACGTAGGTCTTACCGGTGCCGGTTTCCATCTCGATCGAGAAGTTTGCGAAGCGGACGATCTTGCGGCCCTCGGCGGTCTCGATCTCGGACTCGATCACCTGCAAGATTTCGTCGATTGGTAGACCATTGGCCTCCTGAATTTGGCGCAGGTTGTGCGTTAAATCGGCTTCGTTCAGGTCGAGGCGGTTGACAATGGCGGCCAGATTCGCGCAGAGCGACAGGCGTAGTTCATTCTCCAGGCGCGGCTGGCCTTCAAGAAGGCCGGCAACCGCCTCGATGGCTTGTAATTGGAATTCCTGGTTGGCATCGAATTTAAATTGCATAAAATCTTTGAAAGTGGAGTAAAATGAGAGAGTATCCTGTAATTAAAGTGAGAACGGAGAAGTAATGAAGCTGGCTACGATTGGGTATGAAGGGTTGAACGTAACAAATTTCTTCGATATTTTGTTGGCTAATCGGGTCAGTATACTCATTGATGTCCGCGAGCTACCTCTCAGCCGAAAGCTAGGGTTTTCAAAGGGCGCATTGGGGAAACAAGCCTCGAATTCGGGTCTCCATTATATTCACTTAGGTAATCTTGGATGTCCGCGCGATATCCGGTACGAATATCGTGAAGACGGTGATTGGGTCAGATACACATGGCGATTTCTTGCTTATCTGCGTTCTCAAGAACGTGAAATCGAGAACCTTTTAAGGCTGGTGTCTGTTGAATCGGGCTGTATTCTGTGTTTTGAAGCAGATCCGCATCGTTGTCATCGCTATTACGTTGCAGACGCAGTGGCGCAAATGGCGGGGACGGAACTGGAAATTATCCATTTGGGGGCAACAAAAATGCCTGTTGTCTGGCCATCGACTTTGGAGGGTATACCAACCCTACAATGAGCCACTGATCTGGGAAGCGGTGCATCGTTCCCATCAAGAATGCAATCTCCTTGTTCTGAGAAAAATCGGCTTCGAGGCGAAGGCGGAAATATTTTTCCCAGTTTTGTCCATAATCCTTTTGACAATTCCAATATAGAGCGTCAACTTCCCAATCTGTCAGTTTGTGCTTATACCTTGTCTGCTCTTCAGGTGTCTGGCAGGTGTATGAATAATAAAAATCAAAAGGCACTTTTTTCAAAAGGAAACGGGTTTTGGCTTCCGTGGTATCGAACAGGCCGTCTTGGATGAGTTTGGCCTGCTCTTCTGGCGTCCAATCCGGCGCGTCAGAAGGTTCGATTATCAACGTAAAATCAGAAGGGTGGATGAATCCAAGCGTTTGCCCTGTGGCTTGTCTTCTTGCTTCCAAGGCGTCATAATTGGGTAAGAAGTGGGGAGCGATCCATTGCATCCTTTCTGCCCAGCCCTTATTGGTTCCCATTTTATGTATTCTTTCGATTGAGTCGATATCTACTTTGAAACTCTCCGGCCTGTGGTCGTCCTTCGCTTTGGTTATACGCGCGTTGACCCATTCCCAGCGATGGAATTGCTGCTCACCATCTAGCAAACGAAATGGAATTGGGAAAAGCCTGCGCATTTCGCCAATCTGATTGATTGCAGCGACACAGGATATTTCACGATGATTGCGGCTCGGAGCGGGGTAAGTCTTGGTGAGAATGAGAAGAGTTTCCTGATGATAGCGCGCCATATAGCCTCCCTGTCATATCGTCTTCAAACGGCACTGTAACGCCAGGTTGGCTGCCGCTTCGTCATCGAGAGCCGCATCGCGGCATACGAACAGATTGTCCTTTTTCAAGTCCAGCAGACGCAGGTCCTTCAAGGCGATCTTCCCAGCCAGGGTGAGGTAGAAGGCTTGACCTTTGTCGGGATCGGTGACGCGTTGAACACCTTTGACCGCGGTTTCTTCGACCTGAACATTCAACCCATAGCCCTCTTTCAATGCCACTTCATAAAGCACGTTTTCCAGCTGCCAGCCCTCCACCAGCGGATCGGCGAACATCTCGGCCTGGCGGGCGTAGGCAGCGGCGTCTGGCTGTGCGCCATCCCACTGCCGGTAATTGGATGGTGCCAGCTTAAAGACCTTGAAGCCCAGGTCTTCGGGCTTGTCAAGCGCCAGTTGCCCCTCGCGCTCTTTCTTCATGCGCTCCACCACGCGCCGGATGCGCTCTTTGCCAATCTCTGCTATCGTGGGGAACTGTTGGTTGCTGGTAGGTTCGGGCAGTTGCACCATGATGAAGCGTCGATCCCCGCCATCCTCGCGGTTTAGCTCCAGCACCGCCTGGGCGGTGGTGCAGGAACCGGCGAAGAAGTCAAGAATAATATCTTCGCTATCGGGTTCAGTGGCTATTTGTAGAATGGGTTTTATTAATCCTGTTGGTTTTGGAAAAGCAAATATCTGTGCATCTCCAAAGAGATCAATTATTTCATTTGTACCATGCTGGGTATATACATCGTCAATTATTGAAAATGCCTTGCTTTGTCGTTCTACTCCATTTTTATCCTTCTGATATTGTTTTGAATGGACAGTCCATCCTTCATTACCCTTTTTGAATTCAAGATCGTTGTTTGAACGAGCTTTAAAAGCTCGATCTTTTGACCAAAGCCATTGTCTTTTTGGCCATACCTCAGTTCCATCAGGTGCTGGTATAGGGAAAACCAAGTTCTTCCGTTCCCCCATACTTTTAGTGGCTTCTAATGGGTGCGTTCGGTAAGGGCCGCGAATTGGATATTTGTCGTCTTTGTACTTGTAATATCTTTCAATCGACTCTGGATCTAGGGGAATAAAAATGTTACTCAAGGCTTCTTTGTTCTTAGCATAGAAAACAATGTATTCATGGACACTTACAAGATATTTTTCCTTTGCACCACCGCCATATCGTTTTTTCCAGATTATCGTATCAACAAAATTCTCTTCCCCGAGAATTTCATTTAGTAATAGCCGCAAATCAAATACTTCTTTATCATCAATACTCACCATGATTACCCCGTCCTCACGCAGCAACTGGCGCGCCAGGAACAGGCGCGGGTACATCATCGAGAGCCAGGACGAGTGGTAGCGCCCGCCGGTCTCGGGATTGCTGGTCAGCAGGTTGCCTTCGCTGTCCTTCTGGCCGGTCAGTTTCAGGTAGGTATCCAGCGGGTCGGCAAAGTTGTCGGGGTAAACGAAGTCGTTGCCGGTGTTGTAGGGCGGGTCGATGTAGATCATTTTGACCCGTCCGAAGTAGGGCTTGTAGAGCAGCTTGAGCACTTCCAGGTTGTCGCCCTCGATGAAGATATTCCGTGTGGTATCAAAATCAAGCGACTCGTCCCAAGCGGGGATCAGCGTGGCGTGTGAAGGCACTTGCAGCAGCCGGATGGCATTCCGTTTGCCGGCCCAGGAGAAGGAGTAACGCTCCGGGCGATCGTCAGCCAGGTCACCCAGCGTTGCGCGCAGTTTCTCCGGGTCGATCCTGCCTTCGGTAAAGACCTGCGGCATCAGGGTTTGGAGCGCTTCGAGTTGGTCATCGGTTAGTACAGGCATGGTTTTGGCAATAAGTTGTTTGGGCATGGGCGTTCTCCCCGGAAAAGGCGATACCTTATTGTACAACGAAAACCGACTTGCGGCTCATGCTTGCGGGTCATGGAATGCTAGACGGTCAATTATTTCTATTCTATGCAACGGCTGGACGTTTTGAGAATGGATTGATCGGGCCTCTTATCCAGTCCGAACTCTGAAAATTGATCCAATTGATAGAGTGAGGGGATAGCGAGAACTAATACCCCCGTATACAAACTACAAGGATCCTTCTCATGTCGAAGTGAACTTTGAAGCTATATCGGTGGGTACGCGGAGATACCATTTTCTCCAAAACCGTGGGGACGAACCGCTCTCAAGACAGTGAGTAAATGAAGTCAGTGCAATATTCCTGGATAGTTTGTGTAGGTTAATCTTCATTATCGTCTTCCTC
>Ga0315284_10017127_pt1 | contig 10273 bp, 10 predicted proteins | sample YL17G09_16_MG_FD_203696 | JGI IMG/M metagenome (GOLD analysis project Ga0315284, IMG submission 203696) | Sediment microbial communities from Yellowstone Lake, YNP, Wyoming, USA - YL17G09_16 | ecosystem: Environmental > Aquatic > Freshwater > Lake > Sediment | place: USA: Wyoming | collected...
CATTCTACGACAACATGTTGTCGTTTATGCGGCGCTAAGCGCCTATTGTCCAATCAAGCTGCACGGTAGATGACTTCACCGGTTCGTAAGATCTCCTGCAAAAACCCACCATCAGCTTCGTGCATCGTCATCAGGTGCGGTTCGATCATCGGGTCAATCTCATTCCGCAGTGCGCAGAGACGCGCCGCGAGTGTGAGATAGTCGCCGGACACCTCATTCACGATAACCGCGACGTCGATATCGCTGTCTTCCCGCGCCTGCCCCGTGGCATGCGAACCGAACAATACCACGAGCCGCACCGGGAATTCGCGTACTACCTCCACGGCATATGCTTTCACTCGCTCGACAACTGTGCGTTTATCCATCCCAGCATTTCCTCGGTTTCTGCAAGGAGTTCCCGGCATCGACTCTCCGTCAACGCGGCCAGCAATAAATCCCTTTGCGCCGGGTATCGACACTCAATGTTTAACGGTTCCAATATATCCAATAGCTCCCGTTGCGTTTCAGAGAGATTCTCATAGATTCCTACCCGTTTTGCCAACTCGACCAGGGCATGAATCCGTGGTGGGAAAGAGCGGTGAAGATGAATATATAGCGCCTTGAGTCCTTTCTCCACTACTTGATGGCACATAAAACCCACATAGAGGAATCGGCGACTGGTAAGCATCGCCCTGGCGGTCTCCATGTCATACTCGCACAGGCTTTGCCAATAGGCGACCTGAGTCGTGACTTGTTCCTGGCTCAGCGACACGTCAGACGTCATGATATGGGGCTCCCATCACAGTATTATTATAACACATGTGTGCTTGAGGCTGTGGCTAATACCGGAAATTCCTTCGGGGTATCGGGGAATTACCCGGAAATCTATCAAAGAATACTTTATTCCTTTTCGATTATCCTTCAATCCTTTCCCTGCACCAGCGCCTATTTTATCCCACGCTTTTTCGCCTTCCGCCGTGCCTTCGCTATATCCTCCAGGAGGAAGACGCATTTGTGGGCACACCAGCCTTCCAGATGAACCAGCGCCCCATCCGTATCATGGACCGGTCCCGCCAATGCGAGCAGCGAGGCAAAGGCGGCTTCGACACGGGGATCGCCGGCATGTCCGGTGGCGACCAGCATGCGCAGCGCCAGCCCGGTCGGGATGAGGGGGAGAAGCATGTAGCAGGCGTTGACGGGGATGGGCGAGAAAAGCGGAAATGATCGCCTGGGGGCAGCGCATAATTATCCGATCTCCTCTCGCAGCAGAATCGCCCGATATGCACGTGCGTGTCGATCCACTTCATCGCTGAAATTATTTGACGGAGGCAAGCATTTACTTTTGTCTGAACCTTGATTTACTTGATTAAGGGATTCCTTGATTGATAAATACAGTATAATCAAGCAATCCCATTGTTTTCCGCAGCGGTTCTGGTGGACGGGGACAGTCCCTAAGGTTTCGTTTTCGAGCGCGAGATGTGAATACGAGCGCTGGTTCCGACGGGCTGGGACAGTCCCTGAGGCTTACTTGATCCAAAATGCAGTATAATCAAGCAATCTTCCAATCAAGTGAATCAGGTTCAGACCAATGGCCGAGCAGAAGCACAAGGAGACGATCTTCGGGTTCCCAGTCGAAACGTTCGTCCGGCAAGACAAGGAGGCGGAGGACGAGGTTGGGAGAAAGTGGGAGCTGTTTGATTGACACCCCGGAGGACATGAATGAAGAGCCGGTGGAGAACGCGCCGGATACCGGCCCGGCGCTTGACGAGTCCGGCAATGCCCGCGGTTTGCTCGCGAGGCATCAGCCGGAGCTGGGCTGGCCGCTGGTGACCATGCTCGTGCTGATCGTCATCCTTAACCTGTATTACCTCATCAATTTCATCCGCGTCTATGATGTGCGTCGGATGTCTCCCGCGGAGCAGGTCTCTTTCCTGCTGTTCTTTCAATGCGCCCCCATCCTGCGCATTGCCGGCGCCACCGGCATGCTGCGCTGCAAGCGCTGGGGGTTTTACGCCTACCTGTTCGTCACCTTCGCATATCTGGTGCTCAGCGTATACTTCGATTTCCACGCCGCACGCTTCGCACAGGAGTTCTTCCTGTTGGTTATCCTCATTTTGCTGCTGCATCCGCAGTGGGAGCTGCTGGAGTAAAGCATTTCAGTTCATCGCCTCCTGCGATCCGGGCGCCGACGTCCTGTCGGCGCACAGTTATTTGGTAGGCTTCCCTCCCAGGGGTGGCTCCGTGCCACCCCTGGCTATTGACTGCCACCCTTTCAGGGCGGGATTCCGCATCCATGCGGAATAACAGCAACGGGAACCTTGCGGAAAAGTGATGACCTTGTGCAAACTCGGATGAGCCGGCATGATCCAGCGACCCGCCGCAGGGATAAACACCTGCGGCTACGACAATTTAATCGTGACGATGTACCGGCAGCAGGGACTTCATCGTGTAAATCGAATAACAGGTAGAGGGCAAGTGGCCATGCTGAAACGAACCCCAAATCCCTGACCCCTAACCCCTTGAAGGAGACCGACCATGACCAATCCCGCCGCGCTGCCGGCGTCCATTGCGCCCGGCGACCTGTGCCGTGAACGCTTTCGCCAGATTCACCTGGATTTCCATACTTCGCCGCATATCCCCGACGTGGGGGCGGAGTTCGAACCCGAGGAGTTCGCCCGCACGCTCGCCGACGCGCGCGTGAACTGGGTGACGCTGTTCGGCAAGTGCCACCACGGCATGAGCTACTACCCGACGACGGTGGGGGTGCGGCACCCCTCGATGAAGGTGGACCTGCTCGGCGGGCAGATCGAGGCGTGCCGGCGCTATGGCATCGTGACGCCGGTTTACATCAGCGCCCGCGTGGACCAGCACATGGCGGAGACGCATCCCGGCCTGATCGGCTGGAAGGCCGGCGAGGTGATGAACCACTGGGCGGATGCGAACGGCGCCGGCTGGTACAACCTGTGCATGAACCATCCCGACTACGTGGATTACTGCATCGCACAGGCGGAAGAGGTGATGAAGCTCTACGACCCAGAGGGCCTTTTCTTCGACATGTGCTACTACATCAACTGCGTGTGCCCCGCCTGTCAGGAGCGCATCCGCCGGGCCGGCGGGGATGTGAACGACCCGGCCGCGGTGCAGCGCAAGGAATGGGAGGTGACGCGCGAGTATACCGGGCGCATTGCCGCCGCCGTGCGCGCGCTGAAACCGAACGCCACCCTCTTCTTCAACGGCCGCATCTCGCCCAACATCGGACGCGAGCTGGATGTGTTCACCCACCTGGAGATCGAGTCGCTGCCCACCGGCGGCTGGGGCTACCAGTTTTTCCCCTTCCACGTCCGCTACGCCCGCACGCTGGGCCGGCCCACCCAGGGCATGACCGCGCGTTTCCACAAGGGTTGGGCGGACTTCGGCGGGCTGAAAACCGCGGCGCAATTCGAATACGAGGCGGGATTGCTGCTCGCCTCCGGATCGGTGATGAGCGTGGGTGACCAACTGCACCCGCGCGGGCGGCTGGACAAAGCCGTGTATCAAGTCATCGGCGACGCCTTCCGCCACGTGGAGGCGCGCGAGCCGTGGTGCCGGAATGCCGCGCCCGTGGCGGAGGTGGCAGTGTTGCTGCTGAACGAGCATCCGGCGATGGAGCCGGCGCCCACCCCCGGCGCGGAGGGCGCGGCGGCCATGCTGCTGGAGATGAAGCAGCAGTTCGACATTGCGCTGCCGGAAGGCGACTGGGGCCGCTACCGCGTGCTTATCCTGCCCGACGCCGGACAGCTTGACGACGCGGCGGAGGCGAAGCTGGCGCAATACCTGCGGGACGGCGGCAGCCTGATCGTCAGCCACGAGGCTACGCTGGATCCGACGACGAAGACCTTCCGCTGTCCGGAGCTGCCGGTCAGTTATCTCGAGCCGTTCCCCTTCACCCCGTGCTACGCGCGGCCCGGTGCGGTGATCGGCGAAGGTCTGCCGGCCCCCGAGTTCGACTACGTGCTGTATGACGGCGCCAGCGCGGTGCAGGCGCTGCCCGGCACCGTCAGCTGCGGCGCGCTGTGCACCAGCTATTTCAACCGCACCGCCGAGCATTTCTGCTCCCACCGCCAGAGCCCGGTGGACCGGCCCACCGAGCATCCGCTGGTCATGCGGCAGGGACAGGTGGTCTATATCGCCGCGCCGCTCTTCTCCGGGTATCGACGGCACAATTATCTCGCGTATAAGCACATGTTCCGGAACATCCTGGGCCTGCTGCTGCCCGACCCGCTGCTGAAGGCGCGGGCGCCGGGCGCGATGGAGATCTCGCTGACCCGCCAGCCGGCGGAAGACCGGCTGATCGCCCACCTGGTGAACTACCAGCCGCAGCGCCGCCAGGGTGACATCGAATATATCGACGACGCCTGGCCGCTGCACAACATCCGGCTGTCGCTGCGCGCCGACCGCTCCCCGCGCGAGGTGTATCTGGCCCCCACCGGCGAGAAGCTGCCTTTCGAAATCGCCGGGGGTTACGCGCACGTGACCGTGCCGGAGGTGTCGATGCACGGGATGGTGGTGTTTCAATTCTAAACAGTCCGTCCGCCGTGAACATGGGACAGTCCCGAATCCGGCGTAGCCGGAACCAAAAATCGGAACCATGCTAGAGGCCGTGAATCAATTTTCTATCCAAGCTGTTGAGAAAACAGCTCATAAAGTACTAAGATTGTATTAACGAGCATAAAAGACAGTCACAGGCACCGGTTACGGTGGGCTGGGACAGTCCCTGAGGTTGCCTCGAAAAGAAATTTCTTGCTCTTGCTCTTGCTCTAATAATTGAAGAGCAAGATGATGAATCTCTATCCCTCGGGGTATATTCCATTTGTCAAATTTTACGCACTGCCTGCGGTAATTCGTTCCTTTTGCACAACAGAGTTGGCGATTTTTCTGCCGGTACCGGCCCCGAAGGGAGGAACAGGAATGTCGGGGGCGAACGTTATCACGGCGCACGGAATTTGTGCGCCGGAAGAGGTAAAAGGATGATCACGCGTCGGCACATGGACTGGCTGATCTGCGCGCTGTGCCTGCTGGCACTCGGCCTGTGCGTCATGTCGGAGGAGAAGGCTCCGGCGCCGGTCGAGATCGAGACGGTATATTCGGATGCCTACGGCACCGTTACGCAATTCTTCCGGACGGAAGTGCGCGAGGACGACCTGGCCATGCCGATCCGGCGCGACGGACTGCTGCTGCAATCCGGCGTTTTCCGCCTCCGCGACCGAAAGAACCGCGATCTGTTGCGCTACGCCTTCATGCGCTTCAGCACCACGAAGCGCATGGAAGAGATGGCCGGCTTCTACCTGAAGGCGCTGGGCCCGGACGCCCGCCGCGAGACGGACAAGGACACCGGCGAGGTGACGGTTTTCTGCGGCGAGAAGGCGAACTGCCGCGTCGTCACCCTCACCCCGCAGGAAGGCTGTTGCCGCCTTACACTGGAGCATATCGAGCATTTCGCCATCCCACCTCGCGTCTATACCGAGCGCGAGAAGCAGGTCATACGCGTGGTGGAGGAGATTTCGCGCGCCTACCAGACCGCCGGGCACGTCGCCTACACCATGGAGCAGCGGATCGAGAGCACGCCGGCGGCGGAGCAAACCGCGCCGGTGCTCACCTGGCAGGTCGATTTTCACCGTCCGAAGGAGCTGGCGCTCGCCGTGAGCGCGGACGGCGCCGTCGGGCTGACGATTGCGACGCAGGGCGACCGGCTGATCATCACCCGTCCCGGCCAGGAGCCGGACCAGCGCGGCATCGGCGAGGGGATCACCTCGGCGACCGTGCCCGAGCTGCAGAGCGACCCCATCGCCCGCCTGGCGCTCGGCGACACACTGCTCTCCGATGAGATCGACTACCTGGCGTTGCAGCCCATCGGCGACGCCCCACTCCAGCAGCAGGTGGACGTCGTGCTGACCTTCCCGGAAGACCTGGCCGTCCTTCACCTGTGGATCGACCGGCAGCACCACGTCATCACGCGCGCTGAAACCGTCATCCGGCAGGCGGATCGCGAGACGCACGTCATTCGAACCTATCACGACACGGTGCTGGAGCCCGCCGCCGCTCCCGCCGCGGTATCGCCGGCGCCGCCTGCTGCGGTAATGACCCCATGATCGCGTCCGGAACCGAGCGGCAGAATCACCGGAACTTCTCCATCTGGGTGGTGGAAACCTCGCTCTGGATGTTGGCCACCTCGCTGATCGACAGCACCACGGTGCTGCCGGTGCTGGTGCAGTCGCTGTCCGGCTCCCCCTTCCTCGCCAGCCTGCTCCTCAGCATCCGTTACGCGGGACAGGGATTGCCCCAGCTGATCGCCGCCAGCCTGGTCTCCGGACGGCCATACCGGAAAACCTTTTATCTCCGGGTCGCGGCGCCCGGACGCCTGCTGCTGCTATGGCCGGCTATCGTGCTGCTGCTCGGGGTAAAAACGCCGTCGATCGCGGTGACCGCGATCCTCGTCGCCTACCTGGCCTTCTGGATCAGCGAGGGGTTTTCCATCGTGCCCTGGGTGGACATGGTGGGCAAAACCGTGCCCGCCAACCGCCGCGGCCTGCTGTTCGCCGTCATGCATATCATCGGGGGTATGCTGGGGATCACCGCCGGCGTGCTGGTGCGCCAGATCCTGCAGGGCACGCGGATGCCTTTCCCGGCCGGTTACGGCGTGCTTTTCGCCATGGCGCTGGTCGTCATCGTCATCTCCACCTCCGCGGTGGCTTTCCTGCGCGAGCCACCCAGCCCGCCCAATGAGGAGCAATACTCGACGCGCGCGCTGCTCAAGGACATCCCCAACCTGCTGCGCGGCAACGCGCAGTTCCGCCTGCTGGTCGCCCTGCAGGCGCTATTCGGCTTTGCCTTCCTGGCGGCGCCGTTTTATATCCTGTTTGCCTCCGACCGACTACGTCATGCCGTTTTCAGCCACGGCGCCGGCGAGCTATCGCTGGGCGTGGGCTTTTTCCTCGCCGTGCAGACCGCGGGATTGATCGTCGGCAACGCGGTGTGGGGCCAACTGGCGGATCGCTATGGCAACCGGATGCTGCTGCGCACGCTGTCTTTCGTCCACGTGCTGGTGCCGTTGAGCGCGGCCGCCGCCGGCCTGGTGGCCCGCGGCACGCCGGCGTGGGTGATCTATCTGGCCTTCACCCCGGTCTTCTTCGGCTTCGGCGCGCTGATCACCGGCACCTGGATGGCCCTCACCAATTTCCTGCTGGATATCGCTCCGGTGCACGACCGGCCCGCGTATATCGCAGTCACCAATACGCTGAATATCCCGGCGGTGGTATTGCCGATGGCCGGCGGACTGCTGCTGCGCGTGATCGGCTTCCAGTGGATCTTTCTCATCGCGGCCTTCTTCCTGGCCTACGCGTTCCTCCTGTCCGGGAAGCTGACCGAGCTACGGGAGCCCCGCGCCCACCCCCACTCCCCGCAATACCAGGACGTGGAAGAATATCATCCGCGCAAGGGCGAGACGTGATACAATAGGAAGTGGCTCTAGTGGCTACTGGTTGTAACGGTACATCACTTTGTATTCAGCTTTCCGAACCGGGCACGATGATTGATGAATATGATACGACGTGACGTACCACTACAACCAGTCACCAGTCACTGATTTATATACACGCGCGGAATGACAGGTTCAATATGACACTCGATCTTGCGCCCGGGACGACCGTAACCATCGACGGGCTGTATTACACGGTGGAGGAGAGCTCCTCATTTCACGAGGTGGATTTCCGCCTCGATCTGGTGCGGCTGGTCGGCCCGACGCCGGCGCACGAGCGCTGGTTGCTGGCGGTGCAGTCGGAGCCGCACCTGATGCTGCTGCAGCGGCTCGAGCAGGACTGGCTGACGCCGCTGCTCACTGGATTTGTGCACGAACGGGAGATGTTCATCCCGGTGGCACGCGGGGCGGCGCATCGCGTGCGCCGCGTGCGCGGCGGGAATCGGTCCAAAGGGCGGATGGATCATGCGCTGTTCCGCGCCAACTCCGGCCGCGTCATTTTGACCATCGGCCAGAACGAAGAAGTCGAAGCCTGGATCGGCATCACCCTCCCGCCGGGGACGATTGTGCTGCCCGGCCACACCGCGTAACGGCGCAAGGCGACCCCGGGTCGGCGGAGCAGGTTGAATTCGCTCGGTTTCCGGGAATATATTGGCGGGTGGCTCTCTCCCCCTCACCCAGAATTGGGGGAGAGGGCCGGCGAACTTTTATATCGAAGTTAATCAGAGAACGGGTGTTCCTATTTAAAATGATGTGATATAATGGGTCGCCGCGGGGAACTCCCCCGTGTTTTGAGGAGGTCTCGTATTGGCGAAGTACTATAAACATCTGCTGTTGCTGTTTGCCGTGCTGCTGGTACTGTTCTATTTTTTCCGCAGCAACCAGAAATATGGCGGCCCGGAAAATCTGACCACGTCGGCATTCGTCACCAAGCTGGAGAGCGGTGAGATTAAAGATGTGGAGATTCAAGGCACCCAGCTGACCGGAACCTTGCGCAAACAGGGTCCGAAGGGTGAGCAGCACTATATTGCTCACTGGGTCAGTGACCAGCAGTCGTTGATGAAGGAGCTCCAGGATGCGCGCGGCAAAGTGCCCGCGAAGTTCAGCTTCGACTACAACGTCAAGCAGAATAAGATCTCCGAGACCGCGCTGTGGAACGCATTGAGCATCGTCCTCATGATGGCGCTCTTCATCGGGTTCTGGGTTTTCATCATGCGCCAGGCGCAGAGCGGAGGCAATCAGGCGATGTCCTTCGGCCGCAGCCGCGCTAAACGCCTCAACAGCGCCTCTCAGCACGTCACCTTCGATGACGTGGCAGGCGTGGATGAGGCCAAGCAGGAGCTGGTTGAGATCGTCGACTTCCTGAAGAATCCGAAGAAATATTCGGCGCTGGGCGCGCGCATTCCCAAGGGCGTGCTGCTGCTGGGTCCTCCGGGATCCGGCAAGACGCTGCTCGCCCGCGCGGTGGCCGGCGAGGCGGGGGTGCCGTTTTTCCACATCAGCGGTTCGGACTTCGTGGAGATGTTCGTGGGCGTGGGCGCCTCTCGCGTGCGCGACCTGTTCGAGCAGGCGAAGGCGCATAAGCCGTGCATCATCTTCATCGACGAGATCGACGCGGTCGGTCGCCAGCGCTTTGCCGGCTTTGGCGGCGGCCACGACGAGCGCGAACAGACGCTGAACCAGTTGCTGGTGGAGATGGACGGCTTCGACGCCAACAGCGGCGTGATCCTGATCGCCGCCACGAACAGGCCGGACGTGCTCGACCCGGCGCTGCTGCGCCCGGGCCGCTTCGACCGGCGCGTGATGGTGGACCACGCCGACCTGAAGGGACGCGAGGCCATTCTGAACGTGCACGCGAAAGGCAAGCCGGTCGCGGACGACGTCTCCCTGGACGTGCTGGCCCGCCGTACGCCGGGCTTCTCCGGCGCCGACCTGGCCAACATGCTCAACGAGGCGGCGCTGCTGGCGGCGCGCGAGGGCAAGGTGCGCATCGAGATGCGCGACATGGAAAGCGCCATCGACCGCGTGATCGCCGGACCGGAGCGCAAGAGCCGGTTGATCTCCGACAAGGAGAAGACCATCATCGCGAACCACGAGGTCGGCCACGCGCTGCTGGCGGAGCTGCTGCCGAACGCGGACCCGCTGCACAAGGTCTCCATCCTGCCGCGCGGTCAGGCGCTGGGTTACACCCTGAGCCTGCCGACGGAGGATAAGTACCTAACCTCGCGCAGCGAGCTGATGGACGACATCACCGTGCTGCTCGGCGGCCGCGCCGCGGAGGAGCTGGAGTTCGCTGAAGTCACCACCGGCGCGCATAACGACCTGGAGCGTTCGACGGCGTTGGCGCGCGCCATGGTGATGGAGTTCGGCATGAGCGAAAGCCTCGGTCCGCGCGTGCTGGGCAGGCGTCAGTCGCAGGTCTTCCTGGGCCGCGACATCATGGAAGATCGCGACTACTCGGAGGAGACCGCCCAGCGCATTGACGGCGAGGTGCAGCGCATCGTGGAGGAATGCTACGACCGCGCGCGGAGCATCCTCCGCAAGCATGCCGAGCAGGCCAAGGAGATCGTCGCCGAACTGCGCGAGAAGGAGAGCCTCACCAGCAATGAGGTTAAGGCCATCCTCTACCGCGACAAGGGTGAGGTTCAGCCCGAAGCGGTCGCCGCCACGGCGTAAACCCGCACCGGTGCAAACCCGGAAACGCGGGGGCACAGCACTGTGCCCCCGCGTTTTTTCACCACGAAGGCACTGCCGGGTCTCCCCCTCACCCCCCGACCCCCT
>Ga0315284_10017131_pt1 | contig 10272 bp, 5 predicted proteins | sample YL17G09_16_MG_FD_203696 | JGI IMG/M metagenome (GOLD analysis project Ga0315284, IMG submission 203696) | Sediment microbial communities from Yellowstone Lake, YNP, Wyoming, USA - YL17G09_16 | ecosystem: Environmental > Aquatic > Freshwater > Lake > Sediment | place: USA: Wyoming | collected...
AGAGCCTTGAGCTTGAGCCGGGCGATCTCGTCGTCGATCAGCTTGGGCAGGGTGTAGACTTTCCGCTCCAGGGCCTTGCCGTTCTGCACGAGGTACTCCGAGCCCAGGGACTGGTTGGCGAATGACATGTCCATCACGCAGGCCGGGTGCCCCTCGGCCGCGGCCAGGTTGATCAGCCGCCCCTCACCGAGAACGAATATCCTCTTGCCCCCCGGCAGGGTGAACTCCTCCACGTACTCCCTCACCTTGCGCCGCTTCTTGGCCATCCTGGCCAGATCCTCCAGGTCTATCTCCACGTTGAAGTGCCCGGAGTTCGCCATGATCGCCCCCGGCTTCATGGCTAAGAAGTGCTCTTTCCGGATGACTGAGATGTCCCCGGTCACGGTCACGAACAGGTCCCCGATTCTCGCGGCCCGGCTCATGGGCATGACCTCGAACCCGTCCATGGTCGCCTCCAGGGCCCTCAAAGGGTTGACCTCGGTGACGATGACGTGCGCGCCCATGCCCTTGGCCCGCATGGTCGCGCCCTTCCCGCACATCCCGTAGCCCGAGACCACGACCTTGAGTCCCGCGAAGAGCACGTTCGTGGCCCTCAGAATCCCGTCTATCGTCGACTGTCCGGTCCCGTAGCGGTTGTCGAACAGGTGCTTGGTGTCGGAGTCGTTCACTGCGATCAGGGGGTAGAGGAGCACGCCCTTCTTCTCCATGCTCCGCAGACGGATGACCCCGGTCGTGGTCTCCTCGGTCCCCCCGATAACGCTCTTAGCCAGGTCCCTGCGCTTGGTGTGGACCTCGGTGACCAGGTCCGCCCCGTCGTCCATGGTCAAGTGCGGCTTGTGATCCAGGGACTGGTTGATGTGCCGGTAGTAGGTTTTGTGGTCCTCTCCTTTGATGGCGAACACCGGGATGCCGTATTCCGCGACCATGGCCGCAGCGGCGTCGTCCTGGGTGGAGAGGGGGTTGGAGGCGCATATCCTCACCTCCGCCCCTCCTGCCTTTAATGTCCTCGCCAGATTCGCGGTCTCTGTGGTCACGTGCAGGCAACAGGCCATCCGGATGCCCTTTAAGGGCTTTTCCCTGGCGAACCGCTCCCGGATGAGGCGCAGCACCGGCATGTCCCGCTCCGCCCACTCCACCCGCAGCGTCCCCTGCTTGGCCAGCTTCAAGTTCTTGACATCATGCGCAACCATTTAGATTTTCCTATTCGCTGTTTACTATAAACTACTTCTTGGCCGCCTTGCGCAGCTCGTCCACCATGTTGCAGACCTCCCAGGTGAAGCCCTCCTCCTCGCGTCCGAAGTGCCCGTAGGCCGCCGTCCTCTGGAAGACCGGCCTTCGGAGGTGCAGGGTGTCGATGATCCCCTTGGGGGTCAGGTCGAAGTGCTGGCGGATGATCTTGACCAGTTTGCCGTCCGCGACCTTTCCCGTGCCGTAGGTGTCGACCCTAATCGAGACCGGCTCCGCGATCCCGATGGCGTAGGCCAGCTGAATCTCGCAGCGGTCGGCCAGCCCCGCGCACACGATGTTCTTGGCCACCCAGCGCGAGGCGTAGGACGCCGAGCGGTCCACCTTGGTCGGGTCCTTGCCCGAGAAGCACCCCCCGCCGTGCCGGGCGTATCCCCCATAGGTGTCCACGATGATCTTCCGCCCGGTCACGCCCGAGTCCCCCTGGGGCCCGCCGACCACGAACCGCCCGGTCGGGTTCACGTAATACTTGGTGTGGCCGTCCAGAAGCTTCTTGGGGATGACCTCCCGGATGACCTTGGCGATCACGTCCTTCTTGATCTGGGCCTCGCTCACGTCCTCGTCGTGCTGGGCCGCCACGATCACCGTATCCACCCGCACCGGCTTGTCCCCGGCGTACTCCACGGTCACCTGCGACTTGCCGTCCGGCCGGAGGTAGGACAACGTTCCCCGCTTCCGCACCTCGGTCAGGCGCCGGGCCAGCTTGTGCGCCAGCATGATGGGCATCGGCATCAGTTCTGGCGTCTCTCGCGTGGCGTACCCGAACATCAGGCCCTGGTCCCCGGCCCCGCCGATGTCCACGCCCTGGGCGATGTCCCCGGACTGCTCCTGGATCGCCGTGACCACGGCGCAGGTCTCGTAGTCGAAGCCCTCCTTGGAGTTCACGTACCCGATCTCCTGGATCGTCTTGCGCACGATCTTGGTGATGTCCACATAGCAGGAGGTCGAGATCTCCCCGGCCACCAGCACCAGGCCGGTCGTGACCAGGGTCTCGCAGGCCACCCGGCCGTTGGGGTCCTTGTCCAGGATGGCGTCCAGAATCCCGTCCGAGATCTGGTCGCAGATTTTGTCCGGGTGTCCCTCGGTCACGCTCTCCGAGGTGAACAGTCGGCTTTCAGGCATCGTTTCCAACTCCTTCTTGTGGTTTGTTTATCCCAGATCAACCTCGGAGGAATCGCCCACGTTCAGGGTGCGGAAGCTTCCCTTCACCACCGCGTTCTCCCCGATCAGGGAATTATGCAGGGCGATGTCTTCCACAAACGCGTTCTCGCTGACGATGGTATCCTTCAGGATGGCCCGCTTCACGGTCGCGCCTTCGGCGATGGAGGCGAACGGTCCGATGATGGAGTGCTCGACCCTCTCCGGGTCGGCGATGAACACCGGCGGGATGACGATCGAGTTTTTCAGGGTGTACGCGGAGGCCTTCCGCTTCAGCAATTCCCGATTCGTGTGTAATAGGGTCTCCACCTTGCCGCAGTCGAACCAGTCGTCGATCGGGAAAAGCCTCATCTTCTCACCCCTCTGGATCATGCACTCCAGGGCGTCGGTGAGCTGGAACTCCCCCTTGACTTTAACGCCCTTCGCCATGATATCATCCAGGCACTCGAAGAGCAGCCCCGGCCTCGTCAGGTAGTAGATGCCCACGATGACCAGATTGGAGGCCGGCCAGGCCGGCTTTTCCTCCAGGCGCGACACGTACCCGTTCTTGACCTCCACCACCCCGAACCGCCGGGGGTCGTCCACTTCTTTGACCCCCAACAGGCTCTCCTTGGCCGAGAGGATGTCCTTGAAGGGCGCCCGGAAGACGGTATCTCCCAGGATGATCAGGACCGGCTCCTTGGGGTCCACATGGGGTCTCGCCAGGGAGACCGCATGGCCCAATCCCTTCCGTTCGTGCTGCTGCACGTAACGGGCCTTAAAGGAGTAGTGCTTGCTCACGTACTCCTGGATTTTCTCACCCAGGTGCCCTACAACCAGGATGACCTCCTCGGGCTTGAGCCCCGCGATCTCGTCCAGGATGTGTCCCAGGATGGGCTTTCCCGCCACGTGCAGGAGCACCTTGGGGGCCGTATGGGTATGGGGCCTGAGCCTCGTTCCCTCTCCAGCCACCGGAACAACGACCTTCATTTCAGATGCCTACCTTCTCTCCGCCAGCTTTGCTTTCAGGAAGTCTATCTTCTTGACCGGCATCGGGTCCACCCCGTTGAGCATCGCCACATAGAAGCTTGCCCAGTCGCCCAGGCAGATAAGCGAGAAGATCCTTGCCAGGAGCGACTCGCCCTCGCTCCAGACCTCCTCGTACCCCGCCGCCTGGGGCGCGATCAGGCCTTTGGTGATCTCCATCCGGTACTGCACCCTGGGATGGTCTCCCCGGTCCCGGAGCACGAGGACATACGCCTTGTTCATGATGGGCTTCAGCGCCTCCCAGCCCACGATCTCGTTGTGGTTCATCTCCGGCAGGAGGTGGGAATAGGCCAGGGTCTTGGCGTTCTCGTTCAGCTGGTTCCGCCACCTCAGGGTCACGGCGTCAAACCTTTCGGATGCGGAGTAAAGAATAGCCAGCTTCCCGTGAAGGGCCCTGGCGATTCGCTTCGCATGGTTCCCGGATATGGGGCTTTCCAGGGAGTAACGATTCCGGAGGCGCGACAGGAGGCTCACGGTTTCCTTCAGTTCGCCCTGGCGTTCCTTGGCGACGCCGTTTTTCATCATCATGAGGAGCATCGGGAAAAACGAGTACCCTAAAGCCGCCCTGGGAGGATGAGGCAGCCCGGAGGGGATAACCACCCAGGAGTCGCGGTTCCTCTTGGCCTTCTCGGCCAATTTACCCCCCGTCGAGAGGACGATGACCTTCGCCCCTCTCTTCTTCGCGTCTCGATACGCCGACAGCGTTTCCTCAGTGTTCCCAGAGTAGCTGTTGGCGATGACGAGGGTGTCCTTCCCCACGAAAGCCGGCAGCTCATAGGAGCGGTTCACGAAGATGGGAACCGAAGATTCCCCGGCAAGGTACGACCTCAGAAGGTCTCCCCCGATCGCCGATCCTCCCAGGCCCGTGACCACTATCCGGGAAGGCCTGGGGAAGCGGACTTTGGCCTTTCGTCCGATGGCGATGGCCTCCTCGCACTGTTGCGGAAAATCCTCCAGGAGCCGCCTCATCCCGGAGGGGTCGTATCTCTCAACCTGCCAGTCTTCTTTCATTGCCCTCTGCGTGAGGAATGGATTAGACCAAGGCTTAATAGTATAGCCCAATTCCCGCCGGTGTGTCAAGCCTCATAAAAGAGCCAAGCGGCCCTCTAAAAGAGGGCCGCTTGGGTGAAAGGTTTGGGTTACTTACCTTACGACGACGAGCTTCTTGGTCGCCGTGAAGTCTCCGGCCTGGAACCGGTAGAAGTACACACCGGCACCGACCTTGTGTCCGCCGTTCGATTTCCCGTCCCAGGAGACCTGTTTGTATCCTGCTTTCTCGGTCCCTGAGACCAGCGTTTTCACGAGCTGGCCGGAAACGTTGTAGACCTTGAGCGAGACCGGCACATCCCGCGGCAGGGCATACTTGATCGTGGCCCCGCCGACCATCGGGTTGGGGTAGCTCTGTCCCAAGGCGAACGACGTGGGCAGGGCTACGGGTCCAAGCTCCGCGCCGGAGGGCGGCGAAGGTTTGGTGTAGAAGCCTCTGATCTTGTAGATGTTGGAGAGCCCGGCGGTAACGAACGCCGAGACCCAGTAGTTCCAATCCGTGGTGTCCCGCTCGATCGCACGGAGGTTCCACCCGCAGATGAAGTGATGATTGGCCACCGCGGCCGTATCCAGGTTATTTCCGGTTGTCTTAACCTCATAAACATGCGCCGCGGCCAGGTCGTTGTTCGGCGGGGCGCCGAAGTCCGTTACCACCCACAGAAGCGTCCCCCCGTTCCAGTACGGCTGCCCCTGGGGCTCAAAAGCGATGCACCGCGGGCCGGCCGGCACCGTGAACCACGCCGGAAGCTGCCCTCCGGTGAACTGCTGAATCAGGTTCCCTGAGGTGTCGCACTTATAGACGTTCTTCGGGTCCGTGATCGCAACCCCGCGGTCTCCCTCCCAGAGCGTGCTGTCGGCATTAGGGCCCCATCCGCGAGTCTCTAACCCGATCGAATAAGCTGTGGCCCGCGAGGCGAACTGCCGGAGGATATTTCCGTTCGCCGGATTGAGCTTGTACACGTTATGGACACTTTGCGAAGTCGACCACAGGGTATTGTCGCCCCAGTCCCAGCAGAGGTCCGTCAGCATGGTTGCCGTAGGGCCCGGGATGTTCCCCAACACGTTGCCGTTGGATGGGTTAAGCCTGTATATCCTGCCACCGACCCATTCCGCGGCCCACAGGTTTGTCCCGTCGTAGGCCAGCCCGTAGATCATGGACGAGTCCGTGCGAACCGGCGGAGTGATCACACTGATCGCTTCTCCGTACGCCAACCCGACCCTCACCGGGATCTGAATGTCGTTGGTGTAGGGCATGTCGTTCACCAGGACCCCGTAGAGGTGCAGCGTGAAGGTCACGATCCGGGGATTCCCTCGGACGACGAACTTGAACGGGGTCGCCCCGTTGTGGGCCGTGGCCCCGACGGCCATATTCCCATAGTTGGCGATCGTGTCCCCGCGGTTGAACATCACCTGGGGATCCGCGCACCGCAGGGTCGCTACGACCGAGTTAACCGCCGCCGCCCCGCCGTTGTAGAGGGTATCCACGAAGCCCGCCGTCTCTCCGATGTCCACCCGTCCGTTGTTGTTTCCGTTGGATCCTGTGAAATTGTCGATGATCACGTTCTTCCGGAGAGAGATCACCTGCGCCCCCAAGGTCCCCAGGCCGCCGGAAACCACAACTGCAAACGCCTGTCTCGTTCCGAAGGGCACGCTCGGTGCATCCACCCGGACCGTCCAGGTGCCGAGGGTCGGCTGCTGGATGTACACGCACTCTTCCATGTTCCGGCCGTCCGCTGTCCCGCCGGTCTGTGACCACCCGCCGGAGAACACGTTCCCCAGGTAGGTCTGCGCTCCGCCCGGCGAGGTCACGGTCAGGTTCAGGTTGTTGACGATCGCCGGGTTCGCGCCGGATACGGCGTAGTAATCCGTGTATACCATCGTGATCTTCAGGGGCTCGGCATTCGTGTTCACATCCACGGTGTACTGCCGGTTTTGTCCGGTCTGAAGCCCCGTGGTGTCGTCCCAGACCGCTAACTTCCTGCCGTCTCCAGCAAAGAACAAGGTGTTGTCCAGGTTGATCCGGCCCCAGCCGATGTTGTTGTCCGGGATCGTGTATCCCTGCACATCGTTGGCCGCGCCATTGACCAGCACGGCCTTCACTATCGCCGCCGAGATGTATGGCCAGCGGTTGCCCACAACGCTGTCCCCGGTGGGATAGAAGCCCCTCGCGAAGTAGTCCCGCACTAGGGCCGCGTTGCTCGCGATGCAGGGAGAGGACATGCTCGTTCCGGACATCTGCCTCAGCCCATTGTCGTTGAGGCCGTAGGACGACATCAGGCCCACGCCCGGGGCCACCACGGTGGGTTTGCGGCGGGTATCGTTCGCCGGTCCGCGGCTCGAAAACCCCGCCAGAGTCGTGGCTGCAAAACCATCCCCGCCGGCCCCGGCGCTCACGCAGTTCTTGGCCGTGGCCGGGTTTCCGACCGTGCTTCCCCCCGGCCCGCTGTTCCCGTTGGAATAGACGATGAGGTAGTCCTTATAGGTCCACATCATCTGGTCCACATACGCGGAGTTCTGGCTATAGGTGTTGGTGGCGTTCCCCCAGGAGTTCGAGGAGACCCGCGCTGCCCCTCCGGCATTTCCGGTGTAGGAAGGCACGAAGATTCCGGTCATGATGTTCGCTGGAACCACCAGGCCCCCGCTGCCATCTCCGATGTCCGTGAACCAGAACTTGGCCTTTTTCGACATCCCGACGTTCGGGTCCGTTCCCCCGACGTAGGAGTCGTCCCCGCAGATCGTTCCCCCGGTGTGAGTTCCGTGGTAGGATCCTGCTGCTACATCCCCGAACGCTGCACCAGTCACCACGATGTAGGCGATCATCTTGCGGTGGGTGGGGAATTGCCCGGTCCCCGTGATCGGCACCGCAGGGTCCCGGAAGAAGTTGTGGGTCGTCCGTACCCCCGTGTCCGAGGTGTGCACCGTCTGACCCACGCCCAGGATTCCTTTATTCCAAACCTGGCGGACACCAGGCGAGAACGTCTGGGTCACCCACTGGGCATCCGCGTTAACCGGGTAGTAAACCGGCCAAGGCTCCAGCCAGGACACCTCGCGCATCCGGGCCAACTGCGGCAGAAGGGCCACGTCCATCTGGACCTTGAGGGTCTTGTACATGTCCTGATCCTCGATGGACACCGAGCTCACGCCCAGCAACCGAATCGCCCGTACCGCCGCTTGGATGTCCGCGTCTTGGAAGAGCTGCACCCATACGTTCTGAGTGCCGGACAGCCCTTGGAACCAGGAGGCGATTTTGTAGGCGGGTTGGTGGATTCCCACCCAACTTACTGCTGGGGAGGCCTGCACCCGCGCCTTGGCTGCCTCATCCATCGAAACCAGGAACGAGTTGTTGGGCATGAAGTTGATGATCTTCATCCCCGCGGCCGTTAACTCCCCCTTTACTGCCTCTGTGACCGGCACTCGGACGGTTACCAAGTAATACCCCGTCATACCTTTCGGGTAAGACTCGATCCGGAGTCCGGCTGGCAGAGCCGGCTCCCCAATACGGGTGTCGAACACGAACCCGTTGTAGGACAGGATCGCCCAGTTCTCCGGAAGCTGGGGAATCCCCTGCACCACCGGCCCCGCCGTGATGTACGGGCTCGCCTCTTGCGGATGCGCCCCGAAAGCCGTCCCGGAAAGCATTCCCAGGGCCAAAAGCATTGTCGTCCACTTCAACATTCTCATGCTTTTTTTGCTCACTCCTTTCCTTTTTTAAGAAATTCGTGAAAACGTTAAGAACTCGCCCGGAGGATTGGATAAACCACCTCCTTCCTCCTTTTCTCCGTTACGATATTCTATCAGAAAAACTCGATTTTTGTCAACAGGGTTTTCCAAAAATACGCAGGGAGTCGTCCCCGTTTCGTCGGGGACGACTCCCGAACGATTAACGGAGCAACAATCCTTTCTGGGTCCGGCTTGCTCCCAGGGCCTCCAAGCGGTAGAAGTAGACCCCGGAAGGCACGGGTCGGCCAAACCCATCCCGGCCGTCCCAGACGGCCTGATGCGCGCCCGCGGGAAGCTTTTCATCCACCAGGGACCGAACCAGGGCTCCCCGGAGGTCGTACACCGCCAGCCTGGCCCTTCCCTCCCTGGACAGGTTGAAGGCTATGGCCGCTGGAGTCCTACCGGGGTTGGGCCAAACAGCGTTCAAGGTGACCTCGCTTCGGCCCGGAAAGCTTCCCCTGCCCGCTTCCACGCCGATAACGGTCTTGTGGGCTTTGACCCGGATTTGGAGGTCTCTGTTGCTCTCCCTCCAGGGTGACCAAACCCCGGTGAACTCCCAGGAATTCCGCGCATGGGGATACGTCGAGTCCGTGCCTACGGCCGGTGGGGTGGCCACGTCCTGGAACCAGGCTACGAAGAAAGCCCCGAAGGTGACCACGATGTTCTTGGTCGTCTGATCCAGGGCGAACCACTGAGCGCTGGACGGAGTGGGAACGGTATCCATTTTACCGAGCAGGTTCCCGGGCGATCCGCCGGAGCCAGAAGCATCGTAAATCCCTGAGATAAAACGGTTGGTCCCCGGGTAGACGTACAAGTACGTCGTATCCACCGCGATGGGATACTTCGGAGGGTAGAATTTGTTGGCGAACCCCCCGTAAGTCCCGGACCAGGAATATCCTCCGCTGGTGCCCCGGTCGTACTTCAGAATCGGAGGCTCGGTCACGGCCCAGAACTCTGCGGTCTGGACATCGTTCAAAAGGTTGCTATCCGGGAGCAGGGTCTGGATGCGAAGAGTGTAATTCCCGATAACCGGGGGTGTCCAACTTCCGAATCGAACCGTATCAACTTGGCCGGGGACCGAGGGTGGAGCCGTGGTTGTCGTATCCCACAGGGCAGAGCCGGTGGAATCCATGACTCGGAACCAGACATCGTAGGGAGCGCTGATTGGAACATTGCCCATGTTCTTCACCGTTCCCCACAGCGGGAAAGTGTCCGTGGTCATTTTGAAGAATCCGTGACTCCCCGGGTTCATTACATCCTGGGGCCCGGCGTCCAGGGCCTGGTAGCTCGTCGATGTGGGCGGCGTGAACCTGATGACCCAGAAGTTAGGGATGGGGGTGAGGGCAAGGGTCCGTCTCCGTTCCAAGCCCAAGGTTCCCGAGCCGTTTTCGATCCCGATCTCAGGGTCGTAGTTGGTCGGTACGGTGACCGTGTCGTACACGAAGGTGATCGTGGAATCCCGCTTGGACAGGATGATCTCGAAGTTGTTGTTTCCCCTGGAGCCGTTGCTGTACCAATGAGGAACATGGGTGAAGGCCACGATCAGGGTGTCCTGGGCTGCGTTGGTCTTGTACCAGCAGCGCCCCGCATTGGTGCTCCCGCTGAAGTCCAGGTCGGATTCGTAGATCGCCAGGAGGTCGTTCACGTGGGCGGGATCCGGGATGGTATCGAAATTGGCCGCGTTCAGACCCGGCTGTCCGAAATTCACGTAGCCGTTTGAGCCCACGCCAAAGGTCGTCACGCGGTACCAGTAGTAGGGAAACTCGAACCCGATCGGAAAGGGACCTCCGAAGTTGTCATCCCCCAGCCCCGTGACCCGGGTCCAGGTCGTTGTATCCGGCCTAATGAAAGCCCCCTGGATGATAGTATCCCTCCAAGTGTACCCGTAGCGATCCGGCCCTCCGGTGGAATCTATCCCTGCTCCTCCGCGCACAGGGAGTAAGCCGGAAGTCCCTGGGCGGGACAGACTGGTTGTCCATCCGAGGCTGGCAACGAGAACCACCACCAGACCAATGCTCAAAACTGTCCAAACCTTCATTTCATACCTCCTACCGATTTGAGGTTAAAAGCTATATA
>Ga0315284_10017133_pt1 | contig 10270 bp, 6 predicted proteins | sample YL17G09_16_MG_FD_203696 | JGI IMG/M metagenome (GOLD analysis project Ga0315284, IMG submission 203696) | Sediment microbial communities from Yellowstone Lake, YNP, Wyoming, USA - YL17G09_16 | ecosystem: Environmental > Aquatic > Freshwater > Lake > Sediment | place: USA: Wyoming | collected...
CTTTCTTTTATCTTTCTTTTATCTTTCTTTTATCTTTCTTTTATCTTTCTTTTATCTTTCTTTTATCTTTCTTTTATCTTTCTTTTATCTTTCTTTTATTTTTTGTTTTACTTTAATTTAATAAAACCCTTGGCAATCTTGCAAGATTAATTTCGGTCATTCCATTTTTCCTATATTTTATTTTCACTATATCTGGATATTTCTTTACCAAATATTCTGCTGCTTTTTTATTCATTTCAAATCTGTCTTCACCCAATCCACCTTTTGCGTTAAATTTTGTTTTAACAGTTACATCATTAAATCTTAATACACCACCATCCATCTTATAATATAAAATACTTAATTGATAATCTTCTTTTCCCTCTACTGATGTTAGTTGTAATTTTTTATTATGACGATTAATAAAACCGTATAAAACACCAATTATAAATTTAAGCCCGTCTGTATAACCTTTTTTCATAAAAAATGGATTACGAACTGGATAAATGCCATACATATATAATCCTTCTTTAACAAGCAAGTCATAGGCATCTAACAAAAAACCATTTACATCTGTTATCTTTACAAGTTTGTCTCTGGAGAGTTCTTCTAATGCTTCAATATCATCATCGCACGAAATTACATATTGTCCTTCAGGAAAATATTTGACAATAAAATTTCTTTGATTTGTAATTCCAAGTTTTCCAACAACTATTTTTCCATAAAGCTCTTTTGGAACATTATCTTTATATATTTTTTCTTGAGCTTTGTTGGCAACAAATAAATGAATAGCTGTTCTAGGAACTCCGCCTTCTTTTAAAGTTGTAAGCGTTTTATTGCTAATAACATCAGAACGATTATATGTAGGAATAGCAACAACATATTTCACCATATTTATATATTACTCTCATTAAAAAATATTAGATGAATAAGACTTAATATTTTTATATAATTAAATAAAATTATATTCTATCAATAGGATTGTCAAGCTCATCTTCCCAATGAGGCAATCCTGTAATCAAATTTTGTTGTGCTTTAACTTTTGTGTCTTGAAAAATCTTTATTTTAGATAATATATATGTCTTTTTTTGCATATCCATTTGTTCAATTTCATCTGGTGTTAGTTTGCCTTTATATTTATAAAGCAGTAAAACTCCTAAAATTATAAAAAACACAAATAACAACCCAATATTGAACATCATATTATGGTGTGTTTCCTTAAATATATGACATTGTTTAAGCGTCTCATTAATAAAATATTTCACACCTGGTTCTGTCAACATTGGCCTACTATATTGAAAGGAATTCATTATTAAATAACTTTAAAAAACAAAAAAAAATTATACTAATTAACTATATGGATATATCTTTTCAGTCATTAATTTTTTTCATAATAATAACAATTATATATTTTGCATTTCCAAGTATAGGAAAGCCTCATTTAGAATTAAAGGATTTAGAAAACGACGAGACAAAGGCTATATTTTATAATAAAAATGTATTAAGTTTAGCATTTTATTTGGGAGCCGTGGTCGTATCACAATTGTTTCTAAATATTGGATATTTAATGTCTAAATGTGGAGGATCGTTGGATAAAAATATTGGAGCTGCCGCATTATTTACATTTATTCCGTGGCTTTTGATTTTTGGAGTTATGTTAGCTGTTTTAATAATATTTCCAGGATTTAAAAGTGCTTTTTCTGATGTAATTGGTTATTATGTCGTTGCTGGAGGAGCCAATGATATATTTGGCTCAATATTAATGGGAACTGATTTAAATGAAATGATTGAAAAATCTGGAGACGATAAACAAAAGGCTGAACTAACAAGGGCAGCAGAAGCAATAGTTAAAATCTGCGGAAATAAGTCAATATTAATTAATCAAATGAATCCAGATAACTTTTTAAATATTTGGAATGCCTTAAAACCATTAATGATGCCCGGAGCATTTGATAATGTTGAAATCAAAACACAATTGCTAGATTTAGTTGTGTTAAAAGATAATATAGGCGAAATATTTTGGTATATATATACATCAATATTGATTTCATCAATTGTATATTATAATTTAGCTACAAGAGGATGTGTTAAAAGTATAGACGAAATAAAGTCAGACCATGACGCATATATAAAACAACAAGAACAAGCAGCTGAACAGAAAAAACTAAATGATACTACATATACTGTAGCTTAAATATAAGTTAAATAATATAATACAAATACATATGCTAAAATTCCTAAAACAATAGAAAATAACCACATTGGCAATATTGTTTTATTTTTATATCCTATTCCAAATTCTCTTAGCGAACCATCATTATTATATAAAAAACTTGGTTTCATTAATTGCACCAATCCAAAAATTATCAAAAATAATATAATTGAGGCTAAAGTTGTATTATTTCTTATTATTTTTCTTAACATATATATTATTATTACTTTTTTTAAATAATATATATACTATTTGCTGTATTTCTTTTATTTTTTTCTATTCTATTTCTTTTATTTTTTCTTTTAATTTTTCTTTTATTTTTTCTTTTTCTTTTATTGTTAGTTCTTTCATTTGTTAATCATATTCATTGTCATTTTCTAATTCTTCGCCCCAAGGATCTCCGTCATTATAATCATCTGTGTAATTCATATTTATCGCCATATCTAAATCAATATCTCTTTCAACATTCATTTCATCTACAGCATCTTCTAAATCCATATCATCAGTGGTCGCTTGTCGTTTTTTCAATTTATTCTGTATTTGCGCTACATTTTCGGCTATTCGCTTATCGTGCTCAAAATGTTCTGTATCATATTCTTTGATTCCTTTTGATAATCCTAAGCTATATAATGGTCCTAATTTATGATGTTTTAATATTGTATCAACTGCTCTCGCTTCATCTGTCAAATCTTTTAATTTGTCAGTAAAATCGTATTTTTCTGCTTCCTTCAATTTAAATACTTTATCCTCAACATCATCATACGACACATTGATTGTTTTCTTTGACCTCATCATTATACTTAAGTAAGCAGTTATTAATTTGGCTACTTCTTGATTCAATTTCATAACATCTCCTTCAATAAATTCTTGTTCGGATTCGGTAAATCTCATTTGTTGCTCTATTAAAAAATCAGCTGAAAATATGTCAGATTCATCACTTTCAGGATTTACCAATAATCGCGTTACCATTGACGGCATCTTTGTCAAATATGTGTAATCGGTTAAAACGCTGAATAAATAATATTCATATAAAAGAACAGTTATTCGTTTATCAAATACATTATATAATTCTTTATCTCCAATTGTTATATTTGTTAGTGCTGGAGTGTTTTGTGATAATAAATAAATTCCTCTACTCTTTGTCATAATTTCATTCAACACATTTTTAATCGTGTCATCTCCATAAAATTTCTCTATTGGTTTATAAAAATCAGAAACCATATCTTTAATATCATTCATATGGTCAACTGCTAATCCCCAATATTTTGGAGGCTTAATTGTCTGCATCCTTTGATTTATAATCATTGATGGAAATACGATTACAAACAATTCTATATAATTCTTCATAAAATTTATATAATTGTAAAACCCGTCATCTGATATTTTAATATCAACATTTCTTGGATTTTCGTTAAATTTCCATATACTTATTTCATTTAAAAACTTTGTTATATTTCGTAGTTCTCCAGAACCAACTTTTCCTTTTAATTTGATAAAATCTAATAATTCATTTCTCATTGTGTCTATTGACGTTTGAAGATAATCCTTTAAATTTCTCATTTCTCTAGTATCTTCTTTAATTGTTACATCATACGATTCAACTAATATTTCTAATTTCTGGATAAGAGGTTTCGGAACATCTTCGTTATTCTCCTCATCAAATTTAACTAACAATCTTTTTAAATTATCCCCATATGAACTACTCTTAGAATCTAATGAGATTTTGATTATATTATTTCTACTTACTATTTGAAACAAACGCAAAAATTGTTCCTTTGTATAATTTCTTCCATCCCTTTTAAGTTTTGTTATTTTTTCTTGAATCGTATCCATCTTTTTCAAATAATCAGGCTTATCTACACAGATTGTTGCCAAATCCTCAGATAATGGAATTGATGATTGAAACTTACATAATGTTATAAATGCATGATAAATTGTTTCTTCACTAAATTCGTTTGAAATCATTGGATACGACCGTTTAGTATTTATTTCCGACAACATTATCGCACTTTCGGTTAAAATTTTTATGTCATGAAGCAATGCGGATAAACTCGTTACCGTATAATTATATAGTTCTATATTTTTATCATCATTTATAAAATATTGTAATGCAGTTACATTTGTATTGCTGCTTTCATTACAACACGCATTATCCATAAAAAAACTACCTGCTGATTTTAATAATAAAGATTTCTTTTCAACTAATTTTTGTATTGATTCTTGAATTGCCAAGGAAAACGCAATTATTTTAGAACTAATAACTAACAATTTATCAATTTGTCTACTATTTCCTGTTGTCAAATCATTGTGTAGTTGATCAGTAAAACCATCAGATATATTTTCCAAATGGTTTATGTGAAATTTGCTTAAAGGTGGTAAAAAGGTTTTCCACTTACGTAGGTCGTGTTCTTCGGGTATAATTTCTTCAGGATTTATCAATAAGTATTCTGTTTTTTCCTTTATTTTTTGTTCAATTTCTCCGTTTGGAAGCAAATATCTAACAACAAATGATTTTAATGTTGTCATTATTTTTTCTTCATTTTTTGGCAATATATTCCATGGAATGGTTGATGGGTCGCGACTTTTTAAAGCAACACACGCAACATAATTTAAAGAACTATCATCGCCTTCTCCTTCAAATGGAAACCCAACAAATGAACGAACACATCCAGGAGCTGTTTTGCGAGTTCTTATTGAGGGAATGCTTGTTTGAATCGCAATTAAATAAGCACCAAGGGTTAAATATAAAATTGTAGACGCATAAATTGTTCCATACGATGGCAATTTTTTCCCTTTTTTGGCAACTTCTTCTTCTCTTTTTCTATAGGCTGGTTCCTTTTCAATAATTTTTGTATCACTCATCATTTCAGTAACTACACGTACAATAAAATCACGCGACTGCTCAATATCTATTCCCATATTTGTAGCTAATACAGATACAACATTTGAAACTATTTCTCCTTCAGGACTCAACCGTCTATCTCTTTTTTCCCTTTGTCTTTCTAATGTTATTTCACCAATATCCTTTTCTACAATATCTCGGCTTTTATCTACAAATCCCTCTTTATAACCCTCAGATACATCTAAATCAATATAACAAATTATCTCTCCACTATGCTCATCAACCCAAGCATCTCCATCATCAGACGCTTTTCCAATTGTCCTTTTCAAGTCATTTAATACGTCATCATATTTGCTATTATTATTTATAAAAGTTGATGCCAAAATATAATGGAACTTGGGCAATAATTTTGTATTTGTTTCTAGACAATATAACCACCACTCATCCTCCATTTCGCCATCATTAACATTTGGGGTTAATGGATTACCTTCATAACAATATAATGAAACAAATCTTATTATATCTGTTTGTCGTTTTATAAAATCATTTTGTCCCATAATTAGCCCGCGCAATTTTGCGTAAGGAGATTTAACCATTGATTTTATTTCTTCAGAAATAGTTAATCCCATATCGTACTGCTTATCATTGTATTTAAATATTTGAGACTTTTTCAATATTTTAAGCTTGTCAAATATTTTTTGAAAATATTCCAATTGATTGTTTATGTGAGTATTTAATTCTGTTTTTGATATATCATATTTTGAATCAAATTGATCTATTATTTGTTTTAACGCATTTTGAACAACCGAATTTTTAGAAACATCCGTCGATACACATTTGTCTTCTCCTTTTTGCGAAGAATCATATATACAGCTATAATTTATGTTACATAAGACATCATCGTCTTTAATAAACATCTTTGGGTCAACTGCTTTTTCTAATACCCAAACATCATTGTTTCTCACATAATATTCTAATTCATCAGCTGTTTTATCACCTGGACCATCATCATCTGTTCTTAATAGAATCGCATAATCGCCTTCTCTTACCCTTTTAGCTTGATTTAAAAGAGTTGTTGCCATATACTCGGCAGAATCTTCATCCATTTTATGCTTTGTTTTTAATTCATCCGTTAAAAATATTATAAATTCCTCTGGAGATAATTGGTCTCGCTGTTTTTTATACTTTTCTTCAATTATATTATAATTTGTTGAATCATATTCCCTATCATAATATATTGGTTTGTCATTATCGTTTTGTAATGATTGAACTGAATAATATTTTTTAGAAATTATATAAGATGAACATTTATCAGACGCATTATCCTTTTCAATTATTGTTTTCATTCGGTCTTTATCTTTATTAAATACTTCTGATAGATTGCTTGGAAACATCAAATTTATATTTGAAAAAGCAATTGACGTATTATATAAGTTTCCGTAATCAGCAACCGTTATATCTTTTAAAAACTCGGAACCACTAATTGTCATTTTACTAGATTGTTCAAACCCATATAACTCCAATATCTCATTATTCATTTTTGAATAGTCTATTTTTGGAGCAATCATATCAAATAATGGATTAGAAAAATAATAAACATCTTTTTCTCTACGCCCTCTGCTCTGAAATTTTGTATATTTTAATGATGAAAATGCCATTCCATATTCTTTAAATCGAATATTATAGTCTTTTATTTTTTGATAAATAAAATTGTTTATTTCTTTATATTGCATATACGTTAAATCAATTGGGTAAATCATAAATGGTTCTAAATAATTTACAACATCGACTAAAGATAATCGCCCTTTTATGTATTTTTTAACAAGTTTAAACAATATACGGATTTTTGGTATAATGGTTCTTAAAAATATTTTATAAATATCTAGATTTGTTAGTTCAGATGGCTTTTCATATTCAGATAAATCTAATAAATATTGTTTTATATTGTCAACAAAGTTAGAATCGTCATACTCTATCTCATTATCTAAACCATCAATTGTTATTCTTGTAAGCGATGTTCTTTGTTTAAGTAATTCCCAATAATTTAAAAAATGAATATTTAAGTTGGCTTTAACTAACAAATTACTGCCAGGTAAGTTAACTTGCGAAAATCTAACTGTTGGTTCAGGAAGAGTAATTATTGAATTAATAGATATTGGATCGTTATTTGATACTTTAACACGCTGAGCAATCATTTTTGAACCTTTAAGATTTATTGCTTCTAATTTTTCTAATGCTAAATTATATTTTTGTATAACAAATCGTCTGTTAGTTACTTCAGATTTACCTACCACAGTAGAATATAAATCGCCTAAATTATCTACAATTGCGTTAATATCTGTCTCAACATTTCCTTCAATTATTATTCCATTTGGTTCGGAAAACGCGTCATTTGCGGAATCAGGATTAACTGAATAAAAAGGTGTCATATATTTATCAAATGGCTGAAATGTAAATCCGGCATATCTTGTTTGACTTTTGTTAGTTGATTCTCTATTAGCTTGTCTACTAATATATAATGATGATAATTCTAATAAATCTTCGTTTAAATCAAGGGTTTCATAATCATCATATCTTTTGAATTCAGCAGTTTTTTCTGATGGATATATTTTTTTAACATTTTTCGCAACCATCATAATCCAATACAACCTGTTCTTAAATTCTGCTAAATATTCGGCTAATGGTCTATCATCTGAAGTGCGTTTAATAATTCCTGTAATATTTTTATTTAAATCAAATGTTGATGATATTTCACGCAACTGTAAAAAACGCGTAATCATAATATGAATACTATTTAAAACGTTGTTAGTTCGTTTATAATTGGGAATTGTAGAAATCATTTCTTCTAATAAGTCACTTGTTTGTGTTTCAATATTATATCTATATTTATCCTTGTCAATATTAACTAATTCTTCAATCTTAACAACATCTCCAAATTCAATATCGTTCATATCAAAAAACATTCGCTGGATTTTTTCTTGAACTATTTTTCTAGGTATTTCTTCTACCTCTTTACCTTCTTCACCAAATTGTTCTAATTCCTGTTCTCTACCTTCTTCTACCTCGCCTTCTCTACCTTCTTCTACATCGCCTTCTCTTACCTCTTTTCCTTTAATTGCTGGTCTTATTTCAAAAGTCTCAATGGGTAAATCTTCCGGTATTCCATGATAAGCAAAGTTGATAAATAATGTATCGTCATCTGTTGTTCGTATTTCAATCATATCTTCTTCAAGATTTGTGATTTTTCCTGTTATAACAGTAGGAATCTCTCCGCCAAAATAAATATTAACCCAAGTACTCGGCAATAAATCGTTTTGTCTAGCATATCCGCTTTCAGGATTACTACTAAGTATCTTTATTGATTTAATACTTCCGTCTCCAATTACTCCATCTGATGATATTTGTAATATGGTTTTTTCAAATGTTTCGCTATTAATTAATTTCATCTTTGTTGGGTCAATATATTCAATCAAAAACACATTATCATTAAGTATTTCATTAGTTGGGTCTGATATTAAAATAATATCTCCTAGGTTTAACAATATTTCATCTTTTTGAAGTTCCTCTTCTTCATCTTCTTCCTCTTCTTCTTCGTCTTTTTCTTCCTCTTCTTCCTCTTCTTCTTCTAAAACAATTTTAGGATTATCACTATCAATGTCAATCGCTTCTTTTTCTTCAACTTCTTTTATATTTTGTTCTGACATCTTATATTTATTGTAGAAATTTTTATAAATCATTACATCTCAAATTAATATTTTAATTACTATTAATTTAATTACAATTATTTGTGGCTTAAGTATATACAGAATTAATATAAAGACATTTCACAAATATTATATAATAAATATGAATAACAAAGTATTATATAATCTATCTAATATTCCTTTTGTTTCGCATGTTCTTGATATGGGTGAAGTTTTAGTAACCGATGAAAATAAATATTTTACAGGACAACAATATTCTACTAAAGCAAATGAAAATTATTTGATATTAAAATATAACAAAGACTATCTTTGCCAAGATTTAACTAACACTTATGGGTTATTAAGATCTGTTGTGGTATCAGGTTCAAATGTTGTTTCTTTTGCTCCTCCAAAATCATTATCTGGAGAAAATTTTATGTTAAAATATCCAACTAAAACGGATAATATTTTTGCGGAAGAATTTGTTGAAGGAACAATGATTAATGTATTTTTCGACACGAATTATAAATGTTGGCAAATTGCTACACGCAATACAGTTGGCGCGGATGTGTCTTTTTATACATCATCAAAAACATTTAATCAAATGTTTAATGAGGCGTGTTCTTATAATAATTTAAGTGTTGAGACATTAAACCCAATATATTGTTATAGTTTTGTTTTACAACATCCTGAAAATAGAATTGTTGCTCCATTTAAACAACCTCAATTATATTTAGTTGGAGTTTATGAGATTAAACAGAATGGAAATGATGATGTTGTTGTTGTTGAACAAAATTTAACAGAAGTTAGGACTTTTGGAGAATGGCATTTAACAAGCATTAGATTTCCCGATAGATATGAATTTGCTAATTATACTGAATTAATTGATAAGTTCGCTTCCAGAAATACTCCATATAATGTAATGGGAATCGTTATTAAAAATACATTAACTGGCGAAAGAACTAAAATTAGAAATCCAATATATGAAGAGGTTAGACATTTAAGAGGTAATCAGCCAAAACTCCAATACCAATATTTATGTTTAAGACATTCTGGAAAATTGCCCGAATTTTTAAAGTATTATCCAGAAACAAAAAACAATATGTCGAAATTTAGAGAACAGGTTCATATGTTTACTGAGAATTTACATAAAAATTATATTGCTTGTTATGTGAAAAAGGAGAAACAACTCAAACTTTATCCTGAACAATATAGAACACATATGTATAAGCTTCACGAACACTTTATTGAAAATTTAAGGCCAAATGGATTATTCGTCACAAATACTGAAGTAATTAAATATGTGAATAATTTACACCCATCACTTTTGATGTATTGTTTAAATTTCAATTTGAGAAAAAAAATGATTGATACAATTAAATCTGATACAGAAACAAACTGATACAAATACAATTAAATCTAAATTCTTTTACACTTAAAGTTCAATATAAAATCTTTAAGTGTAACAAAAAATCTTTAATAAAATCATTATTTAATTATTACTTTTAATTGTTACTTTTAATTGTTACTTTTAATTGTTACTTTTAATTGTTA